>Ga0208612_1000937_pt1 | contig 12223 bp, 9 predicted proteins | sample AntDryMetagUQ889_FD_188089 | JGI IMG/M metagenome (GOLD analysis project Ga0208612, IMG submission 188089) | Polar desert microbial communities from Antarctic Dry Valleys - UQ889 (SPAdes) | ecosystem: Environmental > Terrestrial > Soil > Desert | place: Antarctic Dry Valleys | collected 2008-12-31 | reverse complement strand
GAAGGTGGGGAACACCTCGAACGTCTCGGCCAGAGCCTCGTCGCGCGAGGCCAGGGCGCCGAAGGTCTGGTTGCCGTTCTCGATCAGCCCGCGCAGCTGGCCCTCCTCGGCGGCGAGGGCGTTGAACACGCGGCCGGTGTTCTTGATCGTGCCGCGAACGGCCCCCTTCTGGTCGTCGAGGATCTCCAGCAGCTTGGCGCCGTCGGTGGCGAAGGGCGCCAGGTTGCCGATCGCGTCGTTGAGCTCCTCTCCGTAGTCGCCCGAGACAACCACGGATCCCTCCTGGATCCACCTGGCGAAGTTCCTGCGCGTGGGCTCGTCGAAGATCCGGTAGATCTCGTCCAGCTCCACGGAGATGTGCACGTTGGACTTGGCCAGCTGCTCGCCATCGTCGAGCATGCCCGAGTCCGGGTCGCCGGGCGCGAGCTCGACGTAGGTCTCGCCCAGCAGGGTCTTCTGGCGCAAGATGGCGCGCGTGTCGCGCGGAATCGGCGCGTACTTCTCCTCGAGCTCCATCTCCACCACCGTGCGCCCGCTGTCGGCGTCCAGCTCCCTGGTCTTCACTTTGCCGACGTTGACGCCGGCGAGGCGCACGTCGGCCTGCTCCACCAGGGTCGAGGCCTCCGGGAACTTGGCCGAGAAGCGGTAGCCCTCCGGGCGCAGGGGAATCGATCCGCCAAAAGAGAGCCAGAGAAACAGCAGAAGGCCGAAGCAGGAAAGCGTGAAGCCCACCATCGCGGCGATACGGCCGAAGCTCGGGGTGTCCTTGACCATTTAGCCGGCAGTCCTCATCAGAAGTTGCAGATCCCGAACCCGGAGGCGGCCACGCTGTTCACCTGTCCGGCGATTTCACCGAGGGGCACTCCCTCGAGGCCGAGCTCGGTCGCGGCGCCGGTCAGCTGCTGCACCGCGGAGGGAACGCTCACCCCGCACAGGGTGAGGCGACGGAAGGGGCCGTTGGCGTCGGAGGTGGAGAACAGCGACACGCCGTCCTGAGACACCCAGGCCAGCCAGTAGAGCAGGCCCTCCTGGCGATCGCGGTCGCGGGCGAGGTCGCCGGTCAGTCCCTCGGCGCCACCCGGGTTGTAGGCGCCGATGTTGAAGAAGCGGTTGAGCTCGTCGAACGACTTGGTGAGATCGGGGAGCGCGCGCACGGTGCTCCGCGCCGCGCCGCCCAGGCTGGACACATACGGACGAGTCGCTCGAGTGAACGGGCGGATCTGGTTCTCGACGATCGGGGCGGCCTCCCGTACGAATGGGCGCACGGCGGCGTTGGTCTCGTCGAGGCGGCGGAAGGGTGGGCGCAATGCGTTCAGGGCGGGTCCCAGCCGGTCGCCGAGCGCCTCGACCTTGGTCAGCGTCAACCCGGTCTGGCGCAGCGTGCCGGGCAGCTTGCGCACGGTGGCGGCGACGTTGGTGTCCTCCTCGGCCAGGGCGGAGAACACCTGATTCGAAGCGGTGACCAGCTGGGTCAGCTCCTCATCTTTGCCGCCCAGCTCGTCGACGATCTCGCTGTAGTCGTGCACCAGCCGCTTGAGGCTTGCGCGGCGCACGGCCACGGCGGAGTTGAGCCGGTCGAGGTCGCGATGCAGCGGCTCGAGTCGCCGGAAGGTCTTGCGCAGGTCCTCGCCGCGCCCGTCGAGGCCCTTGCCGCCGGAGGAGATCAGCAGCTTGAGGTAGTCGCGCGTGTCGGCGTCGAGCGCCGAGAACACCTCGTCGGGATCGATGTCCGGCGCGGTGTTGGCCACCGGTATGCGATCGCCCTCGCCGAGCTTGGCTCCCTGGCCGGGCTCGACCTCCAGGAACATGTCCTTGAGCGCGGTCTTGGGGCGCAGCAGCGCGGTGGCGTCCTCGCGGATCAGCCCCTCGTATGGCTTGTCGATCTCCATGTCGACGACCGCGATGCCGTCCTCGACCTCCACGGCGCCGATGCTGCCGATCTTCACCCCGGCCACGCGCACCGTCTGACCCTGTCCAGGCGTGACCGCCTGGGCGTTCTCGAGCTCCACCCGGATCACCTGGGGCTCGTCCTCGATCAGCGGGAAGCGGAAGCGCTGCTGATCGAGGATGTAACCCGCGATCCCGAGCGCGACAACGAACAGGCCGAGGATCGCGAGGAAGTCGCGGAAGTACTTGCCGATCGCGCGCCTCATCGACCCTCCCCTTCGTCCGCGGCCTGCCGGGCGCGGCCTTCCTCGAGGACCTTCTCGAAGCGGTCACTGGCGAGGAAGCGCTGCATGCGCGTCTGCAACAGGCGCTTGTCGGCGACGCTCGCCCCGGCGTCGCTGAAGTCTGCGGTAGCGCCGCTGGGGGCGTTCAGGTTGGGCGGCTCCTGCGTCTCGCACGGCACGTCGGGGCGGTGTGGAGGCGGCAGGTTGGGGTCGCTCGGGGGCACCGGCTGCACCTCACCCGTGGCGATTTCGGACGGGGGGACGCCCTGCACACGGAAGTAAGGCGTGTTGGCGTCGTTGGTGCGGCTGTCACCCGAGAGGCCCACGAGGCTGCGGTTGATCTGCTCGCGCACCTGCTGATCGGTGTTGCCCTCCTCGCCCGAGGGGATCTCCGACTCGGCGAAGGGGACGAGCACCTCGTTGGTGCACGAGGCCAGCTCGCGCTGCTCGGAGAGGAACGGGATCAGGCGGGCGTTGAGCCGGACCAGGCTGGGTATCTGGCGGCGCAGCTCGGCGGCGGTGCCCTGCAGCTCCTCCGGTCGGACGAGCAGGCGGGTCTGGCGGATGAAGGGCAGGGCGGCGTCGATCGTCTCAGGGGTAGAACGCACCCCCGGCAGCGCCTCCACGGCAAAGGCGCGCAGCGGCGGCAGCGCGTCGTTGAGCGAGGCCAGAGCCGGCTGGCCGGCCGCGAGCGCGTCGCGCAGGGCGGGCATCGAGGCCCGCAGGGAGTCGTCCTCGCCGGCCAGGGCGCCCGCCGTGGTGTTGAGGTTGGTCACGAGGTCCTTCAGCGAGCCCTCGTCGACCGTGAGCGCGGCGGCGGTCCTCTGCTGTCCCTCCAGCAATCGCTGCACGTCCCTGGTCGGCTGGGTGCCCAGGAGGGCGTCGTTGACCTGTGCGGTGCCGCGGTAGGCGCCCTCGAAGAACGGGATCGCGTCGTTGAAGGCCTCCGCCCCGCCACCGCCGAGGCCCTTGAGCGAGTACTCGGCCAGCAGCGTGCGCAGATCGCCGCGCACATCGGCCTTGAGCACCCTGAGGATCTCGCCGACCTGGACCGGCTGCGCGGTCTGGGCCATGGGGATCGGGTCGTCGCCGTCCGCGCGGATCGGAGCGTTGGGCGAGCCCGGGGAGAGGTCCACGAAGAAGTTGCCCTCGAGCAGGATCCGCGGCCGGATCTTCAGTGCGGCGTCGGTGTGGATCGGCAGCCCGTCGTCGTCGAGCTCCATCGTCAGCTTGGCGGCGCCGGTCGCCAAGTCGATGGTCTCGACCTTCTTGACCTTGCCCACGTCCACGCCGGCGATCCGTACGGGCGAATCGGGCTTGATGGAGCTGGCGTTACCGAACACCGCCTCGAGCTGGTACGGGTTGGCGAACGGATTGGCCTTCGTGAAGCCGAAGTACGACCCGACGACGATCAGCACGATCGCGATCAGGCCCGCCTTGAAAGGGGAGATGCCGCCCTCACCCGGACGGCGGCGCTTGCGGCGCAACAGCGCCATCAGGGCACGTCCTCGATGTTGTCGATGCCCAGCTCACGCGACTTGAAGGTGCCGCCGCGCCTCGGGCCGGTCTTGGTGGGGTCGAGCACGACGTTCATGCCGCCCAGCTCGTTGGGCCCGTAGCGGTTGTTCGCCGACAGGCGGCCGGTCGGGTAGCCCGTCTGGCCGGCGCCACAGTCGGCGTCGCCGTTCTCGTCGATCGCCGAGCCGCCGTACTGGGTGTGCAGAGCGGCGGGCGGGTTCGGCCCCGGCTGGGCCGGAGTGGCGGTGTCGACCGGGCGGGAGTTGTTGCGGCTCGTGAGCGCGTTCGGCTGCGAGCGGCTGGCCTGCTTGAGCAGGATCCGCTCGACCGTCCCTCCGCCGCCCGGCTGGGAGATGTGGGTGCCGAGCGGATTGAGGAAGTAGGTGGCGTAGTTGCACACGGTCTGGAAGGGGGCGATGAACTCGATACCCGGCCTGCCGACGTCGACCGCGGTGCTCAGGTCGCGAATCGCCAGCAGCGTGTTCGGGTTCTCCCCGAGGTCCTCCAGCCCGCCGAAGAGATCGGACAGGTCGTCGGTGAGCTCGGGAACGCGGGGAAGGACGCCGGTCCCGGCCGCCAGCGCCGAGTTGAGCGGCGGCAGGGACCGCCGCAGCTCCCGAGCGGCGGGCCGCAGCCGCCGCGACAGGTCGGCGAGGTCCGCCAGGAAGGGCCGCTGGACGCGGAAGGAGCGGATCGCGACGATCTGGGTCTCGGGGCCCTCGTCGATCGTCTGCTGGAGGGCGCTCGGGTCGCGCGAGATCGCGTCGAAGGTGTCGGCCATGTTGGTGAAGATCTGCGCCTGCTGGCGCGCCACCGGTGCAGCCTCGCCCGCGGCCCGCCCGAGGCCGCTGAAGAAGCCGGCCAGCTCGGTGTCTGGATCGTTGAGGTTCTCCATCACCGGCTTCAGGTCGCGCAGGAACGGGTTGAGCGAGGCGATCGCCTCGTTGATCGACGCCCCCCGGCCCGACAGCGCATCCCCGAAGCCCTCGAGCCCGACGCGCGACGCCTCGCGGGTCTTGGCGTCGAAGGTGGCGAGCACGTCCTCCAGGTCCTCGGGCTGCTCGGTGTCCCCCACCCCGCTTGCAAGCCCGATCGTGCCGCCCGCCTCGATCGTCTTCGTGGCCCCGCCGGGGGTCAGCTCCACGTACTTGAGCCCCAGCGCCGAGCGGGGCCGAACGGCGAGGCCGGTGTCCACGGGCAGCGGCTCCACCGTCTTGTCGAGCTTGAGGTCGAGCACCGCGACCGAGCGGTCGCCCTCGCGCTTGGCGGTGATCCGGTCCACCACACCCACGCGGAAGCCTCCTAGGCGGACCTCGTTGCCCTCGACCAACTTGGCGGCGTTGGGGACCTTGGCCTTGAGGTCGTAAGTGGGCACGAAGGGCAGGCCGGAGTTGGCGTTGTAGGCGATGAACACGGCGATCACCGCGATCAGCACGGTGACCGCGCCCACGAGCACGGGGCTGGCCGCTATCGAGGGTGCGGGGCGCTTTCTGCTCATGGCGCCAGGAGGTAGTCAAGGAGGTTGGTCGACGACTCGTCGGCCGGGGTGCCAGTCTGAGGCAGAGCCGGGGTCTGCTGCGGCGCACGGGGCACGCCGGGTAGCCCGGGCACGCCCGGCAACCCGGGCACCTGGCCGAGCAGCTCCCGCACCGCGGGCGGCAGCGGGGGCTCGGACCCTGGGGCGGAGCCGCCCCCGGACCCGCGGTCCGAATCGCGCTCGCCGGCGCGCGCGGCCCGGTTTCCGCGAGCATCACGCGCGGCGCGTGCGGCGGCCTGTGGGTTGTCGGCCAGTGTGTCGGGGGTCGTGATGCCGGGCTGGTTGGGGCCGAGGAACTGGTTGCAGCGGGCGAAGGTCTCCTCTTCGCCCTTGGCGCTGGCGTAGTAGGGCGTGCAGTCGGGGTCCTCGATGCCGATGATCTTCAGCACGTGGCCGACGTCGTCACGGCCGTTGATCGCCAGGGCCTGCCAGTAGAAGTAGTTCCACAGACCCTCCATCCCGGTGAAGCCGCCGCTACCGGAGATGTGCGTCTTGTCGGGCGCGGGCGGCCCGGTGGCCTTGGCGCGCGGATCGGGCTCGACCGCCCGCTTGCGGTCGTCGAGAGTCTGGAGCAGCTGGCGCAGCGGCTTGGCGAGGCCGGGCACGTCGCGGGCGAGTTCGCGCAGCTCCTTGACCTCGGTCCGGCTGGCCCGGAAGGCGCGCAGGCCCGCGTCCGAGGCCTTGCCCAGCCCGCGGAAGGCAGGGCGCGAGGAGTCTGCGAACGGCCCCAGTCGGGCCAGGAACCTGTCGAGCTCGGGAGCCGCGGCCTGGAGGTCAGCCAGGGCGGGGATCTGCTCGTCGGACACGTTTCCGAGCTGGGCCATGTAGGGCCGCAACTCGTCGAGGAACCTCGGCAGCAACCGGAAGTTGCGCTTGAGCTCCTCGCGCCGGGTGGCCGTGATCTGCGCGGTCTCTCGGGCCTCGTCGACCCAGCGCGCAACGTCGGCCTTGCGGTTCTCCAGCTGCTCGGTCACCACCTGGGCGTCGCCGATGAACTTCTGGATCGTGCGGTTCTGGTTGGCCAGTATCCGCAGCGTCCGGCTGGTCTCGCGCAGGCCGGGATGGGCGCGGCGCAGCACCTCGGACAGGTCCCCGCTGCGCCCGGCCAGGCCCGTGCCCAGCTCGGCGATGATCAGCCGCAGCCGCTCGCGGTAGGGGCGGCGCAGGATGTTGTTGACCAGGTCGACCGGGATCGTGGAGCTGGTGTGCTCCACGGGAATGGTGCCGCCCTCGGCCAGTTTCTTATCCGAGCTGCCCGGCTGGCAGTCCACGAAGTACTCGCCGATCAGCGACTGCGGGCGAATCTCGCAGCGTGCGTCCTCGCGCAACTCGCCTACGCCCGGCTCTGAGATCTCGAACTCGACGACCGCCTTGTGGGGACGCTCGCGAGTGAGCTTGAAGCCGGTGGTCTGACCCGCGCGAACCCCGGCGATCTTCAGGTCGCCGCCTTCGGTCAGGCCGAAGGCGTTGTCGAACACCGCGCGGTAGGGCTCGCCGGACTCCTCTCCCCCGGCCGCGGCGAGCGCCGCCGCGCCCGCGACCACCAGCACCGTCAGGGCAATGACCGCCAGGCGCCTCACGGGCCCGCGCCCCTGTGGGAGTCGACGCAGTCGAGCTGCTGCTGCTCTGTGGCGGAGAGCACGTTGGAGCCGTCCTCCGCGGCGGTCTCGGCGCCGCCCGGGCAGCGCTTGTACTGGCCCCGGCGCACCGGCCCCTCGTTGAGGATCTCGTCGAAGTAGACGCCCGCCCGCGAGAAGCCGCCGAGGGCATCGTAGGCCCCGGTCGTGGAGAAGTCGTCCAGCCAGCCCACGAAGTCCGGCGTGTAGGCACGGCCGAAGGCGATCTGGGGGGCGGCCTCCTTGAAGGCCTGCACAGACTCCGGGAAGGCGCCGCGGCGCCGCGCGCCATTGATCTGGCGGGCGTCGAGCGCGGTGCGGGCAAGCGGCGGAAAGCTGTCGGCGAGCTCGATCAGGTCGTTGGCCTTACCGCCCCGGCGGATGGTCACGCTCAGGTCGCGGACGGTGGGCCGCGCGTCCCGCGCCAACCCGCGCGCCTGGGCCAGGAAGGGGCCGAGGCGCCTGGCCACCGGCTCGGACGCATCCACGAGCGGATCCACGTCATCGAGAGCGGCCCGCAGGTTCACGAAGGTGGTGTTGGCGCGGCGCATGAACGGAGGCAGGCGGTCGACCGACTCGGCCAGCGCGCCCTTCTCGCTTCGCAGCGCACCGAAGGTGGTGTTGAGGTTGCGCACCGTGCCGGTGAGATCCGAGCGGCGCTCGGCCAGCGCGCCGACGAGCGTCGACGAATCCTGGAGGAACCGTGCCAGCAGCACCTCGTCGCGGCTCAGCTCACGGAACAGCCGGCCGCCGGTGGACAGGGTCGGGTTGAGGTACTTCACGCCGTTGTTGAGCTCTTGGCCCCGGCCCTCGATCATCTTGCGCGACCCCTCCAGGAAGTCCTGCACGGCCACCCGGGCCACCGGGTCGAAGAGGTTGAACAGCTGATCGAGCTCGACCGCGGTGTCGGTGGACTCCTCGCCGAGCAGGCTCCCGTTCTCGATCTCCGCGCCGTCGCCGTCGCCGAGTGAGAGGTCGACGAACCGGTTGGCGATGCCCGACAGGGAGCGCTGCTTGATCACCGCGCGCGTGCCCACGCGCAACGGCACGAACTTCTCCTCGATCTTGAGGGTGATGTCGGCGCGGCCGTCGGGGGTGATCTGGATGTCGTCGACGGTGCCGGCGGGCACGCCGCCGATCTGCACCTCGTTGCCCTTCACCAGCTGGCCCGCGTTGAGGAAGCGGGCGGTGATCTTGTAGCCGTTACCGCCGCCGAAGAGCAGCAGGGCGACGAGCACCGCACCGGCGACCACGGCGGCGAAGGCCGCGACCCGCGCCACGCTAGAGCCCTGCTTGCCCTCCCCGCTCACAGTCCCGCGACACTACTGTCCTGGGGCGCGATACCCCCCCGGAACCAGCGGTTTCTTAACGACACCAACATCTTCACACTCGCGTGTAGGGGAGCGCATCAGAGGCCCTGGCATAGTCCCCGGGGTGGGCGAAATGGCTATCGAGGTCTCCGACCTGCGCAAGAGCTACGGCGCGGTCGAGGCCTTGAGGGGGTTGTCGTTCGATGTTCGCCGGGGCGAGGTGTTCGGCCTCCTCGGCCCCAACGGCGCGGGCAAGACGACCACCGTCGAGATCCTCGAGGGCTACCGCGCTCGCAGTGGCGGCAGCGTGCGCGTGCTCGGACAGGATCCCGCCGTGCGTGACCGCCGCCAGCAGGAGCGCGTGGGCATCGTGCTCCAGAGCTGCGGCTTTCACTCCCACATCACTGTCCGCGAGGCCGTTGGGCACATGGCCAAGGCCTACCCCCGGCCGCGCGAGGTCGGTGAGACGATCGCGCTGGTGGGGCTGGAGGACAAGGCCGACGAGCGCTCCGGGCGCCTGTCGGGAGGGCAGCGGCGTCGCATGGACCTGGCGCTCGCCCTTGTCGGCGATCCGGAGCTGGTGTTCCTGGACGAGCCCACCACCGGCTTCGACCCCGCGGCCCGGCGGACGGCGTGGACGGTGGTCGGTGCGCTCAGGGATCTCGGCAAGACCGTCCTGCTCACCACCCACTACCTCGACGAGGCACAGGAGCTGGCTGACCGCGTGGCGATCATCAAGGACGGCTCCCTGGTGGCCCAGGGCCCGCCCTCGGAGCTGTCGCCGACCAGCGCGGGCTACCGCGTCTCGTATCTCTCTGAGGGCCGCCGCGTCGAGCACCAGACCGTCGATCCGACCGATCTCCTGCACCGCCTGACCGGCGACGCTATTGCCCGCGGCGAGCGCCTTCAGGGCCTCGAGGTGGCCCGCCCCACGCTCGAGGACGTCTACCTGGAGCTGACGGCCGAGGACGAGCGATGAGCCCGGCCACGCTCGCCTGGGAGCAGTTTCGCCTCGAGCGAAAGCTGTTCTGGCGCAACCCGAGCGCGGCGTTCTTCAGCTTTGGCCTGCCGCTGATGCTGCTGCTGCTGGTGGCCTCGGTGTTCGCCTCAGCGCCCGATCAGCTGCGGGTGGTGATCCCGGGGATCGCGGGCATGAGCGTGATGGCCACCACCTTCAACGCCCTGGCGATCAACCTCACCTTCCGGCGCGAGGAGGGCCTGCTGAAGCGCGTCCGGGGCACCCCGATGCCGGCCGGGTCCTACTTCGCGGGCTTCCTCGGCAACGCGGTGGCCAACGCCTGCGTGCAGGTGGCCCTGGTGATCCTGATCGGCCACCTGCTCTATGACGTGACCTGGCCCAAGGACTGGCTCGAGCTGGTCGTGTTCACGCTGGCCGGAGTGATCACCTTCGGCGCGCTCGGGATCGCGATGTCGCACGTGATCCCCAACTTCGACTCGGCCCCCGCGTACGTGAACTTCGTGTTCCTGCCCGTGATCTTCATCTCCGGGGTCTTCTACTCGTCCGACGAGCTCCCGCCGGTGCTGGACGCCGTGGCCCAGGCGCTTCCGCTCAAGCACGTGGTGGACGGACTGTCGGGCGCGATCGTCGAGGGGTCGGGAATCGCGGCCGACCTGGGCTCGCTTGCGGTTGTGGTGCTCTGGGGGGTTGGGGGACTGGTGCTGGCGGTCAGGGGGTTTCGGTGGGAGTGAGCTTCGAGTCGGCACCCCTTCGGGGCACAGGCAGCAAACTGCCTACAGGCGCAACGACTGTCCGTGGCGTTTGAGCCACTCCTCATGGGCCCGGTAGCCCGGAACCCTTCGCTCGAGCTCCGCCCAGAACTTCGGTGAGTGGTTGTGTATCTCGAGATGCACCACTTCGTGCTCTATGACGTAGTCGAGAATCTCGGGTGGGGCCAGTAGGAGGCGCCAGTTGAAGCTCATCGCCCCGGTCGAGGAGCAGCTGGCCCAGCGCGTGCGCTGCCCTCTGATCTGGAGCGTCGTGTAGGGGGTCCCCGCGCGAGCGCTTGCCCCGTCGAGACGGGGCGCTACCTCGTCACGGGCCCGGCGGCGATACCAGCCCTCCAGGGCCTCGCGCAGCGCTTCGGGCCCCGGCTTTGCGATCTTCACGTGGAGGGTGTCGCCGCGGCGGGCCACATGAGCCCGCGACCTGCCCGGCTCCACCAGGAGGCGCAGGGACAGCCGCTCCCCCAGGTAGTGGACCTCCCCGCCGTCTTCGAGCAGCGGCGGCGAGTGCTCGGCCTCGGCCTGGCGCATCCGCCGCAGCGTGCGCTCGATCCACGGGCGCTTCTCCTCCACGAAGGGCTCCACCTCCCTCATCGGGAGGCGTCGCGGGACCACCACCTCCACGCCGTCGGCGGAGACCTGGATGCGGGCGCGGCGGGCGCGATCGGAGCGGCGGATGCGGTAGGGCACAGAGCTCACCCCCGCATGTTCTCGCACGGCCCCGACGGGCAGGCCTCGACGGGGCGGGCCTCGACGGGCAGGCCTCGACGCTGGCGGCGCGCATTCAAGTTCGGGTGCCCGCCCGGCCGATGAGCAAGAAAGGTGCTGTCCCACAGGTTCATCGCGCGCGTGCTGACGGCGGTCGCGGTCGTCGTCCCCGTGACCGTCGCGGTGGCGCTTGCCTCCACGGGCGAGGCGGATCCCCCGGCGCCCGGCCCGGTCCCCCGCGCCGAGGCCATGGAGGGCGCCTTCTCGAACTCCTCACGGGCCGGGGAGGCCGTGTTCCGCGCCTCGGGCCTCAAACCGGGCGCGACGACCGACGGCACCGTGCTCGTGACCAACGAGGGCACCTCACGGGGCCTGTTCTGGCTCTCGCGCACCGGCTTCTCGGATCGTCAGGGACCCGTGGGCGGAACCCTCTCCGAGCGCCTCCAGGTCACGGTCCTCGACGTGACCGCGCGGGACGCGCCGATGCTCGTCTACACGGGCGGGCTCACCGAGATGGGTGCACGCCCGCTCGGCTTCGTCGCCCCGGGCAGGTCACGCATCTACAGCGTGGCCGCAACTCTCCTACCCGACACGGTCTCGCGCGTCTCCGCCGCGGGCAACCCGTACGAGGGCTCCTCCACCACGATCTCGCTCGGGTGGGGCGCCATTGCCGGCGAGCCCCCCGCGGTCCGCGGCACCGCCCGGCCCAGGGCGCCCAAGGCCGACGAGCGCGCGCCCCGCCTTCGTCTCGCCTTCCCGCCGCGTCAGCGCCTGCTGGACGCCGGCAGGCTGGTCGTGAACGCGCGCTGCGACCAGGCCTGCCGGCTGCACGCCGCCGGGAGTCTGCGGGCGGACGGGGCACCCCGCTCTGCCGCCACGGCCGCACGCCACGCCAAGCCCGGCCAGGTGGCTGCTCTACGGGTCACCTTCGGGCCCGCCGCTCGCCAAGCCATCCGAGAAGTGCTTCTCGGCGGGCGGTCCGTGCCCGTCAGGCTCGCCGTGAGGGCGCGTGACCGGGCCGGCAACGAGACCGTCACTACGCGCAAGATCTGGCTGCGGCCGAGCCACTAGCCGAGGCGGGCGGCGGGGGGCGGCTGAGCAGCCGCAGCGCCAATCCACCCGAAAGCAGAGCGAGGCCTGCGCACAGTACGGCCACGAGCTCCAGGCCCGTGCGGGGAAGGCCGTCGGAGGGCTCGGCCGCGGGTTGCGAAGCGGGCCCGGAAGTGGAGGCGGGATCGTCCTCGGGCACGGGTACCTCGATGTCCACGCCCCCTTTGCCTCGCCCGCGGCGGTCGCGCTCGGGCTGTGCCAATCCGCGGACAGGCACGAGCGCGGCAGCGGTCACGGTCACCTGACCGGCTCGTGCCTGCACCTCGCCCGGCGGCGCGAGTGCGCGCGCGACCGCCGGTAGCGATCCAAGCCGGGGTACGGGGCCCGGGAGCGCCGGGGGTGGCGGCGCGGGGGATCTGACCACGCACGGGGATGCAGCAGAGCAGCAACACCAGAAGGAGCGCAAAGAAGCAGGTTCGGGTCATGGCGGGGCATTATGCCATGAGGCCGTGAATGAATGTAGCCACGCCGGCGCATCGAGAGGTTCAAGGCCGCAGACGCTTGCTTCGT
>Ga0208612_1000936_pt1 | contig 12248 bp, 10 predicted proteins | sample AntDryMetagUQ889_FD_188089 | JGI IMG/M metagenome (GOLD analysis project Ga0208612, IMG submission 188089) | Polar desert microbial communities from Antarctic Dry Valleys - UQ889 (SPAdes) | ecosystem: Environmental > Terrestrial > Soil > Desert | place: Antarctic Dry Valleys | collected 2008-12-31 | reverse complement strand
CGAGCTGCGTCGGAGGCTCGATCTCGGGAAGCCGAGGTGGGTCGACCGGCAGGTCGACCGGAAGCTCGGCGGCAGGCGGCGATGCATCCTCCGCGGGCTTGGGCGTCCCTTCCGGCTCGACGGTATGCGGGACAGACACCGTTGGGACGGCTCTGGGGCCTGAGACGTCGCTTCGTGCGGACAGAGCTCCGGGGAAAGGCGTTCTCGAGCTCTGCGACCGCAGGCGCGGCGCCACCCTCGACGGGGAGGAGGCGCGGCGCGTGGTGGGCGCATTCGCGACTGGGGCTGTTGGCTCGTCTAGCGTCCGAACCGGAACCGGTGGAGCCGGAGCCTTCGGCTCGGCCAGGCTTCTGTCGACGGCGACACTGCCAACGCCGACCCCGATCCCGACAACCGCGATCGACGTCACCGCCGCTTTGGTCGAGACACCACCCAGCAGAGCTTTCACGTGCGACCTCAGCTCGACAATCAGCCAAACGACGCTCACGACCGGCGTGCGCACCAATGTCAGCGCCTGGGCGAACGAGTGTCGCGCCCGCGTCAAGAGCGCGTGTGTTGCGGTGGCACTCATCCCGAGCTCGCCGGCGATCTCCCCCGGTGACACTCCCTGCCACTCACGGAGAACGAGTGCGCGGCGCTGCTTCTCGGGCATCGAGGCGAGCGCGTCCTTGACGCCCATCAAGAGCTCTTCCTCATCGTCACCCGTCTGCGCGAGCGCAATCGTGTCGAGCTCCACAGCGCCCGCGAGCGAACCCCGCCTAGTCACCGTTCGCCGCTGCGAGTGGCACACGTTCTTGGCAATCGTGGTGAGCCAGGCGGACTCGCACTCGGGAACGACCCCGCGACGGAGGGCGCGAAACGCATAGAGGAAGGTCGTCTGGACCGCGTCCTCGGCTTCGGGGCGGGAACCCAGTTGGCGAAGGCAGTAGCCGAGGAGGCGCTCGGAGTGCTCCGCGAATAGCCGGCTGGCCGCCTCTGGCGGATCCTGCGCCGGCGAATGAGGTTGAACCGCAACCGCTGACATCTGCTTCTAAGGGATACCCCTTGTCGGAAGGCTCATGTCCCCCGTTCGGGGCAAGGCTATGACTCGTGCGAGTGATTCTCAGCCGCTCACCGTTTGATTCGGCCGTCTCCGGCTTCGTACGGAGAGCCAATGCAGTTCCGCACCAAGGCCGTGACGCGAATGCCCGCGCTCTCTCGCAGCTAGTTCCCCAAGCTGCATCCCGGATGATTACTGGCCCCCTGCGGCGGGCCAGTAGTCTGCTCGCTCTGTGAAGGTCCTCACCGTCGTCGGTAACCGGCCGCAGTTCATCAAGAGCGGTCCGCTGTCTTTCGCATTCCTGGTCGCGGGCGTCGAGGAAGTCGTCGTCCACACCGGCCAGCACTACGACCGCGAGCTGTCCGAGGTGTTCGTCGAAGAGCTCGGGCTGCCGCGGCCGACACACCGGCTCGAGCTGAAGACCGCGGATCCGGAGGTCATGGAGCCCGAGATCACGCGCGTCATCCGCCGTGAGGAGCCCGACCTCGTGCTCGTCTACGGTGACACCAATTCGACACTCGCCGGAGCACGGGCGTCGGCCGAGGCTCAGGTTCCGCTCGCACACGTGGAGGCGGGCCTGCGGAGCGGCGACCTGACGATGCCCGAGGAGCGAGCGCGGATCGAGGTCGACCGCCTGTCCTGGCTCCTTTTCTGCCCCGACGACCGCTCGCAGGCCACGCTCGCCGAGGAGGGGATTCTGGGCCAGGCGCACGTCGTCGGCGACGTGATGGCCGAAGCCTGCAACCGCTTCGCGCCGATCGCCCGTGAGCGCTTTCCGATCCCCTTCGAGCCGCAGAGCTACGTCGTGGCCACCGTTCACCGCGAGGCGAACGTCTTCCAGCCCCGGCTCGGCCGCATCATGGAAGGGTTGAACCGCTTGACCGAGCGGATCGTGTTCCCGGCGCACCCGCGCACGCGCACCCAGATGGAGAAGGAGGGCATCGAGCTCGGGAAACACGTGCATCTCACGGATCCGTTGAGCTACCTCGAGCTGGCGTCGCTCGCCTCGCAGGCTCGAGTCATCGCGACCGACTCCGGCGGCCTCCAGAAGGAGGCGTACTGGTACGGCGTCCCCTGCGTGACGCTTCGCCCGTCGACCGAGTGGCCGGCAACGGTCGAGGTGGGCGCGAACATCCTCGTGGACGACGACCCGGACGCGATCGAGGCGGCTGTGACGACCGCCACCATGCCGGAGCAGCGCCCTGAGCTATACGGCGATGGTCGCGCCTCGGCGCGGATCGTGAGCATGCTGGTCGCTACGATGCCCGACCGATGAAGCGGGACGTCGCCATCGTGGGCGCCGGTTACGTCGGCGTGCCGCTCGCACACGCATTCGCGAACGCGGGCAAGAACGTCGTCCTCGTCGACATCGACCGGGCGCGGGTCGAACGGCTGAACCAGGGCGAGAGCTACATCGAGGACATCCCCTCGGAGACACTGGAGCCGCTCGTGGAGAGCGGTCGGATCTCGGCGACCACGGACTACGACGAGATCCGAGATGCCGACGCGATCCTCATCGCGCTCCCGACTCCGCTCTCGCGCCAACGCGAGCCCGATCTCCGGATTCTCGTCTCGGCTGCGGGGGAGATCGCCAAGCGACTGCGACCGGGCCACCTCGTCGTCCTCGAGTCGACCACGTACCCGGGCACCACCCGCGAGCAGGTGCTCCCCGTGCTTGAGGCCGGGAGCGGTCTTCGAGCCGGGAGCGACTTCCACCTCGCCTTCTCCCCCGAGCGGGTCGATCCGGGCCGCGAGGACTGGACGACGAAGACGGTGCCGAAGGTCGTCGGCGGCATCAACCAGGCGTCGACCGACGCTGCGGCGGCCTTCTACGCGAGCGCGATCGACACCGTCCACCGCGTGTCCTCACCCGAGGCCGCCGAGCTCACGAAGCTGCTCGAGAACATCTTCCGCTCGGTCAACATCGCGCTCGTCAACGAGCTCGCGCAGCTCTGCGACCGAATGGGAATCGACGTTTGGGAGGTCGTGGAAGCCGCGGCGACGAAGCCCTTCGGCTTCATGTCCTTCAAGCCGGGCCCTGGCCTGGGCGGGCACTGCATCCCGATCGACCCCTTCTACCTCACCTGGAAAGCCCGCGAGTACGGCTTCTACACCGAGTTCATCGAGCTCGCCGGGAAGGTGAACGAGTCGATGCCGTGGTTCTGCCGCTCGGTGGTCTCCCAGGCGCTCAACCACTCGCTGCAGCTCTCGCTCTCCGGTTCGCGCATCCTCGTCCTCGGCGTCGCGTACAAACCGAATATCTCGGACACGCGGGAGAGTCCCGCGATCAAGCTGATCGGGCTGCTCGAGGCGGCGGGATCCGAAGTCTCCTACCACGACCCGCACGTGCCCTCGTTTCGCGAGAACGGAGTCACGATGAGCTCTTCTCCGCTCGATCCGGCCTCCTACGACTGCGTGGTCGTCGTCACTGACCACTCCGGCATCGACTATGAGCGTCTCGTGGAGGACTCGAAGCTCGTGGTCGATCTGCGCAACGCAACCGGCGCCAACGGAAAGGGCTCCGACAAGGTCTGGAAGCTGTGAGCTCGACGCGGCGACCAGGCGAGGGCGAGGCCGGCCTCGCTCCTACGACGGTGCGGCCGAGATGACTGTCCGGGTCGGCGTCGCCGGTTTGGGACATTGGGGACCGAACCTCGCTCGCAATTTCGCGGAGCTGGCCGAGCTCGCCTGGCTCTGTGACTCAGATCCGGGCAGAGGTGAGCTCGCTTCTCGATACGGGCAAGCACGCTGGACGGCGAGCTTCGACGAGATGGTGGCCGACCCGGAGCTCGACGCCGTCGTCATCGCGACGCCAGTGCCCACCCATTTCGACCTCGCGCGCCGCGCGCTCGGCGCCGGCAAGCACGTCCTGGTGGAAAAGCCCCCGGCGATGCTCGCTTTCGAGATGGACGAGCTCGTCGCGCTCGCGCAGGCGCGCGACCTGGTTCTCATGCCCGGCCACCTGCTCCTCTATCACCCGGGCGTCCGGCGTTTGAAGGAGATGATCGACGCAGGGGAGCTCGGAGAGGTGCTCTGCGTCTACGGCAACCGCCAGAACCTGGGGATCATCAGGTCGAACGAGAACGCCCTTTGGTCGCTCGGCGTGCACGACCTCTCGGTGATCCTCGACCTCTTGGACGAAGACCCGGAGCAGGCGATCGCCCTCGGCCGGGACTTCCTGACGGAGGGGGTCGAAGACGTCGTCTTCTGCTACCTGCGCTTCCCGTCCGGGAAGATCGCGCACATGCACCTCTCGTGGCTCGACCCGCACAAGATGCGGAAGATCACGGTGGTCGGCACGGAGAAGATGGTCGTATTCGACGACATGGAGCTCGAGCGGAAGGTCACCGTTTACGAGAAAGCTCCGTGGCGGCCGTCCGACCGCTACGGCGAGTGGCAGACGCGCACGGGAGACATCTTCAGCCCGCGCATCGCCAGCGACGAGCCGCTCAAGCTCGAGTGCCTGGAGTTCCTGCGTCTGATCGGGGGCGAGGGCGACCGCCGCAAGGTCGCCGAGGACGGCGCCCGCGTGGTACGGGCCCTCGATCTGCTCACGAGATCGCTTCATGGAAGCTGAGATCCACCCGAGCGCGATCGTGTACCCGGGGACGGTGCTCGGGGAGGACGTCAAGGTGCTCGAGAACGCGGTCGTCGGCAAGCAGCCGTCGCTCTCGCCCCGCTCGACTGCGAGTCGCGATCCGTTGCCGCCGACCGAGGTCGGCGTGGGGACGATCGTGTCGACGGGAGCGATCGTCTTCGCGGGCTCTCGCATCGGAGCCCGGGTCGTCCTCGGCGACCAGTCGTGCGTGCGCGAACGCGTGACGGTCGGCGATGACGTCGTGCTGGGGCGCGGCTCGCTGATCGAGAACGACACCACGATCGGCGCGATGACGCGGATTCAGGCGGAGGCGTACATCACCGCGCACTCGACGCTCGAGGAGCATGTCTTCATCGCCCCGTGCGTCGTCACGACGAACGACAACTTCATGGGACGAACGGAGCGGCGCCACGAGCTCATGAAGGGCCCGACGATCCGGCGCGGCGCACGGGTCGGAGGCGGCGCCGTTCTCTGTCCAGGCGTCGAGATCGGAGAGGAGGCGTTCGTCGGAGCCGGCGCGGTCGTGACGAAGGACGTCGCTCCACGGACGATCGTCGTCGGCAATCCCGCGCGAGTGCTGCGTGAGGTTCCCGGGGACGAGCTCCTGTAGACGTCAGCGCGCGGCCGGGAGGGCCGAGCTCTGCGGCTCAGCCGGTCGTGCGAGCGACGCCCTCTGGAGCAACCAGAACGAGCCTTCCACCGTCGGCCCGATCAGCAAGGCAAAGGCAAGGGTGCCGATGCCGACGGTGCCTCCCAGTCCGAAGCCGACCACGAGCGCAGTCAGCTCGATCGCGCCGCGGACGATGCCGAGGCGAAACCGTGTCCGCTCGGCCCCGACGACCATCAACGAATCGCGTGGCCCCGCGCCGAGGCCGGCGCCCAGGTACATGCCGGTTCCGAGGCCCATCAACGCGATCCCGATCGCGAGGAGGGCGATCCTGAGTCCAAGCCCGCGATCCGAGATCGCCGAGATCGCCTCGACGCTCGTCAGGAGCTGCACGAAGCCGCCGACGAGAAGCGCATTGGCGAGAGTCCCCACGCCGACCCGCGCGCCGAGGGCCAACGCTACCGCGAGCACCAGGATGCTGACGACGATGTTCGCCTCGCCGAACGAAAGGCGTGTGTGCTCTGCGAGTCCCTGATGAAGAACATCCCAGGGCGAGAGACCGAGTCCGGACTCGAGCAGCGAGACGATTCCGCCAGCGAAGACGAAGAGACCGCACATCAGGATCGCAAAACGCGCTGCGAGCGGTCCGCGAAGGCGAGGTGGCGCGCGCATTCAACGCACGCGTATCAGAAACCGAGCGGCCCCCAGAGATATGGACCCTGGCGACTGCCTCCGGCGCCAGTCCGACGCCGCCCGCCAACTCGTCGAGCTCGCGAGCGAGGTCGGCGCGACGATCTGATCGCTCGGAGTCAGCCCTTGACGATCGTCAGGCGATAGCGGGTGACGCCGGGACTCGACATGCGCACCTGCACGTAGTACGAGCCTGCTTTCGCAGCGCGGTGGGAGAAGTACTCGCGCGCGGCCGGGCGCGCGGAGATGCGGGCTCGGAAGCGCAGGCTGCGCACGTTGCTGATGGTGCGCGTCTTCGGGAGCCAAAGCGCGAGGCTCAAGTCGGAGCTGGCAAGAGCGCCCGTCAGCCCGACGTACACCCGCTGGCCCTTCTTCAACTTGACCGCGTAGACGTCGTCCTGGTCGTCCCAGAAGTCGACCGTGGCGTTGAGCCGCCGGTTCGACCCCGACAACTTGTACGCGCGTGAGCCTGCGTCGTCGTTCGCCTCGAACCGGTCGGCGAGTGGCAGAAGCTCGGCCAGCGCGCCGATGGCTGCGGCGACGTCCAGCCGGCCCCGCCCCGAGTGCTCGTCGCGACCGACGGCGCAGGCGGCGCATCCCGTCGCCGGGGTCACGTCCACCGCCGTCTGCTCTAGGATCGCCGTGACCTGCTCCGGACGCAGAAGAGGTCGAAGACTGAAGAGGATCGCCGCAGCCGCCGACACCTGCGGCACGGAGAAGGACGTCCCCTGAGCCTCGCGGTACTCCTCGGGCCCGCAACTCGAGTAGCCCTGCTCAGCGCACGCCGGAAAGCGGGATGTCAGCGGTCGCGGGAAGATGGAGAGAATCCGATCGCCGGGCGCGGAGATGTCGTTGTAGACCTTGTCGCGGTTCGAGAACTTGGGGACGCCGCCCGTCTCGCTGATCGCGCTCACCCCGAGAACATGGGGCAGCGCGGCTGGATAGCTCGCGTACTGCCACGGGCTCGAGGGAGCCTGATCACCGTTCCCTACGGCCGCCACCACGACCGCGCCGCTCGAGACCGCATAGGCGACCGCGTCTGCCTCCAGCCACGAGAAGCTGTCGCGATTCGGGTCGAGCGGATCGCGGATGCCGCCGAGGCTCATGTTGATCACCCGCGCGCCGTTCTCGACCGCCCAGCGGATCGCCTTCGCCTCCGCCTCGATCGGAATCGCGCGGGACGGCGTGACTACCTTGGCGACCAGGAGCTCGGCCGACGGGGCAAGGCCGGCGATGCCGACGCCGTTGCCCACGCCTGCGGCAACGAGGCCCGCGACGAAGGTCCCGTGACCGAGCGCGTCCACGCTCGCCGAGCCGCCGACGAAGCTCTTCGAATCGAGGATCTTTCCGGCGAGCTCGGGGTGGCTCGCGTCCACACCGGAGTCAATGACCGCGACCGGAACGCGCTCGAGGGCGGGCAGCGTCAGCCACGACTCGTAGAAGCGGCTCTGCGTCAGGTACCACTGCCGGGAGACGAGCGGATCCGACGGTGTGAAGGCGAGGCGCCGGGAATGGAGAGTCTCGACGTAGCGGATGCCTTCGATACCGGCGAGTGACAGTCCCGGAGGAAGATCGACAACGAGAGCAGGGATCGGCCACAGCAGCTCGGGGCGAGTCCCGGTTCGGCGCTCTACGGCGACTGCGACCACGGCGGCGTCCGCTCCCCGCTTCAGGCCGACCGCCACCCGCGCTGCGTCGGCGGCGGCAGGAGCCGTCAGCGAGGCTCCGAGTAGAGCGACGGTGAGCAGCAGGGCGCGCCTCATCGAGCTCACCCGGCCACCATGAGGGTGGCCGTCACCGCTTCGGCGTAGCCCGCGGTGGCGGGGATGCTGGCTCGATACTCACCCTGGCGAAGGACCTCGGCCTGAAACGCGCCGGCCGCGTCGACGGTTTTCTTGGCGACGCGCCTCCACGTCGAGCCTTCACGGCGTTCGATGAAGACGGTCGCCCCGGACAGGCGGGGGCGAACAGTGCCCGTCAGCGACAGAGCTCCGGCGCCCCGCGCGAGCTGCACCCGCGGAGCGACCTCGACGAGGATCGCCGGCGACGACGCGCCTTCGACCTCGATCCGGTACCGCAGCGTCCGTTCGGGCTTGACGACGAGTGAGGCGATCCCGCTGGTCGCTCGCTGGAAGGCGCCGACCTCCGTCCATCTCGATCCGTCGGGCGAGGAGGAGAGCATGGGCGCAGGCAAGCTGCGCGCGAGACCCGTCAGCCGGAGCGGCGAGCCGAACACGACTGTCTCACGCGGTTGATCGAGCCGGAGAACGCCGATCGTGACCCAGGTCGAGCGCAGCCCGAGGCTGGTTCGCAGAAGCGCGGCCGGCAAGGTCGAGGAGCCCGCTTCCGTCTGCACGGTGATCGAGCGCAGGCGGCCGGAGGGCGTCGGCACGCCGACGGCGTCCAGGATGCGGTCGGCGACGCCGAGCTTGGACTGGAGGGTGCGAGCGCCGAAGAGGAACGGGCCCCACATGTGATGGGGTGACGCCTTGTCCCATGGATCAGGGCGGGACAAGAGGTACGGCACGGAGGTCCCGAACACGTCGGCGGCGCTTGCGGTTCTCCCGCCGGAGGTCGAAAAGTAATACGTCGTGGCAAGCCTGCCGCCGTACAGGACAACCTGGCCTGCGGTGGCGCGCACTGCCTCGGTCGTCCGCGGCTTCTCTCCGGCGACCCCGCGGTAGACCTGGCTGCGGACGTCGGCGTAAAGGTCGAACGGCTTTCCCTTGACGAGGTTCGCAAGCGCATAGGAGCGTGCGGCGACCGCTTGCGCTTCGAGCGCTTCGCTCGGCCACGTGTGCGGCATCTCGTTCGCGACCACTCCGGGGAGGTAGGCGTCGAGCCGGACAAAGTTGACGACACGGAGATACTGTCCCTGCACGGTGAGCTCGAGGCTGCCGCGGTACTGGACTCCGTCGAAGGACAGTGGCGTGTCCTTCCCCGGCCGGATCAGAAGAGGCGATGCGACCTTGACCAGCCGGGGCGCGTCGAGCACGGGCAGCTCGAGCTTGGGTCGAAGCACGATGGCGCCTGGGGCGAGCTTGAACGTCTCGCCACGTCCGTCGACCGCGGTGAACGGCTTCGTGGACGAGACGGTCACAGCAGGCTTGCCCTCGGCAAGCAGCACGCGGACCTGCTTCGTCTCGGCCTGGCCGATCTCCGTTCCCGAGTAGTAGTGCGCGAGGATCTCCTCGTGCGTGTGGCCGGAGTTGGCCATGCCGTAGGCGCCGTACTGGCTCATCCCGACGCCGTGACCCCAGCCGCGTCCGGAAACGACGAAAACCGCCTCTCCCGGCAAGGCCTCGGACTGCGCTGGATGCGCCCATGCCGCGCCCGCGGCCAGCACGACGAGAACCGAGCAGACGGTCAGAAGGCGCACAACGGTGGACCAGGCTAGCGACATAACGTAAATCGTTTGTATTTTCGGCTTTGGCGCGCAGGTTCTGAACCGCTTGCGCTGGCGATGTCACTCCGCTGTCGGCTCGAACGGCCCGACGCGAAGTCTGTACGGGCTGCCGTCGCAGCTCGCAGCCGAGCCTGATCCGCGCCTCGAGCGGCGCCTTCCCTCCTCGGCTCGGCAGGTCGATGTCGAATGTGACACGTCGATCCAGGGGGCCGCACCAGTTTCGCATCACGAGTAACGCCTCGGCCCTACCGTCAGGGGCCAATCGGACGAGCGGCCACCCACTCGGAGGCGTGCTCCCCTCGCGCCTCCAACGGGGTCGCGCGGAGGCCTGCGTGGACCGAACAGTGCGATCTGCGAGCCCGAGCGTGATCGTCGGTCGACCGCTGAGCGAGCACGCAATAGGGATGGTGTTGACCGCGAGGATGCGCCCGCGGAACATCCTGCTCGTTTCATTCAAGGCAAGCCGCAGCCAAATCTGGCTGAGGCGACACGGACGCATACGAGCTCGGGAAGCAACGCCTAGCCCGTCACCTCTCGTGTTGAAGACGGCGATCGAGGTTTGCGGTGCGCAGTCGAGCGCGGCTGCCACATCGCCTTCTATGTTCACCGCGCTCTGTCGAATCGCTGATGCCGACGCTTCGCCACCGCCTCCCGTGATCAGGTCGCCGGGGCGAGCGATGAGACCGTTGCGGAGGTGGAGCTCCGGGGGACTGCTCGTCATCGTTGTTCCCGCCGGCCAGACGACGGGCTGCCCGGAGAGCAGAACGCATCCTCGTTCGGGATCGAGCTCGAGGGTTCCGCGGATGAGCGCATTCAGCTCGTCCTTACTGCCCTCGGTTGATCGGGTAAGGAAACCATCAGCTGACGGATTCTCGGAGGCGTCCAGATCGCAGCCACACGCCAGAGCCATCGCCGCCAGCGCGATCACCAGAGCTTGCTTCATCTCCACGTCTCACTACGCCAGCGCAGGTCGGTTCGTCACGAGATGCTTGCTTCGGCTATGAGCGCCAGGCGGTTTCCTCGATCGGAGCGCGCTTCTTGAGCGGCTCCCACCACTCTCTGTTCTCCACGTACCAGGCGACCGTCTCCGCGAGGCCGTCGCGCCAGCCGTGTGCCGGCTCCCAGCCGAGCTCGTCGCGGATCTTGGTCGCGTCGAGCAGGTACCGGCGGTCGTGGCCCGGCCGGTCGGGGACGATGGTCTTCAGCGTTTGCGGCTTCTCGGTGAGCTCGAGCACGAGGTCGGCGATCTCCTCGATCGTCGCCTCGATCCCCGAGCCCACGTTGTAGGTCTCCCCCTCGACTCCCTCGTGCAGCACGAGGTCGATCGCCGAGCAGTGGTCGAGAACGTGCAGCCACTCACGCTTGTTCTGCGTCGAGGCGTACATGGGCAGCGGCTCGTCGTCGAGGGCATTCGTGGTGAAGAGCGGAAGCACCTTCTCGGGAAACTGGAACGGCCCGTAGTTGTTCGAGCAGTTCGTGATCGTGATGGGCAGGCCGAAGGTCTCGAAGTAGGCGCGAACGGCGTGGTCGGCTCCGGCCTTGGACGCGTTGTAGGGCGTACGCGGCCGGTACGGGGAGTCCTCGGTGAAGACCTCGTCGGTGTCGAGCGCGAGGTCGCCGTAGACCTCGCAGGTCGAGACATGGTGAAACCTCGACGCTCCCGCTCCCCGCGCGGCCTCGAGGAGCGTCTGCGTGCCGAGCACGTTCGTCCGGAAGAACCTCGTCGGATCGACGACCGCGAGGCTGTTGTGCGACTCGGCCGCGAAGTTGACGACGGTGTCGATCCGCTCCTCGCGGAGTGTCTTCTCCGCGAGGAGCGGATCACAGATGTCCCCTTGCACGAAGGCGATCCGGTCCTCCACCGCGGCGAGGTTCTCGCGGTTGCCCGCATAGGTCAGAAGGTCGTAGGCGACGACGTGGTCGTCCGGGTAGCGCTCGAGCCAGTAGTGGACGAAGTTCGAGCCGATGAACCCGGCAGCGCCCGTGACCAGAAGTCGCATGGTCAGAGGCTAGCGTCCGAGCGCTTCGAGACACGCGCGCAGCCCTTCCCGCCAATGCGGGAGAACGGGCGCGCCTTCTCGCTCGCTGCGCAGGATTGCGTGCGCGGGACGAGGCGCAGGTCGTCCGAGCTCCTCGGTCGAGATCTTCCGCACGCGGCAGTCGATCCCGGCGTCCGCGAAGATCGCCTCGGCAAACTCGGCCCACGTGCAGTCCCCTGCCGCAGCGACATGCCAGATCCCGCGCGGCCGATCCATGTCGACGAGCTCACGCACGCCGAGAGCCAGATGCTGAACGAAGGTCGGGCAGCCGCGCTGGTCGTCGACCACCGCGACCTCGTCGCGCTCGGCGCCGAGCCGAAGCATCGTCCGCACGAAGTTGTGGCCGGTCGGTCCGAAGAGCCAGGAGCTGCGCACGATCCACGCATCCGAGCCGGCTGCAGCCTCGCCGTGGAGCTTGCTGCGGCCATACGCGGAAAGCGGGTTCGGGCCATCGGACTCGACATATGGCCCACTCTTGTGACCGTCGAAGACGTAGTCGGAGGAGAACGCCACGAGCGGCGCGCCCAGCCCCGCCACGTTCGCCGTTCCGCCCACGTTCGCAGCCGTAGCCCCCTGCGGGTCCGCCTCAGCGCCGTCGACATCAGTCCAGGCCGCCGCGTGCAGCACGAGATCGAACGTCCCTTGTGACACTGTGTCACTAGGCGGACTCGTGACGTCCCAGTCCTCGCGACCGAGCGCGACGAGATCGTCGTCCGAGAACACGTCCTGGAGCGCCCGGCCGAGCTGGCCGCCGACGCCCGTGATCAGGACGCGACGGCGGCGTCCCGCGCTGACAGCGTCGGTGTGCTCGTGCTCCATAGGTCTACGACGCGTGGGTCGTTCCAGGGAATCGTCTGCTCGTCGGGGTC
>Ga0208612_1000935_pt1 | contig 12249 bp, 13 predicted proteins | sample AntDryMetagUQ889_FD_188089 | JGI IMG/M metagenome (GOLD analysis project Ga0208612, IMG submission 188089) | Polar desert microbial communities from Antarctic Dry Valleys - UQ889 (SPAdes) | ecosystem: Environmental > Terrestrial > Soil > Desert | place: Antarctic Dry Valleys | collected 2008-12-31 | reverse complement strand
GACCCGGGCCCGGGGAGCAGAATGAGCCCCGCCGCGAGTCCGGCGGCGCCGCCAGCCACGAGGTCGCGCGGTTCAGGCACCGCGCCCTAGAATTCCACGAGATCCAGCCCGTGTCGCGTACGACTTCCTTACGGTGGCAGGGAACACCGAGCGCGACGACCTCCCCATCTCCGAGCACGGTGTCATCGGAGACCTGATCAAAGCGCCTCTAGGACAGCCGGCGCACGACGGCGAGGCCGCGCTCGCGCCACGCCGACCGGTGCGTCGTGCCGATACTCGCCGCAACTCCATCTCGAGCGAACCAGTCGTACGCGGCGCACAGCGCCTCCGCGCCGGATCGCGTCGGCGACCAGCCGAGGAGGTCGGAGGCGCGAGTGCAGTCGAGCACGAAGTCGCGATCGGCCGAGCGGCGGTGCCACTTCGAGAGCGGCGAGAGACGCGCCGTGGCAAGCAACGCGAGCGCTACGCTGGCCGGACGAGCAGGCAGACCGACCACGCGGCTCCGGGTTCGCGCGTGCGCGATCAGCGCCTCCAGATCGTCGCGTACCGTGCCGGAGACGATTCCGCCGACGTTCACTACTCCCTCCGCACTGCTCGTAGCCGCGAGAATCACGGCCTCGACGAGATCGTCAACATCGAGCAGTTGATAGCGGTTGCTTCCATCTCCGAGCACGTAGATTCGGCGGCCCTCCTGGATCCACCGAAAGAGGATTCCGAAGACGCCGAGGCGTTCCGGCCCGATGAACGCCGCCGGTCGAAGCACGATCGGCGCCGGCGCAGCGGCGAGCCAGGCGTGCTCGGCGCGCAGCTTCGAACGCCCATACGCCTCGATCGGACGTGCTTCGGCGCTTTCGCTGAGCGGCGCTTGGCCGAGGCCGTAGACGACTCCGGAGGAGATCAGGATCGAGCGCTTCACACCTGCTTTCGACAGCCGGGCGAGGAGCTCGCTGCCCGCCACGTTCGTCGAATCGAGGTCGCCGCCGGACGGGAGCGCGGCTGCTGCATGGACGACGACGTCGACGCCATCGAGTGCCCGTCGCAGGACGCCCTCGTCGCGAACGTCGCCTTGGACGACGTCCACGCCGGCTGGCTCGTCGTACGCTTTCACGAGGTCGAGCGACCGCGCCCGGATACCTTCGACCGCGAGGCGTCGGAGCAGATGGCTGCCGAGGAAGCCGACGCCGCCTGTGACGAGCCAGGTCATGAGTACCTCGCGACGACACCGAGCATGCATGCGCCCGCCCGGACCGACGGCACGAGCCGGCCGGAGACCTTCGACTTGCCGCCCCGTCGCGTGCGGGAGGCGACCGGCGTCTCGACGACGGGGAACCCAGCACGCGCCGCCTTGACCACCATCTCGGTCGGCCAGCCGTAGGTCATCTCTTCCAGATTGAGCTCGTCGAGCACATCCCGCCGCACGGACCGGAACGGCGCGATGTCCCGCACCGGCGCCCCGTACCACCAGCGGACGAGAGCGGAGACGAGCCGGTTTCCGATTCGCTGGTGGAAGTGCTGTGCGCCCGACTCCGGTTCTTGACGTCTGCCGAGGGAGAGCGCCGCCCGCCCCTCGAGCACTGGCGTCAAGACGCGTGGCAGGTCGGCCGGGTCGTCGCTGCCGTCACCGTCGAGAAACACGATGACATCGGCGGTTGTGGACTCGACACCGGTCAGGCAGGCCCGCCCGTACCCACGGCGAGGTTCGCCGACGACGCGCGCGCCTGCAGCCTCCGCGGCTGCACGGGTTCCGTCGGTCGAGCCGCCGTCGACCACGATCATCTCGTCGACAACACCAGGAGGGAACTCGCGGAGCAAGCCGGGAAGCGCCTCCACCTCGTTCAGAACGGGGATGACGACTGCGATCTTCGGTGAATGCAGCGGTTTCATGGGCGAAGCGACGCCCGTCCGGGGAGGCCGCACGAGATGGCGGAACGAGAGAGCAAGGAAAGGCCCGTAGATCGCGGCTCGCACCCACCAGGGGAGCGGGCCACCTTCCAGTCCGAAGACGTACAGCAGCGGCAGAGCGCCCGACAGCCACAGCCACGCCGGAGCCGCGGTCACTACGAGAAACGGGAGCAGCCAGAGCGAGTACCAGGGCTGCAGGAACGCGGTCGTGAGCAACACGCCTCCGAGGACGACGAGGCAGGTGCGCGCCACTTGCTCCACCCTGTCGTGCGCCCGAAGCGACACGAACGCAAGCACGCCGAGGAGGAGGACAAAGAGGACGGTGCGCGCAGCTTCCCGCCCGATCTCCCGCGAGAGCAGGAACCAGGCGAGTGAGCCGAGGTCCTCCTCCAGGTACCGCCCAAGGTCGCCTGTAAGCCCACGGCCCACGGAGCTGTAGGCCGCGAACGCTGCGCCGATACAGCCGAGCGCGACAAGCATGAACCGGCGACCGCCCCAGCGCAGGAGCGCCGGGACGAGCAGGACCGGCCCGAGCTTGACGAGCGCGCCGAAGGCGACGGCGAGCCCCGCGAGCCCGCGTGCACGCGTCGACCAGGCGGCGAGAAGACCCGCTCCCGCGAGCAACGCGAGCGCGTCGACGTGCCCGTTTCCGGCGATCTCGCTCAAAGCCAGCGGATGCCAGGCGGCGAGAGCGACGCGCTCGAGCGGCGCGTTCGCGCGCAGGAGGACGAAGACGAGCAGGCCGATCGCGGCGGCCTCGGCGAGGACGAAGAGCCAGGTCGTCGCCCGGACACCGTTCCCGAACACGACGCGTGCGGCCACGAAGGACGCCTGGGCTCCCGGCGGATAGACGGACTTCCAGTCCTTGCGGTTGATTCCCGGCCAGATCTCGTCGTCGCGCAGATCGCGAAGAGCGGGCGACGTCGGGGCATAGCGGTAAGGGTTGATCCCCGCTGTCTGGACGCGCGCGTCCCACGCGTAGCGGTACGTATCCGTCGTGAGTGGCGGCGGCGCGAAAGGATCGAAGGACGCGACGCGGAGCGCCAGTGCGACCCCGAGCACGAGGACGATGCCCGATCGCCCGACTCCGAGCCCGCGCCAGCAGAGCCAGGCCGCGGGCAGGAAGAGCCCGAACGCGAGCAGCTGTCCGCCGATCTGGGTGCGAAGCATGGTCTCCGAGCGAAGGACGAGCTCGATCGCCACCATGCCGATCCCGAGCGCCGAGACAGCGATCACAGGTGAGAACCGCGGTAGTGCGATGCCCCGCGACCGCGGGGCTGTCGTCACGCTCACGTGAAGGTCGCGGCAGCGTCCGTCCCGACAGGCTGGTCGGCGACGACGCCCACGAAGCGGCGCACCGCGGCGGAGAGCGGCGTTACCTGCCGCGATACGAGCAGGTCCAGGTCCGTTACTCCATGGCGCACCGTCGGCGCGAACGGATGCAGGAACGCGCCGTCGGCCGTGATCGTCAGCTCGGGGAGGATGTCGGTCGGTCCGGGCTCGCTTCCCATGCCCTCGATCGCCGCACGGCCGCGACGGACGATCCCGCGGACGACGTGGTCGTCGTCCGACACGCCCCAGCTGCGGTGGAGCTCGCACAGACGCTCGAGCTCGTCCTCGGACTGATCGTCCACCGTCGTCGCGATGCGTGTGTCGATTCCACGCTCGACGAGCTTCGGAACCGCCTCGGCCACCTTGGCGAAGTTCTCAGGCCCCCGGAGCGCGTCGTTGCGCAGCGGGTCGGGCGAGTCGAGTGAGATCTGCAGAGCGACGTCCAGGTCTGCAAGGGGCTCCAGCCGGCCAAGCATGCGATCTGTGAACAACGTGGCGTTCGTGAGCGCCACCGTCGGGAGGAGCGACCCGAGCTCCGCCAGGGTCTCCGCCATGTCGGGAAGCATGAACACCTCCCCGCCTGTGACGCCGAGCGAGCCGAAGCCGAGCCCCCGCGCTTCTCGAGCGAGCTGGAGCAGAAGATCAGAGGACAGTCCGCGGCGGTTCGCGATCCCGGGATGCGACTCAGTCAGGCAGTAGATACACGCCAGGTTGCAGTGGTAGGTCGCGTAGAGCCAGAGACGCTCGCCGCAACGCCCTTCCTCGACCGCGGTCTCGAAGCCCGTCACCGTCATGCGCCAGGCGGTGGTATCGCGAACGCGGTGCAGTAGTGGTTCAAGAGCTGCGTCGCTCCGGCCACCAGAGCAAGCTCGACCAGCTGGTCGTCGCGCACGTAGTCGAGCACCCGCGCCATCAGCTCGTCGTCGATGCTCGCGGGGTCGAGGACGTAGCGATCGACCCACTCGATCAGCGTTCGCTCCCGTTCCGGCAGCTCGGCCAGTGGCGCTTCCTCGCAGATCGCTGCCACCAGCTCCGGCGGCACACCGGCGTCCAGTGCGATCGGGCGGTGCGCTGCGAGGCAGTACTGGCATGCGTTCAGCTGCGAGACGCGGACGACCACGAGCTCCTTCGTCGCCACATCGATCGAGCCCTCTGCGTACACCTGGGCCAGGAACGGCATGAACGATTCGAGCAGGTCGGGCGCGTTGACGAGCGAGCGCGTGAGCGAGGATGCCGTGCCGTCGTCTCTGTAAAAGTGACGTGCGGTGAGGGGAGCGTCGTCACGCTCGAGAAGACGCAGTCTGGCCACAGTCTTCTCTTTATCAGCAGGCGGCGAGCGCGGGCAACCGGCGTAAGGGATCCGTAAGACCTTCCGGAGTCGAGCCGCTCGGCGAGTCGTCACACTCGGCGATCGTGCGACCGACGACCTCCTGGGCGCCGAACGGCGTCGTGCTCGCGACTGCCGTCTTCGTCGCCTTGTCCGTAGCAACGACCGGGGTGGTTCGCGGCAGCGGTCGTCAGATCATCGACACCCCGCGTTACGAGGGGTACGCCGAGGCCGTGCGGGCCGGCCTCGTGCCGTACCGCGACTTCGACTTCGAGTATCCGCCCGGCGCGCTCGCTGTCTTCCTGCTCCCCGAGCTCGTCGCCGGCGAAGGCAGGTACTTCTGGGCCTTCGCCGCGCTCATGGCTGTCGCCGGCGCGATCGGCATCTTCCTCACCGCAGCCGTTCTCCGTCGGCTCGCGCGTCCGCCGGAGGTCAGTTGGCGTGTGCTCGCGCTCCCCGCTCTCTCGCCGGTCGTCTTCGGTGGGGTGCTTCTCACCCGCTTCGACCTTGTGCCCGCGGCGCTCGTCGCCGGAGCGACCTTGCTCTTGCTTTCGGAGCGGCTTCGCTTTGCCTCGCTCGTCCTCGGAGTCGCCGCTGCGGTGAAGGTGTACCCGCTCGTCCTGCTTCCGGTGGTTGTCGTCTGGGCGTGGCGGCGTCACGGGCGCTGGGAGGCGGCCGTTTGCTGCGTGCTTGCTGCCGGGGTCGTCGCGCTCGCCTACCTGCCATTCGTGCTTCTCGCGCCCGGTGAAGTCACCTCGAGCATCTGGGATCAGGTATCGCGGCCGCTCCAGATCGAGAGCCTTGGCGCCGGTGTTCTCCTTCTCCTGCACCACGCCGTGGGGCTGGATGTTCTGATCGAGACGAAGGATGGGTCGCAGAATCTCAGCGGAGAGATGGCCGTGGCCGTCGCCGTGGCGCTGTCTGTGGCGACGATCGCCGTGGTCTCTTGGTTGTGGCTGCGGTTCGCGCGCTTTGAGGCGAGTCCCGAGCGGTTGGTGACGTACTCCGCCGCTGTCCTCGTTGCGCTCGTCGCCTTCGGCAAGGTGCTCTCCCCGCAGTTCTTGGTCTGGCTGCTTTTCCCGCTGACAGTCGTCGGGAGACGGCGCGGCGCTGCAGCCGGCGCTTGCTTCGCTGTTGCCGTCTTCGCGACGGCCGTGTGGTTTCCGTGGCTCTACTTCGATCTCGCACGCGACCGCGACCCGTTCGTCGCCGCGCTCGTCGTCCTCAGAGGACTTGCGCTCGTCGCCGCGCTCGCGGTGCTCGTCTGGCCGAGCGGGGACCGGCGCGCCACCGCGCAATAGCTACGGCTACAGCGCTTCCGCCCGCTGGAGCGCGTGCTCGACGACGATGAGCTGACGCTCGTCGAACAGCTCCCGCAGCTCTTCTGCCGCTAGCTCGAATAGACAGAGCGCCGCTTTGCAACTCGCGTCGAGGCTGACGACTCCAAGCCCGAGGGCCTGCGACTGGGCGCTTCGCCAGCCGTTGCCCAGCTCGCACGCCACCAACTCCCAGAGGTGATTCCCACTGCCGTACAGAATGCGGCGGCGGAGCGCAATGGCGTGTGGGAGTCGCAACGCGATGATCGAGCGCTGGACGGCGGCTGCGAGGTCGCTCTTCTCCTGAAGAGCTGTGGCGAGCTTGTGTACCTCCTCCGCGAGACCGACGACCCTCGCAACGGCCGCCTCGTCGCATCGGGCGGCGACCGGATTCCAATCCCAGCGGACAGCTTCAGCCTTTATCTCGGCCGCAATCCCCGTCGGGTCGTGCAGAACGACCGCCTGTCGCCACCCAGGCACGTGCGTTCCGAGCCAATCCGGATCGTAGAGGCGTCGTCGCTGCTCGTCCGGCGTCGCCCAACCCACGGACACGAGCAGTCCGTCGTCGATCTGAAGTCGGTACGAGGGGCCGTCGCCGATGACAGCAAGGTCGACGTCGGATTCGGCGCTCGCCTTTCCCGTCGCGCGGCTGCCGACGAGCACGATCGACTGCGCGCCACTCTCGACGAGGGACGCGGCGATGCGTTCGGCGATCGGCGCCGTCACCGTGGTCTGCTCCCGCGCTCGAGCGCCTTGTCGCGAGGCTCCGCGAACCCGAACTTGCGGTAGAGATCGTGTGCGTCGGCGGTGTGCAGGAGCCACTTCGTCTTTGCGAGCGGACCCTCGTCGACGCTGAAGCGGACGAGCTCTACGCCCAGGCCACCGCCGCGATGCTCGTCGAGGACGTAGACATCGGCGAGATAGGAGCGATGCGTGGCAACGCGGTCGATGCGCCCGGGATCGTCGTCCAGCTCGTACCCGTCTCCGAGATCGCGCCTCACGGTGACCGTCCCGGTCGAGCACGACCTGTGGACAACTTGTTTTTCTCTTGTTGCACTCTCACCCGTCGGTTGCGGACATGTCCGGGGTCAGACCCGAGTTCCTCGTGTTACATACAGCGTCCCGTTCGCGGCACGATCACGCGCTGAGCGTGCGCAGGCGGAAGCCGCCGTGGAACTCGTACGAGGCGACGACGACGGCGAGGACGTCGCGGACAGCTCTCTCCCCCAGCCCGAGCCCGTGCGCGTCCGCGAGCGGAGACCAGAGGAGCTCGAGGATGCCGCGAAAGCCCTCCGGGGACAGCATCACGGTCTCGGTCACCGCGCAGGCGGGGCACACGCCACCTCCCGCCCGCGGCAGGTAGCCGACGAGCCCGTCCGTGCCGCCGCACTCGACGCAGCTCTCGAGGTGCGGAACGTATCCGGACAGCCAGAGCAGCTTCAGTTGGAATGCGAGCGCGAGCGGATCGAGACCTGCACGCCCCTTGAAGCCCGCAGGGAGACCGTCGAGTACCTCGATGAAGCGGGTCAGCGCCTCGAATGCTCGAGCGTTTCGCTCCTCCTCCACGTACAGCCGCAGCATGGCTTCAGCGCCGATGAGCCCGACCGGCAGCCGATACGGATCCTCCCGCGTCGGGCGATGCGGATCGACGAGCGACGCGCCGGTGACCGTGTGCAACTCGCCAGAGCCTTGATGCAGGAGCAGCTCCACGTGGGAGAACGGCTCGAGCCGCGCGCCGAAGCGCGACTTCGTCTTACGGACGCCTTTCGCGACCGCCCCCACTCGCCCACGATCGAGGGTGTAGAGATGGAGAACGCGGTCGGCCTCACCGAAACGGAAGGAGCGAAGGACGACCGCCTCCGTCTTGTAGGTCCGTCCCACGCGGCCAAGTCTAGGGGCCTGTCCGGAAGCTGGTCATCCACCGCGACCAGCTTCCGGACAGGCCCCTTGGTCGGACGGGTGCTGGCGCCGACTCGATTATTGCTCGTACGTCTCCACGACCTCGGGCGCGCGCACATCAGCAGCGCCGGGATCGCGTCCCGCCTCCCGAAGCGCGCGACGCTGCCGAAGGTAGTCCCAGCACTGGTCGAGCGAGACCTTGATCGACTCGAGCCGCTGGCGGTCGTCGTCGGTCGCGTTGCCCGCGGCCTCTCGCTCCCAGAGCTCGTGCTCCTCGGCGACGAGCTTCTCGATGCTCCCGTGAATCTGCGCGTCTTCCATCTCACTCCTTTCCCGTCGCGTGACTGAGCCTACCCACCTCCTAACGGCTGGCAGCGAGGGCAGTACCACGTGCCGCGGCCGCCGACGCGCGTCTTTGCGATCGCCGTTCCGCAGCGGCGACAAGGTAAGCCGTCTCGACCATACACCCGGAACTCCTCCTGCATCCCGCCGCGCGAGCCTTCCGGAGTGCGGTAATCGGAGAGCGTCGACCCCTGGCGGTCGATCCCCGCTCGCAGCGCCGCCCGTACCGCCCGGTGCACACGCCGCACTTCCTCCGGATCGAGGCTCTCGGCGGGCCGAAGCGGATTGACGCGCGCCCGCCAGAGCGCTTCGTCCGCGTAGATGTTTCCGACCCCGGCCGCAACGCGCTGGTCGAGGAGCACCGCCTTGACCGCTGCTCGACGCCCGGCCAAGCGCGCCATGAGCCAACCGGTCGTGAAGCGCGGCCCCAGCGGCTCCGGGCCGTTCTTGCCGGCGAGGTACGGCTCGACCTCGGTGTTCTCGAGCACGAGCCAGGTTCCGAATCTGCGCACATCGCGGTAGGCGAGCCTCGTCCCGTCGTTCAGCTCGAGGACCGCCCGCTCGTGGCTCGTGGGCTCAAAACCGAAGCTCCCGGTCATACGGAGATGGACCAACAGGGCGAGACCGCTCTCCATGCGAAGCACGAGGTACTTGCCGCGTCGCTCGACAGCCACGATCGTGTCGCCCTCGAGCTCCTCGACCACCTCGAAGAGGTCGATCGGCCGCGTGAGCCGAGGATCGAGGATCTCGACGCTCACGAGAGCTCGCCCTGTCAGTCGCGGCGCGAGCTGCGAGCGGATCGTCTCGACCTCTGGAAGCTCCGGCATGCCTCGGGTGCTACTCGATGATGTCGAGCAGGATGCCGTGCCTGTGCGGTGCTGAGTCGCCAAGCTCGTACGCCGCCAGGACAGCCTCGACCCCCCGAGCCGCCGAGTCCTCATCCCTCGCGTGCACGTCTGCGAGCAGATGCCCTTTCCTGACGCTCTCCCCGCGCTTCACGTGGCACACAACCCCGACAGCGTGGTCGATCGAGTCGTCCTTCGCTCGTCTCCCTCCACCCAACTCGAGCGCCGCAACTCCCACGTCCAATGCGCGCAGCTGAGTCACGACGCCATCACGCGACGCGCTGACCTCCCTCACGACGGGAGCGCGCACAAGCCCAGCGAGATCGGGATCGCCGCCTTGCGCCCGGATCCAGCGCTCGTAGGCGTGCAGTGCCGAGCCGTCCGCGACCGCGCCCTCCGCGCGTCGTCTCCCTTCCTCGAGATCAATCTCGAGATCAGAGAGAGCGAGCAGCCGAGCGCACGCCTCGAGCACCAGCTCGACGAAATCGTCCGGCCCGTGTCCGGTGATCGTCTCCACAGCCTCGCGGATCTCGAGCGCGTGCCCCACGGCCCGTCCGAGTGGTTGATCCATGTCGGTGAGCAAACAGACGACTTCACGCTCGGCTCGGCGTCCGAGATCGACCATCTGCTCGGCGAGGATGCGCGCGTCGTCGAGCGTCTTCATGAAGGCGCCGTCGCCGACCTTGACGTCGAGCACGATCGCGTCGGCGCCTCCCGCAAGCTTCTTGGACATGATCGAGGAGGCGATCAGCGGAACGATGTCGACGGTCGCCGTCACGTCGCGCAGGCCGTAGAGCATCTTGTCCGCCGGAACGAGATCGCCGGTTTGGCCGATGATCGCGAGGCCGACATCCTTCACCTGCGCGATGAACTCCTCCGTGGTCAACTCGACGCGATATCCGGGGATCGACTCGAGCTTGTCCAGCGTCCCCCCCGTGTGGCCCAACCCGCGCCCACTCATCTTCCCGAACGGGACCCCGCACGCGGCCACGATCGGACCCACCGCGAGCGAGGTCTTGTCCCCCACCCCGCCCGTCGAGTGCTTGTCGACGACGCGCCTGCCGAGCGCGGCGCCGAGATCGAGAGTCTCGCCGGAGCGGATCATGGCGTCGGTCAGCGCATGCGTCTCCCGGCCGTTCAGGCCGCGGAAGTAGACAGCCATGCACCAGGCGGCGAGCTGATAGTCGGGTATCTCGCCACGCGCGTAGCCGAGGACGAGCTCGGAGATCTCGTCGGCCGAGAGCTCCTCGCCGTTCCGCTTCCGCTCGATGACGTCGGGGACGCGCATTGTCAAGCTGCCTTCCTCGCGACGAACACGGCGTTCTTGCGGCGAGCATGCAGCGGCCTCGTCAGCTCCGGGACGCCGTCCGCGAGGTGTCCGTAGAGGATCGAGGAGGCGACGTACTTGCGCGCGGTCTCGGTGTCGGCGAACGTCACCGCGCCCTCGACGAAGTGCGTCGTGACGTTCGCGAAGTGTTCCCGGAGCGAATGCTCGCCGTTCTCAGCACCGAAGCTGTACTGGGTCCGGTCGATCCCAACGAGCTGCCAGAGCTCGATCAGGTGCAGTTCGCTGTTCGTCGCCGCGATCAGCCGGCCACACGGTCGCAGGACTCGCGCGATCTCGCTCAGCGCTCGGTCGAGGTCCTGAGGGTGGAACAGCACCCACGCCGCGGCGACGAGATCGAAGCTCGCGTCTTCGAACGCCAGCGCCTGGACGTCGCCGAGGCGGGCATCGACGCCGCGTGCGCGGCAGAGCTCGACCATCCGCTCCGAGACGTCGATCGCGACGACCTCGGCTCCTAGCTCCCTCGCCATCCGCTCCGACAACTCGCCCGGACCCGGACCGACCTCGAGAACCCGCTCCGGAGCAGCCTCGGCGATGCGATCCCAGAGGACGTCCAAGGTGCTCGGGCCTTCGCCGGTCTCGTAGATCGAGCGCCGGTCGAGCAGTCTCGATTCCGACGCGTAGTCCCTCCGCACGACCTCCGGGTCGTTGAGCGTCACAGCTCGATCTGGCGACCGGGCAGCTTCCGGCCCGGCGTCTTACCGCCGAGCCACGCGTTCACCGTCGCGCCCACATCCGCGAACTCGCCTTCCTCGTGCACGCGGCCGGCGGCGTTCCGCCCGGCTGCATAGGCCAGCAAGAGAGCGTGCTCCCGTGAGTGATCGACCGATGGCGTCGTCGGGTCACAGCCGTGATCCGACGTGACGATGAGGAGATCACCGGAGCGGAGCGCTTCGAGGATGTCCGGCAGGCGCCGGTCGAAATCCTGCAGACAACGGTGAAAGTTCACCGGGTCGTTGCGGTGCCCCCAGAGCATGTCGGTCTCGACCAGGTTGACGAAGACGAAGCCGTTGTCGACCGAATCGAGAAGCTCGATCGTCGCGTTGATCCCGTCCACGTTCGACTTCGTCGGCCGCGACTCGTGGATGTCCTGACCAGCGAAGATGTCGCTGATCTTGCCGACGCCGTAGACGGTGTTCTCGGCATCGCCAATGGTGGTCAAGTAGTTCGGGCGCGGCGGCTCGAGCGAGAAGTCGTGGCGGTTCGGCGTCCTCTCGAAATGCCCCGGCTCGCCGGTGAACGGCCTCGCGATGACGCGTCCCACCGCATGCCGGCCGGTCAGGAGTTCGCGCGCCACCCGACAGCCGTCGTACAGCTCCTCGAGCGGGATCGTGCCCTCGTGCGCGGCGATCTGGAAGACCGAGTCAGCAGAGGTGTAGACGATCCACTTCCCGGTCTTCTGATGTTCGTCACCGAGCTCCTGGATGATCTCCGTACCCGAGACCGGCTTGTTGCCGAGGACTCCGCGCCCGGTGCGGTTCATGAACGGGTCGATGACGTCGTCGGGAAAGCCATGCGGGTAGGTCGGAAACGCGGTCGGGGTGACGATGCCCATGTGCTCCCAGTGGCCGGTGGTCGTGTCCTTTCCTTTCGAGCGCTCCAGCAGGCGACCAGCGACCGCCGGCGCACCTGGCTGCGGGCGGCACCCTTCGAGCGGCATCACGTTGCCGAGACCGAGCGCCTCGAGATTGGGCAGGTCGAGACCTCCGACGGCGCGGGCGATGTTCCCGAGCGTGTTGGAGCCAGCATCCCCGTACTCCTCCGCGTCCGGCAACTCACCTGCGCCGACGGCATCGAGCACGATCACGCACGCCCGCGGCACTAGTGGTCTCTCCGGGAGGTTGGGTGCCGTTTGGCCGCGCGAAAACCGAGCAGCGCTAGGACGCAGGGAGCCTCGATATCAGTAGATATCGGGGCGACTGAGGACGACGCGATGCGAAG
>Ga0208612_1000934_pt1 | contig 12283 bp, 10 predicted proteins | sample AntDryMetagUQ889_FD_188089 | JGI IMG/M metagenome (GOLD analysis project Ga0208612, IMG submission 188089) | Polar desert microbial communities from Antarctic Dry Valleys - UQ889 (SPAdes) | ecosystem: Environmental > Terrestrial > Soil > Desert | place: Antarctic Dry Valleys | collected 2008-12-31 | reverse complement strand
CGAGCGCCACCTCAGCTGTCTTGCACGGATGGGAGGGCGGAAGGACGTGGAGCATGAGGACGGGGGAGGAGGCCATGAGCGGACTCTATGGGGGTGGGGCGATCGAGCTGCTGCGCTAGCGCTGCGTCGGCCGGGCTCCCGCGAGCCCTACATCACTGCTCGCCGCAATCGCCGGTGTCGACCGGGTGGCGGGAGGAGCGCGCGCGCTCCAGCGCCTCGCGGATGACGGGGCTCGGGATTGCGTATGCGTCGCGCCCGCCGTTTGGATCTCTACCACCGAAGATCATCGCCACCACGCTCCCGTCCCTGTCCACGACCGGTGATCCGGAGCTGCCGGGACCGATACCGAGACCAGCGAACAGCGGGGTGATGCTGCGATGGCCGCGAGCGATTCCCCGCCGTGCTCCCCTCGGGAGCGGAGAGGTAGGGCCGAGCCGCGCCTCTCTGGCCTTGTAGCGCCCGCCGAACGGGAACCCCAGCACCGCGGCGGTGGTGCCCCTCTTCGGGCTGCTGCCGGCGACCGACAGCGGCGGCGTGCCCTTCACCGCCGGGGAACGAAGGATGGCGACGTCTTCTTTGTCGTCGTACCAGATCGGCTCCGATCTATGGGCCTCGCCCTGACCCTCGAGCCTGACGGCGGGGGCGTCTGAGCCACGTACGACGTGAGCGTTTGTGACGACGATGCCGTCGCCGGCGATCCATCCACTCCCGTCACCCGTCTGGCCACAGGCGGCAATTTCGATCTTTGCCACGCTGCGCGCCGCGGCCTGCACCTCGGGATCCCGCTTGATGCGCGGATCAGGCAGTCCCGCGCGGACTCTGGGCCCGTCGATCACCGGCAAGGCGTAGGAGGCCTTCTCCGCGGTAAGCAGCGGACCCGGCGGCAGCAGAACCGAGTTCAGCTGCTCGACGATCTTTGATTCCCTCAGGGGTTCCCTGAGGCTGTCCACGCGTGCCACGACTGACGCCGTGATCCACACCACCACGAGGGCGAGGCAGCCGGCTACCAGCGCGCCCCCGTAGGCGTCAAGCGTGCGGCGCCTTCGTAGGCGTCGCCGCAGCTTGCGGCCGAATCGCTCCAGCGCAGCCGCGAGGAGGGCACCGAAGAGCAGCGCGGCGGGGAGGGCGATGACAGGCGCAAACGGATCGCGCAGGCCGCCGTCGAGCACCAGCGGCGCCACCCGAGAGCCCAGCAGCGCACCACACCCGAATCCGACGAGAACCAGGACGCCGACGCTCACGCCCTGCGAGTAACCCCAGGCGGCCAGGCCAACCGTGAGCGCAACGACGATCAGGTCGACGATCACGGCCTAGGGCGAGATCGCCACCATGCGCTCGATCGGCACGCGCGCGCGCTTGGCGACCGCGGGTGGGACCCGCACCACCGGCGCCAGGTCGCGCAGCGAATCGCGCAGGCCCGGCAGCGTGATCATCTTCATGTACTGGCAGACCGCCGCGCGGTTGGCCGCGATGAAGCGCTTGCCGGGGTTCTCCTGCTCGAGGGGGTGGAGCATGCCGGTCTCGGTAGCCACGATGAAGGTGTCCGCCTCGGACTCGCGGGTGTGGTCGAGCATCCCACCGGTCGAGAGCATGTGCGTGTTCTCGGCGTCGACGTCGCCGGCCGCCACGTACTCCATCACCGAGGTCGAGCAGCCGCACTCGGGATGGATCAGCAGGTCGGCGCCCGGGTTCTCCGCGCGCACCTGCGCGATGTCGGCGGGCCGGATGCCGGCGTGAACGTGACACTCTCCGGTCCAGACGTTCATCCGCCGCCCCGTCACCTTCTCGACGTAGGCGCCGAGGAACATGTCGGGGCCGAAGAGGATCTCGGTGTCGTGGCCGTGCTCGCGCCAGATGTGCTCGACCACCGCCACCGCGTTGGAGGAGGTGCAGCAGTAGTCGGTCTCGGCCTTCACCTCCGCGGTGGTGTTGACGTACATCACCACGATGGCGCCGGGGTGCTGCGCCTTCCATGCGCGCAGCTCGTCGGCGCTGATCGAGTCGGCTAGGGAGCAGCCGGCGTCGAGGTCGGGGAGCAGCACGGTCTTCTCCGGGCTCAGGATGGCCGCTGTCTCGGCCATGAAGTGCACGCCGCAGAAGGCGATCACCTCACCTCCCGCGCGCGCGGCCTGTCGCGAGAGGCCGAGCGAGTCGCCCACGAAGTCGGCGACGTCCTGCACCTCGGGCACCTGGTAGTTGTGGGCGAGGATCACGGCGCCCCGCTCCTCGGCGAGCCGGCGCACCTCGCGCTTCAGCGCCGGGATGTTCTCCAACTCCAGGGGTGCGGGTATGGGCCCCGCGGGGGGCATCGTCTGGACGGGCATGTTTCGAACCTCTCTCGGTATCGAAATGAAGCCCACGGATGGCGCCGTGGGAGCTGCACGAAGTCTAGCCACTCGGGACTCCCTCGCCAAGTTCGGCCGGACTCACGGTGGGAGCACTCAATTCGGCTCGAGCACGAGCGAGAGGTCGAGCGCGGGCGCCGAGTGGGTGAGCGCGCCGACGCTGATGAAGTCGACGCCCGTCTCGGCGATCGCCCGGATGCCGTCGAGCGAGATGCCCCCCGAGGCTTCGACGGTCGCGCCGGCGGCGTAGGCTCGCTCCACGGCGGCGCTCATCTCCGCGAGCGCCATGTTGTCGAGCAGCACCCGGGCTACCCCGGCGACCAGCACCTCGTCGAGCTCTTCGAGGGTCTCGACCTCGACCTCCACCCAGTCGGCTCCCCCGGCGTGGGCGAGCGCACGGCGGGCCGCCTCGCCGACGCCGCCGGCCAGCAACGCGTGGTTCTCCTTCACGAGGATCGCGTCGTAGAGGCCGGCGCGGTGAGAGAAGCCGCCGCCGGCCAGCACCGCCCGCTTCTCGAGTGCCCTGAGACCCGGAGTCGTCTTGCGCGTGTCGAGGATGCGCGCGCCGGTGCCCTCGACCGCCCGGACGTAGCGGGCGGTCAGGGTCGCCACCCCGCTGAGGCGCCCGAGCAGGTTGAGCGCCACGCGCTCGCCGGCGAGGATGCCCGCCGCCGCACCCGTGATCGCCGCCACCTCTCCCCCCTCGCTCCATGCGCCCTCCTCTGCCCGGGCCTCGAAGCGCAGCTCGGGATCGGCTTGGGCGAACACCTCGCCCGCCACATCGATGCCGAAGATCACGCCTGGCGCCCGCTGCTCGATCCTCGCCCGCGCGCGGCCCCCCGGCGGCACCACCGCGGCGGTCGTCACGTCCCCGCTGCCGAGGTCCTCGGCCAGCGCCCGGGCTACGACATCCTCGACCTCGGCGCTCACGCGGGCATGCGCCAGCGAACTCCCTCGAACCGCCCGAAATCGCGGTCGAAGGAGACGACTTCGGCGCCGTGCTCCAGGGCAAGGGCAGCGAGGTGGACGTCGTTGACGAGCCCACCGGCAGTGCCCGCCTTCGCGAGCAGGCCTCCCAGCAAGGCGAGGTGTCGAGCCGTCGGCCCGACCAGGACGGCGCTCGGCTGCTCGAGCCATGCCTTCACGTCCTGCGACGCCCTCTCCACGGTGAGCGGTCGCGGAAAGACCGTCGGACTGGTGCTCAGGCGGAGGAAGGTGAGCAGGACGACCCACGCGAAACCGACAGTCGCGCCGCCGCGCAGCGCTTCATCCAACCACTCGCGCGAGGCCCTGTGGTCGCGCGCCCGCAGATTCGTCGCATAGAGCAGGACGTTGGCGTCGACTATCTGCACGCGCCTTACTTGCCCGCGCGCATCTTACGGATGATCTCCTGGTCCTCCATCGCCGCCGCAAGTTGAAGCGCCTTGTCGAGATTGACCTTGGGCGGGCCCATGTCGTATGTCCGGGTCCGGAAGGGCTTGCGCCGCTTGGGCGGCGCCAGGCCGGCCCGAATCGCGTCGTTCACCGCGTCCTTGAAGGTGATGTCGCCTTCGCGCATGCGGCGCTTCACGAGCGCCTCGACGTCCGGCTCCAGCGTCACAGTCGTTCGCATCAGCCAGGCATCATAGCATCACCGTAATGATGCTATGATGTCTCAAGCTGGCGTCGCCACCCGCTCGATCCCCGCGGCCGCGTAGGCGTCGGCCTCGTCGAGCGTCTCATCCTCCAGCAGCGCCTCGGCGAGCGCGTCGAGCTTGTCACGCTCGCCGCCCAGCAGCTCGCGTACCTCGTCGCGGGCGGCGTCGACGATGCGGCGCACCTCGCGGTCCACGAGCTCCTGGGTGCTCTCCGAGACCTCGTCGACTCCCGGCAGCAGCGGCCCGCTCCCGTTGGCCGACTGCACCGCCACGAACCCGATCGCCTCGCTCATCCCCCACCGCGCCACCATGCCGCGCGCGATCTGGGTGACCTGCTGGATGTCGGACTCGGCTCCCGTGGTCACCTCGCCGAAGACGAGCTCCTCGGCCACGCGTCCGCCGAGAGCGACCTTGATCTTGCCGCTCAGGTAGTGCTCGTCGTAGTTGAAGCGATCGGCGTCGGGGGCCGAGAGGGTGACCCCGAGCGCCTGACCGCGGGGGATGATCGACACCTTGCGCACGGGGTCCGCGCCGGGCGTGAGCATCCCGACGATCGCGTGCCCACCCTCGTGGTAGGCGATGCGCCGGCGATCCTCCGCGGTCTGCATCACCTTGCGCTCCGCGCCCAGGACGATCTTCTCGATCGCGTCGGTGAAGTCGCCGGGCTCGACCTCGGTGTGGTCGCGGGTGGCCGCGACCAGCGCCGCCTCGTTGACCACGTTGGCGAGGTCCGCACCCACCATGCCGGGTGTGCTGGCTGCCAGCGCATCGAGGTCCACCTCGGCGGCGATCGGCACCGAGCGGGTGTGCACCTCGAGGATCTTGCGCCGGCCGGGCCTGTCCGGTGGCTGCACGGCGACGCGGCGGTCGAAGCGGCCGGGGCGCAGCAGCGCCGGGTCGAGGATCTCCGGCCGGTTGGTGGCGGCGACCACGATCACGCCGACGGCGGTATCGAAGCCGTCCATCTCGGTGAGGATCTGGTTGAGGGTCTGCTCGCGCTCGTCGGTGCCGCCGCTCGAGAAGGCGCCGCCGCCGCGCGAGCGGCCGATCGCGTCGAGCTCGTCGATGAAGATGATCGCCGGTGCGGCGTCCTTTGCCTGCTGGAAGAGGTCGCGTACGCGCGAGGCCCCCACGCCGACGATCGCCTCGATGAACTCGGAGGCCGAGATCGAGAAGAAGGGCACGCCGGCCTCCCCGGCGACCGCCTTCGCGAGCAGCGTCTTACCGGTGCCCGGCGGCCCGGAGAGGAGCACGCCGCGGGGCATCCGCGCCCCGAGCTTGCGGAAGCGATCGGGGTCCTTGAGGAAGCTGACGATCTCGTAGAGCTCGTTCTTGGCCTCGTCGATGCCCGCGACGTCATCGAAGCTGACGCGCTGCTCGGAGGCCTCGGCGAGGCGGGCCTTCGAGCGGCCGAACTGCCCGAGCATGCCCCCGCCGCCGGCTTGCTGGGCGGCACGCCGGATGAAGAAGATGAAGAGGCCGACCAGCAGCAGCGTCGGTCCGAAGCTGAACAGGAGGGTGGTGAGAAACGAGCGCTCCTCGGGCGACTTCGCGTTGACCGTGACGTCGTTGTCCTGCAGCAGCCGCGAGAGCTGGTCGCTGTTGGCGAAGGTCGGAACCTCGGTCTCGAAGTGCTCGGCGCCCTTCACGGGCTTCTTGAAGTCCCCCTGGACGGTGTCCCCGCGGGAGGAGATCTCCTTCACGTTGCCCTGCTCGATCTGGTCGACGAAGGTCGGCGTGTAGGGGACGCGCTTGCGCTCCTCCTGGGGAGCGAAGATCCCCGCGAGCACGTAGTTGGCCACCAGCAGGACCGCGAGCACCGTGAGGAAGCGCCGCCAGCTGAAGGGCATCATCGGCGGCTTCTGCTTCGGCGCGCCGCGGCCGTCGGGCGAGGGGTCGACGCGCCAGCCGGGCCCGCGATCGCCCTCCTGGGGAGCCGGGAGCGGCGAACGAGCTTCGGGCGTGCGGGCTGCGGCGCGGTCGTCGGCCATCGAGTCGATCGTAGAGGTTCGGGGCACCGGGTCCGAGGGGCGATCCGATCGGCTGCTCGGGGGCGGGAGCGGCCGCCGATATGCTCGACCCATGGACGAGCGAACCCGCATCCGGCTGACCAAGTACTCCCAGGCCGCCGGCTGAGCGGCCAAGTTCGCTCCAGGGGACCTGGAGCAACTCCTCGAGGGCCTCGCGCCGGGCGCGGGCGCCGCCTTCGAGACGGGCATGGCAGATCGCGACGACGCCGGCTGGATCGAGTTCGGCGGCGGACTCCTGCTCCAGTCGGTCGACTTCTTCACCCCAATCGTCGACGACCCGCGCCGCTTCGGCGAGATCGCCGCGGCCAACGCGCTGTCGGACATCTACGCGATGGGCGGACGGCCGCTCACGGCGATGAACCTGGTCGCCTTCCCCAAGGAGCTAGACCTGGAGATCCTGCGCGAGATCCTCGACGGCGGCCTCGCGAAGATCGTGGAGGCGGGGGCGACGCTGTGCGGCGGCCACTCGATCCAGGACCCGGAGCCCAAGTACGGCGTCTCGGTCACGGGATTCGTCGAGCGCGACCGGCTCGTGCGCAACCAGGGTGCCCGCCCCGGGGACCTACTCGTGCTCACGAAGCCGCTTGGCATCGGGATCCTCACAACAGCGCTGAAGCGCGGGCAGCTGTCGGAGCCCGAGATCGAGGACGCCCTCGACGCGGCGGCGCGCCTGAACGCCGGCGCGTGCGAGGCGATGCGTGAGGTCGGCGTCTGCGCGGCCACCGACGTCACGGGCTACGGCCTCCTCGGCCACCTGCTCGAGATGCTCGAGCCGGCCGGCCTCGGCGCAACGCTCCAGCGCGGCGCCGTGCCGGTGCACGAGCCCGCGCAGGCGCTGGCCTCCGAGGGCTGCTACCCCGGCGGCCTCGAGGGCAACCGCTCGTACATGGAGGCCCGGGTCGCCGCCGACGGGGTCTCCGACGCGGAGCTTCTCCCCCTCTACGACCCGCAGACGAGCGGCGGGCTGCTGATCGCGGTCGCCCCCGAGCGGGCGGACGAGCTGGTGCGGACAGCCGCCGAGCTCGGCGTTGGCGCAGCGCTGATCGGTCGCGTCGAGGCCGACCAGGGGGTGCGGGTGAGGGGAAGCTAGTCGCGCCCCGCTACCGCAGCGATCGCCGCATCGCGGCGCTGACCAGGTCGACCACCAGCGTAAGCAGGATCAGCGCGGCCACGGTGGCCACCACGCCGCCGTAGTCGAAGCTGGCCAGCTGCCTCTGCAGGAGCAGGCCGAGACCGCCGGCCCCGACCACGCCCACGACCACCGTCTCACGGATCGTCACCTCCCAGCGGTACAGCGCGAAGGCCACGAAGCGCGGGAAAGCGGCGGGCAGCACGCCGTAGAGGAAGACCTGCGCGCTCGACGCCCCCTGGGCGCGGAGCGCCCGCAGCGGCCGCTCGTCGAGGTTCTCCGCCGCCTCGGCCATCAGGCGGCCGAGCACCCCGAGCGTGTACACGCCAAGCGCGAGCGCACCCGGCAAGATCCCCGGGAAGAAGAGGAACAGGACGAGCAGCGCCCAGACGGGGGGAGGGATCGCGCGCAGGAAGAGGAGCACCGCGCGAGTCGCTATGGCGAGCGCCAAGCGGAAAGCCCGCCGCGCGCGCGTGCCCCTCCCGCGCCCGCCGAGGCGCTCCAGGTTCGCCGCCGGGAACGCGAGCGCGAGCCCGCCCGCGAAGGCGACCGCCATCGCAAGGACCGACATCGCAAGCGTCACGAGCGACAGCCGCGCGAGCTCACCGAGACCGCCCTCCGGTAGCTGCGGCGGCCAGCTGTCGACGACGACCTGCCCGAGCTGCGCCCATGTCTCGCGCGACCACAGCTCCGAGAGATCGAGGCCGAGCCACGACCAGGAGAGGGGGACGAGCGCGAGCGCCACCGCGACGGAGGCCACGAGGACGCGATCGCGCCGCGGGCTCCGCTCCCCGCGTGCGGCGGCCGCCGAGCGCGCCGCGCGGCCCGCGCGTATTGCCTGTGCCGCGGGCCCGCGCGGGGCCGAGCGCCGGCCGCGCACGACCGAGCTCCAGGCGTCGGCCGCCCCGCTCAGGACGATCAGCGCGAGCAGGAAGGTCCACATCTCCTCGTAGTCGGTCGCGGCGAAGCTGAGATCGAGCTGGAACCCGAGCCCCGCGGCTCCGATCAATCCCAGGATCGCCGCGCTGCGGATCGCACACTCGAAGCGGTAGTAGCCGTATGAGATGAGGTCCGACAGCGCCGGCGGCACCAGCCCGTAGGCCACTGCGGCTGGCCGGCGCGCCCCCGAGGCGAGCAGCGCCGTGTACGGACCGCGGGCGGTCTCGTCGAGGATCTCCGAGAAGACCTTGGCCGTGATGGCGCCGAATGGAATCCCGATCGCGAGCACCGCGACGACCGGCTCCGTCCCGATGACGCTCAGGAGGAAGAGGCCCCAGATCACCTCGTGGACGCCGCGGGGCATGACGAGCGCGGCACGAGCACCGGCCCAGCCGGCGAGCCGCGCGCGCGAGCGGCGCCGCTGGCCGCGAGACCCGGATCGCCACCAAGTCTCCGAGGCCAGGATGCCCCCGACGAGCCCGATCGCCAGGCTGAGCGCCGTGCCGAGCACTGCGTAGGCGAGCGTCGTGGCGGTGGCCTCGGCGGTCAAGACCAGAAAGGACGGGTCGAGCCGCGGGCTGAGCGCCGCCTCGAAGAAGCTTCCGAACTGCGGCAGCCCGGCGTGGTTGACGAGCGCCTCCGAGCCCGCCACCGAGGCAACCGTCGCCGCCGCGACGGCCAGCACAGCCACCGAGCCCCAGGTACGGCGGCCGAGCGATCGCCCCGCCGCCCGCGCGCGCGAGGCCTCGCGCAGGCTTATTTCGGGCAGCCCGCCGCGAGGCTCGGCGCGGGTGTCCGCAGGGGTCATGCGAGCCCGCCCTCGCGCTCGATCGAGTACAGCGCCTCGATCGCGTCCGGCGAGACGCGAGCCGGAGCGCAGTCGAACACCACGCCGCCCTCGCGGAGCCCGACTATGCGGTGAAAGGACGCCAGGGCGACCTCGACGTCATGGAGGCTCGCGAGCAGCGTGGTGCCGAGCTCACGGCTCACCTCGCAAAGGAGGCGGACGATCTCGAGCCCGCGGGCGGGGTCGAGGCTCGCGATCGGCTCGTCGGCCAGGATCGCCGCCGGACGCTGGACGAGCACGCGAGCGATCGCCACCCGCTGCTGCTCGCCCCCTGACAGGGTCGCGGTGCGCTCGTAGAGCTTGTCTGCGATGCCCACCCGCGCGAGCGCCTGCCGGGCCGTCGCGGTCTCGCGCGGCGACGCGAGCGAGGCGGCGGCCCTCCAGAGCGGCCATTCGGCGAGCCGGCCCGCGTTGACGTTGTGGACGACGCGAAGCTGGTCGACGAGGTCGAACTGCTGGTGGATCGTGCCGAGCCGGCGCTGCACGCCCCGCAGCTTGCGGGCCGACGCTCCCGCCAGGTCCTCGCCGAGCACACGGACCCTTCCCGAGTCGGGCACAAGCGTCCCGTTCAGGAGGCGGATCAGGCTGCTCTTGCCCGCCCCGCTCGGGCCGATCACGGCAACCCGCTCGCCGCTCTCGACGCTCACGCTGACGCCGGCGAGTGCCTCGGTGTCCCCGAAGCGGACGCCAGCGTCCTCGAGCTCGAAGACGGGGCGGCCCATCGGCCTAGTCCGAGATCAGCCCGGCCTCGCGCCCGGCCTCCTCGACCCGGCGGTAGTCGTCGGGGTCGGTCTCGATGAACGCACCCGCCTCGAACAGGTCGAGGATCTTGGCCTGCTCCGGCCTGGCCTTGTCGAGCCCCAGCAGAGCGTCCTGAGCCTTCTGCGTGAAGCCGGCGCCGAGGTCCTCCTCGACGCTCGGGTGGATCACCCAGTGGTAGTCGTTGTAGGGCGGCGTGCGGAAGACCTCGCGCACGCGGGCGCTGTCCACCTCCCCGGCCTTGCGCCGCTCGTCCCAGACGGCCTCGTTGAGCACGCCCGCGTCGTAGGTGCCCGCCTCGACCAGCTTGATCGTGCGGTCGTGGGAGCCGGAGAAGCCGGGCTCGCCCTCGAAGTCCTCGAGCGTGACTCCCGCCTTGTCGAGGAAGAACTGCGGCATCAGACGCCCGGAGGTGGACACGTCGCTGCCGAAGGTGAAGGTGTGGCCCCCCAGCGCGTCCAGGCCCTCGACACGGTCGATCGGCCGGATGCCGCTGTCCTCGTTGGCGATGAAGACGCTATGGAACTCGGCGTCGATGTCGCGCTGGGCGATCGCCTTGGCCCCCGGCACCTGGAGCCGTGCCTGGACCCCGGTCAGACCGCCGAAGAAGACGAGGTCGATGTCACCGTTGCGGAAGGCGGTGACCGCCGCGGTGTAGTCGGTGACGGGCTGGTACTCGACATCGACCCCGAGCTCCTCCGAGAGATAGCCCGACAACGAGTCGAACTGGCGCTGGAGTACCTGCGGGTCCTGGTCCGGGATCGCCCCGACCGTGAGCACGTCGTCGGAGCCTTCGGCGCCCCCTCCTCCGCAGGCGGCGAGGAGGAAGGTGGAGGCGAGCGCCGCGCACGTGGCGAGGCCCCGCCGCGGGTGGCGGCGGGCGACCGCGCCGACGGTGCGACCCGCGGGGCGGGGCTCGTCAAGCATGTGGACGTTCCTTTCGGTCGTGGCGGCTGTTCAGTTCACTACCGACGCCCGGGCGGAAGCCGAGGGCGATCTGGCGCCGTCAGACCGCCGGTCGCCCGGCGATCGTCAACCAGTTCCGCCTGTCGCCCTTCAGCGGCTCGAGCCTGCCGTCCAGAAGATAGTCGATGGCTCGCCGCGACAGCGAGCCAGCCGCCCCGGCTCGCTCCTGGCCGAGCCCCGTCGCCCGCGCGCGCAGCGGGAGGGCATCGCCCAAGGGCTGCTAGGGCTCGAGGGCGCAGGTCCTGAGACCGGAGAAGAGGTCACGCCGGTGGGGCTCGGCGAAGTTGCGCCACGTGTTGCGCAGCAGGCGTCCCCTGGTCGGCCACGCTCCGCCCCGCATTGTCTTTTGCGTGCCAAACCAGGGCTCCGAGTACTCGCGATAGGGGCCGGGCTGGAACCCGGGATAGGGCCGGAAGTCGTCGGCGCACAGCTCCCAGACGTTGCCCATCATCTGCCGGAGCCCGCTGGGGGTGTCGCCCCCCGGCAGCGCCCCCACCTCGACCGGGCCAATCGCGCGGCCGTCGAGGTTGGCGCGCTCCGGCGTCGGGGGCTCGTCGCCCCAGGGGTAGCGGCGCTTGGCACCGGTCAGGGAGCCACCGTCCGCGCTGAGCTCGGCGGCCGCGGCCAGCTCCCACTCGGCCTCGGTCGGGAGCCGTCGCCCGGCCCAGCTACAGAACGCCTGCGCCTCCCACCAGCAGACGTGGATCGCCGGCTCGTGCGCCGGCACCGGCTCGACGCGGTCGAAGCGGCGCCGCTGCCAGCCGGCGGTGGTGCCGCCGCCGGCGGTGGGGCCGGCGGCGTCGGCGTCGGCACGTGACCAGTACGCCGGGGCCTCGATGCCGGCGCTCGAGCGCCACTCCCACCCCTCGTCGCTCCAGAGCTCGCGGCGGAGGTAGCCGCCGTCGTCGGCGAAGGCGGCCAGCTCGGCGTTCGTCGTCGCCGCGCGGGCGATCCGGAACGGCGCCACCTCCACCGTGTGCGCGGCCAACTCGTTGTCGAACGCGAACTCCTCGTCGGCGGCCGTGCCCAGCGTGAGCTCACCTCCGGGCAGCCGGACGTCGCCCGGGAGCGGCCCGGCGGGACCGCCCGCGGCGCCCGCTCCGTCGGTCGCGCGCGCAAGCGCCGAGAGCGCGTGCGTCTGCCGCGTCCAGGTGAAGGCCTCCCCGTGCATGTCCTCGTGGAAGGTCGCGAGCCGCATGAAGTAGGCCACCTCGTCGGTCGCTCCCTCGCGCTCGAGCCGGGCGAGCACGTCGCCGAGCACCCCCTCGAGGTAGCCGAGCGTGTCCCGCCGGGCGACGAGCGGCACCTCCCAGCGGTCGTCGTGGGCGATCTCCGCAGAGTTGTAGAGCCGGTCCGCCCTGTCGCCGATCCGCGACGGACGGGGCGGCAGCCCCTCCCCCCGGTAGCGGAGGTTCCAGAACTCCTGGAACCATCCGACGTGCCCGATCTCCCACAGCGGCGGGTTCACGATCGCGAGATTCGGCCCCATCATCTGCTCGTCGTCGAGGTCGGCGACGAGCGCGAGCGTGCGCCGGCGGGCATCCACTGCCGCGTCCGCCAGCTCGCGCGCCAGGCGGGCGTCGCCCTCAGCCTCCAGGCGGGCGTCGCCCTCAGCCTCCTGGCGGGCGTCG
>Ga0208612_1000933_pt1 | contig 12286 bp, 8 predicted proteins | sample AntDryMetagUQ889_FD_188089 | JGI IMG/M metagenome (GOLD analysis project Ga0208612, IMG submission 188089) | Polar desert microbial communities from Antarctic Dry Valleys - UQ889 (SPAdes) | ecosystem: Environmental > Terrestrial > Soil > Desert | place: Antarctic Dry Valleys | collected 2008-12-31 | reverse complement strand
CGAGCTTCCCGACGGCACGTGGCGACACCGCGGCTACATCGAGTTCGGCGACCGCATCTACGACTGCCACGTCACGATGACCAAGGATCGGGATCACCTGACCTTCGACTTCCGCGAGACGGCCGACCAGGCGCCGGCGGTGATCAACTGCACCGTCCACGGGCTCGTCGGAGGGGTGCTCGCCGCTGTCATGGTCTACCTGTGCTGGGAGATCCCGTGGTCGCCCGCCGGGGTGGCCCGCGTGCTGACCGTCGAGTCCCGCCCGGGCAGCGTCGTCCACGCGGCCCACCCGGCCGGGGTCTCGAAGTCGACCACGACGTCGATCTGGGAGGTGCGCAACCTCGCCAGCATCACCGTCGGCAAGATGCTCGCCGCGAGCGACGAGTACCGCGACCGCGCCATGGCCGGCTGGCAGGGAGTGAAAGCGCTCGAGGAGCTGTTCGGCACCGACGCGGAGGGGCACCGTTTCGGAGGCCCGATGCTCGACGGCATGGCGGGAGGCGGCGGTGCGCTCTGCGATCGCGACGGCATCGACACCGGCGGTCATACGAGCTCGCTGCGGGCCACGATCGCCGATGTCGAGAGCTACGAGTTCCGCTACCCGATCCTCTACCTGTTCCGCCGCCAGACCGAGGACTCCGGCGGGGCCGGGATGTATCGCGGCGGCGCCGGGATCAGCATGATGTACGTCGCGCACGGGGTCGACGAGATCCCGACGAAGATCCTGCACACGTTCGGGGTCGAGCAGCCCGAGTCGCCGGGGTTGTGCGGCGGCTATCCGTCCACCACGAACCAGTTCGCGCTCCTGCGCGACTCCGATGTTCGCGAGCGGCTCGCGAGCGGTGCCGTGCCCCAGTCGTTCGACGAGCTTCGAGGCGATCTCGAGGTGCCCGGTGCCTACGCCGTCACGTCGATGAGGGGCGGCGACGTGTACTTCGCGATGTCGATGGGCGGAGGCGGGTACGGCGACCCACTCCGTCGCGACCCCGATCGCGTCGCCCGGGACGTCGAGCGTTCACTCGTGTCACGGGAATGGGCACAGCGGATGTACGGAGTCGTCCTCCGCGAAGGGACATGCGACATCGACGAGGCGGCGACGGCCGCATGTCGGGCGAGCCTGCTCGACGATCGGCGGCTCGCCGCGGACCTCGACCACGAGGTGGGCTTGAGCACGGAGTGGGAGCCGACGTACGACGGCCTGCGGCTGTCCGAGATGCTCTTCTACGATCTCTCCGGCGAGGAGGCCCGTCTCCGCTGCGCCTGCGGCTGCGTGCTCGGCCCAGTGACGGTGCCGTACAAGTCGCTGTGTGCGTCGGCCCGCTACCCGGTGCAACGGGTCGGCCCACACGTCAACCCCCATCACGTCGGGGGCGACCGCTTCGAGCTGCGCGAGTTCTACTGCCCGGGCTGCTTCACGCTCCTCGCCACGGAGATCGCGAGACGCGAGGACCCGGTCCTCGACGACGGCGCACTCGCCCTCGAGTGGGCCGAAGAGCGGTTCCGTGCCAGGCGGGTGGCGGGATGAGCTACGTCGTCGCGGTGGACAGCGGCGGCACCTTCAGCGACTGCGTCGTGCGCGACCCCGCCGGCGGCATCACACGCGCGAAGGCTCCCTCGACACCGCCGGCCTTCGAGCAGGGCGTCGTCGCGGCGGTCGCCGAGGCGGCCGGCGTGCTCGGGCTGTCCCTCGAGGAGCTGCTCGAGCAGACGTCGATCTTCGCGCACGGCACGACCGTGGCGACGAACGTGCTCATCACCCGGACCGGAGCGAAGACCGCATTGCTCACGACGCGCGGGCACGAGGACGCGATCGTGATCGGCCGCACCGTTCAAAAGGTGGCCGGGCTGTCCGAGGACGAGATCATCGACGTGGCGCGGCTCTCGAAGGCCGAGCCTCTCGTGACGCGCTCGCGCATCCATGGGATCGACGAGCGCGTCGACAGCGCGGGGTCGGTCGTCGTTCCCCTCCATCTCGACCGGCTCGACGGTCTCGCCGAGCAACTGCGGGAAGACGGAGTCGAGGCCGTCGCCGTCAGCTTGCTCTGGTCGTTCATGAACCCCGAGCACGAACGCGCCTTGCGTGCCTGGCTCGAAGAGCTTTCGGCCGAAGGGAAGGGCAACGGGGGCGGACAGCGGTGGTTCGTGACGACGTCCAGTGAGCTCGTGCCGGTGATCCGCGAGTACGAGCGGACGTCGACGACGGTCCTCAACGCGTACCTGACGCCGTCGGTGAACGGCTACCTCGAGCGGATGCGCTCCGAGCTTCGCGGCCATGGGCACAAGGGCGCCATCGCCGTGATGCACTCGTCTGGAGGCGTCTACTCCATCGACGAGGCGATGGAGCGGGGTGTCACCCTCCTCTCGTCCGGGCCGGCCGGTGGCATGCTCGGCACTCGCTCGCTCGCAGAGCAGCTCGGTCTCGATCGGGTGGTCGCCACGGACGTGGGCGGCACGAGCTTCGACGTCGGCGTCGTCGTCGACGGCGAGCTCTCCTACGCGCAGGCGCCGATCTTCGCCAAGTACCCGGTCGCGCTGCCGATCATCGACGTGACCTCGATCGGCGCGGGTGGCGGAAGCATCGCCTGGATCGAACCGGAGACCGGCGTCTTGCGGGTCGGGCCGCGTAGCGCGGGCGCACGCCCTGGACCGGCCTGCTACGGAACGGGTGGCGTCGAGCCCACCGTCACCGACGCGAACCTCGTCCTCGGCCGTCTCGACCCGGACTACTTCCTCGGCGGGAGGATGCGTATCGACCGCGAGCTCGCGCTCGCTGCCCTCGACCGCATTGCGTCGCCACTCGGTCTCGACCCCGAGACGGCGGCCGCGGCGGTAATCGACATCGTCGACTCGCAGATGGCAGACCTGATTCGCAAGGTCACCGTCGAGCGAGGCCTCGATCCCTCGCGTTTCGCGGTGTTCTGCTACGGCGGCGCCGGTGGCCTGCACGCGGCCTCGTACGCGTCGAAGCTCGGGAGCAGCCACGTCGTCGTGCCCCGCGCCGCAGCCGTGTTCTCCGCCTTCGGCATCGGCGTCAGCGACGCCAAGCGAGTTGCCGTCACCTCTGACCCGATGCGGGCGCCGTTCGACCTCGAGCGCTGGAGGCGACGTTTCGACGAGCTCGAGGAATCGCTGCAGCGCGAGCTCGCCCAGGAGCACCTCCCGACCGGGAACCTCACGCTGCAGCGTTTCGTCGCGCTCCAGTTCAAGGGACAGGCGCACGCCGTTCGCATCCCCGTCACCGATGCGGACCTCGATCCGGATGACGGCGGCGATCGGGTGATCGAACGGTTCACGGAGCTCTACGAGGAGCGCTACGGGCGCGGCACCGCCTACCGGCAGGCGGGTGTCGAGGCGCTCACCTTCAGCGTCGAGGCGACCGCGGGGCTTCCGGTCCCGAAGCCCGAGCCTCTTCCGTCGGAGGGAGCCGACGCATCCCACGCCGCGAAGGGGTCGCGGCCCGTGTACCTCCACGAGCTCGGCCGCTTCGAGGACGTCACCGTGATCGACGCCGAACGGCTGCGTCCGGGGAACGAGCTGATCGGGCCCGCGGTGATCGAGGCCCCGGACACGACCGTGCTCGTCCACGGCGGGCAGCGGCTCTGGGTCGACGGCTTCCTCGACCTCCGGCTCGACCTCGGGGGTGCCGTGTCGTGAGGGAGGTCGCGCTGGGTGTCGGCCTGCCTCTCGAGGGGCCCGTCTCGGAGCTCGTGGCGACGGCGCAGGAGGCCGAAGCGCTCGGGTGCTCGTTCGTGTGGGCGAACGACGACCGGCTGCAGAAGGACCTGTTCAGCGTGCTCACGGCGATCGCGCTCGGCACACAGCGGGTGCGACTGGGGCCCGGTGTCACGAACCCCTACAGCAGGCATCCTGCGCTCCTCGCCGCGGCGGCCGCCACCCTCGACGAGATCACGGGCGGCCGGGCCGTGCTCGGGCTGGGTGCAGGAGGCACGAATCACCGAGCGCTCGGCGTGGACCGAACAGCCCCCGTCGCGACCCTGCGGGAGGCGATCGTGCTCATCCGGCGGCTCCTTCGCGGGGAGACGGTCACCACGGAAGGGCCGGTGATCTTCTCCCGGGAGGCGGTGCTCGACTTCGAGCCGCTGCGGTCCGAGGTGCCGATCTACCTCGGCGCCCGCGGCCCACGGATGCTCGAGCTCGCCGGCGAGGTCGCCGACGCAGCGATCGTGGGCAACCTCGCCACCGTCGAGGGCTGGCGCTACGCATGCGAGCGGGTCGAACAGGGCGCCGCTCGCGCCGGTCGGAGCCTGGACGAGGTCTCGCTGACCGCCTGGTTCTACTGCAGCATCGCGGACGACGCTTCGACCGCCACCGACGCTATCCGTCCCATGGTGGCGACGTCGCTGGTCACGAGCCGGCCGATCCTCGACGACCTCGGCCTCGTGATGCCCGAGCGATTCGCGGAGGTCATGGCGACGCATGGGTGGACTCCGTCCGCCGCTGCGGTTCGCGAGGCCGGCGCGACCCTTCCGCCGGAAGCGCTCGAGTGGTTCGGCCTGGCCGGCACGCCGGAGGAGTGCCGGGACAGGCTGGCTGTGCTGCTCGAGGAGTTCCCGGAGATCACGCAGGTGGTTGTCGTTCCTGCACCTCCCGCCGGAAGCTCCGCGGCGGAGGTCGTGCGCAGGTTCCTCACCGAAGTGGCGCCCGCGATCAGACCCGCGCACGAGGGGGCATCCCGGTGACGGGTATCGCGAGCGCGCAGGGAGCCGTCGCCTCGTCCGTCTCGCGGACAGGGACGTACCCGGCGGTGGCGATGAGCAGGATCGTCAAGCGGTTTGGCGCCGTGACCGCGGTCGACGGCGTCGACTTCGACGTCCGCGCGGGGGAGATCCACGGGCTCCTCGGCGAGAACGGCGCGGGGAAGACGACCCTGATGAACATCCTCTTCGGGCTCCACCAGCCGGACTCCGGCACGATCTCCTTCGGCGGCGAGCCCGCACGCCTGCGAGACCCGCACGATGCGGTCGCGCGAGGGGTGGGGATGGTGCATCAGCACTTCATGCTCGTCCCGACGCTCACCGTGGCAGAGAACGTCCTGCTCGGAGAGCGCGGCGGCGTCGCGCTCACGCGGCGGACGGTGTCGTCGATGACCGAACAGCTGCGTGCGTGCTCGGAGCGCTACGGCCTCGACGTCGATCCTGCCACGCCCGTCTGGCGGCTCTCGGTCGGAGAGCAGCAACGTGCGGAGATCCTCCGTGCTCTGTATCGGGAGGCGAAGGTCCTGGTCCTCGACGAGCCGACCGCGAGCCTGACCCCCTTCGAGGCCGAGCAGCTGCTGCCGCGGCTGCGGGCGATGGCCGCGGAGAGCACTGCGGTCGTGTTCATCACGCATCACCTCGACGAGGTGATCACGCACACCGACCGGATCACCGTCTTGCGAGGCGGCCGGCATGTAGCGACGCTGCAGCCTGGCGAGACGAGCACGCGAGAGCTCGCACGCCTAATGGTCGGCCGCGACGTGTCCACCACGGCTGTGGGGATCGGCGTTGCGACACCATCGGAGAGCCGTCGTGCGACCCGGATCGCCCCCGGGGGCTCGAAGATGCTCGAGGTCGAGGGTCTCGAGGCGCGCGGGCCGAAGGGAGACGTGGCGTTGCACGGCGTCGACATGTCGGTCGGCGCGGGCGAGATCGTTGCGATCGCCGGAGTGGAGGGCAACGGCCAGGCAGAGCTCGAAGAGGTGCTGATCGGCCTCAGACGTGCAACGGCGGGGAGCGTCGTGCTCGAAGGGCGAGCGATCACGACGCTCGGGACTGCGCAGCGGCTCTCCGCAGGGATCGGGGTGATTCCATCGGACCGATACCGGCGCGGTCTCGTGCGCGCCCTCTCGATCGCCGACAACCTCGTCCTCGATCGCATCGGAGAGCCTCCATACGGCGGCGCGCTCACGATCAGCCGTCGCGCGATCAGAACCAACGCGCGAGAGCAGATGGAGCGTTTCTCGATCAGCGTGGCGCGCCCCGAGCAGCTGGCGGGAATGCTCTCGGGAGGCAACGCGCAGCGGATCGTGATCGCCCGTGCGCTGAGTCGTGACCTGCGGCTGCTCATTGCCGCGCAACCCTCGCGCGGGCTCGACGTCGGGGCGATGGAGTTCGTGTGGGGCCAGCTCGATGCGGCGCGAGCGAAGGGGGTGGGGATCCTGCTCCTGTCGACAGACCTCGAAGAGGTCTTCGCTCTCGCGGACCGATGCCTCGTCATGTACCGCGGCCGGGTCGTCGCCAGCTTCGGCCGGTCGGAGCTCGAGCGCGAGCGGATCGGCCTGGCGATGGGCGGCGTGACACACGACGACGCGGCACACGACGACGACGACGAGCGACGAGGAAGCCCTCGGTGACGTCCATCGACGTCGGGGCTCCCGTGCCCGCGACGACGGCGTGGCAGGGCTACGCCAGGGCGGTCACGGTCTGGCTTGGCGCCGCTCTGGTTGCCTTCGCCCTCGGGGGCATTCTCGTCCTGATCGCGGGCGGGAGCCCAGTGGACTCGCTCCGCGCGATGTTCCAGGGCGCACTCGGCTCGGTGTTCTCGGTTGGACAACTCCTCGTCCTGGCGATCCCGCTTCTCGTCATCGGCCTCGGTCTTGCCGTGGCGTTCCGCGGACGGGTGTACAACATCGGGGCCGAGGGGCAGCTTTTCATGGGGGCGCTCGCGGGGGGCGCTCTCCTGCTCACGATCGACGGGGACGGGCGGCTCATGATCGGGCTCGCGCTCGTCGCAGGAACGGTGGGCGGAGCGCTGTGGGGGGCGATCGTGGGCGTCCTTCGCGCGCGCTGGGGCGTGAACGAGGTCATCTCCTCGCTCCTGCTCACGTACATCGCGCTGTTCATCTTCGGGTGGGCGATCCGGCGTCCATTCGGAGATCCGTCCGCGGGTAACAACCTCGCCAGTCGTCCCATCCCCGAGGACACGCTGCTGGGCACGCTGCCGGACCTCTTCGTGCACTACGGGCTGTTCGTCGCCATCGCGCTCGTCCCCATCGTCGGCTACGTGATGGCTCGGACGCCGTTCGGCTTCCGCGTGCGTGCGATGGGGCTCAACCTCGCAGCGACGGAAGTCGCCGGCGTCCGCACCGGGCGCCTCGTCATCTGGCTGATGCTCGTGTCAGGAGGTCTCGCGGGGCTCGCCGGGATCATCCAGGTCGTCGGGATCGAGGGCAGGCTCGACGCGGGCATCTCGCAGAGCTACGGCTTCACGGCCATCGTCGTCGCGCTCCTTGGGCGGCTCAACGCGTTCGGCGTTCTCCTTGCGGCGTTGTTCATCGCGTTCCTCAACGCGGGCGGGCAGGCGATGAGCGTCGAGGAGGGGCTGCCGTACTCGATCGTGCTCGCCATCCAGGGGGTGTTCGTCCTGCTCGTCCTTGTCGCCGACCGTTTCAGCCGCGTCTGATGGACTGGTCGTCGATCGTCGGCATCGGCCTCTTCGCCTCCGGTCTGCAGCTCGCCATGCCCACCGCGCTGGCCGCCGTCGGTGAGACGGTGTCGGAGCGGGCGGGAGTGCTCAACCTCGGCCTGGAGGGGATGATGCTGACCGCGGCGCTCGCGTCGTTCGTCGGCGCCTACTACAGCGGCAGCGCCACACTCGGGGTCCTCGCCGGCGTCGTGACCGGGATGGCGATGGGCGCTCTGATGGCCGTCCTCAGCGTGCTCCTGAAGACCGACCAGGTGATCAACGGGATCGTGCTCGTCATCTTCGCGGGAGGAGTGACGGCGTTTGCCTACGAGCGGCTCTTCAGGCACCTTGGAGTGCCGCCGGAGATCGACGCTCTTCCCAAGCTCGCGATCCCCGGTCTCTTCGATATCCCCTGGGTCGGCCCGGTGGTGTTCAATCAGAACGCGCTGTTCTACTTCTCTGCCGGGCTCGCTCTCTGCGCCTGGCCGCTCCTCTTTCGCACGAGGTTCGGCCTCGCCGTTCGCGCAGCGGGAGAGACACCGGCCGCAGCCGACGCGGCGGCGGTCCACGTCGACCGCATCCGGACGGTGGCGCTCCTCGTGTGTGGAGCCATGGCAGGGCTCGGCGGGGCCGTCCTCATCGTCGGCGACGTCAACCTGTTCGGCACCTACATCACCGCCGGGAGGGGCTGGGTCGCACTCGCCCTCGTCATCTTCGGAAGATGGAACCCGCTCGTCGTCTTCGGCGGCGCGCTCGCCTTCGGGATCGTCGATGCGCTCCAGCTGAGGATCCAGGCGGCCAGCGGCGGAACGAGCGCCGCCGTGCCCTACGAAGTGTTCCAAGCCCTGCCGTACGTGCTCACACTCGTCGTAATGGTGACGGCCACGGCCGCCATGAGGCGGTCCGCGCAGCCGTCCGCGCTGGGCATCCCATTCCGAAAGGGGGTGAGCGAGTAGTCGAACGAGCACCCCGTCCTCCAAGTCGCGATTCCAACGAAAGGAACACACTCATGAGACATCTAGTGCCTCGGGTGATCGTCGCGATCGGCGTCACTCTCGCACTGGCCGGTACCGCCATCGCGAGCTCCCAGCACGCTGGCCGCGCGCAGGCCAAGCTCAAGGTTGCGCTCGTCCTTCCGTGCCCTACCAACGACGGTTCGTGGTGCCAGCAGGCGTATATCGCCGCGAAGCGCCTGCAGAAGGAAGGTCTCATCGACCTCAAGTTCACCTCGAACGCGCCCCAGGACACGCCGGGAGCCTCGCAGGTGATCCAGCGGTACGCCGCTGGCGGCTCGCAGCTCGTGATCGCCCACTCGGCGTACCAGGACGCGGCTTTCAATGCCGCCAAGCGGTTCAAGAAGACGCCGATCGTGTTCGCCGGGGGCGGCAAGGTGGGGCAGAACGTCTCCACGTACGAGGAGCCGATCTACCAGCCGGCGTATCTCGCCGGGATCCTCGCCGCGGGAATCAACAAGACGGGGACGATCGGCGGGCTCGCCGCGTTCGACATCCCTCTGTGCCACGCGCAGATGGAGGCGTTCAAGGCGGGTGCCAAGACGGTCAAGAAGAGCATCAAGCAGGTGACCACCTATGTCGGCGACTGGGCTGACGTCGCGAAGGCGAAGAACGCGACGCTGGCTGCCGCCGACCAGGGTGCCGACGTGTTCGTGGTCTGCGGTGGTGGCCCTGCGGCAGGGATGATCTCTGCGCTCAAGGAGCGGAACCTGAGCGGCTTCGGGTACGTCGGCAACCAGAACGCGCTTGCCCCGAAGCAGATGGTCGGCTCGCTCGTCTACAACCTCTACCCGATCTTCAAGGCGCTCGTGAACGACGTCTCGAGCGGGAAGTACAAGGGGAAGGTGTATGACCTCGGCCTGACCTCGTTCCAGCTGCCGCTCAACCCTCGCTACTCGGCGGGGAAGATCCCGCCCTCGGTGATGGCGAAGATGAGGGCGGCGCAGAAGGCGATCCTGGCCGGCACCCTGAAGGTCCCCTACGTCGCGAAATGACCCGCAGCGGTGGGCGGGCGCCGACCACCGGCGTCCCGCCCACCCGCGGCCAGACGGACAACGACCTGACGATGCTGCTGCGTGACGCGACGCTCTGCTCCGGGGAGCAGTTCGACCTCCGCCTCGCCGGTGGCGAGATCGCCGAGCTCGCTCCGGCGGGGACCCTCTCCCCGGGGGCGGGCGAGGAGACGCTCGATCTCGTCGGCTACGTGCTGCTTCCCGCGCCGGCGGAGCCACATACGCACCTCGACAAGGCGCTCACCGCCGACAGGGTCGAGAACCCGGCGCGCGACCTCCTCGGCGCCATCGCGGCCTGGCACGCGTACCGAGAAGGCCTCTCGGTCGACGATATCTCGGAGCGGGCGGAGGCAGCCACTCGGCTGGCGCTGGCCCACGGGGTGACCGCGATCCGCACGCATGTCGACGTCGGGCGCGGAATCGAGCTGCGGGGCATCGCGGCTCTCCTCCGGGTCAAGGAGCGACTACGCGATCTCGTCGACCTGCAGATCGTGGCGCTCACGTACCCGCTCACGGGAGCGGAGGGGATCGAGAACCGCGCTCGCCTGCGCGAGGCGCTTGCGATGGGGGCGGACGTGGCGGGAGGCGCGCCGCACGTCGACCCCGACCCGGTTGGACACGTGGAGGCGTGCCTCGAGATCGCATCCGAGCTCGGGCGGCCAGTCGACCTGCACGCGGACGAGAACCTGCGCGAATCGTCCGAGGACGTGCTCCACCTCGCGCGCCGCGTTGCCGACGGGTTCGCGTTCCCTGCCACCGCGAGCCACTGCGTGAGCCTCGGTATCCGCGACGAACGGACCCAGGCGGCCGTTGCCGAGGAGGTCGCCGCGGCAGGCGTGTCGGTGGTCACCCTTCCCGTCGCGAATCTCTACATCCAGGGCCGCGACCTGCCGGTCGCCACACCGCGGGGACTGACGGCGATCCGAGCGCTCGTCGCCGCCGATGTGACCGTGGCCGGCGGCGGCGACAACATCCAGGACCCGTTCATCCCGGTCGGTCGCGCCGACCCGCTGGTGACCGCGCAGTACCTCGTGGTGGCGGGACATCTCGATCCAGCCGACGCGTACGCATTCGTCAGCGAGCACGCGCGACGGATACTGGGCCTGCCCGCAGTCGCCGTCGAGGCCGGCTCGTCCGCCGATCTCGTTGCCGTCGCGGGCTCGTCCCTGCGCGAGGCGATCGCGACCGCGACGCAGCAACGCATCGTGTTCCGCCGGGGCCGGGTCGTGTCCCGGACATCTGTTGAGACCGCGGGGGGCCCGGTAATCCGTACGGCCCTCGAGAGGAGAGAGCCGTGAGCGACATCGAGCAGGACCTCGACGAGATCAGGCGCGTGCACCGCGAGTGGTGGGCCTCGAACAACGGCCTCGACGTCGACCGGATGCAGGCGTGCTTCGCGCCCGACTACCTGATGTGGAACCTCAACGGGCACCCGTACTACAGCCTCGAGGAGAAGATCGAGCTGTTCCGCTACTACCGGGAGCACATGGTCCCGACGCAGCCCCCAGAGCTGTGGGACATCCGCGTGACGGTCGACGGCGACATGGCCTACGTCACGTCCGAGGGCATCCTGCCCATCACTGTCGCCTCCGACGAGGGCTCCGGCTCGTCGTTGATCGACGCGATGGCGCCGCGCTACGACCGGCGCGGCGAAGAGGTGCTGTTCCGCTTCCGCGAGACGAGCGTCTTCCGGCGAGACGACGGTGCGGGGAACCGGGAGTGGCGCATCTGGCACTTCCACTGCTCGCCGCTCGCACCCGAGGACGAGCCCCGTCCGTGCTTCCGTGACACCGCGCGCGAGCGCGGGCGCCACGGCACGGCCGAGACGATGACCTGACGACGAGAGGGCGTGATCGCGTGACGGAGTCGGCGAACGGCGTGGCCTCGGTGGAGTACCTCATCGAGGGCACGGTCATCACGATGGACGGCGAGGGACGGGTGATCCGCGACGGGGCAGTCGCCGTTGATGACGGACGCATCGTGGCGGTCGGCAAGACCACGGATGTGCGACGCGACCACGCGGCCACCAAGGTCTTGGGCGGTCCGCGGCACTTCGTCGTGCCCGGGATGATCGACTGCCACAACCACCTGGCGCAGGCGCTCGTGCGCGACCATGCGCTCGAGGACCTGCCGAACATCTACCGCATCTACGTCCCCACCGAGATGGCGCTCGACGCAGACGACGCGCGCGTGTGTGCGACCTTCGGGATCGCGCAGCTCCTCCGCGCCGGGGTCACCACGGTGGCGGAGACGACCTTCACGGAAGGTCATGAGGAGGCGATCTCGAGCGTCATCGTCGACACCGGGATCCGCGCGGCAATGGCGCGAGGGCAGGGCGACAGGGTCACGTGGCTGGCGAGCAACTACGACCAGGTCGAGCAGAAGTCCTGGCTGCGCGACGACCCGGGCCTGCTCCGTGAGGACCTACAGCGGACGGAGGAGTTCCTGCGCCGCTGGCAGTCCTCCCCGGGCGGTCGACTGCGGCCGTGGATCAACAACCTCGGCGTGCCGTCCTGCTCCGAGGACAGGTTTCTCCAGACGAAAGAGCTCGCCGAGAAGTACGGCTCGGGGATGATGGTCCACATCAACCGCGACCGCGAGGAGATCGAGCTGTCGCTCGCCCTCTTCGGCGAGCGGCCGATCGAGCACCTGTACCGCATCGGTGCGCTCAGCCCGGGCTTCGTCGCCATCCACGCCATGCTGACGACGGACCGGGAGATCGAGATGCTCGCCGAGACCGGCGCCGGCGTCGCTCATGCCCCCGTCGTGTGCACCGACATCCTCTCCGCCGTGACGAAGGTGCCGACGATGCGGGCCTCCGGGGTGGTGGTCGGCCTTGGCTGCGACACCGTCATC
>Ga0208612_1000932_pt1 | contig 12287 bp, 11 predicted proteins | sample AntDryMetagUQ889_FD_188089 | JGI IMG/M metagenome (GOLD analysis project Ga0208612, IMG submission 188089) | Polar desert microbial communities from Antarctic Dry Valleys - UQ889 (SPAdes) | ecosystem: Environmental > Terrestrial > Soil > Desert | place: Antarctic Dry Valleys | collected 2008-12-31 | reverse complement strand
CCCACGTCGATGACGACCGCGCCGGCGCGCACCATGTCGGCGGTCACGGTCCGCGGCCGCCCGACGGCGGCCACGAGCACGTCCGCCTCGCGGCAGATGGAGGGGAGGTCGCGGGTGCGCGAGTGACAGTGGGTGACGGTCGCGTTGGCGGCGAGCAGCAGTTGCGCGACCGGCTTGCCCACGAGCTGCGAGCGGCCGAGCACCACAGCGCGGGCGCCAGCGAGCTCCACGCCGGCGTGCGCCAGCAGCTCCATCACCCCTGCCGGGGTGCAGGGCACGAGCCCGGGCCGTCCCTGGACGAGCATGCCCACGCTCTGCGGCGTGAGCCCGTCGACGTCCTTGGCCGGCGCGATCGCGGCGGTCATCTCGCCCGCGTCGAGGTGGGCGGGGAGCGGGAGCTGGAGCAGGACCCCGCTCACGCCCGGGTCGGCGTCGAGGCACGCGAGCAGCTCGCGGAGCTCCGCGGCTGAGACGTCGGCCGGCGGCTCGTGGTGAATCGAAGCGATGCCGACCTCCTCGCACGCGCGCCGCTTCATGCGCACGTAGATCTCCGAGGCGGGGTCCTCGCCGACCAGCACGGTCGCGAGGCCGGGCTCAACCCCGGCCTGGCGCAGCTCGTCGACCTCCGCACTCACCCGCTCGCGAACCCCAGCCGCCAGCGCCCTGCCGTCGAGCACCCGAGCCGCGGGCATGGGTCAGCGCTTCTTGAGCGGCGCGAAGTCGGCCATCAGCTTGCGCTCCGAGCCGTCAGTCGCAAAACGCACCACGACGAGCCCGCCGGGCTCGAGGCCCGTCACCACGCCCTCACCGAACTTCGCGTGGGTCACGTCGTCACCGAGCGCGAAGCTGGCCGCGGGGGCGGGAGCGTCGGCCGCGGCGCCGCCGCCGGCACCACTCCAGGGGTTGGGGCTCCAAGTGCTCCCACCTCCGCCCCAGCCGCTCCCAGCGCCGCTCCAGCTGGCGGCCGCCGCCCGCGCCGAGGTCTGCTCCGCGGCGTCGGTCAGTTCGGCCGGGATCTCGCCCAGGAAGCGGCTCGGCACGTTCCACTCCCGCCCGCCGTACATCGCGCGGGTGCGCGCGTGGGTGAGGAACAGCTCCCGCCGCGCGCGCGTGAGGCCCACGTAGCAGAGCCTGCGCTCCTCCTCGATGTCCCCGGCCTCGACCGAGCGCGAGTGCGGGAAGACGCCATCCTCGCACCCGATCACGAAGACCGTGTCGTACTCGAGGCCCTTGGCATTGTGAAGGGTCATCAGCGTCACGATGCCCTCCTCGTCGCGCAGGTCGTCCTGCTGGGAGAAGAGGGCGACCTGCTGGAGGAACTCCTCAACCGAGGGGTCGTCGGCCGTGGCGTCGTATTCGCGCGCCACCCCAACGAGCTCCTCGAGGTTCTCGAGCCGGCCCTGCGCCTCGATCGTGCGCTCGGCCTCGAGCGCGGCGGTGTAGCCGGCCTCGTCGAGCGTCTCCTGCAGCAGGTCGCCGACCGCGGCGCCCCCGGCACGGTCACGCAGCCGCTCCATCGTCTCCATGAACCGTCCCACGGACTTGATCGCCGCGGCGCCCAGGCCGGGAATCCTCTCGGGCGCCGTTGCGACGTCGAAGATCGGTTCGCCGATGGTGTTGGCGTGCGAGACGATCCGCCCCTGCGAGGTGTCGCCGATCCCCCGCCGGGGTGAGTTGACGATCCTCTGGAAGCAGACGACGTCGTGCGGGTTGACCAGCAGCGTGAGGTAGGCCAGTGCGTCCCTTATCTCGGCCCGCTCGTAGAAGCGCGCGCCGCCGATCACCTGGTAGCCGACGCCGTAGCGCACGAGCGTGTCCTCGAGCACCCGGCTCTGGGCGTTGGCCCGGTAGAAGACGGCAACGTCGTCGCGCGAGCCGCCGCCGTCGACGTGGCGCTCGATCTCCCCCGCCACGAAGCGGGCCTCGGCGTGCTCGTCCTCGAGCTCACGCACGTGGACCGGCTCGCCCTGACCGGCCTCCGTCCACAGGTGCTTGGGCTTCTGCTCCCGGTTCTTGGCGATCAGCGCATTGGCCACGTCGAGGATCGTCTGGGTCGAGCGATAGTTCTGCTCGAGCTTGATCGTCGTCGAATCCGGAAAGTCAGTTTCGAACTGGAGCAGGTTCCGAATCTCGGCCCCTCGAAAGCCATAGATGGAGTTGTGCGTGAGCAAGTCACTGGCGATGAAGTTGTGCGTCCCTTCGACATCGAGGTCGAAGACTGGTTTCTCGAGCTGCACACGGTCGACCGTCTGAACGACGTCGTAGCCTCCATCTCCGGTGAACATCGCCATTCCGGGGCGAACTGAAGAGGCCCTCATGAAGGGCAGGGCATTGACCTGACCCGACTGGTGAGAGGCGAGCCGAGCGACGAAGCGAACCGAGACGTCGAGCACCTCCTGAATCCGCTCAACCTGGTTGATCGCATCCGAGAAAGAGTGGAAGTAACCCTCGCTCCGCCAGCCCCGCGCCCCGGGTCGAGGTGCGAAAACCTTGAGGCCGAGTCTCTCCAGCTGGTGTCGCGCCTCTACGTCTCGGCCTCCCATAGACACCGTGTGAATGGGGGCCCCACAGCGATCCGCGCCGCTGCGATCGGCACACAGCGTCACCACGAGGTTGCGGCGCTGGCCGTCGAATCCCTGCCAGGCGTGATGCGCGTCATGGATGGACAATCCCTGGTCTCTCAGGAGCGCCCTACCACCCGACTCTGAGTTGACGTTCTCATGAACATGATCGATCAACTTCTGGTCGCTGAGTACCCCCCGCCTCATGGTTCGCGCCTGAAACGGGAGAGTGGGCAACCCGTAGTGGACAGCCAGCACAGCCTCTGCCACGCGAGCCTCTGCCTCGGTCGTGTGAGTCGATACGACCCAGGCGGCTTCTGCCTTCTCGGTGCTGGCGCGCGCCTGAACGCCGGCGACCGATTGGCCGCGCCTGTTCCTGGTGGTCTTGGTCGTGCCCACTCGGAAGTCCGAGCCGCGACGCCGCATCACATACGTCATGTGCAGGTCCGGCGTAAGGCCGTTGCGGTAGCCGGCGAAATGGGTGTGCTCGGGCGTGCTGATGATCTCTCGACCGGCGAGAGTCCTGATCCGGACTCCTTCTCGTCTCTCTGACTGGTGCACCCGGCTCACCCGGACCGGTCGGAGATGGCCTGAGCCGACTGAGGACAGGACGCGATCACCCACCGCGACCTCCTCGATGGGCGCGGTCGTCCCATCGCCCATAGTCACGAGCGTTCCCTCGACCAAGCACTGCGCATCGTCGCCCACCACGGCGAGGTTGCGGTGCTCCTCGGTCAGCAGCCGCAGCCAGCGGTACTGCGCGTGGTTGGTGTCCTGGTACTCGTCGACCAGCACGTGGCGGAAGGATTGGCGGTACCGCGCGAGCACCTCGGGAAAGAGCTCGAAGAGGTTGACGCAGCGGAACAGCAGGTCGTCGAAGTCCATCGCGTTCATCGCGTGGATGCGCCGCTCGTAGAGCTCGTAGACCTCGGCTGCGGTCTGCTCGAAGTAGGTGTCGACCTTGAGGCGGTAGCCCTCCGCATCGAGCAGCTGGCTCTTGGCGTCGGAGATCTGGCGCTTCAGGCCCCTGGGGGGGAAGCGCTTGGGGTCCACGCCGAGCTCCTCGCCGCACTGCTTGACGAGCCGCACCGAGTCGGCCTCGTCGTAGATCGTGAAGCCACGGTTGTAGCCGAGCCGCTCGGCGTCGGAGCGCAGCATCCGCGCGCACGCGGAGTGGAAGGTCATCACCCACATGGCACGTGCGCGTCCGCCGACCAGCTGCTCCACGCGCGCGCGCATCTCGGCGGCGGCCTTGTTGGTGAAGGTGATCGCGAGGATCTCGCTCGGCAGGGCGGAGCCTGTCCCCACCAGGTAGGCGATCCGGCGCGTGAGCGCGCGGGTCTTGCCGGAACCGGCGCCGGCGAGGATCAGCAGCGGCCCCTCCCCGTGGGTAACGGCCTGCCGCTGGGGCTCGTTGAGGCCCTCGAGCAGGGCCTCGGGTGTAGCCGTGGCGCTCACGACACCGAGAATAGACCCGCGCCCGGCCGGTCCGGCCGCTCGCGGCTACGGCGACTCGAAGCGCGCCTTCCAGTCGCCGTCGGCCCGCCCCGACCTACTCGTCGAGGTCGATCTTCCAGTCGTCGTCGATCTTGCGGAAGGTCTCCTTCGAGGGCTTCTCCTTCTTGCCGTTGACGGTCCCGGACACCTGGGCGGTGGCGGTCTTGCCGTCCACCTTGATGTCGGTGACCTTGAGGTCGGTCACCTTGCCGATCGACTCGAACTGCTGATCGTCGACCTCCTTCTTGCAGCGCTCGACCGCCTTGTCGGCGTCCTTGGGATCACCCAGCCTGTCGCTCGTCACGTTGCCGCAGAAGGCATCGCTGTCCTTGTCCTCCACGGACTTCGCGAAAGTCTCGACGGCCTCCTTGATCTTGTCCTCGTCGGAGGAGCCACAGGCGACGAGCGCGGCGCAGGCGAGCAAGGCGGGGGCGGCCTTCGTGGGGAATCGCATCGACGCAGCCTATCCGGGCTCTGCGCCGGGAGGCGCTCCGGCGCCACTCACAGGTCGCGGCGGGCGAAGCCGGTCCGCGCCGCCAGCGCCAGCAGCGCCACGTAGAGGGCGACCCAGGGCCACAGGAGCGGGCCCGAGCGCTCGGCGCCGCCGAAGGGCCCGAGCTCGACGGCGAGGTCGGTGAAGCCGCCGGCATCGGCGGTCAGCCCGGCGAGTGCGGCGCGGTAGAGCGCCTCGAACGGGAGCAGCCAGCTCGTGACCGTCGCGATCTGCTCGAGCGTCTGCGAGGAGAGCGCCTCGCCGATCTCGCCCAGCAGCCCGGCCGCAAGGCCTGCCCCGTAGATCATGAAGACGGCGATGCCGTTGGCGGTCGCGGAGAGGTAGACCGACCCGAGCAGCGCCAGCGCCGCTATCACCACCACCCCCCCGGCGAGTCCCAGGCCGGGACCGAGCAGGCGGTCAGGCCACCAGCCCCCGACCGCGCCTGTGATCAGCATCGCCACCAGGTACACGGCGCCCACGTAACCGGCGCAGACCGCGGCGGCGGCGAGCAAGCGGCCGGCAAGCAGCTGCGTGCGCCCGACGGGGCGCACCACGAGCGGCTGCAGCAGGCCCCGATCGGCGTCGCCGCGCACGGCGCTCAGGGTGAGGAAGACGGCTAGCACAGAGCCGAGGAAGAGCGTCGAGAACATGGCGAGGCCGAAGACGGTGGAGCCGACGATCACCTTGGCGTCCACCTCGCTCGTCGTCGAGGCGAGGTCGGAGGCCTCGTCGAATGCGATCGCGGCGCCCCAGCCGTAGAGCGCTAGGAAGACCGCGCTCAGCACGACCACGACGCTGAACACGCGCCGGCGAAGGCTCTCGCGCAGCGCGTATCCGGCCACGATCGCGACGCCGTTCACGCGTCGGCGACCGCCTCGAGGTAGGTGTCCTCGAGCGTCGAGGAGAGCACGCGCACGCCATACACGTGCTCGCCCGATCCCACGAGATCCGCCACGATGCGCGGCGCGTCCTCACGCCCGGCGCCCTCGAAGACGCGCGTGCCCACGCCGGTCTCCACCTCCACCCCACGTGGCCGGGCCAGCTCGGCGGGCGCTCCCTGCTGCACGATCCGCCCGGCGAGCATGATCGCGACCCGGTCGCAGACGAGCTCGATCTCGCTCAGAAGGTGGGAGTTGAGGAGCACGGCCACGCCGCGCTCCCTCAGCCGCTGCAGGAGGTCCCGCACGATCCGGCGGCCGACCGGATCGAGCGCGCTCGTGGGCTCGTCGAGCATCAGCAGCCGCGGGGAGCCGACGAGCGCCTGCGCGATGCCGAGCCGCTGCTGCATCCCCTTCGACATCGCCTCCACCCTCACCGCCGCAGCCTCGTCGAGGCCGACGAGGCCGAGCAGCTCGGCGCGCTCGCCCGCCCCACCCGCCGAGCCGGCGAGGCGCTGGTGCAGGGCGAGCAGCTCGTCGGCGCTCAGCCAGCCCGGAAACCGGAACAGCTCGGCCAGGTAGCCGGTTCCGCGTCGCGCCTCGAGCGAGCCCGGGGGCTCGCCGAGGACCTCCACGCTCCCGCCCGTGGGGTGCACAAGCCCGCAGGCGATCTTCACGAGCGCGACTTGCCGGCGCCGTTGGGTCCGAGCAGCCCGAAGAGCTCACCGGCCTCCACGCGCACATCGGCACCTGCGAGCGCCTGCTTGGGCCCGTAGCTCTTGTGCAGCCCGGTCGCGGCGAGGGCGTCGGGCACCCGGCCAGTCTAGGCGGCGCCCCGCTCGTGGCGACCAGTGCGAACCTCCGCTCCGTGAACGTCGCTGTCGAGCGCCCGGAGCCGACCACGGGCCTCTGCGACGAGGTCAGGCGCTCGTGCGCGGACATCGCGGCGCGGGCACGGTCGGTAGCGATCGATCTCGACGCGCTCGGCGGGGTAGAGCCGGGGCCCGAGCCGGGCCTTGATCCGGAACGACACTACCTCGAAGGGTCGGCCGAGGACGTCGCGATGTACATGCTCACCCTCGACTCGGTCAACTTCGGGTCGGGCTGGTTTCCGACCCTGCGCAAGCGCGCCGGCTGCTCGGGCTACTTCACGGTGTCCTCGGCGCTCGCCGAGCGCTTCCGCTCACGCGGGCCCTGGTCAGCGGCCGGGCTGCGCGCCCTCGACGCCGGCGAGGTCGCGCGCGTGCTGGGGCAGGACGAAGGGCACGCGCTGATGGCCCTCTACGCCCGTGCCCTGCGGGATCTCGGCGCCTTCCTCGGCGAGCGTTCGGCGCTCGAGCTGGTCGCTGCGGCCGGTGGCTCGGCCGAGCGCCTGGCTGCACAGCTCGCCGCCGGGATGCCCTTCTTCTGCGACCGCGGCTTCTACAAGCGCGCCCAGATCGCGCCGAGCGATCTCGCCCTCGCCGGCGTGACCGAGTTCTCAGACCTCGACCGGCTGACGATCTTCGCCGACAACCTCGTCCCCCATGTGCTCCGCGTCGACGGCGTCCTGCGCTACGAGCCGGCGCTCGCCGGGCGCATCGACGCCGGCGAGCTGATCGAGCCGGGCGCCGCCGAGAGCGAGATCCGGGCCTGTGCCGTCCACGCCTGCGAGCTCATCGCGGCTCGCCTCGGCGTGCCGCCGCGGCTGCTCGACAGCTGGCTGTGGAGCCGCGGCCAGGGTGAGCGCTACAAGGCCGTGCCGCGCCACCGCACGCGCACCGTCTTCTACTGATCCCGGCTCCTCAGCCGCCGGCCGGGTCACCGCCGCCGCCCCGGCGCAGCGGGCGCACCTCTGCCCCCTCCAGGCGCTTGCCCGTGGTGTCGGCCACGAGCGCCTCTAGCTCATCGACCCGGGCGGCGAGGCTGCGCAAGGCATCGGCGACGGGGTCCGGGAGGTGGGCCCAGTCGGCGTCCGGCCCTTCGGGGCGCTTGCCGTTCACCCGCACGGGATGGCCCGGGTTGCCGACGACGGTCGAGTCCTCGGGCACGTCGTGGACGACCACGGAGTTCGCGCCGATCTTCGCGCGGTGGCCCACCTCGATCGGCCCGAGCAGCTTCGCCCCCGAGCCCACCACGACGTCGTCGCCCACAGTGGGGTGGCGCTTGCCGCGCGCGAAGCCGGTCCCACCCAGGGTCACGCCCTGGTAGAGAGTCACGTCCCGCCCGATCTCGGCCGTCTCGCCGATCACGACGCCCGCGCCGTGGTCGATGAACAGCGCCTCGCCGATCTTCGCGGCCGGGTGGATCTCGACCCCGGTCCCCATGCGCGTGAAGTTCGCGATCAGGCCGGGCACCAGCGGCACCCCGTGCTCGTGCAGGGGGTGGGCCACGCGATGGGAGAGCAGCGCCTGGACGCCGCCGTAGGTGAGCAGGATCTCTGCGCGGCCGACGCTACGAGCCGCGGGATCGCGGTCCCGCGCGGCGGCCAGGTCCGCACGCAGCTCGCGAACTACGCGCGTGAGGGTCCCAAGGCCGAGCACGCTCGGGATTCTGCCGCAGCGGGCGCTCGGGCACGCAGTGAGGTGCGCTTCGAATCCGCGGCTCACGCGCTCACGCGGGGGCGAAGAACGGCGTGCTCACGTAGCGCTCGCCGGAGTCGGGCATGACGACGACGATCCGCTTCCCACCGAGCTCGGGCCGGGAGCCGACCTCGATCGCGGCCCACAGGGCCGCCCCGCCCGAGATGCCGGCCAGCAGCCCCTCGCGCCGCGCGCACCGCCGCGCGGTGGCGATCGCGTCCTCGTCGTCGACGGCGATCACCTCGTCGAGCACCGTGCGGTCGAGCACCGGGGGGACGAAGCCGGCGCCAATCCCCTGTATCTTGTGCGGGCCCGGTCGACCGCCGGAGAGCACGGCCGAGCCCTTGGGCTCGACGGCCACGACGTATACGTGGGGGTTGCGCTCCTTGAGGCGCTCGCCGGCGCCCGTGATCGTGCCGCCCGTGCCCACGCCGGCGACGAAGACGTCCACCTTGCCGTCCATGTCGCGCCAGATCTCCTCGGCCGTGGTGCGCCGGTGGATCTCGGGGTTTGCCGGGTTTGAGAACTGGTCGCAGATGAAGGCATCGCCGCGGGTCGCGGCGATGCTGCGCGCGGCCTCGACCGCCTCATCCATCCCTCCCATCGACTCCGTGATCTCGACGCGCGCGCCGTAGAGGCGCACGAGCCCCTCGCGCTCGCGGCTCATCCCCTGCGGCATCGAGAGCACCAGCTCGTAGCCCCGCGCCGCGCAGACGAAGGCCAGGGCGATGCCCGTGTTGCCGGATGTAGCCTCCACGATCGTGGTGCGGCCCGGCTCGATCCGCCCGTCGGCCTCGGCAGCCTCGATCATCGCCACCCCGATGCGGTCCTTGACGCTCCCCGCGGGGTTGTAGGCCTCGAGCTTGGCGACGAGCTCTGCGCCGCAGGCGGGCGCCAGCCGTCCCAGGCGCACCATCGGCGTGCCCCCGACGAGGTCGGAGGGATTGTCCGCAATGGCGCGGCCGACGGTGCTTACGCTCACCCGACAACGGTATCGCCCGGCGGGGCTTGGGACCTGGGCGCGGCGAGCGCTCAAGTTCGGGTTGCTCCAGGGGCGCTGCCGCGCAAGAATGGACGAACCGTCAAACGCTCGTTTCCGCAGACTGGCGCCTCGAGTGCCAGCGGAGCGTCGAGCAGTCAGCGACCAGAAGGAGTCACACATGAGGCTGCGAATCCGAAGAAAGGCCAAGACCCCCGCCGCCAGGGGCGGGCAGGCGAGACCCGCTCACGAGGTTGAGCAAGTGGACCACTCCTACCCGGGCGGCTCCCCGAGCGCCGGGGCGGACGGGTTGCCGGGCACCGCCGGATACCGCGGCGGCCCGAAGAACAAGCCGCCCGGCGGCTTCATCTTTCAGCCGCCCCCGCAAGATCCACCCAAGCGCCCCAGGAAGCCGTGGGAGTAGCGAGCCGACGGTAGAGGGGGAGCGACCGGGGCCTCTCCGGGCTCCTCGCGCGCCGCGTCCGTCTCTCGCTCAGATGTAGTACATGGGCGCACCGGTCGCCTCGGCGTCGCGCTCGGCCACGTCGGCGATCGTCGTGCGCCCGAGGACGGCCCTCACGGCCTCCACCGCCTCGGCCCAGACCTGACCCGCCTCCTCGGCGTCGGGGCCGAGCTCACCCTCGAGCAGCTCCACGACCTCGAGCACCGTTACCTGCGCCGGGTCGCGGTCGAAGCGGTAGCCCCCCTTGACCCCACGCTGGCTGTCCAGGATTCCCGCCCGGCGCAGGGCCGCGAACAGGCCCTCGAGGAACTGCACGGGAATGTCGCGCGCCCGCGCGATCTCCCCGATCGGCACCGGCTGCCCGGAGCCGCGACGGGCGAGCTCGGAGAGGGCCCTCACCGCATAGGGGCTCTTGGAGGTGATTGCCAGCACCCCGGCGAGTCTAGTGCCGCCCCCGACTAGGTTTACCGCCATGAGACGGCCCGCCCGGCTCGCCGCGCTGTGGCTGCCGCCACTGCTGCTGATGGCCCTGATCTTCGCCCTGTCGGCGATGCCGAGCGACGACGTCGACCGGGGCGCGCTGTACTTCCTCACGCGCAAGTTGCTCCACCTCGCCGAGTACGCCCTGCTCCTCGTCCTCTGGTGGCGGGCGCTGCGCACGAAGCTCACCACCCGCCTGGCGCTCGCGGTTGCCTTTGCGATTACGGTCGCCTACGCGGCCACCGACGAGCTCCACCAGCGCTACGTCGACGGGCGGGTGGGTACCCCCGTCGACGTGGCGATCGACGCGGCGGGAGCGGCGGGAGCCGCCTGGCTGATCATGCGACGTCGAGGCGAGCGCGGTGAGGAGCCCGACTAGGCCTCGGCTAGGCCAGGATCGCGCCGGCGCCCGGAGATAGCGCTCGTCAGAGCCAGCCGCGGTCGGTGGCGATCAACACGGCCTGGGCGCGGTCGCTCGCGCCAACCTTGGCGTAGGTGTTGTGCAGGTGCGTGCGCACGGTGCTGGGGGCGAGCGAGAGGTCGTGGGCGATCTGCTTGTAGACCTTGCCCTCGGCCAGCTTCTTGAGCACGTCGAGCTCGCGGCCCGATAGCGGGCACGGGTCGACGTGGCGCTTGCCGCTGCCGGCGTAGGGGAGGTCGTACATAAGCTCGCGCAGGTCCGTGGGGGTCAGCCCGGCCGCGCGGGCCGCCTCGATCAGCGAGCCACGGTCGACGGCTTGGCTATGCCCGTAGTGGGCGAGCATGTCCGCCAAGCGCACCATCGCGGCCCCGCCTTCGCAGTCCTGCGAATGGTGGCGCTCGATCGCGGTGGCGAGGCTGTTGGGCAGCCCCCACCTGCGCGCGAGCACGCCGCCGACTAGTGCGTGGTCGACGCCGAGCTCGCGCCGCTCGCGATGGATGCGAGCCTCGGGGGTACGGGCGTCGCCATGGATCTGAGCCGGATAGGCGGGGTAGGCGTGCACGAGCACCAGCTTGCCGATGTCATGCAGCAGCGCCGAGGTGAGCAGCTCGTCGCGGTACGGGTAATCGACCTCGCGAGCGAGGCGGTCGGCCGCCGCCTGGGTGGCGACCGCGTGCAGGCGGAACTGCTCGGGCGCGGCGTCCCATCCGGGGGTGCGCTCGAAGAAGTCAAAGACGCGGCTGCGGTTTGCGAGCTGCTCGACGCCGCCGGGGCTGAGGATCTCCACCGCTTCGGGCACGCTCGCCACCTTGCCCTTGCGCTTGGAGCCCAGCTGGTTGGCCACCCGCAGCACGGCGATCACGAGCGCGACGTCGGACTCCACCGCGGCCACCACCTTGCCGTTCGAGCTTCGCTCCTCGCGCACGAGGCGCAGGACGCGGTTACGAGACTCGGCGAGCGCCGGAAAGGCCTCGAGCGCTTCGAAGGCCTCGGTCAGGCGGCGCCCATGGCCCTCGCTCGGGCGGCTGCCGATGCCGCCCGCGGCGGAAGGTGAGATGGTCGTGGTGAGTTCTTGCATCTGTCGGCTTCCCTGCCTCGGAGGAGTCGTTCCGAGGTTTCTATCGGCAGCCTGGATAGAAGATTGAGGGGATTCGGCCGCGGTGACGCGTCCGCGTGAGAGGGCGAGAGAGCATCCCCTCTAACCTCGCCAGAGCGATGCAAGCCCTCGCCGCACCCCTGCGCCTCAGCGTACTCGACCAGTCGCCGATCTCCGAGGGGTCCACGGGCGCCGCTGCGTTGCACGACACGCTCGAGCTGGCCCGGCTGGCCGACGGGCTCGGCTACCACCGCTACTGGGTGGCCGAGCACCACGGTACGCCGATGCTGGCGAGCACGAGCCCCGAGGCGCTGATCGGTCCGATCGCCGCGGCGACCGACCGCATGCGGGTCGGCAGTGGCGGGGTGATGCTCCCCCACTACAGCCCGCGCAAGGTGGCTGAGACCTTCAGCGTGCTGAGCGGACTGTACGGCGATCGCATAGATCTCGGCATCGGCCGCGCCGCGGGCACCGACCCCGTCACCACGCATGCGCTTCAGCGCGACCGCCGCGAGCCCGCGCCCGATGACTTCCCCGACCAGCTCGCCGAATTGCTGGCCTACCTCGAGGGTCGATCCCCGCCGGATCCTCGCTTCGCGAGGCTCGTGGCCCTGCCGGGGAGCCCTGGCCGCCCCGAGCCCTGGCTGCTCGGCTCCTCGCTGCAGAGCGCCATGTGGGCGGGCCAGCTCGGCCTCCCCTACGCCTTCGGCGCCTTCATCAACCCGGCGGGCGCCCAGATGACCCACCTCTACCGCCAGTGCTTCGTGGACAGCGAGCGCCTGCCCGCCCCGCGGACCGCGGTCTGCGTCACCGCCATCTGCGCCGAGACCGAGGCGGCGGCGCAGCGGCTGGGGG
>Ga0208612_1000931_pt1 | contig 12291 bp, 10 predicted proteins | sample AntDryMetagUQ889_FD_188089 | JGI IMG/M metagenome (GOLD analysis project Ga0208612, IMG submission 188089) | Polar desert microbial communities from Antarctic Dry Valleys - UQ889 (SPAdes) | ecosystem: Environmental > Terrestrial > Soil > Desert | place: Antarctic Dry Valleys | collected 2008-12-31 | reverse complement strand
TGCGACGAACTCCTCCTCGGAGGCGCCCGCCTCGACGCGACCGGACCACTCATCGAGGCGCCGCCGCAGCTCCGCCAGATGCCTGCTCACGTCGTCGGCGACGCCGAAGTGCACCAGTGCGAGCCGTTGCGGGGCGCGGCGCTCGATCTGCTCGAGTGTGCGATACCAGCCTTCCACGTCGGTCTCGGGCGGGGGCGTGGGCGGCAGCACGCTGCGATGCGGTTGGATCCGCACGCCGGCCGCGTCGCCCGCGTAGACGGTCTCGCCGTCGAAGTAGCAGACGTGGTGCGAGGCGTGGCCGGGCGCGGGAAAGCATTCGAGCCCGAGCACCCGGGGACCGGTCGGATGAACATTCTCCTGCGGCACGGGGGCGAGCTCGCCCCAGAGCGCGTCGAAGCTCTCGCCGTAGAGCCGCCGGGCGCTGCGCTCGAGACGCGCGGGATCGACGAGGTGCGGCGCCCCGATCTCGGAGACGTGCACCTGCAGCTCCGGGTGCTCCCGGACGAGCGCCCCGGCCGCCCCCGCATGGTCGAGGTGGATGTGCGAGAGCAGCAGGTGCTTGACGTCGCCGAGCTCATACCCGTGCTCCGCGAGCCCCTGCTTCAGCGCCTCGATGCAGCTCGTGGGGCCGCAATCTTGGAGGGACAGTCCCTGGGACGTGTCCAGAAGGTACGACGCGACGGTGCGCTCGTTCCCGGCGTGGAAGAGGTCGATCGGCGCGTTGCTCAGCAGTGCCACGGGTGGATCGTGGCAGACAGGACTCCGAGCCTGACGGCCGGATCGTCCTGAACGAGCGGCTCGGCAGCTGCGCGATCCCGGCAGACGACGAGTCCGACGAGCTCGTCCTCGACCAGGTCGACGAGCTCGTGAAGCGGGCCGGCACTGACGGCCGTCACGTGCGTACGGCTGCGGGCACGAGCGCGGCGGCGAGATCGTTGATCAGGTCGTCGAGCGACTCGATCCCGACTGAGAGGCGCACGAGGTTCCGAGGTGCGGCGAAGGGCGCTTCGGCGGTCGAGGCGTGAGTCATGCGCGCAGGATGCTCGATCAGGCTCTCGACGCCGCCTAGCGACTCGGCGAGCTGGAAGATCTTCGTCCGCGCGACGAGTCCGACCGCCTCCTCCTCCGTCTCCGTCAGGAACGAGATCATGCCGCCGAAGTCGCGCATCTGCCGCTTCGCGATCTCGTGGCCGGGATGATCGGGCAGCCCCGGGTAGAGCACCTGCGTCACGGTCTGCTGCTCCTCGAGCCAGGCCGCGATCGCCCGCGCGTTCTCGCAGTGCCGCTGCATCCGCAGCGCGAGCGTCTTCAGGCCGCGCAGGACGAGCCACGAGTCGAACGGGCCGGGAACCGCGCCGAGCGACTTCTGCAGGAAGAAGAGGCGCTCGGCGATCGTCGGGTCATTCGTGCCCGCGAAGCCGCCGACGACGTCCGAGTGGCCGCCGAGGTACTTCGTCGTCGAGTGCACGACGATGTCGGCGCCGAGGTCGAGCGGGTTCTGCAGGTACGGCGTGGCAAACGTGTTGTCGACGACGAGGATCGCGCCGGCGGCCTTCGTCGCATCGGCGGCGGCAGCGATGTCGACGACGTTCAGCAGCGGGTTCGACGGCGTCTCGATCCAGACGAGCCGGGTTCGCTCGTCAAGGTGGCCGGCGAGGTTCGCGAACTCCGCCGCCGGCAGGTAGTCGAAGACGTAGCCCTTGGGCTCGTAGACCTGCGAGGTCATGCGGTAGACGCCGCCGTAGACGTCCGCGATCAAGACGACGCGGTCGCCGGGATCGACGAGGTGCATCAGCGTCGTCGTCGCACCGAGCCCGGAGGAGAACGCGATCCCGTGGTCGGCGTTCTCCAGCGACGCGAGCGCCGTCTGGAGCGCGGTGCGCGTCGGGTTCGCGACACGCGCGTAGTCGTAGCCCTTGTGCTTTCCGACCGCCTCCTGCACGAACGTCGACGTCTGGTAGATCGGGGTGATGATCGCGCCGGTGGCGGGGTCCGGCTCCTGCCCGTCGTGGATCGCCCGCGTCTCGAAGTCCATCGCGTGATGCTAGCTGGGGAGATCGGCCCGGATCGTCGCGAGATCCTTCCACAACCACTCCACGGACGTCTCGAAGCCGGCTTCGGTCAGCCACGCGAGCAGGTCTTGCAACGTGTCCGGCTTGTCGAAGTCGGGTGTGGCTGGCGTGACGATGTCTTCCGTTCGTTCCGGCACGACGAGGTCGGCGAGCACGAAGCGTCCGCCGGGTGCGAGCTCGGCACGGATGCGCCGAAAGAGGTCGCGCTTCTCGGCCCCGTCCAGGTGGTGGACGGCCAGAGCCGAGACGATGAGGTCGAACGGCCCCTCTGGAAGTGGGTCCTCGAGACGACGAACCCGAAGATCCGCGCCGAGGCTCATTTGGGCGACCGCGAGCATCGCCTCGCTCGCGTCGATCCCCACGAGGACCGCGCCTGGGTGCAGGGTGAGCAGCCGCCGTGCGGTCTCGCCGGTACCGGTCCCGAGCTCGAGGATCCGCCGGACCTCCAGCCCGGCCGTTGCCGCGGCGACGGTCTCCTGCAGCTCGTCGTAGCGCGGCAGGTCCTCGCGCATCATCGCCAGGTAGGAGTCCGGGTCGAAGTGGAACTGGCTCATCCCATGATCCGTGTGGCACCGAGCCAGGCGGCGAGATCCTCGAGCGCGTCGCCGAGGCTCTCGGTGTCGCCCCACGCACCGAGCAGCTCGAGCGTTCCCGTCTTCCGGTCGAACCGCGGCTCCGCGCGGCCGACGACCTGATCTCCTACCAGGAGCGGCAGCACGTAGTAGCCGTACTCCCGCTTCCCCTGCGGCACGAACATCTCCAGGCGATAGCGGAAGCCCCAGAGCGCCTCTGCCCGGTTGCGGTCGTAGACGAGGCGGTCGAAAGGGGAGAGGAGCACCGCGCGATCGGGCACGATCCCGTCCGTCGCGTCGGGGTGCTTCTCCCACTCACCCCTCACGAGCCGCACGCCTTGCGACCGAAACCGCCGGTCGGCCCGGATCCGCTCCGCAGCCGGAGTGGAGACCGTCTCGGTCTCGGGCCACCAGCGCGAGGCGAGATCCCACAGCCGCTCGCCACCGCGGCGCCCGACGACCGTGATCTCGCCGTAGAGGTGGAGGGAGAGCAGCATCAGCCCGACCATTCGCGAGCCCCACCAGCGGTGGTCTCGCTTCTCGCCGACGGCGCGATCCTCGAAGTCGCGGGACAGAAGCGGCCCTCGTTGCTCGAGCTCGCGCAGCACATAGCGGCGGAACGCTCGGTTCGTCGTCAAGAACTCGCGCGTCCACCGCTCGCTCTTGGTGTGCCGAGACCGGCGAAACTTGCGCATCCGCGCCCGCACGAGCGGCAGATCCTCGATTGGGTAGATGAACGCGTTCCACTCGAAGAGCGCGCGGTCTTCCCAGAGCAGCCGGTCGAGCTCGGCGCGGTCGTAGCCGGGGCCGAGACGGCTGAAGAGGACGAGGTGCTGCGGCTGGGCGACCGGCGCGACGACGTCGATCTGCAAGAAGCCGAGCCGGTGAACCGTCGCGAGCACATCGGTCGCGCTCCCGTCGAGCAGTTGAGCCCGGACGGCGATCCGGCGCGCCTCCTCGACGCTCACCGTAGTCTCCGAGGCCATGCCCCCATCTTCGCCCACGGAGTAGCAGGTTGAGCGCGTTCGACCAGTTCCTCTCCGAGCTACTGCCGGAACCGCCGGCGCGCGTGCTCGAGGTGGGGTGCGGCCGTGGAGAGCTGACGACCGCGCTCTCGGTGGCCGGTTACGACGTCGTCGGCATCGATCCTGCGGCTCCGTCCGGAGACCCATTCCGGCCGTTGACGCTCGAGGATCTCGAGGAAGACGGCGAGCCGTTCGACGCCGTCGTGGCCGGATTCGTGCTCCACCACATCCGGGATCTCGACGCGGCCCTCGACAAGGTCGTGAGGCTGCTCACCACCAACGGCTTGCTCCTCGTCGACGAGTTCGGTTGGGATCGGATCGACGATGCCACGCTCGAGTGGCTCCTCGGGCAGCAGCGGGCGCTCGCTGCGATACGGGAGGAGGAGTCTCCGGGATCGCTCGAGGATCTCCGGTCGGAGTGGGAAGCCGAGCATGTCGGCCTGCATGGGTACGACGCGATGCGACGTGCGCTCGACGCTCGCTTCGAGGAGCGCACGTTCGCGTGGGTGCCCTACTTCTACCGTAGCCTGGGCGGCGCCGCCACCGAGGTGCTGGAGCAGGCGCTCGTGGAGGCAGGCTCGATCCAGCCGCTGGGCTTTCGCTATGCGGGTACCCCGCGCGCGCTGTCCGGCCCAAGCCTCTAGGTCGGCGTTCGACCGGCAAGAATCGCAGTGAGCCGGTGCGAGTCAATGTTCCCTCCAGAGACAACAACGACGATCCGCTCGCCGGGGACGCGCCCCGATAGGGCTGCCGCGACGGAGAGCGCCCCGGCACCCTCAGCGACGACGCGGGCGCGTTCCGCCAATAAACGAACGGCTGCAGCGGTCTCGTCGAGGGTGACCGTGAACGATCCGGCCAGCAGGTCTCGCGCACGCTCCCAGACGGCGGGCAGGAGCGTCCGGCTTCCGGCTCCATCGACGAACGAGGCGGTGTACTCGGCCGCCTGCGGCTCGCCGGCCGCAAGCGCGGCAGCGACCGCCGCGCCGGTCGCCGGCTCGACGGCGTAGACCTTCGTCCGCGGCTGCCGGACAGCGAGGGCGCTCGCGATGCCTGTGAAGAGGCCGCCGCCGCCCCACGGGACGACCACGGTATCGGCACTCGGTAGCTGCTCGGCGAGCTCGAGGCCGATCGTGCCGTTCCCCGCCATCACCGGCTCGTCCTGCACGGGGTGCACGAAGAGGCCGTCAACGCCGTCGTAGCGCGACTCGACGATCGCCTGCCACCACCTCTCGTAGGGCACCTTCACGATCCTGCCGCCGAGGCGCTCAACCGCGTCCAGCTTCGTCTGCGGCGCATGCTCCGGCACGACGATGGTCGCGGGAACACCCAGCTCCCGCGCGGCCCAGGCCACCCCTTGCGCCATATTGCCCGCGCTTGCCGTGACGACGCCTCGGGAGGTTGCCTGCCGCGGCGCCTGCCGGATCGCATTGACAGCGCCCCTGATCTTGAAGGAGCCGATCGGCTGGAGGTTCTCGAGCTTCAGCCAGATCTCGGGCCCGTCGACCTGAAGCCGCACGAGCGGCGTCCGGATCGCGACGTCCTGGATCGTCTCGCGTGCGCGCTCGATCTCGTGGAGCGGGATCAGAACGAGACCTCGGTGCCCGCGCCGCGCTCCCGCGCCTTGCGGACGACGAGCTCCGCCGCCGCGAGATCCTCGACGGCCAGTCCGAGCGACTTGAAGACCGTCAGCTCGTCGTCGCTACTGCGGCCGGCATGCGCCCCCGTGAGCACCTCGCCGAGCTCGGCCGCGATCTGATCCTCGCCCAGCCCAGGGATCAGCAGCTCACCGGCCTCGTTCAGCGCCGACTCGCGGCGGTCGACCACGAGCGTCGCCGCCCGCACGGTCTCCTCCGTCAGCTCGCGGCTCGTCGGCACGCTCGCCCCGACCGCGTTCACATGCGCGCCGGCAGCGAGCCATTCGTGTCGGACGACCGGCTCGCGCGAGGTCGTGCAGGTGCAGACGATGTCGGCGGCGCGCACGATCTCCTCAGCGGTGCCGCCGTCGCGGCGGCTCCAGATCCGGATCTCCGCATCGTCGAGCACCGCCCGCATCGCCTCCGCGTGGGCCTGGCCCTGGACGCCGGAGCCGATGATTGCAACCGAGCGCGCCCCGGGCCGTGCAAGCGCCCGCGTCGCCACCGCGGAGACGGCCGCCGTCCGGATGGCCGTGATCGGAGAGGCGTTCAGGATCGCGCGCAGCTCGCCCGTCTCGCCGTCGTGGAGGAGGACCGCGCCCTGGTGGGCGTCGAGTCCCCGCGTTGGGTTGTCGGGCGTGATCACGATCTCTTTCAGCGAGTAGACAGCTCTCGCGCCGCCGCGGTGCGCGGGCATGAGGCCCATCAGGCCTTTGGCCTGGGGAGGGCGGACGACAGGGCGGAGCGGCTGGTGGAGCTCGTCGCGCGCGAGCGCCGACAGGACGTCCGTCATCGCCTCGATGCACTCAGCCATCGTCAGGAGCTCCTCCACCTCCCGCGCGTCGAGGACAAGAACGCTCACGAGAAGAGCTCCGTGATCGAGTCCCGCTCGCCGGGGGAGAGGTTCAGGTCGACGGCAGCGAGCGGCGGCGCGAGGTGCTCGGGGCGCCGTGGGCCAATCACGACGGCGGTCACCGCAGGGTGGGCGAGCAGCCACGCTACGGCGAGCGCGGCCGGTGTCGTCCAGCGCTCTTTCGCGTGCCGCTCGAAGGCCTCGAGGGCGTCGAAGGTTCCATCCTTCTGTAGGTGCGCGTACGGCTCGGGCCGCACCGTCATACGTGAGCCGGCCGGAGGCTCCTCGTCCCGCCGATACTTGCCGGTCAGCCAGCCGCCGGCGAGCGGGCTGAAGGGCGTGTAGCCGATGGCGTCGCGGACGCAGACGTCGAGGACGCCCCCCTCGTCCTCGCGGTCGAGCAGGGAGAACGAGTTCTGCACCCACGACGGCTGTGCCTGCTCGATCCACGCGACGTCGACGTTGCTGCCGCCCCACGCGCCGATCCGGCCAGTGCTCTGGAGCTCGTCGAAGGCGGCCACCGTCTCCTCGAGCGGCGTCGCCGGATCCATCGCGTGGGCGAGGAAGAGGTCGACCCGCTCGACGCCGAGCCTGTCGAGGCTCGACTCGAGTTGCCGCTGGACGCGCACCCGGGAGAGGCCGCTGTCGGCTCCGTCGCTCATGGGGTTGAACGTCTTCGTCGACAGCACGGGCCGAACCCCTCGCGTCCGCAGCCAGTCGCCGATGTAGCTCTCGCTGTGGCCGCCGCCGTAGGCATCGGCTGTGTCGAAGGTCGTGATCCCCGCGGCCCAGGCGGCATCCATGATCGCGAACGCCTGGTCACGGGTCTCTCCCTGTCCGAAGAACGCCGGCACGGAGCCGATGCCGCCGAAGTTCCCGCACCCGAGGATGATGCGCGAGACGTCGATGCCGCCGCGTCCGAGCGCCCGATGCTCCATGCGTCGATCCTATGCGGGAGCGGCGCTTCGCTGATCCAGGCCGCTTGTTCTAGGTGAGGGTCGGCACGAGGTCGCCGTGCGCGTCGAGCAGCTCGTCCACGAGTGACCTGATCTCTGCCAGCGATAGCTCGGCTGCCGTGTGCGGGTCGAGCATCGCCGCGTGGTAGACGTGCTCGCGCGTGCGCCCGAGCGCGGCCCGCACCGTCAGCTCGTGCACGTTCAAGTTCGTCCGAATGAGCGCCGCGAGCTGGGGCGGCAGGGCCCCGACCCGCTGCCGCTCGATCCCCTGCGGCCCGGCGACGCAGGGCACCTCGACGATCGCCTCGGGCGAGAGCCCGTCCAGCAGTGGCATCCCGTCGGCATCCGCGTTCGGGACGTTGCCGTTGAACGTGAACGGCTCGCCGGTCTCGATCGCCTCCACGATGCGGCCGCCGTACTCGTTGCTCGGCTCGACCGTCATCGCACCGCCGAGCTCGAGCGCCGCCCGCAGCCCCTGCCACTCGGCGATCTGCCGCTCGCAGCGCACGAGATACTCGTCGAGCGGGATGTTGAAGTCCTCGATCAGATCGGGCCGGCCGTCCTTGATGAACCAGGGGCAGTACTCGGCGAAGTGCTCGGAAGACTCGGTCGGGAAGTAGCCGAAGTGGTGGAACACCTCGTAGCGCACCCGGTTCCAGTCCGGGATCCGACCTTCGGCCGCCACCCCGCGCAACCGCGGGTAGAGATCCTCGCCGCGGTGCTCGAGCCGGAGGTAGAAGGCGACGTGGTTGATCCCGGCGCAGAGGTAATCGACCTCGTCCGCAGGCACCCGTAGGTCGCGGGCGAGCTGCCCGGCAGTGTGCTGTACGGAGTGGCACAGCCCGACGGTGCTGATCGACGATGCCTGCGTGACCGCCCAGCAGTTCATCACCATCGGGTTCACGTACTGCAGCAGGAGCGCATCCGGGCAGAGCTCCTCCATCTCCTTGCAGATGTCGAGCAGGACCGGGATCGTCCGCAGCCCGCGCATGATTCCGCCGATGCCGAGGGTGTCCGCGATCGTCTGCCGCAACCCGTAACGCTTCGGGAGCTCGAAGTCGGTGACCGTGGCCGGCTTGTAGCCGCCGACCTGCATCATCGTGAAGACGTAGTCGGCACCGTCGAGCGCCGCGCGGCGGTCGGTCGTCGCCACGATGTCGGCGCGGGCGCCGAGCGCCTGCGCAACGCGCTGGCCGACGATCTCGGAGGTGCGCAGGCGCTCCTGGTCGATGTCCATCAGCGCGAGCGTGGTCGTGTCGCGCAGCGACTCGTGGCCGAGGATGTCGCCGATCAGGTTCTGCGCGAACACCGTCGAGCCGGCACCGATGAAAGTGATCTTCGCCACCTACGGCTACCCGGCCTGGGGGAGCGACAGGTAGCCGAACTCGCGGAGCGCGCTGCGGACCGAGCGCAGGTACGGCGGGCCGTTCCGCTCGAGGTTTGGCTCGATCGTCCGCGCCCCGATCAGCCGCTGCAGCCTCGGCCATACCTCCGAGCCCTCACCGAGCAGGTACTTGGTCGCTGCCCAGGCCGCAAGGGCGGTGTGGGGATTGCCGCCCATCTGCCACAGCTTGCGCGCGATCCGCCACGTCTCCCGCTCCGACTCGCGGACGAGGGCGTCGAACTCGCGCGTGACGGCAACGAGGCGTCCGGCTCGAAAGCGATAGATCCGCACGGGTGTGATCGACTCGATCCCGGACGAGAAGAGGTACTGGAAGCGCTCGTCGGCGCCGCGGAGCTCCGGCGGCCCCCGGCGGTCGAGGTTCGCGACGACCAGCCCACCCTTGCCGGCATTGAAGAAGCTCCCCCGGTAGCGCCCGTCGGCGTGACGGAAGACATAGAGGCCGTAGCAGCAGTTCGCGCCGCCCGTGAAGATGCCGACGAGCACTTCCGGCTCGCCGCCGTCGAGGTCGCGCAGCGAGAGGGCGCCGCCGCGCGGTGCCGGCCAGCGTGAGCTCTCCGGCGTCAGGCGCACGTCGAGCGCCGCTCGACCTGCGCGTCGAACGACGAGACGCTGGTCGCGGTAGCCGAAGTCAGACCGCTCCGAATAGGTGAGCGTCGCCGCGAGGCCGCGGGAGGACTGCTTCTCGGTGAACGTCTGCGGGGCGGCTGCCCAGGCGCCGGCGCACACGCCGAGGGCGACGCACGCCGCCGCCAGGCTGCCCCGCGCCGCCGGTGAGCCCCGCGCCGGCCGAGCGTGATCGGTCATAGCGCGGCATCCTACGACGTCCCCTTCTCAGCGGGCCGCATCCATGTGTGCCGGCGGCGCCGACCGGACACGAGAGGCGAACATCCCGCGAGAGAGGACGAGACATGGTCACAGTTGGACTCTGGGTTCCGTTGCAGGCAAAGCCCGGAAAGGAGGAGGACGTCGCGCGATTCCTCGAGAGCGGCCGCGCGCTCGTCGACGAGGAGCCGGAAACGACAGCCTGGTTCGCGGTGCGCCTCAGCTCGTCGGAGTTCGCCATCTTCGACGTCTTCCCGGACGACTCGGGCCGCCAGGCGCACCTCTCGGGAAAGGTCGCCGAGGCATTGATGGCGCAAGCGCCCGACCTCTTCGCCCAGCCACCGGACATCAAGCAGCTCGACGTGATCGCGGCCAAGCTCTCGGGGTAGCTCGACGCCGAGTCCAACCTCCGCTCGGCCCAGCGTCAACGCTAAGAGACGCCAGGAAAGACGCCGGCACTTCCCGTGTTGCCGGCGTCTCTGCTGGCGGGTCTCTGGTGGCCGGCATTTCTGGGCGGGCCGAAGGCGTCCTCGGTTCGAGGTAGCCGCCTCGGCCCGCCCACCGTCTAGCTGCAGCCGGTGTTCGTGCCGCAGTCGCGGCAGGTGTAACACGAGCCCGTGCGCACCATGCGACCGCCGCAACGGGCGCACTCGACGGCGTCCTCCCAGTTGTTGAAGAGCGCCGTCTGGCCCACAGGCGGCGGCTCGGCGGTGACAGCCTCACGACCGTCGAGCGCACCGTAGGCCTGCGCGAGCCGCGCCTTCACCTCGGGAGAGAGGATGCCCGCCTCCTCCTGCTGGTCGGTCGTGAGGAACTTCTTCCCCATCCAGCGGAAGATGTAGTCGACGAGCGACTTCGCGACGCGGATGTCTGCGTCGTTCGTCATGCCCGAGGGCTCGAAGCGCATGTGGCTGAACTTCGAGACGTACACCTCGAGCGGCACGCCGTACTGCAGTCCCAGCGAGACCGAGATCATGAACGAGTTCATCAGGCCGGCGAGGGTCGTGCCCTCCTTCGCGATGTCGACGAAGATGTCGCCGGGCGTACCGTCGTCGAACAGGCCGACGTGGATGTACCCCTCGTACTCGCCCACCTTGAACTTGCGGCCGACCTCGACACGGTCGTCGGGGAGCCGCCGCCGCTTCGGCTGCGGGCCCGGCGCCACCGGCGGCAGCAGGGCGACCGCCCCTTCGCCGTCCCTCTGACCCTGGCTCTGGCCCGACAGCGGCTGCGCCACCTTGCAGTTGTCCCGGTAGATCGCGATTGCCTTGACGCCAAGCTGCCACGCCTCGATCAGGAGCTGCGAGACCTCGTCGACCGAGACGGTCTCCGGCAGATTCACCGTCTTCGAGATCGCGCCCGAGATGAACGGTTGAACCGCACCCATCATCTTTACGTGACCGATGTGGTGGATCGAACGCGCCCCGATCGCGCAGTCGAAGATCGGGTAGTGCTCCGTCTTGACGTACGGGGCGCCGACGACGGTGTTGCGATCGTCGATGAACGCGACGACCTCGTCCGCCTCCCTCGGCGCGTAGCCGAGCTTGTCGAGCGCCATCGGCACCGTCTTGTTGACGATTGTGATCTCACCGCCGCCGACGAGCTTCTTCGACTTGACGAGCGAGAAGTCGGGCTCGACGCCGGTCGTGTCGCAATCCATCATGAAACTGATCGTGCCGGTGGGCGCCAGGACCGTCGACTGTGCGTTCCGGAAGCCGTGCACCTCACCGAGGTCGAGCGCGTCGTCCCACGCCTGGCGGGCGGCGGCGAGCAGGTCGTCCGGCACGGAGTCCGTGTGCTGGATGTTGCCGACGGCAGCGCGGTGCTTCGCGATCACGCCGATCATCGCGGCCGCGTTCGGCTGATAGCCGGCGAACGACCCCATCCGGTGCGCGATCTCCGCCGACTTGCGGTAGGCGCGACCAGTCATCAGCGCCGTGATCGCCGCCGCGTACGCGCGGCCGTCGTCGGAGTCGTACGGCAGCCCGCGCGCCATCAGGAGCGCGCCGAGGTTTGCGTAGCCGAGCCCGAGCTGACGGTACGCCTTCGCGTTCCGGTCGATCTCGGGCGTCGGGTAGGACGAGTAGCCGACGCAGATCTCCTGTGCGAGGAACATCACGTCGACGGCATGTGAGAAGGCATCGAGGTCGAACTCGCCGTCCTCGCGGCGGAACTTCATCAGGTTCATCGATGAGAGGTTGCACGCGCTGTCGTCGATGCTCATGTATTCCGAGCACGGGTTCGAGGCATTGATGCGCCCGGTGTTCGGCAGCGTGTGCCACCCGTTGATCGTCGTGTCGTACTGGACACCGGGGTCGGCGCACTGCCACGACGCCTCGGCGATGTCGTGCAGGAGCCGGCGGGCATCGGCGGTCTCGACGACCGAGCCGTCCGTGCGCGCGGTCAGGTTCCACTCCTTCGCCTCGAGCACGGCCTCCATGAAGGCGTCGGTGACGCGGACGGAGTTGTTCGCGTTCTGGTACTGAATCGAGGCCCAGTCGGGCGAGTCGAGCGACATGTCGTAGCCCGCCTGCTCGAGGACGCGCGCCTTACGCTCCTCCTTCGCCTTGCACCAGATGAACTCCTCGATGTCCGGGTGGTCGACGTCGAGCACGACCATCTTCGCTGCCCGGCGCGTCTTGCCGCCCGACTTGATCGTGCCGGCCGAGGCGTCGGCGCCACGCATGAACGAGACGGGGCCCGAGGCGTAACCGCCCTTCGCAAGCTGTTCCTTCGAGCTGCGCAGCTTCGAGAGGTTCAGACCCGAGCCCGAGCCCCCGCGGAAGATGATGCCCTCGCGGCGGATCCAGTCGAGGATCGACTCCATCGAGTCTTCGATCGAGAGGATGAAGCACGCGCTGCACTGAGGGCGCTCCTCGAAGCCGACGTTGAACCAGACCGGGGAGTTGAAGGAGGCGTACTGGTTGACCAGGATCGCCTTCAGCTCGGCCT
>Ga0208612_1000930_pt1 | contig 12293 bp, 10 predicted proteins | sample AntDryMetagUQ889_FD_188089 | JGI IMG/M metagenome (GOLD analysis project Ga0208612, IMG submission 188089) | Polar desert microbial communities from Antarctic Dry Valleys - UQ889 (SPAdes) | ecosystem: Environmental > Terrestrial > Soil > Desert | place: Antarctic Dry Valleys | collected 2008-12-31 | reverse complement strand
GTGTGCCGGTCGGGCATGCGCGCCGCGGAGACGCCGAGGCCGAGGATCCGCTCCGGGCCGCCGCACGCGCGCAACGCCGCCTCGCGGAGCGGCGCGATGACGTCGGCGAGCCGCTCGTCGGTCCCCGCCGAGCCGACCCCGGCGGCACGATGGAGGAGCACGTTCGCGCGCGCGGCGTAGATGCCCTCGAGCAAGCCGCGGCCCTCGCGCGAGAGCCGCTCCCACGCGACCTGCGGCTCATCCTGCGCCAGCGCGCGCAGGAACGTCGAAGCGAGCAGCTGCGTCGGGTGCTCGAACTGGATCTTCACGGTGAGTCGTCCTTCAGCCGAAGCACGGCGAGGAAGGCGTCCTGCGGGATCATCACCTGACCGACCATCTTCATCCGCTTCTTCCCCTCCTTCTGCTTCTCGAGGAGCTTTTTCTTGCGGGTGATGTCGCCCCCGTAACACTTCGCGATGACGTCCTTGCGCTTGGCTTTCACCGTCTCACGCGCCAGGACCTTGTTGCCGATCGCGGCCTGGATCGCGACGTCGAACATCTGCTTCGGGATGAGCTCACGCAGCTTCGAGGTGAGCGCGCGGCCCATGTGGGCGGCCTTCTCGCGATGCGTGATGATCGAGAGCGCGTCGACGATCATCCCGGCCACGAGCACGTCGAGCCGTACGAGGTCGGCGGCGCGATATTCCGCGAACTCATAGTCGAGCGAGGCGTAGCCGCGCGAGCGGCTCTTCAGCTCGTCATAGAAGTCGACGATGACCTCGCTGAGCGGCATGTCGTAGCGCAGCATCGCGCGCAGCGGATCGACATAGGACATGTCCGTGAGAGTGCCGCGCTTGCCCTGCGAGAGATCCATGATCGGGCCGACGTGCGTGGTCGGCACGATGATCGTCGCGCGGACCCATGGCTCGCGGATCTCGTCGACAAGGCTCAGGTCGGGCAGCAGCGCCGGGTTGTCGATCGTGACCACGTCGCCGCGGTGCGTGCGGATCTGGTACTCGACCGACGGCGACGTCGCGATGAGATCCACGTCGTACTCGCGCTCGAGGCGCTCCTGCACGATCTCGAGGTGCAGGAGACCGAGGAACCCGGCGCGGAACCCGAATCCGAGCGCCTGCGAGGTCTCCGGCTCGTACACGAGCGCTGCGTCGTTCAAGCGCAGCTTCTCCAGCGCCTCCCGCAGGGTCGTGTAGTCCTCGGCGTTCGAGGGATAGAAGCCGGCGAAGACCATCGGCTTCGCCGGGCGGTACCCGGCGAGCGCCGCGCGCGCGGGGCGCGATGCGAGCGTGAGCGTGTCGCCCACGCGGCAATCGGCCACGGCCTTGAGGCCGGTCGCCACGTACCCGACCTCGCCGCATTCGAGCGCAGTCGTCGCGCGGGCGTCGGGCGCAAAGACGCCGAGCTCGAGGAGCTCGCTCTGCTTGTCCGTTGCCAAGAGGAGGATGCGCTCCCGCTCGTCGAGCCGCCCGTCGACGACACGCACGTGCGCGACCACCCCCTTGTACGCGTCGTAGTGCGAGTCGAAGATGAGCGCGCGCAGGGGTGCCGCGGGATCGCCGACGGGTGGCGGGACCCGCTCGACGACGGCGTGCAGGAGATCCGCGACGCCCTGGCCTGACTTGCCGGACGCGAGCAGGATCTCGTCATCCCTGAAGCCGAGCGTCGCGCGCAGGTCCCCGCGGACGACGTCGAGGTCGATCGCCGGCAGGTCGATCTTGTTGATGACCGGGATCACCTCGAGCCCCTGCTCAACGGCGAGGTAGGCGTTCGCAAGCGTCTGAGCCTCGATGCCCTGGGACGCATCGACCAGGAGGAGCGCGCCCTCGCACGCGGCGAGCGATCGGCTCACCTCGTAGTTGAAGTCGACGTGCCCGGGCGTGTCGATGAGGTTCATCTCGTACTCGAGGCCGTCGCGTCCGCGCCAGCGCATCTGGACGGCGCGCGCCTTGATCGTGATGCCCTTCTCCCGCTCGAGATCCATCGAGTCGAGCATCTGATCGCGCATCTCGCGCTCGCTCACCGTGCCCGTGAGCTCGAGCAGGCGATCGGAGAGCGTGGTCTTCCCGTGATCGACATGTGCGATCACGCAGAAGTTGCGGATGCGCGACCGCGTCTGAGCCACTACAGCGAAGGGCCGGGAGGCGACCCTCGTCGCGCGAGGCGCGCGCGGACGGCGACGACGATCTCACTCAGCTCGCTGATGCCGAGGATCCGGCTCGCGGCCAGGTACACGAGGCCGCCCACACCCGTCGCGACCAGGGTCTGGAGAAGCAGACCGAGCTTCGTCTGCTCGAGGTCCACGGTCACGTTGGTCGCGCGGATGAAGAGGAACATCGCGATGCCCATGGCGAGGCTGGCGGCCAGCACCTTCAGCGTCGAGACGCCGATCCCGACGAGCCGCAGGCGTGCGCGATCCGCGAGCAGGGCAAAGAGCAGGAACGCCTCGGCCAGCGTGGCGATGGCGTTCGCGAGCGCGAGACCGTTGATCCCGAGCTCGGGTGCGAGCATGACCGCCAGGACGACGTTCACGCCGATCGATACGAGCGTCAGCGCGAGAGGGGTCTGCGTGTCCTTCATCGCGTAGTACGCGCGAGAGATGATCTGTACGAGCGCGTGCCCGACGAGCCCAAGGGAGTACATGAGGAAGGCGGCGGCGATCGCCTCGCGCTGGTCCGGGCCGAGCTCGCCGTACTGGAAGAGCAGATGCACGATCGGCCGGCGAAGCACGACCATGACGATCGCGGTCGGGACAGTGAGGAAAAGGATCCACCGGATGCCCTGCTGGAGCGCCTGGCGCATGCGGAACGCCTGGCCGAGCGAGGCGTAGCGCGAGAGCGTCGGGAATATCGCGGCCGAGATCGCGATCGAGAAGACACCGAGCGGCAGCAGCAGCAGCTGGAAGGCGAATGTCAGCGCGTTCAGCGAACCCGGTGGCATGCGTGAGGCGAGCACGGTGTCCACCACGAGCACCACCTGGACGGCCAGGAGCGCGAGGCTGCGCGGGATCGCGAGGCGGACGATCTCGCGAACCCCCGGGTGCGCGATGTCGAAGGCGAGCGTGTACTTCGTGCGCCGGAAGGTGAGCTCCGGGATCTGGACGAGCCACATCATGAGCGCACCGGCGACGACGCCCCAGGCCAGCGCGTACACGCCGAGGAACGGCGACGCGAAGAGCGCGAACAGGATGATCACGGCGTTGTAGACGAGCGGTGCCGTGGCGCCCGAGAGGAACTGCCGGTACGACTGCAGGATCCCGGTGAACAGCGCCGACAGGCCCATAAAGATGGGGCTCAGAAGCATGATGCGGGTGAGATCGGTCATCAGTCGCTGCTGCGCCGCGGTGAAGCCTTCTCCCACCATGAGCGGCACCAGGACGGGTGCGAGCAGCCACATGAGGCCGGAGAACATGATGAGCGCGATGAGCAGCGCATTCAGGAAGCTCGAGGCGACCCGCCACGCCTCCTGCTCGCTGTCCTTGGCGAGATAGCCGGCGAACACGGGGATGAACGCGGACGCGAGCGCACCTGCGACCAGCAGCTCGAACAGCGTGTTGGGGATGCGGAAAGCCGCCCAGAACGCATCGAGCTCTCGGAGATCGGCGCCGAACTGCGCGCCGATGACCGACATTCGCAGCCAGCCGAGAAACCTGCTGGCGACGAGCGTCACGATCATGATGAGCGAGGCCCGCGCGAGCGACATCTGCATCAGCGAGGCAGTATGCGCAGCGCGCGCGGCGACCGACTCCGCTCGCCTTGCCCGATCGCACGCTTCCAGCGTAAGACGCGCTCAGGGCTGGTCGTCGTCGCCTTCTCGAGGCGGACGCGATCGTCGCTCCTGCCCTAGACTCATCCCGTGGCCACGAAGAATCGCAAGCGCTCGGCCCTGAAGCGGATCCGCCAGACGGTCCGCCGCACCGCCACCAAGCAAGCCGGCCGCTCCGCTGCCAGGACCTCGGTGCGCACCGCCCGGCAAGCGATCGCGAGCGGCGAAGACACCGGCGACGCCGTGAAGGCGGCGCAGAGCGCACTGGACCGCGCCGCCAAGCGGGGCGCCATCCACAAGAACGCGGCGTCCCGGCGCAAGGCTCGCATCGCACGAGCCGCGGCCAGGGCCGGCGGCACGGCGGCCGAGAGCACGCCCTAGCCGCCTACCCCCCCGCGGAGCGCGGGAAGGCGTCCCTGCCCGGAAACCTCGCGGCATCCCCAAGCTCGATCTCGATCTCCATGAGCCGGTTGTACTTCGCGACACGCTCGCTCCGAGAGAGCGACCCCGTCTTGATCTGGCCGGTGTTCAGCGCGACGCAGAGATCGGCGATCGTGGTGTCCTCGGTCTCACCGGAACGGTGCGAGATGACGGCCGCGTAGCCGGAGCGGTGGGCGTACTCGACGGCCTCGATCGTCTCCGAGAGCGTGCCGATCTGGTTGAGCTTGATGAGCACCGCGTTCGCGCATCCAGCCGCCACCCCGGTGCGGATGCGCTCCACGTTCGTCACGAAAAGGTCGTCGCCGACGAGCTGGAGCCGGTCGCCGAGCCGCTCGGTGAGCCGCGTCCACCCCGCCCAATCATCCTCGGCGAGCCCGTCCTCGATCGACACGAGGGGATAGCGGTCGCGCCAGCCGGCGTAGAGGTCGATCATCTCGTCGGCGGTCAACGTTCGCGTCTCGCGCGCGAGCTCGTATGCGCCATCGCTGCCGACGCTCTTCCACCCCCCGGACCCGTCCGACTTGAACGGTCCTCCGGCCGGTCGGTACAGCTCCGTCGCGGCGGGATCGAGCGCGATGGCCAGGTCCTCGCCGGGCCGGTAGCCGGCCCTCTCGATCGCCTCGATCATCAGCCGGATCGGCTCCTCGTTGTCGTGCAGGCCCGACGGCGCGTAGCCGCCCTCGTCCCCGACGCCAGTGCTCATGCCACGATCGTGCAGGAGCGCCCCGAGGGCGTGGAAGACCTCCGCCCCAGCGCGCAACGCCTCGCGGAACGATCGCATTCCGACTGGCACGAGCATGTACTCCTGCATGTCGGCGGAGTCGAGCGCGTGCTTCCCGCCGTTCAGGACGTTCATCTGGGGCACCGGCAGCGTGCGCGCGAGCGGTCCCCCCAGGTAGCGATAGAGCGGGAGGCCCACCGCCGCCGATGCGGCGCGGGCGCAGCCGAGCGAGACGCCGAGCAGCGCGTTCGCGCCAAGCTTCGACTTGTCGGGCGTGCCGTCAAGCTCGCGCAGCATGCGGTCGATGCCCGATTGATCCGACACGTCCTCGCCGATCAGCTCAGGCGCGATGATGTCGTCGACGTTCCCGACAGCGATCTGGACGCCCCGCCCCCGGTAGCGCTTCGCGTCGCCGTCGCGTATCTCGACAGCCTCGTGGGCGCCGGTCGAGGCGCCCGACGGCACCATCGCGGTCCCTCGTGCGCCTCCTTCCAGGAAAACGTCCACCGCGACGGTCGGGTCCCCGCGCGAGTCGAGGATCTCCCGTGCGCGGATGCGCTCGATCGTCGTGTCAGTCACCCTTCCCGATCCTTCCCGCCCCGCGGTCCGCGGGGCCCCGGCCCCCGCGCCGAAAGACACGCTCCAGGCTGGTGGACCGGTTCGCGACGCAGGGGCCCCTGCTCGCAACACGGCCGCTCGTCGCCGGGTTCACGCCGGGATCGCCGCCACGCCCGGCAGGGTCTTTCCCTCCAGAAGCTCGAGAGCGGCCCCGCCACCGGTGGATACGTGCGTCATGCGCTTCGCGAGTCCCGCCTGCTGGACGGCCTGCACGGACTCGCCACCGCCGACGACCGTCGTCGCGCTCGAGGCGGCCAGGAGCTGGGCGACCCGGCGCGTGCCTGCCGCGAAGGCCGCGGATTCGAAGACGCCGACGGGGCCGTTCCAGAGGATCGTCTTCGCCGTGCGGATGGCCCGCTCGTACTCCTCGAGCGTGAGGGGTCCGACGTCGACGATGGTCTGATCGGGCGGCACGTGGTCGACGTCGTACACGCTGCCTGCGGCTGCGCCGATCGACGGCGCACAGACGACGTCGCTCGGGAGGATCAGGTCGATCTCGCGATCTTTCGCGGCGCGAAGGATCGTGCGCGCGTCATCCTCCTTGTCCGGCTCGCGGAGGGACGTTCCGACCTCGTGACCGGTCGCGGCGAGGAAGGTGTTCGCCATGCCGCCGCCGATCGCGACCGCGTCCGCCTTCGCGATGAGCGAGCGGACGACGTCGATCTTTGACGACACCTTGGCGCCGCCGACGATCGCCAGGAACGGCCGCTCCGGGTCGCTCAGCAGTCCGGTGAGGATGCGGACCTCCTTCTCGAGCAGCAGCCCCGCGTACGCGGGCAGCAGGCGCGCTACGCCCTCCGTGGAGGCATGCGCGCGATGCGCGGCTCCGAACGCGTCGTTCACGTACAGATCGAAGGGCGCGGCGAGGCGGGCGGCGAAGGCCGGATCGTTCGGCTCCTCCTCGGCGTGAAAGCGCACGTTCTCGAGCAGGCAGACGCCGTCCGGGATCTCGACGCCGACGCAGTCGGGCAGCAGCGGCACCGGCAGCCCGAGCAGCTCGGCGACCCGTGCGGCGACCGGCGCAAGGCTCAGCGTCGGATCGTGACCCCTGGGCCGTCCGAGGTGCGAGCAGAGCGCGACCGAGCGGGCGCCACGGTCGATGAGCGCTTCGATCGTCGGCAGCGCCGCACGGATCCGTGTGTCGTCCTCGATCCGGTCGCCGGCGAGGGGCACATTGAAGTCGTTGCGCACGAGGACGCGCTTGCCCTCGGGCTTGGCGTCCAGGACGGTGCGCAACGCGTCAGGCTGGGACGGGCTCGCGCAGCTTCGACGCCACGAGTGCGGTGATGTCGGCGAGGCGACAGGCATAGCCCCACTCGTTGTCGTACCAGGCGATCACCTTCACCATGTCACCGAGCACGATCGTGTCGATGCCGCTGACGATCGTGGAGTGCTCGTCGCCTTTCAGGTCGCTCGAGACGAGCGGCTCCTCGGTGTAGTCCATGATCCCCTTCAGCGTGCCGCTCGCCGCGCGCTTGAACGACGCGTTCACCTCATCCTTCGTGACTTCGCGCTTCAGCTTCACGACGAAATCGACGACCGATACGGTCGGCGTCGGTACGCGGAAGGCCATGCCGGTGAACTTCCCTTTGAGCTCGGGGATGACGAGGGCGACGGCCCGGGCCGCCCCGGTCTCCGATGGGACGATGTTCTCCGACGCCGCCCGCGCGTCGCGCGGGTCGGCCGCCGCCGTGTCGAGGAGCTTCTGCGAGAGGGTCTTGGAGTGGATGGTGGTCAGGAACCCTTTCTCGATCCCGAACTCGTCGTTCAGCACCTTCGCGACCGGCGCCAGGCCATTCGTCGTGCACGAGGCATTGCTGATGATGTGGTGCTTCTCGGGATCGAATTCGTTCTCGTTCACGCCGAGGACGATGGTCTTGTCCTCGTTCTTCGCCGGCATCGAGATGATCACGTACTTCGCACCCGCCGGGTCGATGTGCGCTCGAGCCTTCGTCGCGTCGCTGAAGAAGCCCGTGCACTCGGCGACGATGTCCACACCGAGGTCGCGCCAGGGAAGCTTCGCCGGATCGCGCTCCTGCAGGACCCTGATCCGGCGGCCATCGACGACGAGCGAGTCGGCGGTCGCCGAAACGTCGCCCTTGTACTTGCCGTAGTTCGAGTCGTGCTTGAAGAGATGCGCGTTCATCTTCGGGTCGGCAAGGTCGTTGAGCGCGACCACCTCGACTTCGGGATGACGCTCGATGAGCGCCTTGAGGAACTGCCGGCCGATGCGTCCGAAACCATTGATTGCGACTTTCGTCATCGCGACACCTCCGTCCACCGTGCGTTCGCCACGGGCTTTGCCCGCGGCGAACGAGCCCCGACGGGCCATGCTAGAGGAACCACTCCCCACGCCCGGCCGCGCGCTCACGCGCCGCAAGGACCGAGCCGAGCAGAGCGACGTCGGCACCGAGATCCGCGCGCACGACCCGCACCGAGGCCGCGGGGACGCGGAACGCGCGCGCCTCGATCGCGCGCTCCATCGGCCCAAGCACGTGCTCGGGCTGATGCTCCGCGACCGCCCCGCCGACCACGATCAGGGCCGGGTTGAGCGCGTTCACGAGACCGACCGCAAGGTTGCCGAGTGCCGCCTCCGCCCGTTCGATGAGGGCGACGGCGCGACGATCCCCGCGCGCCGCGGCGTCGTAGACGAGCTCCGCTCGCTCGACGCCGAACTGCTCCGCGAGATTGCGGCCGGCGGCGAGCGACTCCGCGCACCCGAACGACCCGCAGCCGCAGCGGGGGCCCTCGAGCGCGACGGGAAAGTGCCCGAGCTCGCCGGCGGTGCCACGGACGCCACGCAGCATCCGCCCGCCGCTCACGATCTGGCCACCGAGACCCGTCGACACGGTGATGTACACGAAGTCCTTCGCGCCCCGCGCCGCACCCGCGACCGCCTCTCCGACGGCGGCCATCGCGGTGTCGTGATCGACGAACACGGTCATGCCGAGTGCCTCGGCGAGCCGCTGGCCGAGCGGGAACGCCACCATTCCGGCGAGGTTGGGGGCCTCGTGCACGACGCCCGACCGGAAATCGAGCGGGCCCGGCGCCGAGCAGGCCGCCACGGCGACATCAGCGAGAGCCGCGCCGGCGCTCGTCAGCGCTGCTCGCGCGGAGGACGCGATCTCCAGAACGATGGCATCCGCGCCGCTTTGCGGTGTCTGGCGAGCGTCGCGTCCGACGATGCGCGGGACCGCCGGCCCGGTGTGGGCGACCACGCTGCGGATGTGCGTCCCGCCGAGGTCCAGACCCAGCGCGAGCTGCGTGGTGGTCAGGCCTTCGGGAGGCGGAGATCGGTGCCGAGGGATGCCGCGTCGGCGATGGCCCGCTGCTGCACGCTCCTGTAGCCGCGACGTGCCGTGTCCCTGCCGAACGCGCGCTCAGCATCCTCGTAGATCTGGGACACGAGCAGCGCGAGATACGGCGCCACTTGGGCGTCGGGCATGTCGGCGCGCCCGAGGGCGGCGGCATCGATCCGGTCGTTGACGACGGGAAGCGGCCGGTCGATCGGGTCCGCCTGCACGTCCGCCCGCATCAGCCGATCAGCGATCCGGTCATCGAGGCCCCCGGTCCCGTTCTCGCCGTTCTTGAACTCATCGAGAAGCCCGTTCGCGAGCGCCGCGAGCTGCACGACACGGGTGCCGCCCTTTTGGCCCGGGTGGCCCAGGCCCACGTTCGCCGTCTCGTGCGGTGCCTCCTCGTCCCGCTTGAACAGACCGGAGAACAGCCCGCGCTTCCTCGGCCCCCCGGCGGCCACGTCCACAGGCTGGGGAGGGCTCTCAGCGGGGACGACAGAGCCGGGCAACGGGAGGGCCGGCGGGACAGGGCGAATGTCGATGTCCGCGTCCGGCGGCTCCACTGACGGCGACGGCGCGGCTCGCTCGTCGTCCGGCGCCTGCGCGGCGGGCTGCTCGTCCAGTTCGGTAACCGGAGGCGCGGCAGGCTCGGCCTGCGGCTCCGGCGGCGGGGGAGTCGCTGAGACGATGCCCGACCGCACGAGATCGGCAAGCACGGCGAGGGTGACGAGCTTGCCGAGCCGGATCTGCTCGGCGATCGCGCCGAGATCCCGCTCTCCGTTGACGGCGAGGAGGATGCGCCACTGCTCGGCAGAGAGGCGCACCTCGCCATTGGCCGCGGCACGGTCCGAAAGCGCGAAGCCCATCCGATCGTCGGGGATCAGCTCGCGATCCGCGACGATCCGATCGCGTTGGACGACGGCGCGGTCGAGCAGCTGGTTGAGGTCACCGGTGAGGTTCGCGCCCGGCGGGTCTCCCCACGGCACGAATTCGAACTCGCCATCCGCCAGCGTGAACACGGCGCCGAGCGCGGAATCGCTCGTATCGTCGCCGCTCAGTGCCGAGACGAGGCGGCCGTCCGCGAAGCCGAGCGTGCCGGATTCGCCGCCGCTGCGGATCTCGAGCTGTCCGGTCTTCGCCGTGGCCGCGATGAGCTGGACGATCGTCTCCAGAGGAAACGACGAGAGGGATCCTCGGAGCGTCACTGCAGGGCTTCCTCGGTCGCGCGATCGAACACGTGCAGCTTACGCGTGTCGAACCCGAGACGGATCGGCGCTCCGGGCTGCGTCTGCGTGTCCGTCGAGACGCGCGCGACGAACGAGGAATCCCCCGCGGCCCGCAGGTGAAGCTGGAACTCGTTGCCGAGGAACTCGACCACCTCGACGTTCGCCTCGACCGGCAGGTGGCCAGCGCTCCCGGCGGAGCCGTGGGTGGAGAGATCGTCGATGTCCTCAGGACGTACGCCCACGATCACGTCCCGTCCCGTCGCGCGCGCAGCGGACGCAGCGAGAGGGGCGCGGAAGAACGCGGCTTCCGCGTACGTGGTGCCGTTGTCCTGCACGAGCTTCCCGGGGAAGAAGTTCATCGCGGGCGAGCCGATGAACCCGGCGACGAAGAGATTCGCCGGTCGCTCGTGCAGCGCCTGCGGCGAGTCGAGCTGCTGAAGGAGACCGTCCTTCATGACGGCGATGCGATCGCCCATCGTCATCGCCTCGACCTGGTCGTGGGTGACGTAGACCGTTGTCGTGCGGATGCGCTGATGCAGCTTCTGCAGCTCGGCGCGGGTCTGGACCCGTAGCGCGGCATCGAGGTTCGAGAGCGGCTCATCCATCAGGAAGACCTTCGGCTCGCGCGCGATCGCGCGGCCGACGGCCACGCGCTGGCGCTGCCCACCGGAGAGCTCCTTCGGCTTGCGCTGCAGGAGGTGCCTGATGCCGAGGACCTCACCCACCTCCCCAACGCGTCGGTCGATCTCGGCCTTCGGCGTGCCGCGCAGCTTCAGCCCGAACGCGAGGTTGTCATAGACGCTCATGTGCGGGTAGAGGGCGTAGTTCTGGAACACCATCGCGATGTCCCGATCCTTCGGCGGGACGTCGTTCACGACGCGTTCGCCGATGCGGATGTCGCCGCTGGTCTGCTCCTCGAGCCCGGCGACCATGCGCAGGGCGGTGGTCTTCCCGCAGCCGGACGGTCCGACGAGCACCAGGAACTCGCCGTCGTGGACCTCGAAGGTCAGCTCGTTGACCGCGACGACATCGCCGAATCGCTTCGAGACGCGGTCGAATGTGACGGTAGCCATGACGACGAGAGTATGTCACCAGAGGCCAGGTCATGGCTGGTCCACAAGCAGCCGCGTGAGCGCGGGACGCGGATGGTCGAAGGGATCGAGGCGCACCCGCGCGACGGTAAGGGCGTCCTCGCGCGAGGCCGCGGCCACGGCGATCACCCGGGCGAGGACACGCACTCGGAACGCCACCGCGTCATCGGGAGGATCGAGCCGCACGACGATCCGGCGCTCGACACCGCTCTGGACCGCCGGCGCATCCTCGGTCTGGATCTGGCGTGGCCGGCCGACGTCGCGCGTGTACCACGCGATCCGGACGAATCCCTCGCTGATCGCCGGGTCGCTGACGGCGAGGTCCAGCGCGACGCTCGCCCCGCTGCGCCCGATCCGGATGAGCTGGCTCTCGAGACCCCAGGCACGACCGGCCGGGACGCCGAACACCAGCTCGTCGCCGGCGACCTGCAGCGGCGCCCGCGGCGTCGTGCGGCGGAAGCGGACGTCGTCGTCGGCGGCCGCCGGGCCCGCCGCGGCGAGGAGCAGGGCGATCGCGAGAGCGAGCCTGCGCACCGCGCCATTGAACAGGAGCGACACGCGCCGTTGGTGTCGGCATTTCGGATGACACACGGTCGCACGTTGTGAGGACATGTGGGCGCACGGCCGCTCCGCGGCCGACCCGCCGCCGCGGCGCGTCCCACGAGGCACGACGCGCGATGCGACGAAGAGCCTATGCGAGCGTGATGAGCCAGCTCCCGATCTCGTACGGCGCGAGCGTCGCGATCGCGCCGTCGCCAACCAGCTCGAGCGGCGCGGCGGTGCGAATGACCTCGAGCCCCGTGTTGCCCAATCCCGATTCGCCCTCGCGCAGATCGACCGTCCGCGCGGTCGCGATAGGTCTACCGAACCGGAGCGTCGCTGCCGCCGTGCCACGTCCGGGGTTCAGCAGACGGATGACCACCGAGTCGTCGGGGCCGGCCCGGAGCGCGCTGAGCTGGACGCATGCGTCGCCGCCGAGATGGAAGAGTGTCCGGCCCGTCACGAGCGTCGGCGCGGGTGACCCGGTGGGACCACGACGCGGCGCGACCGGCGGAGCGGGCCGTGGTCGGTCGGCAGAGGGCTCGACCCGGCCGAGCGGAACGGGCGGCGAAAGGAACTCGCGGACGACGCGCGCGGCCGC
>Ga0208612_1000929_pt1 | contig 12298 bp, 12 predicted proteins | sample AntDryMetagUQ889_FD_188089 | JGI IMG/M metagenome (GOLD analysis project Ga0208612, IMG submission 188089) | Polar desert microbial communities from Antarctic Dry Valleys - UQ889 (SPAdes) | ecosystem: Environmental > Terrestrial > Soil > Desert | place: Antarctic Dry Valleys | collected 2008-12-31 | reverse complement strand
GATCGCCCGAACGGTCGCGGCGGGGTCCGGGTCGCCGTCGCCCATGGCGGTGTGATGGACGACGAGCTTCTGGATCGGGAAGTACTCGCGCTCCCAGATCTCCTGGCCTCCGGCATCGAACCGCAATGACTCGTCCGCGCCCCACGCGGCGCGCGGGATGACGGACGGCTGCACGCTCGCGCTCGCGGTGGCGCCGAGGCCCCACGCGCCAACGGCGTCGCGCGTCGTGTCGAGCCCGAGGACCTTGAGATTGGGCAGCGGCCGGTCCGCCGCGACCCGCACGGCGACGGCGCCGTCGGCCACGACGAGCTGCCCGTACGTGCGGCCATCACCGCGCTCGGCGCCGACCTCGTCGATCTCCACCGGCAGCGGCGCGCCGAACGTCCGCCCGTCGGTGCTCAGGGCGAGGGTGACGGCCGCGTCGCGCTCGTCGGGCCAATGGACCGCCACATGGGAGGCGGGCATCGAGAGCGGGAAGTCGCGCGAGCCGTCCACGTCCGCGGCCAGCTCGACGACCTCGGTCTCCACCGGGTCGTCGGCGCGCGTCGGAGCGGCGGGCACCAAGGCCGTCACGGCAATCGCGACAATCAGGCTCGCGCTCAGTCTCCTCGCGATCGCTCGCGTCACAGGTCGTCTCCCCTAGCAATCCGCCCCGGGCTGTGCGCCGGTGCCTGGACGCACCTATTGAGCCACGTCCGTCCGCGCGCAACCACGGGCCCTACGACCCATGACGATCGGATGATTGACCTAGGGCGCCTCCACGGCTCGGTAGGCCCCGCGCCCGGCGTCCTCGATGCGGATGGGCAGATCGCCCGGATCGTGCGTGAAGTAGCACCACCATCCCTCGTCGGCGGCGCGTCGGACGAGGACGTTCCGGATTTCGACAGCGTCCACCGGATAGTCGTCGTAGGCGCTCGTCCAGCGGATCGGCAGCTGCCATCGCGTCGGGATGAGGTCGCCCCAGAAGATCGCGCGTTCGCCCGCGTCCTCGGTGCCGATCAGGACCGCCTGCGACCCTCGCGTGTGCCCGCCCGTTCGGAGCACGCGCACGCCTTCGAGCAGCTCCACGTCGCCGTGCACCTCGGCGAGCTGCCCCGAGGCGCGGACGGCGTCGAGCTGCTCAACCTCCACGATCCCCTGGTTCCTGAGTTCTTCGCCGTGGGCGGCCTCGGCCTCGTCGCGCTGGACGACGTACCGCGCGTTGGGAAACGCCGGGCGGTCATCGGTCCCGAGCATGCCGCCCGCATGGTCGTAGTGGAGGTGGCTCAGCACGACGAAGTCGATCGACGCGGGGTCTTCGCCGAGCTCGCGCAGCGCGGCTGCCGGATCGCCGCCCTCGACACCCTTGATGTCCCGGTCCTTGTCCGTCATCCGGACACCGGTGCCGGTCTCCACCAGGACGCGCCTGCCGCCCGCGTCGATCAGGAGGAGGTTGAGGCGGCACAGGAGTCGTCCGCGCTCGTCGGCCTCGGTGAGGCGGCTCCAGAGGGGCCGCGGGACGACGCCGAAGAAACCGCCGGCATCGGGCCTGAACCAGCCCGCGCGAACGAGCCTCACGGTCACATCGCCGGCGTACGCTCTCGGCTCGCCGATCTCGTGGAGCGGCCCGGTCACGACCGCCTCACGCGGCCTCGATCGAAGTCCGCGTGGTATCGGCTGGCCGTCGGGTCAGTCTGTCCGCGGTACTTGGAGCCGATGCGCTCGTCGCCGTAGCCGATCTCGACGGGCGAGCTGAGCCGCTGAAAGCTGATCTGCCCGATCTTCATGCCGTCGTAGAGCTTGATCGGCAGGTTCGCGACATTGCTCAGCTCGAGCGTGAGGGTCCCCTCCCACCCGGGATCGACATAGCCTGCGGTGGAGTGGATGAGGAGGCCCAGGCGCCCGAGGCTGGACTTCCCCTCCAGCCGTGCCACGAGGTCGTTCGGCAGCGCCACCCGTTCGAGCGTGGCGCCCAGGACGAACTCCCCCGGGTGAAGGATGAAGGGCTCGTCTCCGACGATCTCGACGAGCTCGGTGAGCTCCGGCTGGTCCTCGCGCGGGTCGATTACCGCCGTGCGGTTGTTGCGGAAGACCCGGAACCGGTTGCCGAGGTGCAGGTCCACGCTCGACGGCTGGACGGCCTCCGGCGTAAACGGGTCGATGACGATGCGGCCGGCCTCGAGCTCGGCGCGGATGTCGCGGTCGGACAGGATCATGCGTCCGACGATCTTACGATTCGGGACGCCCTCGGATGAGCAGATCCACCTCGCGCTGAAGCGTCTCGATGTCGTCGTACGCGTGATAGACCGATGCGAACCGGATGTACGCAAGCTGATCCAGCTCGCGGAGGGCATCGGTGGCAAGCCTCCCGACGTCCGTCGAGGGAACCTCAGCGTCGCCGCGCGATCGCAGCTGGGCCTCGATGCTATCGACGGCAGCCTCGACGCGGTCGAGCGTCACCGGGCGCTTCTGCAGCGCCTTGAGGAGACCGGCACGCAGCTTCTCGCGGTCGAAGTCCTGCCGGCTGCCGTCCCGCTTGATGACGGCCAGTCGCGCCCCCTCGGGACGCTCATAGGTCGTGAACCGATACGCGCACGCCTCGCACTCGCGACGGCGGCGGATGGTGCTTCCCGCCTCCAGGTCGCGCGAGTCGATGACCCGCGTCCCGGTCTCTTCGCAACGTGGACAGCGCATACCGCCTCCAGCTCATCGGTGCTACACCAGCGGTGGTACCGAGCCGGACCATACCACAAGATGTGCCACAGCGACCCGCGAGGCGCTCCGCTTGCAGATGCCACGCGCCATCCGTGACAGGGCCGCCTCCGCTGTTTCCCGGCGGCTATGCCCCGCCCTTGCGGCGGCGGATCTCCTCGGTGAGCGCCGGCACGATCTGAAACAGGTCGCCCACGACGTACAGGTCCGCGAACTCGCCGATGGGCGCGTCCCGGTCGCGGTTGATGGCGACCACGTGCTCCGCGGTCTGCATCCCCACCTTGTGCTGGATGGCTCCGCTGATCCCGGCGCCGATGTACAGCTGCGGCTTGACGACCTTGCCGGTCTGGCCGATCTGGAGCTGGTAGGCGATCCAGCCCGCGTCGGCGGCCGCGCGCGACGCCCCGACGGCGCCGCCGAGCACTTCCGCGAGGTCGCGCAGGAGCGCGAATCCCTCCTCGCCGCCGACGCCACGGCCGCCCGCGACGATGACGTTCGCCTCGTCCAGGTTCGCGACGCGCGCATCGGCCTCGTGGCTCTCGACGACCTTCGCCTTCCCGAACGGGGAGCCGCCGACATCGGCGCCGGTGGTCACCTCCGCGGTCCCCGTGCCGCCTTCAGCCGGGGTGAACGTGTTCGGCAGCACCAGCACGACCGAGGGCGTCGGCGCGCCGTCCACCGGGCGTGCCGTGGTGATGACGGATCCCTGGAGCGTGGCCTGCTCCGTCTCGACGACGCCATCGACGACGCGCGCGGCACGCACGGGTCCGAAGGCCGGCAGGTCGAGCAGCCCGACCAGGGCGGCGGCGAGGTCGCGGCCATTCGGCGTGGCCGGCGCGAGCAGGGCCAGGGCGGCTGACGCACCCACGGCCGCGGCCGCCGCACCAGCGAAGGTGATCGCGGGACGGTCCTCGTCACCCAGCACGACGACATGCTTCGCGCCGTGCGCGCCGAGGGCCGCCGCGCCACCCGTGGCCCCTGAGCCGTAGGCGAGGCCGACCGCCGTACCGCCGGATGCCGCAGCGAGCTCCGCGGCACCGGTGGCGAGCTCGAGCGCGGAGCGCGCCGGACGCCCCACCGCAAACTCGGCAAGAAAGAGGATGTCGTTGCTCATCAGATCAGCTTCCTCGCCGCGAGCCAGTCCGCGACGCGCGTGGCCGCCTCCACCGCCGCCACGTTCTCGATGCGTTCGGTGGGCGGCTTGTCCTCCGGAGGGCGCGAGTCCGTCACGCGCGTGAGCGCGCCACCGCGCAGAGTGCCGGCATCCACGCCGATGTCCTCCAGCGACCACGTCTCGAGCGGCTTGCGCTTGGCGGCCATGATTCCCTTGAGGCTGGCGTAGCGCGGCTCCCCGACCTGGTCGGTGACGGTCGCGACGACCGGCAGCGGCGCCTCGATCCAGTCGAAGCCCGTGGCCGACAGGCGCCGTATTCGAGCGGCCCCATCGTCGACCGCCAGCTCCGCGCCGTAGGACAGCAGCGGCAGGCCGCGCCTGGCTGCCACGGCACCGGGGACGAGGGAGCCGCGCGCATCGTCGGAGGCCATGCCCATCAGCGCGATGTCCGGAGCGAGCTTGTCGAGCGCCGCGGCGAGGACCACCGCGGTCGCCCACTCGTCAGCTCCCGCGAGAGCGGGATCGGTCACCAGGACCGCGTCGTCGCCGCCCATGGCAAGGGCGCGCCGCAGCGCCTCGGCCGCCTGCTCCGGACCCATCGAGAGGTACGTGACGGCATCGGCTCCTCCGGAGTCGACCAGGCGCAGTGCCTGCTCGATGGCGTACTCGTCGAGCGGGTTGATGATCGCCTCGACGCTAGATCGGTCGAGGCGCAGGTCATCGGTGTAGCGCTTGTCGGCGCCGGTCGCGGGTACCTGCTTGATGCAGACGACGATCTTCACGGTCGGATGGTCTCGCTCCCTGCCTTCGTGGCTGCCCTGCCGACGCCCGCCCGCTGGAGGAGCTGACGCGCGATGATCAGGCGCTGGATCTGCTGCGTCCCTTCGTAGAGCTGGGTGATCTTCGCGTCGCGCATCATCCGCTCCACCGGGTATTCGCTGATGTAACCGTAGCCGCCGAGCAGCTGCACCGCATCGGTGGTGACCCGCATGGCCGTGTCGCCGGCCACGAGCTTGGCGCTGCTGGTCCAGTACGGCAGGTCCGGTGCCTCGGCGTCGACGCGCGCGGCGGCGGCATAGGTGAGCTGCCGCGCCGCCTCGGTCTGCGAGGCCATGTCGGCCAGCATCCACTGGATGCCCTGGAAGTCGACTACGCGCTCGCCGAACTGGGTCCGCTGCGAGGTGTACTCGAGCGCGGCATCGGTCGCGCCCTGCGCGATGCCGACCGCCTGCGCCGCGATGCTCAGGCGCGAATGGTCCAGCGTGGTCATGGCGATCTTGAAGCCATCGCCCTCGTTGCCCAGCCGGTTGGTTTCGGGCACCCGAACGTCGTCGAAGGTGAGCTCGGCGGTCGGCGAGCCGCGGATGCCCATCTTGTGCTCCACGCGCGGCGCGCTGAAACCGGGCGAGTCGGTCTCGACGACGAAGGCGCTCATGCCCTTGCGCCCACCGGCCTTCGAGTCGGTGAGGGCGAAGACCGTCACGAGGTTTGCGACGCTGCCGTGGGTGATGAAGCGCTTGCTGCCGTTGAGGACGTACGCGTCTCCATCGCGCGCCGCGCGCATGCGATTCGAGGCGACGTCACTGCCTGCGGCCGCCTCGGTCAGCGCGAAGGCGATGAGCCACTCTCCCGACGCGAGACGCGGAAGGTAGCGCGCCTTCTGCTCCGTGTCGCCGGCGAGCAGCAGCGGCAGCGCCCCGAGCTTCTGGACGATTGGGATGAGGCTGGTGGTCGCATCGGCACGCGCGAGCTCCTCGACCAGGATCGACTGCGCGATCGTGTCGAGCGCCGTGCCGCCGTACTCCTCCGGCATGCTCGTGCCGAGCAAATCCTGCTTCGCCAGCAGCTCCTTGAGGTCCCACGGGAACTCCGCGGTGGCGTCGATCTCGGTCGCACGCGGCGCCACGCGCTCGTCCGCGAGCTCGCGCACCACCGCGCGCAGCTCGTCGTGGTCGGCACTGAGCCGGTAGGTCACCCTCCCCATGCCTGCGGAGGCGGAGCCAGAGCCTGCGGCGGCGACACGGCGGTCACGGCGGGCGCCTGGGCGCGGACGTCCACGCCGATATCCCCGGTGAAGCGGGCGGTCAGGTTGTACAGGAGACAGAAGAGGGCGGTGAACACCCAGCCGGCCAGTCCATACAAGATCGGAAGGAGGAGCGCGAACACCATCGAGACGCCGAGCGTCGCCTGCTGCCCGGATGCATCGGTCACCGTCACCTGCGAGACCGAGAAGATGAGCACCAGCGGGATGAGGATGATCAGGAAGCCGATGAAGTACATGATCGCGACGGTGTTCGCGGTACTGATCACGGAGAATCGGCGGATTCGGAACATGCTGGGCGCTCCTCCATCGGCGATCGGGTGCGGTCGGGCGTCGCTCGATTGTAGGGGCGTGCGTCAGTCGTGCGGCCCCTTCAGCTCCACCTGGCCGTCGCGGATGCGCCCTTCGTAGCTCAGCTGGCGCGAGGTTGCCGGACCGTGGACGACCGAGCCATCGGCGATCCTGAACGTCGAGAAATGCCACGGGCAGGTGATCGTGTCACCCTTCAGCTCGCCCTGCGAGAGCGGCCCACCGAGGTGGGAGCACGTCTCCTTGAGCGCGTGGACCACGTCGCCGCGCCGGACGAGCATCACCGCCGTCGAGCCCAGCATCGCCCTGGTGGGTGAGCCGTCCGGCAAGTCGGCCATCGGCATCACCGCGGTGAACTCCGCGGCGCGCTTTCCTCGTGCGTGCGCGTTGTGATTGATGGCGTAGCCGTGCTTGTAGACGATGTGGCCACCGATGTAAGACCCAACGATGATAATCGCGTAGGACGCGAGAAAGACCCAGAAGGCGATATCGTGCGAGCCGTTGAGGCGCTGCGTCAACGAGAAGCCGCAGCCGCCGTTGCCTATGAAGTTGATGAGGCCGTGGAACATTCCCACGTCGCGGGTCGATGTATCCGGGCTCGTGTCCTTGAAGTCGGTGAGCCCCGTCACGATGCTGCCGATCCCGGAGGCCCACGTCAGTGCGAGCACCCAGGTGGTGGCGTCCTCGAGGCCCTCGACCCCGAAGAACACACGCAGGACGTCGAGCAGCAGCACCGCCGTCGCGCCGCCGACCACCACGTCGACGAGCACCGCGTGCAGCGAGTGGCCGAGCCACGTGCCGTTCAGGAAGTCCTGGAGCAGGCGACCGGGGGCGCGCAGTACGCGGAAGAAGCCGTTCACCACGGTCGCCGTCACGTTGCCGAGTCCGCGGAATGGCCGGGATGCGCGTTCGAGCACTGCTACCCTTGGACGTGCCGGCGGTTGTGAAGCATCACCGCGGCGACGGTACGTCCCTCGCCGGGCGGGGTCAAGCCGAAGCGCTACTTCAACTTCACGAAGCAGAGCGAGTCGGAAAGCTCGCCATCGGCGCCGATGCGGTTGCGCGACAGCTTCGCCTCGAAGGTAAACCCGGCGCGCTCGGCCACGCCCGCGCTCCGCTGGTTGCGCGCATCGCACCAGATCTCCACCCGCTGCGCCTCCAGCTCCTTGAAGGCAAAGTCGGCGATCCTGCGCGCGGCCTCCGTGGCAAAGCCGCGTCCGGCCATGCTCGTGCGTACCCAGTAACCGATCTCGAAGCGCGGCACGGCCCAGTCGATCTCGTGCAGGCCGCTTGAGCCCACGAACGCGCCGCGGTCGCGCAGGTAGAGGTGAAGGCGAAGGTTCCGTCGCGCGAGGAAGTCGGCGTGGGCCTCGCGCACGTTCGCCTCGACCATCTCCACCGACTGCTCCCCATGAGACCAGGGCAGCCAGGGCGTGAGCTCGGCGCGCGACTCCTCGATCGCCGCGTGCACGTCGGCACCGTCGCCGGGGAGCGGCGTTCGGAGCAGCAGGCGGTCGGATTCGAACCTGTCCGGGAACTCCCGGAGAATCGGCGGGGTCGGCGCGTCGGCGTGATCGCTCATGCCTTCACCTCGGGGGGCGGAGCCGGCACCGCCACGTCGCGCTGCCACGCGCCCGTGGCATCGGCCAGCAGCTCGGCGACGTCACGCACCTCCACATCGGTCCGGCCGAGGTCGGTGGTGCCGTCACGCAGCATGATCAGGCAGAAGGGGCAGGCAGTCGCGATCTCATCGGGGGACTTCTCGAGCGCCTGCTCGACGCGCTTGTGATTGATGCGCTTCCCCTCGCGCTCCTCCATCCACATCCGCGCGCCACCGGCCCCGCAGCACATCCCCTTGCGGTGGTGGAGGTCCATCTCGACGACGGACTGGCCGGGGACGGCCTCGACCACGCGGCGCCCCTCGTCGTAGACCTCGTTGTAGCGGCCCAGGTAGCACGCGTCGTGGTAGGCGATGACCGCCTCGTTGTGCTCTGCCGGCACCAGGCGACCCTCGGCCACCAGCCGGTCGAGGAGCTGCGTGTGGTGGATCACCTCGACGCCCACCAAGCCGAACTGCGGGTACTCATTGCGGATGGTGTTGAAGCAGTGCGGGCAGGTGGCCACGATGGTGGAGATGGCATGCTCGGCGTGAGCGGTCGAGAGGGTCGCCACGTTCTCCTCCGCGAGCATCTGGTAGAGGTACTCGTTGCCGGCGCGCCGAGCGGGATCGCCGGTGCACGTCTCCTGCGGACCGAGCACGGCAAACGGCACTTCGGCCTGCCGCAGCAGCTGGGCCATGGCACGAACAACCTTGCGATTACGGTCGTCGAACGCACCGGCGCAGCCGACCCAGAACAGGATCCTGGCCGCCAGCGGGTCCCCCATCGGCTTCGAGGAGTGAATCGTGCGCCAGGGGTGGTCGCCCGCGCGGACCCGGGCGGGCGCATCGGATTCTCCGAGCACCGGGACATCCAGCCCCTTGGCCCAATCGAGGCGCGAGGACTTCGGCTGGCCCCACGGGTTGCCGGCGCTCTCCATGTTGCGAAACGCGGCGTTGAGCTCCTTGGGGAACCGGCTCTCCTCGAGCACCGCGTTGCGCCGGATCTCGACGATGGTGTCGACGTGCTCGATGAGCACCGGGCAGCCTTCGACGCACCAGCCGCAGGTGGTGCACTGCCAGACGGCCTCCTCGGGGATGACGTTGTCCATGAGCGGCAGGCTGAGCGCCTCCTCCGCTCTGCCCCTTGCCAGGTTCAGAGCGTCCTCGGACGCGGCCGCTCCCCCGTTTGCGCCGCCCTTCCACGCCCGCTGCGCGCTGGCGGCCGCTGCCAATGCGGTCTCCGCGGCCACGATCTGGTCGCGCAGGCCCTCCATGAGGTGCTTGGGCGAGAGCGTCTTGCCGGTCATCGACGCCGGGCAGAACTCCATGCAGCGCCCGCACTCGGTGCAGGCGAGACCATCGGCGAGGTGGCGCCAGGTGAGGTCCTTGAGCCCCTTCGCGCCGAAGACCGGCAGCTCCTCCCCTTCCTCCGGCTCCGCCTCGAGGTCCATCTTGCGCAGCGCTCCGCGTGGCTCGAGGTTGCGGAAGTAGACGTTCGGTTCGCTGCTGATGATGTGGAGGTGCTTGCTGTACGGCAGGTAGGCGCCGAAGCCGAGCACCAGGAGAATGTGCGCCCAGCCGACGATGCCGAAGCCGATGGAGGCGGCCTCAGAGCCGATGGACTCCAGCGGGACGCTGAGCGGCCCGGCCAGGATCGCCCACGAGCGCGAGGCGTCATCCGGCTCGACCACGTACGCGAGCGCGTCGCCGACCCACTCGGTGAGCACGATCCCGAAGATGAGCCCCAGGATCACGAACGCGTCGCGCGTCAGCGCCAGCCGGGTCGGACGGATCACAGTCCGGCGCACGGCGTAGTAGATGACCGATCCGAGCACGAGGCCGACGAACAGGTTCGCGAACGCGATGGTGACGTTCCAGAGCAGGCCACCGAGCGGCCAGGCCACGATGGCCTCGACGAAGCCGTTCGTCAGGTAGTTGCCCGTCGTGGCCAGCAGGACCAGGAAGCCCCAGAAGATGAACGCGTGGGTGAGGCCCGGCCCGATGTCCTGGAGCAGCCGCTTCTGCCCGAAGACGAAGACACCGAGCGACGCGATGCGTTCGGGGACGCGGTCGAATCGGTCCAGGGGCCTGCCGGCACGGAGGACGGCGAGGTGCCAGCGCGCGCGCCGCCAGAACAGGTACGCCGCCCCCACGACGGGCACGACGATCAAGGGGTAGAACGGGATGGAGGCTTCCATGAAGTGCCGGCCATGGTAGCCGTGACATCTCCGCGCACGTGAACCGGATCTCGCGCGAATTCATACCACTCGTGGCGCAACCCTCAGTGATCGCTCCCGGTCAGCTGGTCCAGCGCGTGCCGCAGCACGGGGAGGAGCGCCTCGAGCGACTCGCGCGCACCGCGTGGCGATCCCGGCAGGTTCGCGATCAGCGTCCCTCCCCGCGTGCCGGCTACCCCGCCGCTCAGCGATGCCATCGGCGTGGAGGCCACGCCCTTGGCCCGCATGAGCTCGGCGAGGCCCGGAGCCTCGCGGTCGATGACGCGCCTCGTCGCGGCGGGGGTCACGTCGGTCGGCGAGAGGCCGGTCCCGCCGGTGGTGAGGATGAGCCGATACCCCTCGTCGGCCAGCCCGGCCAGCAGCGTGGCAATGGCGTTGAGATCGTCCGCCACGACGCGCGCCTCGGGTGCGACGTCATATCCTGCCTCGGCCAGCATCGCCACGAGGAGCGGGCCACTTTCGTCGGGCCGCTCCCCCGACGCCGATCGGTTCGAGCAGGTCACCACCGCCGCCTCGTGTGTGGCGCGCGGAGCCGCGAGCCCGACCGGAGCGTCGCGCTCGTAGTCGCCCGAGCGCCCTCCGGACTTCGAGAGCAGCCCGATGCGCTCGATCACGATGTCGCGCTGGAGCGCCTTGGCCATGTCGTAGAGGGTCAGCGCTGCGACACTCGCGGCGGTGAGTGCCTCCATCTCGACGCCGGTGCGCGCGGTGGCACGGACCTCGGCACGGATGGTGATGACGCCGCCGTCACGGTCCGGGTCGATCTCGACGTCGACGCGGTCAAGCGGCAGCGGATGGCACAGCGGGATGAGCTCGGCCGTTCGCTTCGCGGCGCCGATACCGGCCAGCCGTGCGGTGACCATCGCGTCGCCCTTCGGGCCGCCGGCGTCGAGCAGCGTCGCCAGCACGTCCGGCCGCATACGCACACTGGCCGCGGCCACCGCGCGGCGCACGCTGATCGGCTTGTCGCCCACGTCCACCATCCGCGGCGCGCCGTCCTCTCCGAGATGCGTCGGGCGCGTCACTCGACAGCTCCGGTGACGATCGCCTCGTAGCTGTCACCGGGGACCGTGGCGGCCAACCCCTCGGGCACCACGAGCAGAGCGTTGGCGAAGGCGAGCGGCAGGAGCTGCGACGACGCCTGCCCGCCCGCCGAGGCTGCCCGGTAGCCGGCGCCATCGGCGCACAGGCGCACGCGCAGATAGGCGCGGCGGGCCGGATCCTTGGCCATCTCCTCGTCGATGCGCGCCGTGACGTGGGCACGACCATCGCCGAGGAGCCCGAGCATGCGCCGCAGCATCGGCCGCACGAAAAGCTCGAACGTCACGAGCGCGCTCACCGGGTTGCCCGGCAGACCGATGACGGGACGGCCGTCGACATGCCCGAAGGCGAGCGGCTTCCCCGGCTGCACGGCGATGCGCCAGAAGTCGAGCGCGCCCAGCCGCTCGATGATCGCGCGCACGTGGTCATGCTCCCCCACGCTCACGCCGCCGGAGACGATGAGGAGGTCCGCGGCCTCCGCCCCCTCACGAACCCGGCGCTCGATCTCGCCCGGATCGTCCCCCGCGAGCTCGAGGATGATCGGCTCGCCGCCCGCCTCCCAGACCGCGGCCGCCAGCGCGGGGCCGTTCGCATCGTGGATCTGGCCAGGCCCGAGGGGGGCACCCACCGGGACCAGTTCGTCCCCGGTCGACAGGATCGCCACCCGCGGACGGCGTCGCACCTCGACGGCGGCCTGGCCCATCGCCGCGAGCAGCCCGATGACCGACGCGGTGGTCGGCCCGGCGGGAAGCGCGACGGCGGTCCCGGCGGCGACGTCGTGCCCCGCGTCGCGAACGTGCGCGTGCGGGCGAGGCGAGCCCTGGACGGCCATCGAGCCGTCGAACTCCGACGCGTCCTCGATCGGCACCACGGAGTCTGCGCCCACGGGCATTGGCGCGCCGGTCATGATCCGGACCGCAGTGCCCGGCTCAACGACGGGCGAGGGCGGGCCGCCGGCGCGCGACTCGCCGATGACGCGACGGGCGGCGCCGCCATCGGCCACGCGGAGCGCGAAGCCGTCCATCGCCGAGTTCGCGAACGGCGGCACGTCATGAGCGGCGGCGACCGGCCGAGATGCCGGTACGCGGCCGAGAGCGTCGGCCAGCGGCACGCGCTCGGAGCTCATCGGCGAGAGGCCCTCCAGCAGGCGCTCGAGTGCCTCCTCCACGCTCAGCATCTCACTCACAGCCCCAGCTTCATGCGGGCCTCGATGAGGCGCAGGATGCCGCGGCGCGTGACCATGCCGATCGGCTCGCGCCCCTCCG
>Ga0208612_1000928_pt1 | contig 12299 bp, 10 predicted proteins | sample AntDryMetagUQ889_FD_188089 | JGI IMG/M metagenome (GOLD analysis project Ga0208612, IMG submission 188089) | Polar desert microbial communities from Antarctic Dry Valleys - UQ889 (SPAdes) | ecosystem: Environmental > Terrestrial > Soil > Desert | place: Antarctic Dry Valleys | collected 2008-12-31 | reverse complement strand
CCGCTCCTCCTCCAGATCTACTTCATCTACTTCGCCCTGCCTCAGCTCGGCATCGTGCTGCCGGCGATCCCCGCCGGGGTCGCGGCGCTGAGCCTCAACTACGGCGCCTACATGACCGAGATCTTCCGCGCCGGGATCCAGGCGGTGCCACCAGGCCAGCGCGAGGCGGCGGAGGCGCTCGGCATCCCCGAACGCCTGGTCATGCGGCGGATCGTCCTGCCACAGGCGGTGCGCATCGTGATCCCGGCCATCGGCAACGACTTCATCGCCATGCTCAAGGACTCGGCGCTCGTCTCGACGATCACGGTGCACGAGACGCTGTTCATGGCGCAGCGCATCGGCCGCAGCGCCTTCGAGCCCATCGCCGCGCTGATCATCGCCGGCGCGGTGTACTGGACGCTCACCATCATCTTCAGCTTCTTCCAGGAGCGCCTGGAACGGCGCCTGGCGAGGGGTGACCGATGACGGCGTCGCCACTCCCCGACCTCGGCGCCCGGCCGGCACCCGCTGGCAGCGGCTACGAGGGAACGCTGCCCGCGCACCTCGGCGAGGTCATGGTGAAGCTCGAGGGTATCGAGAAGTACTTCGGCGACAACCACGTCCTGCGCGGCGTGAATCTCGAGGTCCGGCAGCGCGAGGCGGTGATGCTCATCGGCCGATCCGGCTCCGGCAAGACGACCCTCCTGCGCTGCATCAACTTCCTCGAGGAGCCCACCGTCGGCTGGGTGGAGGTGGACGGGCTGCGGCTCCAGGCCGATCCGCTCCAGGCACGGAGCAGGCAGCACCAGGAGCAGATCCGCCAGATGCGACTGCGCGCCGGGATGCTCTTCCAGGACTTCAACCTGTTCCCGCACATGAGCGTGCTGGCGAACTGCATCGAGGCGCCAACGCGGGTACGCGGCATCGCACGCGACGAGGCCGTGAGGACCGCCGAGGGCTTCCTGGACAAGGTGGGACTGCTCGAGAAGCGTGACGAGTACCCCGCCCGGCTGTCGGGTGGCCAGAAGCAGCGCGTGGCCATCGCGCGGGCGCTGTGCATGGAGCCGAAGGTGCTTCTGTTCGATGAGCCGACGTCGGCTCTGGACCCGGAGCTCATCGGCGAGGTGCTGCGCGTCATGGAGGACCTCGCGCACGAGGGCACCACCATGATCGTGGTCACCCACGAGCTCCATTTCGCGCGGGAGGCCGCCGACCGCGTCGTCTTCATGGAGGACGGCGTGGTCATCGAGGAGGGGCCGCCGGAGCAGATGCTGGACGAGCCCCGCGAAGAGGGCACGAAGCGCTTCCTGCGCCGATTCCTGACTCCCTAGAGGCCCTAGAGCGCTGGCTGCTCCATGCGGCGAGCCTGCCGCGCCTGGCGAAGCGGGAACACCACGTCGCGGATGACGACATCGGCGACGGCCACGATGGGAATGGCGATGATGGCACCCACGATGCCGCCGAGGCTCGCCCCCGCCAGCACCGAGAGCAGCACCACCACCGGCGACAGCTGGACCGCGCGGCTCTGGATGATCGGCACCACGATGAACCCCTGGAGCTGCTGCATCACGACCAGCCAGAGGAGCATGAGTAGCCCCTGCGCCGGCGACTCGAGGAGCGCCAGGAGCACGATCGGCCCGCCGGCAATGAAGGCTCCGGCCATCGGGATCGCCTCGCCGATGAAGGCCAGCAGCGAGAGCGGGAATGCGAACGGCACGCCGATGATCCACATGCCGATGAGGGTGCCGACGCCGGTGATGGTCATGATCAGGAGCTGCCCGCGCACGTATGCGCCGAGCCTGCCGAGGGCGTTGACGCTCACCTCGTGGGTCAGCGGCTGGTCCTCCGCAGAGATGAACTTCATGAACCAGTTCCGAGCGTTGTCGCGCTCGAGGAGCATGAGGATGCTCAGAAAGAGAACGAGGACGATGTTGAGCAGGATGCCCGCGACCGTCAGCGGCAGCCTGACGAGCGCGCCCCAGTCCGGTGCCGCCTCGGCGGCGCCATCGGTCACGGCGTCGATGGCATCCTCCCCCGAGCCCTGCCCGGCAATGGCGTCGATGAAGCCGATGGCGGAGGCCCGCAGGTCGTCCACGATGTCCGGAAGGTCATCGGCGAGGCCCACCGCCTGGCTGACGAGCGGCGGGAAGATGAGGGCCACGGCCACGGCGATCACGCCGATGAGCAGCAGGTAGACCGTCACCACCGACAGCACCCTCGGCCATCCGAGGCGCTCGAAGAAGCGCGTCGGCCTGTAGAGGGCGGCGGCGAACAGCACACCGAGGAACGCGAGAATGATGAGCTGGCGGAGCTGCCACGCGAGGTACGCGGCGAACGCCACCCCGGCGACGACCAGCGTGGCGCGCAACGCGATCCCGGCGATGCTGCGCGGCTCCTCCCGCTCCGGAATGACGACTGCGAGGCGCCGCGGCTCCGCGTTCTTCGCGAAGAGACGTCCGAGCGTCGCGTCCCAGATGGCCCTGAGCGGCCGGAGGACGAGGTTGATCAAACCGATGAGCCGCGCGTGAGCCCGTAGACCTCGGCGCGCGGCAGCCGGGCGGCCTCGTCCTGGGGCCGAACGCGCTCCGTTGCCAGCTTCAGCGCCGCCGGCTCGTCGATGGGCGTGCCGCCCTCACGCTCGATGAGCCACCGCAGGCCAACCTGCGTGAGCGTCGCTCCGCCCGCCGTGCCCGGCTCGATGAACGGCGCCACGACCATGCGGCGGCGATGGAGCGCCTCAACGGCAAGCTGGAGGCGCGTGGGGTCCGTAGCCAGCTCGGCGGCGAGCGGCGCGAGGTCCACGGTCTGGTTGGGATAGCGGCGCAGGAAGCGCAGGATCGCGGCGTCGAGCTGCTCCCCGTCTATCGGCGCCTCGGTTGCCTTCGGGGTCGCCACGCTCGCCGCCGCCACCTTCGCCTCAGGCGCGACCGTCGCGTCTGGGTTCGCCTGCTCGACGGGGCGCCGTGGCTTCTTATCCCTCTTGGACGTCATCGGCGCAGGATACCAATCAGCGCCGGGCGTCTCAGGCGGGGCCCGACAGAAGCTCAGGGCAGGGGCGCTGAGGGTTGAGCCTGGGAGTCGAGATCGACGCGCAGGCTCATGCCGGTGGCCGATCGCAGGGCCTCGTTCAGGCGCTCGTCCCACGCGACGGCCTCCTGGAGCTTCACGCTCCAGCTCGATCCGGCAACGGAGACGTACACGCGCAACGGCCCGGGGCGCTGCGTCAGCGTGGCACGCACCGATTCGAGCGCGCCGTAGAGGGCGTCTGCACCGGTGGCGTCGGGGAAGGTGATCTTGACCGAGGGCGCATCGGCCTCCGGAGCCGATAGCAGCGGCACGGCATCGGCGGGCGCTGGCGTCTCCTCGGACGGCATCGGCCCACCGATGTCCGGCACGATCACCACCGCGGCGGCGACCGGCACCTCCACGGGAATTGCGCGAGGCGCGCTCGAGCCGTTACCGTTCTGGCCGTTGCCCCATCGGCGGCCGTTGCCGCGGGCGGCGAGGAGGCGGTCGCGCTCCGCCGCGAACGCGGGCGCACCCATGGCCACCGCGTCGTCCCAGGCATGCACGGCCTCGCACAGGATCTGCGACGACTCGTCGCGGCGGTCGATCCGCCCGGTGACCAACACGAGATTGTCGTTCGCCCAGGCGTTGGCCGTCTGCTCGAAGACCTTGGGGAAGACGACGACCTCCACCGAGCCCTGGAGGTCCTCGAGGGTGGCGACGAGCATGGTGGAGCCGGCACGGGTCACCACGCGGCGCGACGACACGATGATCCCGCCCAAAGTCACCTTGGACTGGTCGGCCTCCTCGGCGAGGTCGCCGGTGTAGGCGGTCACGAACTCAGGCAGCTGCTCGACGATGTCGCCCAGCGGATGCTCCGAGAGATAGAGGCCGATGAGCTCCTTCTCCCAGCGCAGCCGCTCCCGGCGCGGGATCTCCTCCCCGCCGTCGAGGAACTCGATGGCCGATGCGTCCGCGTCCGCCGGAGCCGCGAAGAGGTCGAACAGCGTCCCCTGCCCCGCCGCCACGTCGCGCTGGTGACGCTGCCCCGATTCCAGGGCCGAGTCCAGAGCCGCCAGCATCGCCCCCGCAGTCCCCAGTGACGCCGCAGCATTGGCCTTGATCAACGACTCCAGCACGCGGCGGTTGAGCGTGTGCAGGTCCACGCGCCGGCAAAGGTCAGCCAATGAACGGAAGGGACCGGCCTCGTCGCCGGCGTCGCGGGCCGTGACGATCGCCTCGATGGCTCCCTCGCCGACGTTCTTGATGGCCGCCAGGCCGAATCGGATGGCCTCGGGGGCGCCGGAGGCATCGGTCTCGACGGTGAAGAGGGCCTGCGACTTCTGGACGTCCGGCGGGCGAACCTCGATCCCCAGGCGGCGGCACTCGGCGATCACGGCGGCCACCTTCTCCGCCCGCTCGCGGAATCCGTTCATCACCGCGGTCATGAACTGGAACGGGTAGTTCGCCTTGAGGTAGGCCGTCTGGTAGGCGATCAGCCCGTAGCAGGTGGCGTGGGCCTTGTTGAACCCGTATCGGGCGAAGGGCTCGAACTCGGCGAAGACCTTGTCGACGATGTGCGCCGGGATGTCCTTCTTCTTGGCGCCGGCCTTGAACTTCGCCTCGTGCTGGCGGAGGACGTCCTCCTTCTTCTTGCGGATCGCGTAGCAGAGGTTGTCGGCCTCGGGCCCCGTGTAGTCCGCCATGGCGATGGCGGCAGTCATGATGTCCTCCTGGTAGACGAAGATCCCGTACGTGTCGCGCAGCGCGGGCTCCAGCGAGTCGTGGAGGTACGTGACGGGCTCGACCCCGTGCTTGCGGCGGATGTAGGCGGGGATGTTCGCCATCGGCCCGGGGCGGAAGAGGGCGACCATGGCGGCGAGGTCGCGCACCTCCGTCGGCTTGAGCTCCTTGACGTATCGGCGCATGCCCGACGACTCGAGCTGGAAGATGCCCGTCGTCTCGCCGGTGCCGAGCAGCTCGAAGGTCTTCGCGTCGTCCAACGGCAGCGTGTCCACGTCGATGCGGACGCCCGTGGTCGCGAAGATGAGCTCGACCGCATCGGCCAGGATGGTGAGGTTGATCAGCCCCAGGAAGTCGAACTTCAGGAGGCCCAGCGCCTCGCAGGCGTGCATCTCGAACTGGGTCATGGTGGTCTTGCCGTCGGTGGCGCGCTGCAACGGCATGATCTCGGTCAGCGGGTCGCGGCTGATGACGATTCCGGCGGCATGCGTGGAGGCATGGCGAGCGACGCCCTCGAGCTGCTTCGCGACGCCGATGAGCTTCTCGACGCGCATGTCCCCCGCCATGAGCTCGCGCAGCTGCGGGGAGGTGTCCACGGCACGATCGAGCGAGATGTTCAGCTCGTTCGGGACCGCCTTCGCGACGCGATCCGCCTCCGCGTAGGTGAGGCCCATGGCGCGGCCCACGTCCCGGATGGCGGCCTTGGCGCCCAGCGTCCCGAAGGTGATGATCTGCGCCACCCGGTCGTCGCCGTACTTGCGGGTGACGTACTCGATGACCTCGTCGCGACGCGAATCCTGGAAGTCGATGTCGATGTCCGGCATCGTCACCCGGTCCGGGTTGAGGAACCGTTCGAAGGGCAGCCCGTAGGCGAGCGGGTCCACCGGCGTGATGCCCAGCGTGTAGGTCACGATGCTTCCCGGCGCCGAGCCGCGGCAGGTGGTCATGATCCCCTGTTCCCGGGCGAACCGGGTGAAGTCGGCCACGATCAGGAAGTACGCGTCGTACCCCATCCGGGTGATGATCCCGAGCTCGTAGTCGAGCCGATGCCGGATCTCGTCGGTGGCGCGACCGTATCGGTCAGGGATCCCTCGCTCGCACTCCTTTCGCAGCCAGGAAGCCTCGGTTTCGCCGGCCGGGACCTCGAAGTGCGGCAGGCGCAGGCCCTCGAACTCGAGCTTGAGGTCGCACATCTCGGCGACGCGCAGGGTGTTGTCCATGGCCTCGGGCAGCTCGCCGTTGAAGAGGCGACGCATCTGAGCCGCGTCCTTGAGATAAAACTCGTTGTTCTCGAAGCGCATCCGCCCCGGCGTGTCGAGGTTCGACGCGGTCTGGATGCAGACCAGCAGGTCGTGCGCCTCGTACTGCTCGGGGTGCGTGTAGTGCGTGTCGTTCGTCGCGAGGAGCGGGATGTTCTGGCGCCTCGCGAGCTCCACCAGCTGCGGGTGGAGACGCTGCTGATCGGCAATGCCGTGGCCCTGGACCTCGATGAAAAAGTTTCCGTCGCCCAGGATGGACCGATACTCATCGGCCGCCGTGGCCGCCCCTCGCTCGTCCCCTTGAGCGAGCCGCTTGAGGACTTCACCACCCAGGCAGGCCGACGTGCCGATGAGCCCCGCGCTGTGCCGCGCCAGCAGCTCCTTGTCGATGCGGGGCTTGTAGTAATAGCCGTCGAGGTGCGCGGCGGTGGTCAGCGCGAGCAGGTTGCGATAGCCGACATCGTCCTTGGCCAACAGGATCATGTGGTGGTAGTCGGCGTCCTGCTTGCCCTCCTTGTCGGCCATACCGCGGGGCGCCACGTAGGCCTCGATGCCGATGATCGGCTTGATCCCTGCCGACTTCGCCGCGGCGTAGAACGGGATCACCCCGTACATGCTGCCGTGGTCCGTCAACGCCATCGCCGTCATGCCCTGGTCGGCCACGCGGCGCGTCATCTCGCCCACCCGCGAGAGTCCGTCCAGCAGCGAAAACTCGCTGTGGACGTGGAGGTGGACGAAGTCGCCGTCTCGGCTCGGATCAGGGGCTCGCAGGGTCACAGGTCGATGTTGCCAGAGTGCCGAGCGCCAAGCCGCGTTCATCCGCGCCGCCACTGGGCTCCGCCTCGGACTCATTGCTGCCTCCCGCGCCCACCGTCCGCCCGGGACGGGCAACGCGCCAACAAACCATCCGCTTCACTTGGCCAAGCCCGACTTGCCAAGCCGAACTTGATTGACCTATAGTTCATGCCATCCGCTTCGCCAAGTTTCCCACATTGGAGCCCAAATTGGACGATCCACCCCAGAACACGAAGACCGAGAGGCTCCTCCGAGAGATTCGCGATCTGCTCGTGCCGATTGAGGCACACTACCGGCCGCTCTACGAGGAGGCCACGGCGAAGCAGCGCGTGAAGCTCAAGGAGACCGTCCTCGGAATGCTCGGCAGCCCGAAGCGGCGGAGGGCCTGGGATCTGGCCGACGGGACCAGGACCCAGCGGCAGATCTCGCAGCAGGCCCCGCTCGACGAGGGGTCTACAAGCAGGCTGTTCAAGACCCTCCGCGAGATCGGCGCGATCGCCGACGCACCGAACCCGACGAAACAGGTGGAGATCGACTGATGGCGACCGAGAAGACGACCGAGCTCGACTACCTAGCTGAGATCGCTCGATGGACTCGGCTGGCGGCGCTGCCGGAGCTTCGCGCCCGGGCGCACGAGCTGCTGGACACCGACTCAAAGCGGCGGGCTTACGCGGCCATGGATGGGGCGACAGGCATGATCGCGATTGAGAAAGCCACTGGTGCCAACCACAACGACGTCGCCAAGTGGCTCAAGGTCTGGGTCTCTGGCGGCCTCGTCGATCCGGACACCACCCCGCCGAAGGCCTCGTTTACGCTCGCCGAGCTCGGCATCGACGCGCCACCGCCAAAGGTGGCGCGGGTGAAGAAGGCCGGGCCGTGACGGACTCCGAGTCGGTCCGACTCCTGCGCTCGATCGACCGGCGCCTGGCGCTGCTATCCGGTGCCGAGAACCGGAACATGCGAGCCAGGCTCGTGACGGATCTGCTTCGTGCTCCAGGCCGTACGGCGATGTTCGACGCGATCGACGGCCAGAAGGGGAGCCCTGAGCTCGCGAAGGCCGCCAAGGTGAGCGACCGGGCGGTGCAACTCTTCGTCAAAGAGTTGCTCGACCTCGGTCTCGTTCGCGTCGCCCCGGAGGCGACGGCGCGCGGGATCGTCGTCGCCCGCGATGACGATGCGATTGTTGACTGGTACCTCCAACGTGCCGCGGAGGGCGCGAAGTGACCGAGATCGACCGAGCCGCGGTGAGCGCTGGCCTCGGCGAGCGGCTCGACCGCATCATCCGGCTTCTGTCGGCCATGGTCACAAGGGACATGGACAAGAAGGAGTCCGTACTGGCCCTGACGGCCGCCGGTCTGGCCCCGAAGGAGATTGGAGACATCCTCGCACTCACCAGGAACCAGGTCAGCGTGATCCTGTACGAGGCGAAGCAGGCGGCGACCAAGCAGACAAAGAACCCGAAGGCGGCGCAGACGAAGGCACAGCCGCGTGGCGGCTGACTCAAGACTTCGCCGCGAGCTCCTCAAGAAGCTCGGCGGCGTCACCCCGCAACGGCTCTATCAGCTCGTTGGCGACCTCAAGCGCGAGCACGGGCCGATGACCACCGAGGATGCGACCTACGTGCTCGCCCACATCAAGGGCCTCGACCTGACGAAGTACATTGGCGATCGAGAGGCCGTTGACCGCATCAGGGGAATGGTCCCGCGGACGGCCGGCCCTCAAGCTGGGACCAGGCCGAGGAAAGCCGCGATCCCCAAGTCGGCCACGCCTGCGCCGAGGCCCGTTCGGGTGTCGGCGACCTTCCCCACTGCCCAGGTGCTCCTGCCGGCATCCGTGCTCAGAGATGCGAACCGGATGGCGGACCTATACCCGAAGATGTACCTCCTTGAGAACTCAATCAGAAACGTGATCAACAGGGTGATGACCGCGAAGCATGGGGCCGACTGGTGGACAGGGGGCGTAGCTAGGCCGGTGCGCGACCGGGTCCAGGGCCGGAAGGAGAAGGAGGAGAAGGCACCCTGGCACGGGAAGCGGGGCACTCACGACATCTACTACTCCGACTTCGCTGACCTAAAGAACATCCTCGTCAAGAACTGGGACGAATTCGAAGACATCTTCCCGTCCCAGGCATGGATCACCCAGAAGCTCGAGGATCTCGAGCCGGCCAGAAACACCCTCGCGCATCACAACCCAGTGCCCGAGAAGGAGCAGACGCGGCTGGACGTGTACTTTGATGACTGGGCCAAGCTCATCGAGTCCAAGCAGGCGCTGATCCCGTAAAGAGCCGATCTCCTCGCTGCCGCATTGCGGGCTGGCGAGACTGATTCTCGCGAGCGTCACGGTGTCCCCGCGGCGCTGAGCCTACTCCCCAGCGGCAGTGCGAACCGGCTCGGTAAGGTCGATAACTCCAGGCAGCGACCAAACGCTGTCGCGAAGGATGAAGCGCCACCCGTTGACATGCGGCGTCCAACTGGCTTTCGCCCGCACTACGGTGACGGGGATTTGCGCTGCACGGTGCACCGTGAAGTCCGGGTCGAAAAGCACGCCGACCAAGTAGTCGAATGGCGGCCGTACGGGAGCGGCCTCCGGAGTTCCAAGACCACGGATTGCACTCAGTTGTCTTGAGGGGTTCTGCAGCGTAGGGCGGCGACCCTTGACCTGGTAGCGCGTGCCGTCTGACGCCGTGGCGTCAAAGCCTGCGACCGATTGTGGTGCGAGGTCCAGTCCGAGGGCGCGAGCAACGAGCAGCTCGGCGTAGTCGCTCACGGGGTTGTTGGCCGACCGGACAATCGTCAGCTCGCGAAGGCGGTCAAGGACGCCAACATACAGCTGCAGGAGGCCCGGTACAGAGTGCGCGCGCAGGCTGAATGGGTCCTCAATGGGGTCCGCCGGCCTGGCCGCCCCCACCTCTGCGTGGGACCCTGTTTGGTCGCCGGTATGCGAGGCACGATGGATGTCATCCACTCGGTCATGATGCCAGCTCACATGTGCGTTGGGGATCGGCTCCGTGCACGCCGGAGTCTCTAATTCGAGGCCTTCTCCCAGACCGAGACGTGCTTGGTGCTGTCGCTCGTGAACGGCTCGCGCTTCCAGCCCGACCATCGGTCGCGCAGCCGCATCCCGGCCAGCTGCGCCATGAGGTCGAGCTCGCTGGGCCACGCGTAGCGGAACGGGATCGATCGGCGCTCGAGGTGGCCGTCCACCTGGAGGAAGTGGTGCGAGATCAGGCCCTGCCGCGCGACGTCGTACTCGTCGATCCCCCAGTGGCGCTCATCGGCGCTGAAGACGCGGTGGGTGTGCCAAGCAGCGTTCCAGCGTCGCCCGACGAGCGTTCGAGGTTCAGCGCCAGAAGCTTGGCAAGGAGCTCGTCGTTGCCAATGTCCGCCGGCCATTCATAGGCAGCCAGCACCGCCTGATCGAGCCGCTCGTGGGCTTGGGCCAGCCACGATGGCCGCTCGTTGTACAGGTTGGTGAGCGTCCGCCGCTCCAGCTCCTCGGCCGACGCACCCTCCGGATCGAGCCAGCCCTCCCTGAGCCGATCCAGCTCTTGGGCGAGCTCCGCGATAGCCTCCCGCTGCTCGCCGGTGGGCGAAGGAAACGGGAAGGTCTCGAAGGTCGTAGTAGGCGTGTAGCGAGGTCGCGTCTCGAGCTGCGTCCCCATTCGCAACGCCCACAGCTCGTGAACGTGCGAGTGAAGCACGCCGAAGGAATAGTGGTCGTCCCGGGCGATAGCGATCGTGGCACTGTCTGGCAGGACGTCGGGGCTGAACCAGGCAAAGAGGCGGTGCTTCGCAACGCGGGGTGTGCAGACGTAACGCTGGACACGCGATACCGCCTCGCGCCACCCAGACCGCGCTTCGACGTGGAGCCACCACTTCTCCGCGTACCCCGCACGCTTGTTGGTTTCGCGAATCGGCCTCACGTGCTCCCGCACGTACTCGAAGGGAGCCTCGTACTTCGCGGCTTCCTCGATGGGCATATCGACGCCGAAGTCGATAATCCACATGTTTCGAGGCCGGCGGGTGATGTCGAGGCCATTGACCCACGGTCGGATCACGTCGCGGTTGCTGCGGCCATCGGGATTCGGCGCATCGAGCATCGTCAGCGCGAGCTCTAGCGGGATGTCGAAGGGCCCGCCTTTCGTGTCGCCCATGAAGGCGATGCCCACGTTCTCCGGCAACCGTTTCGCCTGAGTCAGGTCGACGCCTGCCGTGAGATTTGCGTTGATTGTCTGAACTGACTCTCCGTTGAGGTGTCGGCTTGGCTCAGAGCCGTCGTCGTACGCAACGAACGAGACATGTACTGCGGCACCGTCGAGGATCCACGGCTCGTCAGACCACGCGGCGTAGATCTCGCCCGTCTCCTTGATCCGCTCGAGCACACGGCGACTCGCGCCGCCACGAATGCCCTGGGTAGCCAACAGCCCAACCTTCTCGACTCGACCCGCCTCGATCATCGCGCGGGCCTTCTCGTGCCAGTACGTGACGAAGTCCGCCTCGCGAGGCACGCGCCCCGTGAAGACCCGGAAGAGGTGGACGACGTACGCATCGGACAGATAGGTGCGCATGAGCTTGCCGCCAATGAAGGGCGGATTGCCGATGATGAAGGTGGCATCGGGCCAGTCGGCCTCGATGGGATGGTCGGGATCGGTCCAGTCGAGGAGCGCGTCGCGATTCTCGATCGCGTTCAGGGGGCTGAGGATCGGGTTCGTGCGGTAAGCGAAGCCGTTGTTGAGCATCCACTGGATCTCGCCGATCCAGATCACCACGCGCGCGATCTCGGCCGCGTACGGGTTGATCTCGATCCCCTTCACCGCCTCCGGGCCGATCTGCGGGTACTGCATCGGCGTCCGAAGCGTCTGCGAGCCCCAGATGATCGCCTCGCGCTCCAGGTCCTTGAGCTGCTGGAGCGCGATGTACAGGAAGTTGCCACTGCCGCATGCCGGGTCGAGCACGGTGACCTTCCGAAGCCGATCCAGGAACGCCTCGAACTGCCTGCGAGGGTGCTTGTCGAGCGGGGTGGTCGCGATCGTTGGCCTTTGCGGACCGATCTCGGCCACCTTCGCCTTCATGGCCTCGAACTCGCGCTTGAGCGGGCCGATGACAACGGGCTCGACGAGCCGCTCGATGCTGCCGCGATCGGTGTAGTGGGCACCAAGCTGGCTGCGCTTGGCCGGGTCGAGGCCGCGCTCGAAGAGGGTGCCGAAGATCGCGGGCTCCACCTGCGACCAGTCGAGGCGGCTGACCTCGCGCAGGATCTTGATCTCGTCGATGGTCGGCTCGATGACCTCGCCGCCATCAAACAGCCCGCCGTTGAACCGCAGCACCTTCTCCCGCAGCACGGTTGAGAAGCCGCCCGTCTTCATCCGCCCCCACAGCTCCTCGACCATCGGGACGAAGTTTTCCGTCCGACCTTCGAGCGACTTGAGCAGGTTGATGAAGCTCTCCTTTGGCAGCAGCTCGACGTCTTCCGCAAACATCGTGAAGAGCGCGCGCATCAAGAATGTGGCGACGGCCT
>Ga0208612_1000926_pt1 | contig 12313 bp, 13 predicted proteins | sample AntDryMetagUQ889_FD_188089 | JGI IMG/M metagenome (GOLD analysis project Ga0208612, IMG submission 188089) | Polar desert microbial communities from Antarctic Dry Valleys - UQ889 (SPAdes) | ecosystem: Environmental > Terrestrial > Soil > Desert | place: Antarctic Dry Valleys | collected 2008-12-31 | reverse complement strand
TCGAAGATCGGCACGGCGAGGACGATCAAGGGCAGGAAAAGGGCGACGACGGCGTTCGTCTTCAGGGCGCCCTGGATCGCGATGCAGCCGAGCAGGAAGCCGAGCAGGTTGGAGCCGGTGTCACCCATGAAGCTGGACGCCGGCGGGAAGCCGTGGCGCAGGAAGCCAAGCGCCGCCCCCGCGGTCAGGGCGGCGAGCACGCCGGCCGCGGTGCGATCGAGCGAGAGCGCGATCACCGCCAGTGAGGCCGCCGAGATCACGCAGACGCCGGCTGCGAGACCGTCCACGCCATCGGTCAGGTTGATCACGTTGACGATCGCGACGATGCCGAAAACGGTCATCGCCTCGCCCAGGTCGATCGACCCGATCACCTCCACCCCGCCGGGCTCCACGCCGCCAAGGAAAGGCAGCGAGAAGCCGGTGACGGTGACCCCTGCCGTCACCGGGATGATCGCGGCGCCGATCTGGCCCAGGATCTTGAGCGCCGCATGCAGGTCGAAGATGTCGTCGATCACACCGACCGCGGCGATCGCGACGGCGCCGATCAGGATCGCCCGCGTCTCGTCGCCGAGCGGCCCTTTGCCGTCAGGCAGGAAGAGGAGTCCCGCGACGAGGACGCCGATCAGGATCGCCAGCCCACCCAGCTTCGGCGTAGGGCTGAGGTGCAGGCTGCGGTCGTTGGGGACGTCGATCGCGCCCGCCCGCCGCGCCACCCACTCCGCCGCCGGGACCAACAGCAACGCCAGCACCGCAGCGACGAGGAAGGCCCAGACCGCGTCGATCGTCTCAGGCAGGCGATCGATCAGCATGCAGCCGGAGCTCCCATCAGCTCGCCGCCTCAAGCATGCCGTCCACCAGGAGCCCCGCGTCGCGCGGGTTCTGGACGCCGGCTGGAGTCGTTCGCTTCGCGAGCACCAGGTCCGCGGGGCTCTCGAGCGGGTGCAGCAGCCCGGCTTCGATCAGGCGCTCGTCGACGGCTCCCATCTTGCCGCTGAAGATCGTGTAGACCGGGGTCCCAAGGGCGACGGCCTCGCGATTCATCGTCCCCCCCGCGCTGACCACCAGGTCAGCGTAGGCGATCAGGCTCTGAGCGTCGATCGCGCGATTGGGGACGACCAGGCTCGGCTCGGCACGCGCCCGGGCTGACTTTGCCTGGTGGTCGGTCCGCGGAATCATCACCGCGATCGCGGCGTGATCAGCGCCGAGGCGATCGAGGACCCCCTCGTAAAGCGTGTTGTTTGCGTGGTAGGCCGAGGTCTCCGGCGGCGGGCGCACAACAACGAGCACGCGATCGTCGTGGGCGCGATCCGATTCGACTCCCAACCCGCCCAGTGCGAGCTCGCCGAGAACGGCGTTGTCTGGCTCGAAGTCGGCCAGGTAGTAGTCCTCCTTCAGTCCGGGATAGCGGACCAGCTTGCGCTCGGCGGCGCCGGCGCGGCGCATCGCTTCCACCGGAATCGCGTCCGGCGCCAGCACGCGCCGCGCGGCCCGAAAGGCGAACTGGCGCTGAAGGCCGGCATGCTCGTAGTCCTGCATCTGCGCCGATGGAATGCGCAGCATCTTCGAGACAATCGCCAAGTCAACCGACCCGTGGCCGATCGCGAGGTTGAAGTTGCGGGGCCGCGCCCATCGTGCCAGAGCTGCGCTGCGACCCGCCAATGCGCGAGCTTTGCCGGCGGTCGAGCCCCCGCCGTGGCTGCCGATCACCATGTGCTCAAGCCCCAGCCGCTCCAGGATTCCGACCGTCTGCCCGTACTGACGGGTGGTCAGCTCAACGTCGTGCCCGCGCTCCCGCAGCCGCTCGACGACTGGCCGCAGCACCAACGGGTGAGCGGCGGCGGTGAGGTCGACCCAGACGCGCATCCACGGAAGCCTGACCTATTGGCCGATTGCGCGCCGGCCACCCCCGCCGATGTCCGCGGGTCCTGCCGCGGGATGGCCTGCTTGTTTACGAGATCGCGGCAGCCGTCGAGAGCTGGGGATACAGCGGGTAGCGCTCCATCAAGGCGGCTGTCCGCTCGGAGAGCGCTTCGCGCTCGGCCTCGAACCGACCGGAGAGCGCGATCGCGAGCACGTCGGCGATCTCCCGCATGTCGTCCTCGACAAGCCCCCGCGTCGTCAGGGCAGGCGTGCCGATCCGCAACCCCGACGGGTTCATCGGCGGGCGCTCGTCGAATGGAATCGCGTTGCGGTTGACCGTGATCCCGACCGCCTCCAGCCGACCCTCCGCCTGCTTGCCGTCAAGCCCGGTACGACCGAGGTCGACCAGCACGAGGTGATTGTCGGTGCCGCCAGTGAGGACATCGATCCCGCCGGTGATCAGTCCCTCAGCGAACGCCTTGGCGTTGGCGACCGTCTGGCGCTGACGGGCGCGGAACGGCTCCGTGGCAGCGATCCGCAACGCCACCGCCTTGGCGGCGATGATGTGCATCAGCGGCCCGCCCTGCTGGCCCGGGAAGACGGAGCGGTCGATGTCCTTCTGAAGCTCTGAGCGACAGAGGATCATGCCGCTGCGGGGCCCACACAGGGTCTTGTGGATGGTCGTGGTGACTACGTCGGCATGCTCGACCGGGTTCGGATGCTCGCCCGCGGCGACCAGGCCCGCGAAGTGCGCCATGTCGACCATCAGCTTGGCGCCGACCGAGTCCGCGACCTCGCGGAAGGCGGCGAAGTCGAGCTGCCGCGGATAGGCTGACCAGCCGGCGATGATCACCTTCGGCTTGTGCTCGGAAGCCAGCGCGGCGACCTCGTCCATGTCGACCAGGTAGTCGTCGCGGCGCACGTGGTAGGGAACCACCTCGTAGAGCTTGCCGCTGACGTTCAGCTTCATCCCGTGCGTCAGGTGGCCGCCGTGGTCGAGCGCCATCCCCATGATCGTGTCGCCGGGCTCCAGCAGCGCCATGAAGACGGCGTTGTTGGCCTGGGCGCCGGCGTGGGGCTGGACGTTGACATGCTCGGCGCCGAACAGGGACTTGGCGCGGTCGATCGCGAGCTGCTCGGCGACGTCGACCTCCTCGCAGCCGCCGTAGTAGCGCCGCCCGGGATAGCCCTCCGCGTACTTGTTTGTGAGGACTGAGCCCGCGGCCTCAAGTACCGCCTCGGGGACGAAGTTCTCGGACGCGATCATCTCGAGCGTGCCGCGCTGGCGCGACAGCTCGCGCTCCAGGACCTGAGCGATCTCGGGGTCGACCTCGGAAAGGGGGGCGGTCTGAAAATCGTCGGGAAGGGTGCTCAACGGGTCTCCTCGGTCTGGCTCTTTGAAGAGGTTGACACGTTACGGCCCGAAGGTGACGGAGGGCGCGGTGCGAGCGGCGGCGGCTACGCGTTGGCCGGAGCCGTTGCGTCCGGCTGGTCCTGCTCGAACGCCGGGTCGTCGCGCTCGAAGCCAAGCTCCGGCAGGCGCTTGTCCAGCCAGGCGGGGAGCCACCAGTTCCAGCGGCCCATCAGCTGCATGGTGGCTGGCACCAGGATCAGGCGCACAAGGGTCGCGTCGAGCGCGATCGCAACGGCGCAGCCCAGGCCGATCTCCCACGAGGCTACGAAGTGCGCCAACGCCAACTGTGAGATCAGGCACACTTGTCTCACCGGCGCGGAGCTGCTTGCAGCTGCCGCCCGCTGATCGCGGTACTCTCAAATTCACCCATCACAATGAGAAGAGTTGGCGATGCCTGATCCCGTAATTCCAGACGAAGTCATCTGTGACAGGGCGCCCGTTCTGAGCCGCGCCTTGCAAGGGCTTCCCGACGAGATGCTGGCCGCCATGGTTGCCGGCATCGAGGCTCATGCGGATGAGCTGATCCGCGGTCGCCTCTACGGAGAAAACACGGACGGCGGCTGCGCCGTGGGCGTCATGCTGCGGGAACTGCATCCGCGCCGCGGACTGGGGAGGCTCCGCTTCTGGCTACGAGAGCGAAACGCCTGGGGGATCGGCGCCTATCCGAATCTGGCGCTCCGCTATCCACGGCTACGACACGTCGAGTTGGCCTTCGATACGACGATTGAGCAGCTGCTCGAGGCCAGCCCGGAACTGTCGGAGCGCGAAGCCGCCCGCGCGGCCGGAATCTGGTTCAGCGCCGAAGCGCAGGCTGAGCTTGCCCGCCGCCGATGGACGATGAGCGCCGGGAATCACGGGACAGCCGCTGCCGTCGCGGCTTTGCGCTAGGCGCCGGTCGCGGCTAGGCGCCAGGTCCGCCGTTGCCCGGGGCGGTGGTCGAGGTGTACTCGAACTCCTCCTCCGCGCCAAACAGGCGGTCGAGGATCGCCTTGCGCAGGTCGTCGCTGACCACCAGCGCTACGACTCCGCCCACAACTGCCAGCAAGACCAGCTTGCCGAGTGCGCCGCCCTTTTTCTCCTTGCGACCGCGGAGCCGGTCGGACGCGTAGCGAATCGAATCGATCGCCTCGCGCAGCTCGCGCTGTGTCTTCTTGTCGTCCATCACGGCCATGGCCGGAGACTTCTGCTTGTGCAGTCGGTCGTACGCCGAGCGGCCGGCGTCGTATGCCTCGCGGATTGAATCGCGCAACTCCGCGTCCTCGATCAAGCGGCGGACGTATTCGTTGGAACCAAGCGAGGATGCGGTCTCGCGCGCCTTGGCGGTCTTGGTGCTCATTCAGCCTCTCCTCCTAGATGCTCAAAAAGTGGGGTCACGAGGATATACCCGCTGCGCATGGCTGGGAATCAAAGCGCGTTTTCAAGGGCGGTCTCGACGTCGTCGACGTAGACGAATTCCAGCGAGCCCAGCTCATGCGCCGGGATCTCCGCGATGTCACCGCGGTTTCGCGCCGGGATGATCACCCGCTTGATCCCGGCTCGCTGGGCCGCCAAAGACTTCTCCTTGAGCCCGCCGACCGGCAGCACCTGACCCGTGAGGGTCACCTCCCCGGTCATCGCGACATCGGACGAGATCGGCTTGCCACGCACGAGGGAGACGAGCGCCGTTGTCATCGCAACGCCGGCCGAGGGGCCGTCCTTGGGGACCGCGCCCGCCGGAACGTGGACGTGGATGTCGTTCTTCGCAAACCAATCCTCCGGCAGGCCGGGCGCGACGGTGGCGGCGTTGCGGCGCACCCAGGAGAGTGCCGCCTGCGCGGACTCCCGCATGACGTCGCCCAGCTGCCCGGTGATCGTCAGCTTGCCCGAGCCGCTCATCGCGGTCGCTTCGATGAACAGCACGTCGCCGCCGACCGGCGTCCAGGCCAGCCCCGTGGCCACCCCAGGGTCCTTGGTGCGCCGCTTGGACTCGGCGAAGAAACGGCGCTTCCCGAGCAGCTCGCGGGCGCGCTTGGCTGAGACGGAGACCTTGCGCTTCGCTCTGCCCTCGGCGACCTCGCGGGCGACCTTGCGGCAGACCGTGCCGATCTCCCGCTCCAGGTTTCGCACGCCCGCCTCGCGCGTGTACTCGTCGGCGATCGCCCTGAGCGCGGCATCGGAGATCGAGATCTTTCCCTTGGTCAGCCCGTTCTCCACGATCTGGCGCGGCACCAGATACCGCTTGGCGATGTGCACCTTCTCCTCCAGTGTGTAGCCCGCGAGCTGGATCACCTCCATGCGGTCGCGAAGCGGCCCCGGGATCGTGTCCAGGGTGTTGGCGGTCGCGATGAACAAGACCTCGGACAGGTCGAATCCCAAGTCGAGGTAGTGGTCGCGAAACGAATCGTTTTGCGCCGGGTCCAGCACCTCCAGCATGGCGCTCGATGGATCGCCGCGGTAATCGGAGCCCATCTTGTCGATCTCGTCGATCATGAACACGGGATTCAGGGTGCCCGCGTCGCGCAGCGCCCTGACGATCGTGCCGGGCATCGCCCCGATGTAGGTGCGGCGATGCCCGCGGATCTCGGACTCGTCGCGCACACCGCCGACTGAGATGCGCTGGAACTCGCGGCCGAGGGCGCGGGCGATCGACTGCCCGAGGCTGGTCTTGCCGACCCCCGGAGGGCCGACGAAGCACAGGATCGGGCCGTGCGAATCCGGATTCAGGGAACGGACCGCCAGGTACTCCAGGATGCGGTCCTTGACCTTCTCCAGGTCGTAGTGGTCGGCGTCCAGGACCTCGCGGGCGTGGGCGATGTCCAGATCGTCCTCGGTTCGCTTCGACCATGGAACGTCAACCAGCCACTCGAGGTAGGTGCGGATCACGCCGTACTCGGCCGCGGCGGCCGGCAGGCGCTCGAGTCGTGCCAGTTCGCGCTCGGCCGCCTTGGCCGCATGCTCGGGGAGGTCTGCCTCTGCGAGCCGCTCGCGCAGCTCGCCTACCTCGGCCTGCTGCTCGTCCCCTTCCCCCAGCTCCTGCTGGATCGCCTTGAGCTGCTCGCGCAGGAAATACTCGCGCTGGCCCTTGTCGATCTCCGACTGCACCTGCGACTGGATCTTGGAGCCGAGCTGGATCACCTCAAGCTCCCGGGTCAGGATCTCCGAGAGGCGGCGTAGGCGACGAGTCACATCAACCTCTTCCAGGAGCTCCTGTTTCTCGTCGGGTGGGATCCGCAGGGCGCCGGCGATCAGGTGGGTCAGGGCCGAGGGGTCGTCGATGTTGGTGACCGCAAGCTGAAGCTCCTCCGGCAGGTACGGAATCTGCTCGATGATCTCGGAAAAGGAACGCTGCACGTTGCGGGTGAGCGCCTCCAGCTCGGGCGACTCCGTGACCTCGTCGGGCAGGGGAGAGATGCGAGCCACCAGGTACGGCTCCTGGGTGACGAAATCGTCGATGCGGACTCGCTCCCCCGCCTGGACCAGGATCCGGATGGTGCCGTCGGGGACCTTCAGCATCCTGGCGACGATTCCCGTAACGCCAACAGCGTGCAGGTCTTCAGGGGGCGGCTCCTCCAGCTCGGCATTGCGCGACGCGACCATGACGAGCTGCCGCTCGCCCGAGAGGATGTCATTCACCAGGCGCATCGAGCGCTCCTGGCCGATCGCGAGAGGGGTCAGCGTGTCCGGGTAGGCGACCATCTCCCGCAGTGGCAGGACTGGGAGGGCGGCGGGCAGGGGCTGATCGTCGCGGATGACCGCGTCCACGTCACCCGAATCGACGACCTCGAGAGAAGCCACTTACGTCCTCTCGATCTCGACGCGGGTCGTGACCTGGGCGCTGCGCAAGGGAAGCTCGACGCGCAGAATGCCGTCGTCGTAGGAGGCCTGCGCCTCCTCGGCGATCACGTCGGCGCCAAGCTCGATCACCCTGCGAAAGGCGCCGGCTTCGATCTCGACCTGCTGGTAGACGCGGCCGGCCGTCTCCTGCACAGCGCGCTCGCCGGAGACGATCAGGTCACGCCCGGAGACCTCGAGGTTGATGGAGTCGGCGTCGATCCCGGCCAGCTCGACCAGGACGACTGCGCGGGGCTGATCTCGATCGCAGTAGTAAACGTCCACTCGAGGCGAGAACCCCGCGGCAAGCCGGGACGCCCTGCCCCGACCGCTCTCCCCAGCCCACGGTTCCCCCAGGAGCTCATCCATCTCACGCCACATGCGCTCAAAGTTGAGAAACAAGTCACTCTTTCGTGCCATCGCCGGAGATTCTAGGGGCCGCCAATCGGCGCGAAGCGACGCCGGGACCCGGGTCAGGCGGCTGACTGGCGCGCGAGCAGCACGGGCTGGCGCGGGGGCACGAGCCCGTGGGGCGAATCCGCTCTGAAGGTCGAGCAGGGCGACTCCAGGTCGAGCGCGCAGAGTTGGTTTACGTGAAAGAAGCAGTCGGCGCAGGTCGGCTTGCCCTTGCGCCCGCGCTTCGTCTGGCGCCGCGAGAGGCCGACGGCCTCGATGAACTGCTGCTGGGGGTCGGCGACCTCAATCACGTCCGCGACTATGGCAAGCCTTGCCTCCGGGCGCGAGCCGTCTTTTCGCAAACCGCGCGAAAAAGATGATCGGCGTGCCCCGGCTCTACAATCCCGGCAATGGCGCATGAGCGAACCGCCCGTCTGAGCGCATCCCCACCCCTGTTCAAATCCCGCTTCCTGGACTTCTTCTCGCGGGTGCATCCGGCGGTGCCCGCTTTGCTCTTCCTGCCGGTCATCGCCGCGCTCGTCGTCGCCGGCCTGAATCGGAACGTGGGGGCGCTCCAGACCACTCTCTTGGCCCTGGCGGGGTTGGCGCTCTGGACCCTCAGCGAATACTGGCTTCACCGCAAGGTCTTCCACTGGGAGCCTGATCACCCGATCGGCTCGCGCCTTCACTTCATCATCCACGGCGTTCATCACGACCATCCCAACGATCGCATGCGGCTGGTGATGCCGCCGGGAGCAAGTATCCCCCTGGCCTCGCTCTTCTTCCTCCTTTTCTGGCTGATCTTCGGCCTGCCGAACGCCTACCCCCTTTTCGCAGGTTTCCTGGTCGGCTACCTCGCGTACGACTACACGCACTACTACCTGCACCATGTTGTCCCGAAGTCGAGGCTCGGAAAACACCTGCGCGCGCAGCACATGCGCCATCACTTCCAGGATCACCGCTACGGCTACGGAGTCTCCTCACCCATCTGGGATGTGGTCTTCGGCACTCTCCCTCGCAAGCGCGACAGCTGAGAGCTCCTACTTACTGTTACCTTAGGTGGATTGACACAGTCACTACCTGACTGTGTAACTACCGAAAGGACCCACCGATGCCACCTGCGTCGAACGCGGTCGCCGAGGCGACCGACCTGTTGCGAGCCCGCCTGCGCGAGCTCGACGGCGAGCGCGCCAAGCTCGAACGCGCCTTGGCGAGCCTCACGGAGGGCAAGCGGGGCCCGGGACGCCCACGCGGATCAACTTCGAGCTCTAAGGGCGGCACCAGGCGCCGGACGCGCCGCGGCGGCACCCGCGCCGAGCACGCGCTCAAGCTGATCGGTGACCGACCCGGCATCAGCGCCTCGGGGATCGCGAAGGAGCTACGGATCAAGCCGAACTACATGTACCGGGTCCTGTCCGACCTGATCAAGGACGGCAAGGTGCGCAAGGACGGCCGCTCGTACCACCCGGCTTAAGGCCTACCGCCCTTGGCCGGGTGGGACAACGCTTAGGTAGCGCTCCCGAACTGCTCCACTCCTATGCTTGCCGGCGCTCCTACGGCCAAGTCTGGACCGTCGTTGACGGGATGATCGCGCGGGTGGAGTTCTTCCCGACCCGCGCCGCGGCCCTCGAAGCCGCCGGGCTGAGCGAGTAAGGCCAGGTTCAAACGGCCCCGCTACCGGCGCAGGACACGCGCTTCGTGACCGAGTCACGCCGCGCTTGCGGTCGGCCCACCACCGAGTGCGCGTTTCGGTACCCGATCGCGCACCTAAGCGCGCATCGAACTCCCCGCCGTTTTCAGGGACGCGCTCCTTGGGCGTTGGGCTGGAGCCGAGGCACAGGGTGTTTTAGATGAGGCCAAGCTCCGCGACGGCCTCGCGCTCTTCCTGGAGCTCAGCGATCGAGGCGTCGATTCGCTTGCGGGAGAAGTCGGGCATCTCCAGGCCCTCGATGATCTGGTAGTCGCCGCCTGAGCACTTGCAGGGATGTCCGGCGATCAGGCCCTCGGCGATCTCATAGGAACCATCCGACGGAACTCCCATTGAAACCCAGTCACCCTCGGGCGTTCCGAGGACCCAATCGCGCACGTGCTCGACCGCCGCGTTGGCCGCCGAGGCCGCCGAGGACGCGCCGCGCGCATCGATGATCGCGGCGCCTCGCTTGGCGACGGTCGGAATGAACTCGTCGGCGATCCAGGCCTCGTCGCCGACCGCGTCCCAGGCGGACGAGCCCGCGACCTTGGCGTTGACCAGGTCGGGGTACTGAGACGCCGAGTGGTTGCCCCAGACGGTCATGTTGGTCACATCGGAAACCGCTACGCCCGCCTTGGCGGCAAGCTGCGACTTGGCGCGGTTGTGGTCGAGGCGCATCATTGCCGTGAATCGCTCGCGGGGCACGTCCGGCGCGTGGCTCATCGCGATCAGGGCATTGGTGTTGGCGGGGTTGCCGACAACGAGGATCCGAACATCGGCATCCGCGCCGGCGTTGATCGCCTCGCCCTGGGGCTTGAAGATGCCGCCGTTGGCCTCCAGCAGGTCGGCGCGCTCCATGCCCGCGCCGCGCGGTCGCGCCCCGACGAGCAGGCCGACGCCACAGCCGTCGAACGCCGCCTTGGGATCGTCATAGATGTCGATCCCGGCCAACAGCGGAAAGGCGCAGTCGTCGAGCTCCATCGCGGTGCCCTCCGCCGCCTTGACCGCGTCCGGGATCTCAAGCAGGTTCAAGTGGAGAGGGGTATCCGGGCCAAGCATCTGGCCGGAGGCGACGCGAAACAGGAGCGCGTAGCCGATCTGCCCGGCGGCGCCGGTCACGGTGACCTTGACGGGGGTGTTGCTCACTAATTCATCTCCTTTGCGAGGTTCTCGTCGATCGACGCCAGGAACTCCTGGGTCGTTTGAAAGTCCTGGCCCTCGCCGACCAGCAGCGCGAGGTCCTTGGTCATCCTGCCGCTCTCGACCGTCTGGATGCACACCCGCTCGAGGCATTCGCCGAACTTGGTGACCTCCGGGGTCCCGTCGAGTCGCCCGCGTGCGGCCAGGGCGCGGGTCCAGGCGAAGATCGACGCGATCGGGTTCGTGGACGTCGGATTGCCCTTCTCGTGCTCGCGAAAATGCCGGGTAACGGTGCCGTGGGCGGCCTCGGCCTCCACGGTCTTGCCGTCGGGCGTCATCAGGACGCTCGTCATCAGGCCCAGGGAGCCGAAGCCCTGCGCGACGGTGTCCGACTGGACGTCGCCGTCGTAGTTCTTGCACGCCCAGACGTAGCCGCCCTCCCACTTGAGCGCGGCGGCGACCATGTCGTCGATCAGCCGGTGCTCGTAGGTCAGGCCATTCGCGTCGAACTCTTCCTTGAATTCGGCTTCGAAGATCTCCTGGAAGAGGTCCTTGAAACGGCCGTCGTAGCGCTTCATGATCGTGTTCTTGGTCGAGAGGTAGACCGGGTAGCCGCGATCCAGGCCGTAGCGCATCGAGGCCCGGGCAAAGTCGCGGATCGAGTCGTCCAGGTTGTACATCGCCATCGCGACGCCCCCCCCGGGGAAGTCGTAGACATCGAGCTCGATCGGATCGGAGCCGTCCTTGGGCGTATAGGTCAGGGTGAGCTTGCCCTCGCCGGGGACGACGAGGTCCGTAGCCCGGTACTGGTCGCCGAACGCGTGACGGCCGATGATGATCGGCTTCGTCCAGCCCGGGACGAGGCGCGGCACGTTCGAGATCACGATCGGCTCACGGAAGATGACCCCGCCCAGGATGTTTCGAATCGTGCCGTTCGGCGAGCGGTACATCTCCTTCAGACCGAACTCCTCGACCCGCGCCTCGTCCGGAGTGATCGTCGCGCACTTGACGCCGACCCCGTGTTCCTTGATCGCGTTGGCGGCTTCGACGGTGATCTGGTCTTCAGTCGCGTCCCGGCTCTCGATGCCCAGGTCGTAGTAGAGAAGCTCGAGATCGAGGTAAGGGAGGATCAGCTGCTCCTTGATGAAGGCCCAGATGATCCGGGTCATCTCGTCGCCGTCAAGCTCGACGATCGGGTTTTGGACCTGGATCTTCGCCATGGGTGAACGCTTCCTTTGACTCGGGGCGCCAGAATGTATTAGGCCAATGGCGACTGCACGTTCACGACAGCGCCCCAAGCTGGACGCGAATGCCCTGGCCGGGCTGGCCCGCCGGGTCCCGGTCCCCGCGGTTCGGGCCGGGATGGCGAGCCCGAGTGGCGCTCTCGTCGTCGATCAGATCATGCGCATGATGCCGGGCCGGCTGCGCTCTGGCAACCGGTCAGACGGACGGGATTGCGATGTTCGCGTCCGGAGGCATCAAGATCACCGGCGACCTGCTTTTCGCGCAACAGCTCTCGATGATGTCGAGATTCCGAAGTCGTAACCAAAGGAGGAGTTCATGCAGACCTACGCGATCCTTAGGCGCAGCGGCTGGCGATCACCTGACGATCTTCAGCTCGCCGCAGAGCGCTCGACGAAAGTCGGCGACGAGGACATGGCGGACGACATACGCTGGATCCGAAGCTACGTCCTCAGTGAGGGGGGCGGTTCCGTTGGAACGGTGTGCATCTATCAGGCCACCGGCGAAGACGCGATCCGCAAGCACGGGGACCTCGCCGATCTGCCGGTTGACGAAATCATCCCGATCGCGGACACGGTGATCGTTCGCCCCGATCCCGAGTAACAAACGGGCCGGCTCGTCGTCCGGGCCTTAAGATGGGCGCGATGACACTGGCGCATCACGAGTCCACAGGTGCCGCGACCCACGAGGTCGCAAACCAGGCGCGGCCGCTCGAGAATTACAACGTCTTCGAGGCGGATCGCGTGCTGGCCGCCGCCCTC
>Ga0208612_1000925_pt1 | contig 12313 bp, 14 predicted proteins | sample AntDryMetagUQ889_FD_188089 | JGI IMG/M metagenome (GOLD analysis project Ga0208612, IMG submission 188089) | Polar desert microbial communities from Antarctic Dry Valleys - UQ889 (SPAdes) | ecosystem: Environmental > Terrestrial > Soil > Desert | place: Antarctic Dry Valleys | collected 2008-12-31 | reverse complement strand
CACGAGGCCGTTATGGGCCAGTTCTCCGAAGAGCACGAGGAAGGTACCATCATCCAGACCTTCCAGAGAGGCTATGTACTCAACGGGAAGCCGATTCGGACGGCGAAAGTTGTAGTTGCGAAGCAGGTATAGGGTATGGAGAAGGTGGATCTCTACAAGGTTCTCGAGACATCCAAGGAGGCCTCGCAGGAAGAGATCCGACGCTCCTACCGCAGGCTCGCTCGCAAGTTCCATCCAGACGCCAATCCTGGCGACAGGCAGGCCGAAGAGCGTTTCAAAAAGATACAGCACGCCTACGATGTTCTCTCGAAACCCGAGAAAAGAAGGGAATACGACGAAGGTCCCCGCACCTTCTTCGGCTCCCAGGGTGCCGGCCAGAGAAGGCCGGACGGTGCCGACTTCGAGGACTTCTCGGATCTGCTCGGCGGCTTCGGAAACCTCGGGGATATCTTCGGACGGACGGCCGGTACTACACAGAGAGCCCAGGCAAAGGGCGAGAATATAACCATAAACGTCAGGTTGAGTTTCAAAGATGCCTTGAGCGGAGTAACGACGCGGGTCGGGGTACCTGTCGAGGAGGCTTGCGGCGAGTGCAGGGGCACGGGTGCTGCACCTGGGACTACGCCGCTGACGTGTCCTGAGTGTGATGGCAGGGGGGTACAGAGCCGTGACCAGGGGTTCTTCGCGCTCTCGACGCCGTGTTCCGGGTGTGGGGGCGAGGGCAGGATCATCGAGAAGCCTTGCACGGTCTGCGGGGGCAACGGCAGGGTGCGCAAGAGCAGGCAGGTCAAGGTCAGGATACCCGCCGGGGCCAGAGAAGGCATGAAGGTCAGGATCCCTGGCAGGGGGAGCGCTGGCAGGAGAGGTGGTCCTGCGGGAGACCTCTACGTCGTGACGAGGGTCGAGAAGCATCCCGTCTTCAGGCGGCGTGGCGACGACTTCGTGGTCGAGGTGCCTGTGAGCTTCGTCGAGGCGGTGCTCGGGGCGCAGATCGAGGTACCGAGGCCTGGCGGTGGTAGCGTGAGGGTCAGGTTGCCTGCCGGTACGCAGGACGGCAAGCAGTTCAGGGTGAGGGGCGCGGGAGCGCCAAGGGCGAAGACCGACGGTGGGGAGAAGGGTGACCTCATCGTGCGGGTAGGCGTGGTCGTGCCGAAGAAGCTCAAGCGGCGGGAGCGTGAGATCCTCGAGGCCCTCGCCGCGGAGCGGGACGAAGACGTCAGAGAGGACCTGTTCAAGAAGGTGGGATCGTGAGCCTCAGAAAGCGTCCAGTCTACATGATAGGGATAGCCTCCGAGCTTATCGGGGTGCATCCACAGACGCTGCGGATGTACGAGCAGAAGGGCCTGCTCAGGCCGCGCAAGAGCATAAAGAACACCAGGCTCTATTCGCAGGAGGACGTTGACCTCGGCCGCTACATACAGAGGCTGACCCAGGAGATGGGGATGAACCTCGCCGGCGTGAAGAAGGTCATCGACCTCGAGCGCCAGGTAGTGAGGATGGAGGGCGAGATCCGTGCTCTTCGCGAGGAGCTCGACAGGCAAGAGCTTGAGCACCGGCGCCTGATCTCCGAGGTCCACCAGAGCTACAAGAAGGAGCTGGTCTTGATGCCCAGGGGCGAGCTTGCGCGCAACAGTCGGAGGAGCCGCTGATGGCAGAGCCGATGCACTGCTACAGGCATCCGAAAAGGGAGACTCGCGTCTCATGCGCCACGTGCGGACGGCCCATCTGCACCGAGTGTATGGTGTCCACCGATGTCGGGATTAAGTGCCCCGAAGACGCCAGGCTACCAAGAGGAGCCAGGGCCGGCGTCATGAAGACCGATCAGGTCCTGAGGAGCATCCTCGCAGGCGTCGGGGTCGCCCTCGCTGGTATCCCCATAGCGTACGTGCTCTTCCTCCTCCCCTTCACCTGGTTGATCTCGGCCGCAGCCGGCTACGGGGCAGGGACCCTGATCAACCGCGCCGGGGGCCGTAACGGTGGTTCTCTGGCGATCGTCATCTCCGTCCTGGCCACGGCCGTACCTTTCCTCGTCTTGCTGGCGCCGGATCTCCTCGCCGGCTTACTCAACCCGCGCCCACTCATCGCCATGGTTTTCGCCGTAATCGCCGCCGGCGTTGCTAACCGCCGGATCTAGAGCGGGCGGCTATCGGCGATCAGCCTGTTTTCGGCGGTGTGATGAGACACCTCGTGATACGCACGCTCGAAAGCCGCGACGTGGTCCCGATCTCCGAAGCCTTCAGCGAAGTCGGGTGGAAGAATAAGCCCCGCTCGCAATACGAGCACTACCTTTCGGAACAACAAGAGGGGATTCGCACGGTCATCGTCGCCTTTGTCGCGGGAGACTTCGCCGGGTACGTGACAGTCAACTGGAGCCCGAGCTACCCACCTTTCCGTACCGGCAGAATACCGGAGATCCAGGACTTCAACGTACTGCCGCGCTTCAGACGGCAAGGTGTGGGGACCCGCCTGATGGACGAGGCGGAGCGCAAGGTCTCGGAACGCTCCCGCGTCGCAGGCATCGGAGTTGGCATGCCGCCCGACTACGGGGTGGCGCAACGCCTCTACGTACTCCGCGGCTACGTCCCTGATGGAAAAGGCCTGGCACGCGACGGCCTTCCCGTGAGGCAGGGAGAGGAGATTACCGTCAACGACGGACTCGTTCTCTACCTGACCAAAACACTGACCTAAGACCCTTCGCCAGAGCGGTCGCCGTACCTGTGAGCCCCGCGATGACCAGAGACCGGAGAATCCCGCGCCCATCTCTACCTTCTGTAGTGGTTTAACCTGCCTCCTCGGCGAAGCACCCCCTGTGGATAACTCACAGAACCCCACTACTAAAGCCAAAAACCAAGGGCAACGATCCACACGAAATGACCCTGTTACCCTCTGTCAGAGTTACACTTAACCCTAAGATAAAATTAGACCTGACAATGAGGTAAAGCATCGAAAAATACTTTCAGAAAGCCTAGCGTAGCCTGTGAGAGCGTGCTAGGGTTGGGGCCATGAGAGAAGATATGCAGTACATAAGCGGAGTTTTGGACGAGCTGGAGGCGATCGTTCAGGATGCATCCGGCGTACCGATGAGCAAAGGACGGGCCGTCGTCGATCGGTCTGATCTGCTTGTGATGCTGGACGAGCTAAGGGGATCGTTGCCCCCTGAGCTGTCTGAGGCCGAGTCGCTTCGCCGGGAATGCGGGGCCACAGTCGCTGCGGCCGAGGAGGAGGCCCAGCGCATAGTCGAGGAAGCCCACCATCACGCCAACGCGATGTCCCCCGAGACGGAGCTCTACCGGCGTACGGAGCGTAGGGCGGGAGAGATCATAGACGGGGCTGAACGCTACGCCGAAGAGGTCTCCGGCGGCTCCGAGGTGTATAGGGACCGCGTCATGGGGCAGTTGGAGAACTGGTTCCAGGACTCGCTCATCTCGGTGGAGGAGTCCAGGCAGGAGTTGGGCGGTGTCCCCGTGCGCAGACCCGCCCCACAGCCCGAGGTCGTCGAGGAGAAGGCCGACGGCCAGGGGTGGCAAGCTAGCTCGGCGTAAGGTTGCAAAGAGGTCAGGACCTCTTTGCAAGCATTTCAGCTTGTTGTTGTCACTGAAACCTGATGCCTGTAGCCGCGGTTTGCGGTGCAAACCGCTATTAGCTCTCTTTTTGACGGGTCATGAGTTCGCCCAGGGCTTCGAGCCTGGCATTCAGGCCGTCGAGAGAAGCGTTTAGGTCGTTCGCCCTGGCTGGGTTCTCGCTGTCTATTGAGATCCTGACCACCTTCGCCCTCAGATCCTGAAGCTCCTGGTAAGTACCGGAGATCTCCGTGTCCGCGGCGTTGATTCTGTTTTCGAGATCGCGCAGATTCTCCTGCCTCGCTGAGGTTGGTGCGGAAGAGTCAGTGTCCCGCCTGAGGTCGCGTGCCACTTCGGCGGCCTTCTCCCTACTCTGGGCCACGTCCACGAGCCGATCCGCCGCCGCGTGCAGCCTTGGGACCACATCGTCGAGGACCGCCCTGGTTACGTCGTCTGAGGTCTCGATGGCGGCGACGACCTTGCGGTAGACATCGAGGGCTGCCTCCACCTTCTGGCGGGTCTCTCCGCGCGGGAGCCAGCGAGCGCGGCGCTCGGGAGAGACGTCTCTGCTCTCTACAGCATTCGGCGATGCTTCTGGAACCGTAGCTCCTCCGAGGACCTTGCGCTGGAAGACGGGGTCTCTCGCGGCCAGGAAGACCAGGGAGACGTAGGTTAGCAGGGTCAGGGGCAGCAACCACCACGCCAGGGTTGTCACGAAGAAGCCGGCACCGACCACCAGGACCATGACGTTGATCGGGCGCAGCGCGGCGGCCCGCAGCATCCGGTTTCGCTCCCCGGGCGAGAGGGGAGCACTGCCCTGGCGCACCGGAGGGCCTGACCTCGGGTTAGGGCGTTCAGTCACCGTGATCCATGGCGATGATCAGACGCACCTCTCCTCCGACCTCGAGAGCGAGCGCGTGGGCCGCGCTGCCTTTGTTTATGGCGAGGCTCAGGCGCCAGTGGGAGTCGGGGACGAGAACCAACTCTCCCGCCTTGGCCGACCCGAATGTCTCGACGTATCGAACCGACATCTCGCCGTCACCGGCGTCTACTCTCAGGCCGTCACCATACTCCAGCCCAGGCTCTTCCTGCATGACGGAGAGCCTTGCGTTGCCGAAGCGGTCGATGGAGATGATGTGAGTGTCGAAACCTTCTCCCTCTCCTACGAGCGCGCTCGCCGGGCTGAGACGCACCATCGAAGAAGGGTCGACGGGCTCCCCGAGGTCAGAGAGCCCGACTCCGGAAGCAAGATGCGCCGCCACAGGCGCGAAGACGTCGCGGCCGTGAAAGGTGTTGGAGACGGGATGCAGGTGGAAGCGCTCTTCGGTGAGCGCGCGGGCGTCCAAGATGCTACCCAGGGAATCGGCCGCCGAAACGAGCAACCCGTTGTCAGGACCGACCAGCAGCGCACCGCTCTCCGTCCGTAGAGCGAGCCCCCGTCGCTCCGTGCCGACTCCCGGATCCACCACCGCCAGGTAGACCGCGTCGGCGGGCATGTAGCGGGTGGCGTGCTGCAGGATCTCAGCCCCCGTCTCCACGCCGAAGCCAGGTACCTCGTGCGTCAGGTCGACGATCGACACTCCTGGTGCGATCCTCAGCATCACACCCTTGCACGTACCGGCGAAGTCGTCGGTTAGTCCGAAGTCGGACAGAAAGCAAACTGGCCTCATGCCACTAGTATAAAGCTCACCCGCATACCCCGCGGCAACGACCCTCGGCGGCGCCCTTGCCCACCCTGCCGGAGACTACACCAGTCCCCGCTGACGCTAATGGATACATCTCGACCTTAAACTCACTTAACCCTCAACTGACGGTTCATAAACGTACTCTAGCAGATTAAGATTTTGGTCGAGGCTCAACATGTTGTGCTGGTACGTTGTGGGTTACGAACATATTGTACCTGATGCTATATGATATACATTTTCCGGCTTAGGTAAAGGGATTGCTGGAGGTTGCGGGACTTGTAGGGGGATGCTAGTTTCTGTTCGGGTGATTCCCGCCTACCCGGGGCTCGGTTTAAAGCTTGGGTCCAGGCGTGGGATTGCGACGGGCTTCATCGGCGGGGAGGGGTGATGAAGTCCGGCTAGAGGCTCCTGATGGGGAGGGGCCGATCGTAGCGTCCCGGCAGTGCTGCCGGGACGTCTTTTTCGCATTTCAGCACTTCAGCAAGTCAGCACGCTCAGGCTAACGCCATCGCTTGTCAGCACCTCAGCAAGTGCCTTGGCCGGCGAGACTCCCACACACAGTAAGGCTCCGCTTCGTTAAGCACGGAGCCTTATCCACCGCATGGCCAACGAACGCGAGCCGCTCCCCAACAATGCTGAAACTACTCGAAGATCCTAGCGGCGCTGCTGGTGTATGCGGTCAGCCAGTGGAGGTCATCTTCGGTAAAAGGTTCTGTAGAGGTTCTGGTCGCGTATACGACGCCGAGGGCATGATCTCCGTGAACGATCGGGACTGCCAGGGAGTTGGTCCAGCGGGCGTTCGTGCGGGCCTGGGGCAGGCGTCGTGGGCCTGTCACGGTCAGGGTGGGGTGGGTGGTCTTTACGACCAGATCTATAACGCTCCGATCCGAGGGCGTGAGATCCTGGGTCGAGTTGTCTCCGAGAGGCGTGAGGTCGGGGACCCTGATCAAACCCACCCTGTCGGCCTTGAGCTCGCGCCTTATCATCTCGGCTACCTGCTTGGGTGGGGCATTGGGGTCGAGGCTTTTTGGCATCGAGGGGCGGAATACGAGCCGTGAGGAGAGGATGAAGTTAACGCTCGTCCCTGCGACTATGCCGAGTAGATTGAACAGTGCGTAGTACGGAAAGTCGGCCGAGACGTACTTCACGAGCGGGTACCAGACGGCGAAGTTCGCCCCGATGCCCATGACGGCTACAGGGTAGGCCAGAACGCCGCGCAGGAAGAAGTGGATCCTGCTCGAGTGCCTTATATCGCGCCAGGTGAACGCGTTGTTGAGGAGGAAGTTGCTGAGGATGGAGAGACCGACCGCGAACATCCAGGCTATGACCTTGTTGGCGTCGAAGTACTCGGCGAGCACGATGAGGGTGGCCATGTTGACAAGCACGCCGGAGGCCCCGACGAGTAGGAACTTCCACAGGCGCCCCGCCGAGGGCACGTACCAGAACAGGCTCAGTATGTGCGTCAGGTACTCGAAGCCCTGGCGCATGGTCGCCTTGGACACCCCGGCATTGCGGGCCTGAAAGTCGAATGGCGTTTCGAGGACCTTGAGCTCCGGCGCGCATACGAGTATCTCCAGCAACACCTTGAACCCCGTGGGCCTGAACTGGATGCCTGAGATCGCCTGGTTCTTTATGAGGAAGAAGCCGGCCATCGGGTCACTCGTCTTGCGAGCTTCCTTGAAGGTGATCCTGGCCAGGTACTTGCTCCCCACGGACACGGCCCGCCGCATTCTGCCATCGAGGCCCGCGTAACTGCCGCCTGGGGCATAACGGCTCGCCACGACGACGTCGGCGTCGGAGCGGCGCGCTATCTCCAGCATCTCGCGCACCTTCTCGGGAGGGTGCTGCAAATCCGCGTCCATCACACAGGTGTACTCGCTCGCTCCCGAGAAGAGCTCCATCCCCGTCGTAACGGCCGTCGAGAGACCACCGTACCGCTCAGCGCCCTCCCGGCGCACCAGGCTGACGCGTCCGTCCTCTTCGGCGAGGCCGCCTATCACCTCAGGCGTCTCGTCCGTCGAGTCATCCACGAAGACCACCCGGTAATCCAGATCCGAGAGGCTCTCGCGCAACTGGTGCACGAGCTTCGGGACGTTGTCGGCCTCGTTGCGCGTCGGCACGACCAGGGTAAGGAGCACCCTGCCCTTGCTCCCCCCGCGTCCCGACCCGCCGGCAGCCGTTTGCTTCTCTGCTTTCATGGCCGCTGTAGGCTAGCATATCGGGTGAACCTGCCCAAATACGGACCAACCTGGCGGTGAAGGCGGTAGACGGAGGTACGCAAGGTGCAAAGCAGCGATCTGGAACGCGCGCACGTCCTGGTCTCAGGCCGGGTGCAGGGGGTCTTCTTCCGGGACTCGACCAGGCAGAAGGCCGAAGAACTCGGGCTGGCGGGATGGGTTAAGAACGTGCCTGACGGTCAGGTCGAAGCCCTGTTCGAAGGCCCCTCCGAGAGGGTCAGGGAGATGGTCCGCTGGTGTGAAGAGGGCCCTCAGCGCGCCTCGGTCGAGAACGTAGATACGGACTTCGCGAGTGCCGGCGGAGACCTCGAAGGCTTCGAGGTCCGTTGAAGGCCGCCCGACTCGCCGAAATCCCCCAAGACCTGCGCCTGCTCCTCGACAGAGAGGGCGTACAGATAACAGGCACCAGGACCATAGATCACGGCACCCAGTACGACCTTGCCCGCGACGGCGAGACCGCGAAGCTGAACGTCTATCATACGGGCAAGATCTCCATCGGAGGTAGAGCTTCAGGGTTGCGGGACCGCATCGAAGCCTGGCGCGTGTCACAGGCCAAAGCTGATGGTACACGAGCTTCGACGACCCGCGCGGGAGAGCGACCCGTCCTGGACGGTACGCCGAGGCTCGGCATCGACGAGGCCGGGAAGGGTGACTACTTCGGTCCTCTGGTCGTGGCCGGGGTCAGGATAACCCACGCAGAGAAGGCGAGAGAGCTGCGGGAGATAGGGGTCAGGGATTCGAAGGAGATCAGGGCCCCAGCCATCCGCCGGATCTCAGACCTCATCATTACGGCCGTGGGCCAGAGCAACGTTCACCTCATATCGCTCCCGCCCCCGGAGTACGAGTCCCGTAGAAGCGCCGCGGGAAACGTCAACAGGCTGCTCGGCGAGCTCGATGCCACGATCATGGGTGAACTTGCGAGTGAGGTCGAGGTCATAGTGGCGGACGAGTTTGCCCGGTCCGCCCGCTCCTATCTGGAGCCGTTCGTGCCCGAGGGCGTGCGGCTCGAGGTACGCACGCGGGCAGAGGACGACGCGGCCGTGGCCGCTGCGTCCATAGTAGCGCGGGCGCGGCAACTCCAGGAGATCGAACATCTCTCGGAGCGGGTCGGGTTCGGATTGCCGCTCGGCGCGACGCATGTCGAGGAGGCGGGACGGCGCGTGTTCGGGGAACTCGGGGAGGATGGCCTTGCGGAGGTTGCGAAGATCCACTTCGCGACCACGCGTCGGGTATTGGGAACGAGCGTACAGAGTGATGGAGGCGAACCTTGATAGATCTTCGCAGCGACACCGTAACCCGTCCGACGGAAGGCATGCGGCGGGCGATGCTGGAGGCCCCTGTCGGCGACGACGTCTTCGGCGAGGACCCTACTGTTAACCGGCTCGAGGATTACGTGGCCGACCTGCTGGGCAAGGAGGCGGCGTTGTACGCGCCTTCAGGGACGATGACAAACCAGATCGGGGTCCACATAGGCACGAACCGGGGGGAGGAGGTGCTCCTGCACGAAGGTGCCCACATCTTCGTCTATGAGGCTGGCGCCCCGGCGATGCTCTCTAGCCTCCAACTGCGCACCCTCCCAGGCGAGAACGGCGTCCTCGACCCTGAGACCGTCCGCTCCTCTGTCAGGCCTGATGACGTCCACTTCCCGCGCTCGAGGTTGCTCTGCCTCGAGAACACCCACAACACCTCGGGCGGCAAGGTCTTCCCGCTGGAGGACTTCGCCGCGGTCGCCGCGACGGCGAAGGATCTCGGCCTGAAGGTCCACCTCGACGGGGCCAGGCTGTTCAACGCGCAGGCCGCGATAGGCACTCCGGCCAGCGAGTGGTGCGCTCACGCAGACACGGTCTCCGTGTGCTCTTCCAAGGGTCTCGGGGCGCCCGTCGGGTCCCTGCTCGCCGGGGATGAGGAGACCATCATGGAGGCCCGACGCGCCCGCAAGGCCTTCGGGGGTGGTATGCGGCAGGCTGGCATCATCGCCGCCGCCTCACTCTACGCCTTCGAAAACCACGTAGACAGGCTTGCCGAGGATCACGCCCAGGCCCGCGACCTCGCCTCAGGGCTGAGAGAAGCCGGCTACAAAGTCCATGACCCGGAGACCAACCTCGTCCTTGTCGCCGTCGACGACCCCTCCGAATTCCTGCAAGCCCTCGCCCGCGAAGGCGTGCTCGCTACCCCCGGCAAACCAGGCTACGTCCGCCTGTGCACACACCTCGATGTAGGGCACAAAGAGATAGAAAAGGCCGTCGAAGCGGCGGCCAGGATCACCGCCAGCGCCGTCGAACGTTGAGCCCTATCGAGGTCGCCCCTGTCCCGGCAACAGGCCTGGCCGAGTCCCTGGCGCTCCTCGAAGAAGCTCTCAGGGATGGCGAGCCAGTGCCCGAACATTTCGCCGACCGCCTGCGAAAGGCCGTCGAGACCGGAGACCTTGAAGTACTCGCCGCCAGGACGGAGGACCAGATACTGGGAGTAGCCATCGTCGCCTACCGCCTCAACCTCTCCGCCGGCGAACTCTTCGCCAGCATCGAAGACCTCTACGTGCGCCCACAAGCCAGACGCCAGGCCGTCGGCCGCGCCCTTCTCGAAGCGGCACATGAACGTTGCAAAGAGCGCGGCATCTCTTACGTTGAAGTTCAGGTCCAAGGCCCTAGCGCCGAAGCCTTCTACACGACCCTGGGCTACGAGCCCGACACAGCCGTGCGAATCCTCTCACGCTCTCTACCCATCATCGAGAGTACAAAGAAACCTGAAACCTGATGCCTGCAGCCTCTATTCAAACTCCAGCACCGTATACACGGAGACCTCCCTGAAGCCCAGGTCTTCGTAGAACTTGCGGCCCCGCGCGTTGGCGGCGGCTACCTGGAGTGAGATGCCGTCTGCGCCTCTCTCCTGTGCCCAGGCCTGGACACTCTGGAGGAGGGCCCGGCCCGTACCGCGATTACGGTACTCGGGTTTGACGAAGACGTCGTCCACTGAGGCCCACGTCTTCGGGAGGAACGTCGGGGAGCCCTGGCGCAGTTCGCCCGAGATAAAGCCCACCGTCCGGTCTCCTGCCGCGGCCACGAAGAGGAAAGAGTAGCCGCTGTTCGCCACGTCGGCCAGAAAGCGCCGCATCGTCTTCTCCGCGCCTGGGGCCGTCTCGTAGACTCTGTCGTGGGCCGTATGCTCTTCGGCGCTCTGCATCCAGAGCCTGGCCGCCTCGGCCGCGTCATCCTTGCGCCCTGGTCTTATAGTGAAGTCCGTATCCACGGACCAATCCTAACCCATGCGCCGCGGTCCGCGGGGGCCTGGGGTGGGGTATGATCCGGAAAAACCGGAGAGGAGCCGGGTACGGAGCGTAAGGTGGACAGGTTCTGGGAGGTCGATGCTGCCCGCGGCGTCGCCATCATCATGATGATCGTCTACCACTCCACCTACGACCTGGATACCCTCGGAGGCTATGACATCCAGTCCACATCTGGGCACTGGGCACTCTTCGCCGACCTTACCGCTGGCCTGTTTCTGTTCCTCGTCGGAGTCTCGCTCGCCGTAAGCCGGGCGAGGACCAGCATGACGGGGTGGAAGCTCTTCGGTAAATACCTGGCCAGAGGCTTGAGGATCCTCGCGTACGGGATGATCTTGACCGTCGTCTTCCTTGTCCTCGGGATGGGCGTCGTAGCGTTCGGCATACTGCAACTGATCGGGGTCTCCATAATCCTCGCCTACCCTTTCCTGGGACTCCGGTCAACCAACCTCGTGCTCGGCGCCCTCATTTTCGCCGCAGGCCAGTACGTGCTGGCGCAGGACCTCTATTCGCAGAGCTTCTGGCTCCTGCCATTCGGTGTCGTACCAGAGGGAGTGGTGATGCCGGATTACAGGCCCTTGTTGCCCTGGTTCGGCGTCGTCCTGATCGGGCTGTTCTTCGGGAACGTGGTGTACGGCGATGGTAGAAGGCCCGCGGTTCTGACGGACAAGGCCCCGGTACCGGCGAGACCGCTGCTTCCCCTTGGTAGAAACTCGCTGTTTGTCTACCTGATCCACCAGCCTATCATCATCGCCCTGCTCGCCGCACTGGGCATCGTTGACCTGAACTTCTTGTAGAACTTCAAGCATTCTGGTTTCTTTTTCGCGGCGCAACCGTTACAGTAAGCGGCGTCGTTACGGAGGAGATGAGGAGGTAGCCTGGGAAGACCATATTCTTGTAAGATGACCAGTAAGCTCGATGGGATCGTCGGAGCTTGCGGGGCAGAGAGAAAGCAAAAGCGCCAGGACTCTTGCGGCAAGATGCAGGAGTCGACGAGGAAGACGTTCATCGAAGCATTCGGCGGGTACGTCTCGGCTTCGGGCAGTCGTCAGGGCGGTGACAAATCCCGGCGGTGACGCCGGGGACAAAGCATCGTCTTAGCCCGGGCACAGAGCGAGCGGCTCTGTGTCCTTTCTCTGCCCTCCTTGATCTCATCACCGGACGAACAGGGAGGTAAGTGCATGTGCGGCATAGTGGGCTACGCCGGTAAAGAGCGATGTGTAGAGGTCCTCATGAAGGGTCTTGGGCACCTCGAGTATCGTGGTTACGATTCGGCGGGGCTGGCCCTTCAGAGGGACGGCCGGATAGAACGGATAACAGAGGTTGGGCAACTCGAGAACCTCACGCGCACCCTTGCCGGGCGCAACGGTGACCTCTCCCTGGTGCGGACCGGTGTGGGACACACCCGCTGGGCGACGCACGGGCGTCCCAGCGAGGAGAACGCGCACCCTCATCTCGGTGGAGATGGGCGTGTCGCCGTCGTGCACAACGGCATCATAGAGAACTTCTCGGAGCTCAAGGAGGAGTTGGAGGGGAGGGGAGTATCATTCC
>Ga0208612_1000923_pt1 | contig 12318 bp, 14 predicted proteins | sample AntDryMetagUQ889_FD_188089 | JGI IMG/M metagenome (GOLD analysis project Ga0208612, IMG submission 188089) | Polar desert microbial communities from Antarctic Dry Valleys - UQ889 (SPAdes) | ecosystem: Environmental > Terrestrial > Soil > Desert | place: Antarctic Dry Valleys | collected 2008-12-31 | reverse complement strand
GGCGGGGACCTCCTGCTCGTCGTGCAGGCGCCCGACAGCGCCGACGACTGATCCGGGAGCAATCGCGGCATGCCCGAGCTGATCATCCACGGTCGCCGACTTACCTACCGCGAGGCCGGCGCGGACGGTCCGACCGTGCTGCTGGTACACGGCATGACCAACAGCTCGCACACCTGGGCACCGGTCACCGAGCGCCTCGCCGCCCGCGGACTGCACGTGCTGGCCCCGGACCTTCCCGGCCACGGCGGCTCCCAGCGCCACCGCGGCGACCACTCCCTCGGAGCGCATGCGTCGATCCTGCGCGACTTCCTAAGCGTCCTGGACGAGGAGCGCGTGACGATCGTCGGTCACTCGCTCGGCGGCGGGGTCGTGATGCAGTTCGGCTACCAGTTCCCCGAGGCGGTCGAACGGATGGTGCTCGTCTCCAGCGGAGGGCTGGGCCGGGAGGTGAGCCTGGCCATCCGTGCCGCCACCCTGCCGTTCGCCGAGCGGGTGATCGGGTTGGGCGCCACGTGGCCGGTGACGCGCGTCGCGGGGCTGGTCGGCCGAGCGCTGGGTCGCGCCGGCCTCAAGCCGGGTGGTGACTTCGCGGAGATCGTGGGGGGTCTTTCCTCGCTGTCGGATCGCGAGCGCCGGGAGGCGTTCGTGCGCACCGCCCGGTCGGTGATCACGCCGCGCGGCCAGCGCGTGGCCGCCGCGGACAAGCTCTACCTCGCGGCGGATACCCCGACCCTGATGGTGGCCGGAGCGCGTGACGCGGTGGTCCCCGCAGAGCACACGAGGGCCGCGGGGAGTCTGGTGCCGGGTAGCCGGCTCGAGATCTTCGAGGAGAGCGGCCACTTCCCCCACCTCGAGGATCCCGACCGGTTCGCCGACCTGCTGGCCGCCTTCGTCCAGGACACCGAGCCCGCCCGATTCGATCGCGCCGCGGCGCGGCGGAGGATCATTCAGGGCTTTTGAGGTCGCCGGGAGACCCGGTATCGCGATAAGCGGCTGCTCCTACGCGGCTGAGTCAGACGATGGCGCCCCGCCGCTTCTCGAACCGGATAGACCTCGGGTATGCATCACTTACGCCGAGGAACCGGCAAGCCTCTCCTGCTCATCCACGGTCTGGGTCAGAGCGCGCGCTCCTGGGACCCGATCATGGACACGCTGACCGCTCGGCGGGAGGTAATCGCCGTCGACCTTCCGGGATTCGGGGACACGCCACCGGTACCGGGTGGGGAGTCGGTCGCCACGCTGACCGACGCGGTGGAGTCCTTCATCGGCGAGCAGGGTCTGGACGGCGTCGACGTGGCCGGCAGCTCGATGGGCGCCAGGATGGCGCTGGAGCTGGTTCGGCGCGGCTCCAGCGTGGGCAGTGTGGTCGCGCTGGACCCGGGAGGGTTCTGGACCGATCGCCAGGCCAAGGTCTTCCACGCCTCGGTCGCGGCCTCCATCCGGCTCGTGCGTGCCCTGATGGGGGTGATGCCCACGCTCACCGCGAGCGCCGTCGGGCGCACTCTGCTCTTCTCCCAGTTCTCCGCTCATCCCTGGCGGTTGGACCCCGATCTGCTGCTCAGCGAGATGCGCGCCTTCGCCTCCTCGCCCTCCTTCGACGCCGTGCTCGCCGATCTGGCCGAGGGGCCGCGCCAGGAGGGGGCGGCGCCCGGGACCGCCCCCGGCGCGCTGACCATCGCCTGGGGCCGCCAGGACAAGGTCACCCTGCCCAGCCAGGCCGAGACCGCCCTGGAGCGCTTCCCCGACGCCCGCATGCACTGGTTCGAGCGCTGCGGGCACTTCCCGCAGTGGGACGTCCCCCAACAAGCCGCCCGGATGATTCTCGACCACACCGGCTAGGAGCGGTTGCTCGCCGCCCAGAAGTGGAAGGCTTCAGGCATGCCCGAGAAACTCACCCTCTTGACCTGCGACCTCGACAAAGGCGGCCCGAGGTTCCACCCGTGCCGCAAGGCCCATGAGGCCCTGACCGAGGCGGGCCACGACTACGAGACCGAGATCTTCGACAAGAACCGCCCGATGGGAATGTTCACCAAGGGCAAGCGGCCCCAGCTCAAGGAGACGACCGGGCAGGAGAAGCTGCCGGTGCTGCGGCTTCCAAGCGGCGACTACGTGATCGGCTCGGGGGACATCGTCGCCTGGGCGAAGTCAAACGCCCCCGCCCCCCAGTAGGAGTCAATCCCGCTTGGGGGCGTAGGCGGGGTCTCCCTCGTGCGCTGCGAAGAACGCGACCATCGGCTTCACGTACTCGCGGAAGTTCGGGGGGCGCAGGCCGTGGGGGGCAAGCAGCTCGACCGCCCTGCGGGTGTCGAAGGAGACCGGGTGGTTGAGGTAGGCGATCGACTCGCGCGGCGTGTCCGAGAAGACCTTCCGCATCTGGCTGAGGCGCAGGGCGTTGGCCACTATCCACGACGGGATGCGGCCCTTGGGGGCGCGACCCGCGTACTCCGTGCTGAGCTCGGTGAGCAGGTCGTGCGCGCTCAACGGCTCGGGGTCGACCATGTGCAGAGTCTCCCCGGCCATGGCGTCATCGCGGGCGGCGGCGACCATGCCCGCCACCACGTAGTCGACGGGCACGACGTTGAAGGGCGCGTCGGCGCGCCCGAACTGGACGGGAGGGCGCCCGTACCCAGCGGCCTGGGAGATCGAGCGAAGCAGGTAGTAGGGCCCGTCGAACTTCTCGGTCTCCCCCGTCTGGGAGTCTCCGACCACGATGGCTGGGCGCAGGATCGTCGTGGGAATCTCTCCCATGCGCTCGCGCACCCAAACCTCGGCCTGGAACTTGGTGCTCTCGTAGTGGTTCTTGAAGTCCTGGCCGATCACCAGCTCGTGCTCGTAGACCACTCCGCGCCGCGTGCCCGCCACGTACGCGGTGCTCACGTACACGTGGCGGCGAAGGCCCGGGCAGGCCAGGCAGAAGTCGAGCACGTTGCCCGTGCCCTCCACGTTCACCTTCTGGGCCAGCGTGAGCGGCACAGCCAGGTCGTAGATGGCGGCCAGGTGAAGGACGGTGTCGACCGACTCGGTCAGGCGGTCCCAGTCGGCATCGGACAGGCCGAGCCGCCGCTCGCCGATGTCGCCCGCCACGATCTCCAGTCGCTCACCCCACGGCTGCGCCAGCTTCGCGGCCTGGGCGGCCATCCGCGCCTCGACCAGCGCGGTGATGCGGACATCCCCGTCGCCCTCGAGCAGCTTGGCCGCCACCCGGCGGCCGATGAAGCCCGGATATCCGGTCAGAAAGGCGTGCGCCGGCTCAGCCACGCCGGCTCCCGCGCCGGTCCAGCTCCTCGTTGACGAGCTGATCGGCGCGCTCGTTGCTTTCGCGCCGGACGCTGGTGACCGACCAGTCCCCGAACCCACGCAGCTCCTCCATGGCTTGCCGGTGTAGAGGCTTCAGGCCGGCGTTCTTGACCTTGTAGCGGCCCTCGATCTGGCGCGAGACCAACTCGGAGTCGTTTACCACCGAGACCTCCTCGGCCTCCAGGTCACGCGCCAGCTGAAGACCCAGCAGGACGGCCCTGTACTCGGCCACGTTGTTGGTTGTCTCGCCGATGTAGGCGGCCCGCTCGGCCAGCTCCCGGCCCGAGCCATCAGAAGCCACGGCAGCCACGGCAGACGGGCCGGGGTTGCCCCGCGCGCCGCCGTCGACGTGCACCACCACGCGGTTCAGCGCTCGTCAGCTCTCGGCGGAAGGGCCGATCGGGGGGAACGTGCCCTTGACCCGCGCGCGGCGACGGTCCGAGTAGGACTCGTGCGTGCCCGGCTCGCCGCCCTGGGCGCGACGGTCCACGATCACCTCGACGTGGGGATCGTCCTTGTAGTAGTCCGAAAGTCTCGGAAGCAGCTCGTCGGCCAGCGGTTGGGGGACCACGCAGTAGATCATTCGTGCGCCACTCCTATCACCAGTCGGCCCTCCGCGTCGAGTCCCGCGTTCCATTCGCGCAGCGCTTCGTCGATGTCGTCCAGCTCGTCCCCCTTCTCGGCCAGGCCCACGGGATCGGATGCGTCGGCCAGTTCGATACGGAACCGATACCACGAAAGCTCCCAGGCCACGACCAGGTCGACGGCGCTCGGCGCGGCCAAGTCGGGCAGGGCCGCGGCCCACGGGGCGCCGAGGCTGCGCGCCAGCCCGGCGATCGTGCGCTGATGCTCGGAGGCGTTGAACATCTCCAGCGCGCGCTCGACCTTGGCCTCGGCCGTCGAGGGCACCCCGCGTACGTGCCGGGGGTCCTGGATCTTGGCGCGCGGCCGGGTACGGGGCCGCGGTGCGGGGACGGGCGCGGGCTCCTCTTCGTAGGCCGGCTCCTCGGCCGGCTCGGGCGCGGCGTGGGGCTCCGGCTGGGGCTGGGGCTCCGGCGCAGGTTGAGCCTCGGCCGCCGGCTCTGGCTCTGGCTCTGGCTCGGCGGGGCGGCGGCGCAGGCGACCGAGCAGCGGCCGGCGCTCTTCGGGCCGCGGGGCCCGCACGGGCACGTCGCCGTGGGCATCCTCGCGGACCCAGCCGGCCGCGTCGGCGCGGGCGAAGCACAGCTCGCAGACGGTGTGGCCTTCGCCCGCCTGGGCCAGGAAGGGCTCGGTGTGCTCGCCCTTGAGGATGGTCCGCCCGCACACATCGCAGGTCACGTGATCGTGAAACGGGCGAAGCTCCTTCTTCACCCGCGCGATGCTAGCGGGAGGAAAGCGAGGGCAACGCGAATGGGAGAGGCCTCTCGCCGGCGCCGATGCTCACCCGGGCGCCTGTCCTCTGATGCGCTTTCGCATGCGCACGGTGGTTCCGCTCGGCCCCGGGCTCACCGCGACATCCTCCATCAGCCCTTCCATGATCGTCAGGCCTTGGCCACGATCCTGCTCGCGCCGCTCGTGCCACCGACCGTGGTCGCACACCTCGGCGCTGAACTCGCCGCCCGACACGCGCGCATCGAGCTCGAAAGTGGCGTCGGCGGGGCCGTAGGCGTGCTCGATGGCGTTGGTGGCGGCCTCGGACACGGCAAGGACGATCTCGAGCTCCTCGAGCCTCGAGGCGCCGGCGGCGCGCAGGAAGCGGCCCATCCGCCGCCGCAGCTGAGCCAGGGCGACCGGATCGGCCGGGAGCCGCAGCGAGATCGACCCCACCTCGGGGGGAGCGGGGCGTACTGCCAGCAGGGCCACGTCGTCGCCGGGGCGCCGGCCGCCGAGGATGCCGCCCAGGATCTGATCGCAGAAGTCGCCCAGCTCCCCGCCCGCGATCCCGGCCACCGTGGAAAGCTGGGCGAGGCGGTCCTGAAGCGGCGTGTCGCGCCGCTCGACCAGGCCGTCGGTGTAGAGCAGCAGCGTGCTGTCCGCGTCGATCCGCTCGTCCTGCTGGCGAAACGTCGATGACTCCGAGGTCCCCAGCGGCACCGAGAGTCCCCCCTCCAGATATCGCGGTCGCTCGGCGCGGCCCACCACCAGCGCCGGCGGATGCCCGGCACTGGAATAGCAGACCTCACCGGTGTCGCGGTCCAGGAGCAGGTAGAGCACCGTGGCCATCAGGTCCTCGCTCTCCTTCATCAGGTGCCGGTTGAGCCGCGCGAGCGTCTCGGCCGGCGAGTCCTCGAGCAGCGCGTAGGCCCGGAAGGCGGTTCTCATCTGGCCCATGACCACCGCGGCCCGCAGGCCGTGGCCGACCACGTCGCCCACCACCACGGCGACCCGGCCGTCCTCGAGCTCGATCGCGTCGTACCAGTCCCCGCCTATCGCCGCGCTGCGACTGGCCGGCAGGTAGCGGGCTTCCAGGTCGACCCCTTCGATCCGGGGGAGGCGCTCGGGCAGCAACGAGCGCTGGAGGGTCTCGGCCACCGCGTGATCGCGCTCGTAGGCCTCGCTGAGCTTCTGCTCGATCTCCCTGCGATCGTGGATGTCGGTTGCCGTGCCCACGTAGCCGAGCAGCCGGGCGCCGTCCAAGCGGGGGACCCCGCGGTCGACGATCCACCGGTACTCGCCATCGTGGCGGCGCAACCGGTACTCGCGTTCCCAGGGCACGCGTCTTCGCAGCGCGTGCCGCCAGGTCGTGCCGACACTCTCCTGGTCGTCGGGGTGCACGCCCAGCTCCCAGGCATCCCCGATCTCCTCCCCCGTTCGGCCCGTGTACTCGCGCCAGCCGCGGTTGATGAAGTCGACCACGCCGTCGGCGTTCGCCGTCCAGATGAACACGGGAGCCGCGTTGGCCAGCTCCCGGAAGCGGGCCTCTCCCTCCGAGGCCTGACGCAGCGCCTCCTCGAGGCGCTCGTGCTCGGCCCGGATCTCCGCCTCGGCGCGCTCGCGCTCCACCGCCGCCCCGAGCAGGTTGGCGATCGCCTGGAGGAAGTTCACGTCGTCGTCGGAGAAGTCGTCCGCCCGCCGGCTCGCTGTGGCCAACACCCCGAGCGGGCGACCGGAGACTCCGACGGGGACGGTGGCCGCGCTGCGGCCGCCGTGGGCCAGCAGACCGGGCGAGGGGGTGAATCGATCCTCGTTCTCGAGCTCGCGCGACACCACCGCCTCGCCGACCTCGAGCGTGTAGCGCGCCTGGCTGCCGTGGCCCTGCGGCAGAGCAGCGAGGCGGTCGAACGCCGCGGGCATGCCGTGGTGCGCCCACACCGAAAGGCCTCCATCGCGGATCGGGGTCAGAAGCATCACGTAGGGAACCCCGAGCTCCCCGGCCACCAGCTCGGCTGCGCGGGCGGCCAGCGCCCGCGACTCGGTGCCGGCCATGGCCAGGCGCCCGAGCTCGGCAACGGCGGCCTGCTGGTCCAACCGCCGGCGCAGCTCGTCGTCCGAGCGACGGTCGGGCTGCGCTCCGTCGGCAGGTGAAGGCACGCCGGCGCCCCCCGGACTAGAGGGCTTCGCTGAGCGAGTCACCCTGGAGGCGGGACTTCAGGCGCAGCACCGCCTTGGTGTGCAGCTGGGACACCCGGGACTCGGTGACGCCGAGGACCTCGCCGATCTCGCGAAGGGTCAGGTTCTCGTAGTAGTAGAGGGCGACGACCAGCTTCTCCCGCTCCGGCAGCCGGGCGATCGAGTCGGCCAGCCGGTCCTTCATGTCGGTCAGATCCATCTCGTGCGCGGGGTCCACCGCACTTTCGTCCGGGATGGTGTTGAGCAGGGAGACCTGGTCGCCCGAGGAGTCAGACACCGCCCACAGCTCGTCGAGCGCGACCACGGACGAGTTGGAGATGCGCACCAGCGCTTCGTGGAAGCCCTCGACCGAGGTCTCCAGCTCGTCGGCCATCTCGTGGTCGGTCGGCGCCCGGTGCAGCTTGTGCTCCAGCTTGGCGTTGGCGCGCTCGATCTCCCGTGCCTTCGCCCGGACCGAGCGGGGGACCCAGTCCAGCGATCGCAGCTCGTCGATGATCGAGCCCTTGATGCGGGTTATGGCGAAGGTCTCGAAGCGGATCTCGCGCGCCGGCTCAAAGCGTTCGATCGCCGAGATCAGCCCCAACAACCCGTAGGAGATCAGGTCGGCCTCCTCCACGTGGGCGGGCAGCCCGCTGGACATCCGCCCCGCCGCGTACTTCACCAGTGGCGAGTAGGCCAGTACCAGGCGTTCCCGCGAGCGCGGGTCGCCGCTCTCCTTGTAGCGGCGCCAGAGATCCCGCAGCTCGATCGCCTTGACGTTCGTCTCCAACAGTTCCTCTGTTCAGGCACGGGGGTGAGCCCGCGCATAGGCCTTCTTCAAGCGTTGCGACTCTACCCGAGTGTAGGTCTGGGTAGTGCTGATCGACGCGTGTCCGAGCAGCTCCTGGATCGAGCGCAGATCGGCTCCGCCCTCCAGCAGGTGGGTGGCGAAGGAGTGGCGCAGCGTATGGGGCGAGACCCCTCCCTGCACCGCCGCGCGCCTGACGGCTCCGGTCAGCCGCCGCCTGACGTCTGAGGTACTCAGGCGCTTTCCGGTCTTGGAGACGAACAGCGCCGGCTCGGGCTCCCCCGTCAGCTGGGGACGGCCGCGCTCCAGCCAGGCCGAAAGCGCGCGCCACGCCGGCTCCCCGGCCGGCACGACTCGGGTACGACCGCCCTTGCCCTCGACTCGCAGCTCCTCGGCGTCGGCGTCGAGGCTCTTGACATCGAGGTCGACGACCTCCTCGGCCCGCAGTCCCGCGGAGTAGGTCAGCTCGAACATGGCCCGGTCGCGCAGCTCGAGCGCCGTCGAGCCGGGCATGGAGTCAAACAGCCCGGTCAGCTCGCCCGGCTTGAGCACCGCGGGCAGGTGCTGGTCGCGCTTGGGACTCGAGATCAGGTCGGCGGGGCTGGCCTGTAGACGCCCCGCGCGCACGAGCATGGCGTAGAACGAGCGGATCGAGGCCAGCTTGCGTGCCACCGTGGAGCGTGACATGCCCCGCTCGGAGAGGACCCCGGCGAACCGGCGGAGGGCCCGGAAGTCGAGCATCTCGGGATTCTGGCCCTGGGCCTCGGCCCAGGTGGCCAGCTGCTCGAGATCGACCGCGTAGGCGCGGCGGGTCTTCTCGGCCAGGCCCTGTCGGCGCATGCCGTCGTGAAAGAGGCGCAGGGCGCTCGCCCAACTAGGCTTGCGGGCTGTCGTGTCGAGGTCGAGGTTCTTCATCAACACTCAGGACGGCCGCGCGGCCACCCCGTGGCAGCTCGCCGAAGCCGGGCTCGTGGACGACGAGGACGTTCCGGTGTCCCCGTGGCACCCGATCAGCGGGCCCAGCGACGCCTCCACCATGTGGTACGCGGTGCTTGTAAAGCAGGTGCGCGGCGTCTTCATCGGCATGCTCTGCATTCGCCACGGCGACCGCCAAGCCTCTTTGGAGGCCCAGGGCTGGACCGAGGTGCACTGGGAGGCAATCGGCGTCTGATCGGGGTTCGCCGCTGAGGGCTCAGCCGATGTACATCGGCGCCTGCACCGGCACCTGCGGGTACAGCTCGACCACGTCCGGGATCGACATGCGCACGCATCCGTGCGACGCGGCGGTGCCCAAGGACCCCACCTGGTCGGTTCCGTGGATTCCGGCGCCGTCGAACACGCCCAGCCAGCGGGCCTTGAGCGGGTTGTCGGGTGCGCCGCCGGGCACCGTAGTACCCGCGAGGCTCCCCGCCCAGGAGCTGTTGGGCACGTTCCAGGGAACGTTCACGCCCTTGTTCTGGATGTGGTAGAGGCCCGCGGGCGTCTCCAGCCCCTGCTTGCCGACGGCCACCGTATAGGTCTTCTTCAACTTGAGGTTCCTGTACAGCTTGAGCTTGAAGCCGGCGCGGTCGAGCACCAGCACGGCCGGGTACTTCCTGGCCAGCTGGTCGCGCGTGACCTTCGCCTTGGTCTTCTGGACAGGCGCCGCAACCGTGCGATGGTCGGGATCGATGATCGCGGCCGAGACCGCGGTACGCAGCTTGGCGGTGTCCACACGCACGCCGTCCTTGGAATCGACCTGGGTCAGCGACGGGAACGCGAGCTTGGCGTCCTGGGCGGGCTGGTCGACGTTCTTGGCCACCCGGGAGACCAGCCGGCCAGCGGCCATCTTGGAGTAGGTCACGCGGGCCGCGACGGCCTCATTATGCTTCTTCTTCGTGGCGTCGCGATAGACGCGCGTGAAGATCGATCCGTCGCGCGAGCGCTCCAGGGCCTCATCCACCATTCCCCCCACGTCTGCGCGCGTGCCGGCGTCCTTGGCGGACATGGCGTAGCGGCGTCCCGCGTAGGTGACGGTCACCGGCTTCTTCAGCGGCTTGACCACGCCGGCGGTGATCCGGCTGCGCGCCTGGGCGCTGCTCATGCCCCCCACGTCCACACCGGCCACCGTCACGCCCTCGGCGATCGTGTCTTTTCTCGAGGAGTCGTAGGCGACCGCGCCGACGGCTCCGCCCACGAGGAGCACGGCCAAGGCGGCTATGAGGATGAAGAACGTTTTGCGCATTGAGTGAAACGATGCTGCCGGAGCCCGCGAGCCCTCATGATAGAGATGCGCGCCGGCCTTTCCCAGTCAGGTGACAGGTTTGCAACCCGGCTTGCCGTCTATTCGGCCGCCGGGCCCGATCGGATGAGTCAACCGGCAGGGTCCGAGCGCGCCAAGAGCGATTCGATGGTCCCGATCACGTCGTCGCGGCCACGATGGCCGGCCTCGTAGTCCCGCAGCGCCTCGAGGTCGGCCCGCTCCAGCGAGCTCAGCAGCGAGATGATCTCCTCGGCGCCCAAGGCGTCGTAGTGGTCAACCGGCGGCGCGGGCAAGCCCGGGGCCGCGCCCGCCTGGACCTTCGGCCGGGCGTTGCGAACGTTGGGGCTCCAGCGCAGGAACTCCTCCACCTCGCGCTCGTAGCGGTAGGGCTCGACCCCGCTGCGCAGCAGCGGGGAAAGGCGCATGTGCTCTCCCAGCGCCACCACCGCCTCGCGGCTGGTGTAGCCGTAGTCAAAGCCCGCGGCCTTCAGGCGGCGGTTGTCCACTCCTCGACCGAAACGCATCTGGGCCAGCATCTCGGCCGGGATGTCTACTCCCAGGCGCCGGGCCACCGACGCGGCGAGCCCCGTCCCCCACGGGGGGAGCACGGGGGCGTAGGGCTTGCCCAGCAGGCCGGCGACCTCGGACAGCGCCAGCACGCCGTCGGCGGCCACGTTGAAGACCCCGGGCAGCTCGTTCTGCACCACGTGCTCGAGGGCGTGGACCACGTCGTCCTCGTGAACGAACTGGTAGCGGGGGTCGAAGCCCAGGATCATCGGGATGGCGGGCAGGCCGAACATGTCGATGTGCGAGGTGTCCACGGCGGGGCCCAGCACGTTGGCGAAGCGCAGCACGCTGACCGACACCCCCGGGTTGCGGTCGGCGAACTCGGCGACCGAGGCCTCCGCTTCCAGGATGTCGCGCTCGATCGCGGTGCCCGGGGGGTGCGGGCGCCCCATCGCCTCGTCGAAGAAGGCCGGATCGTCCTGGTTGGCGCCGTAGAAGTGCGTCGAGGACTTGAAGACGAACTTCTTCACGCAACCCCCCTCCCCGCAGGCGGCGAGGATGTTCATGGTCCCGATCACGTTGTTCTCGTGGGCGAGGCGCGGGGCCGTCACCGCGGAGTCGACCACCAGGCGGGTATCGACCACCGTGTCTATCTCCGCCGCCTCCACCACGCGGCGCAGCAGGCCGTGCTGGTTGCTCACCTTCACGTACTCGGTGCGCTCGAGCTCGACGCCTGGCTCCTCGTTGTCGACTCCCACGATGGCCTCGACCCCGGGATCGGCCTCCAGCGCCCGGGCCAGCCGCCCGCCCCAGTATGTGGACAGGCCGGTGATCAGAAAGCGCCGCGACCGCATCAGCCGAACCACACTGACCGGCGCGTAGAGAGCATGTCGAAGAGGCTCTCCTGGATCCGGGCACGCACCTCGTGGGCCACGGTCTGCACGAGAGCGCCGTCGTTTTGCATGTCGGCCGCGTCGAATTGGATCGGCTCCAGGAACCGCAGCTTGAACTTGGCCGGCAGGTAGCCGAGCATGCCCAGGGGGCCGAGGTGCGGGAAGGTCGGGGTGAGCGGGAAGTAGAGCAGGCCGGTCAGCCGCTTGAGCATGCCCATCTGGGCAAAGACGGGGGCCGCCTCCTCGGCTCCGACCACGCTCACCGGCACTATCGGAACGCGCGCCCGCATGGCCGCCTCCACGAAGCCGCCGCGACCGAACCGGCGCAGGCGATAGCGGTCCCTGTACAGCTTCTCGGTGCCCTTGCGGCCCTCGGGGAAGACCAGGACGAGCTGCTGCTCGTCGTAGAGCAGCCGGTGCACGTTGGCCGGGTGGGCGGCCACGGCGCCGAGCTTGGGGAGCAGCATCGAGAGGCCGGGGTAGCCCTTGAAGAAGTGCTCCACGGTGATGTTCAGCGGCCGCGGATGCGGGTGCTCCTCGCGAATCGCCTTGGCGATCATCGTCGCATCGGGCGGCAGCGCCCCCGCGTGGTTGGAAACCAGCAGGGCGCCGCCCGCCGAGGGCACGTGCTCGATCCCCTCGACGTCGGCCCGGAACCAGTAGCGGTAGAGGAAGTCGACGAGGGACTTGTCGAGCGCTTCCTCGACGCGTTCCGAGCGGCCCCAATCGGTCAGCCTCCGGTCGGGCTCCAGCGCGGGCAGGTGACGGCGCAGGTCATCGCCTCGGACGGCTGGCACGGTGGCCCCACGGTCCTTGCCCTCCTGCCGGCGCTCCCGCGGGCTCAACGGCGTGCGCGCGCTCTCGGACATCGGCGTGAGTCTAGTTCTTCAGCGCCGCGGCCAGAGCATCGTGCACGCGGCGCTCGATTGCCACGGCATCGTCACATGCGGGCAATCGCGATACCGTACGCACTCCGTGCGCAAGAAGAAGCTGATCCTCTCCAAGGTGGCGCCGGCTCGCCTCCGCGCCGCGGACGACGC
>Ga0208612_1000922_pt1 | contig 12326 bp, 11 predicted proteins | sample AntDryMetagUQ889_FD_188089 | JGI IMG/M metagenome (GOLD analysis project Ga0208612, IMG submission 188089) | Polar desert microbial communities from Antarctic Dry Valleys - UQ889 (SPAdes) | ecosystem: Environmental > Terrestrial > Soil > Desert | place: Antarctic Dry Valleys | collected 2008-12-31 | reverse complement strand
TCATCCGCACCAGCAACGCCTTCGGCCAGGCGGGCAAGCTCCAACGCTTCGCCACTCCCGACCTCGCCTATCACGGTCAGATCACGAGCCTGCTGCTGCTCCTCTTCCCGCCTGTGTTCTTCTTCGTTCCGCTCGCCGCCTACCGGCGGATTCCCCTCGACCCGTTCAACGTCTTCCTGCTGCTCGCCGTCTGCGTGCTCGTGGTCTACGTCTTCACTTGGCGAGCCGCCTTGGGCGTGTACAACGACTGGAACCTCTATGCCCCCGCAGCGCTGCCGCTGTCCATCCTCTTCTGGCGCAACTTCGCCCGAGCGGAGGCCCCACCGATGCCGGCTTTGTGGAACAAGGCCGGCATCGGCGCAGCCCTGATGCTGACCTCAGCGGTCCACTCGTACGCCTGGATCATCGCCAACCACGTCTGAGGCAGCGGTGACGGCTCCCCACTGCTTGGCCGAGTGTCTGCGGCCCCTACGCAGGCGGAAGGCGACGTCGGCGCCGGCCAGCAACTCACGATCACCCGCGCTGTCGCCGTAGGCGTAGACGATGGCGGGGACGTCGCCGGTCCAAGCTGTGAGACGCGCCAGCTTCTCGGCACCCCGGCAGTTGAGCCCCTCGATCCTTCCCGTCAGCCTCCCGTTGGGGCCGGTCTCGAGCCGTGTGGCCAGGATGGCGTCGAAGCCGAGCAACCGTCCGATGGGATTGACGTAGATCTCGGGTGAGGCGGACACGATGACCAGCTCGTGGCCGGCCCTGCGGTGGGCCCGGACCCGGTCCAGGACATCGGACCGCAGCCGACGGTCGACCACCTCTTCGGCGAACGAAGCCGCCGTCGTCCTCAGGGTCGAAACGTCCTGGTGCTGGAGCATATGGGCCAGGAAAGCCTCCTTTGCCCGGTCGCGATGACGTCCGGAGGTCAGGGCTCGGGTGATGAGCAGCGAGTGGACGAGCACGGCCCGGGAGAGGCGCGCGCCTCCGCGCGCTCGCCGAAGGAAGGGCAGCAGGGTGTCGCCGCGGGTGAGGGTGCCGTCCAGGTCGAAGGCGGCGACGGTGCGCGCCGGCACGGTCACACCTTCATCCTGCGGAACAGCGAGCGGGGGAGGTGACGGACACCGGACATGAGGTAGCGCAAGTGGGGTGGGGCCCAGGTCTGCTCCGCTCCGCGTTCGATGGCCTTCACGATGACGTGGGCCACCTTGTCGGGCGTGGTCGACAAGGGCGGGGGGTCCAGCCCGGCGGTCATCTTGGTGTGCACGAACCCGGGTCGCACCAGGAGCACCTTGGCACCCGAGCCCACCAGGCTGTCGCCCAGGCCCTGGAAGAAGGCGTCCAGGCCGGCCTTGGAGGAGCCGTATACGAAGTTGGAACGCCGAGCCCGCTCTCCCGCCACCGACGACAGCACCGCCAACGTGCCGTGACCCTGCTGGCGCAGGTGGCGGGCGACGTGCAGACCCAACGACGCCGCGCCCACCAGGTTGGTGTGCAGGAGGGCCACCGCCTGCTCGGGATCGTCCTCGACCACACGCTGGTCACCCAGCAGGCCAAAGGCGAGGAGCGTCACGTCCATGTCGCCAAGCGCGGTGAAGGCGCGGTCGACGAAGTCGGCGTGAGAGGCGGTGTCGTCGGCGTCGAAGGCCAGGATCTCCAGGCGCTCGGCACCGAGGGAGCGCAGCTCCGCGGCGGGACCCTCCAGGGAGGCGGGCCTCCGACCGGCCAGTACCACGGCGCGGGTGCGGCGGGACACGAGCAGCCGGGCCGTGGCCAACCCGATCTCCGAGGTACCCCCCAGGAGCAACAGTGATTGGGGCGACCCCAGGGCGTCCTTCATTCGATGTGATCCCGCTGGACGAGGGCGAGCCGGCGGCCGAGGTCGGACTGGAGCATCCCGGCGGGGTCCGCCTTGGCCTGCACGCGTCGCCACTCGTCGAGCCGGGGGTACATGACGGGCACCAGCTCGGGTTTCAGACGGGAGTCCTTGGCCAGGTAGACGCGGCCTCCGGCCTCGGCCACCATCTCGTCCAGCCCGTCCAAGAGAGGCGCCAGTCCCGCCCAGCCTGCGGGCGCGTCCAAGGCCAGAGTCCAACCTTGGATCGGGAACGAGAGCGGTCCGGGGTTGGCGGGGCCGAAGCGCTTGAGCACGGCGAGGAACGAGGGACACTGGGCCGCGCTCAGGTGCGCGAGGACTCGACCCAAGACGTCCTCCTGGCCGAGGGGGAGGGCGAACTGGTACTGCACGAGACCTCGCCTCCCATAGAGACGGTTCCAATTCCGTATGCCGTCGAGAGGGTGGAAGAAGGCGGCCAGGGGCAGGATCCGGTCTCGCTCGAGGGACGGGGCCTTGGCAAACCACAGGGCGTTGAAAGCCCGCACGCTGACCCGGTTCAACAACCCGGATGGCAGCCAGTGTGGCGCCCCGGCAGACGCCTTCGGGTCGAAGGCCAGTGGCGCGTGGCGCGCTCGATCCGGCAGCTCCTCGAGGCGGGCGTGGTGGCCGCGGGTCAGCACCGAGCGACCGAGTGATCCTCCCCGAGCCAGGCAGTCGATCCACGCCACCGAGTACTGGTAGTGGTGGTCACCCTGACCCATGCGATCCAGCACGTCGTCCAGGTCGCGGGCACGCTCGGTGTCCACGCGCACGGACGTGGTCTCCACCGGCCGGAGGCGGACGGTTGTGTCCACCACCACTCCGGTCAGGCCCATCCCGCCGGCAGTGGCCCAGAACAGATCCGGCTCTGCCTCAGGGGAGACGTCCACCGTCCCCGTCGGCGTGATCAAGGTGAAGCGTTCGACGTGATCGCAGAAGCTGCCGTCGACGTGATGGTTCTTGCCGTGGATGTCGGCGGTCAGGGCACCCCCCACGGTGACGTGTCGGGTGCCGGGCGTGACCGGGACGAACCAGCCGAGCGGCAGGAGCAGGCGCATGAGCGCGTCGAGACTGATGCCGGCGTCGACCTTCACCACGCCGTTCACGGCATCCAGGTGGTGGATCCCGTCCAGGCCGGTGAGGTCGATCACCACGCCGCCGGCGCACTGGGCGGCGTCGCCATAGCTGCGCCCGAGGCCGCGAGCAATGGCACCGCGGCCGGGTTCGCTACGGAGCACTGCCTCTACCTCGTCTCTCCGGACCGGTCGGGCCACTGCTGCTCGGGTGGGCGCCGTCCGGCCCCACCCGGTCAGGACCCGGTCGAGTGGCTGTCCATCGCCGTGCAGCGGTCCGCCGGTGTCAGCCGGCATGAACGGCGACGGCCACGGTTGCCAGCCACACCACGACCAGCAGCTGGAGGGCGCGGTCCTCGAAGACGAGCTGCTCGGGACAGCCACCCTTGCCGGCGTCGAGGAGGAGGGCATAGCGCACGATGACGAGCACGAAGGGGACGATCGAGAGGGGGTACCAGAGAGCACCCCCGGCCGCGCCGGCCTTCTCGACGGCCCACACGCTGTAGGCGACGATGGCCACGGCGGCGGCGAGCGAGCGCACGTGGTGCAGGAAGGCGAGCGAGTAGATGCCGAGGGTCGACCGGTGCTTGTCTCGTTGCGCGCCCAGTTCGATGTGTTCGGCGGTTCGCTTGCCCGAGACCAGCAACAGCGAGCCGAAGGAGGTGACGATCAGGAACCAGTGGGAGATGGGCACGCCCACGGCCACCCCGCCGGCGACGGCCCGCAGGACGAACCCGGACGCGACGACGGCCAGGTCGGCGACGGGCACGCTTCTCAGCCAGATGGTGTAGAGCGGCTGGATGGCGGCGTAGGCACCCACCACCAACGCCAAACGCCACCCCGCGAGGGCCAATGCCAGGGCCACGCTGGACACGAGGAGCAACGCGCCGACCACCTTGGCCAAGCCGACGTCGACCGCACCCATGGCGATCGGCCGCCCGCTCTTGGTGGGATGAAGGCGATCGGCGGCGACACCCAAGGCGTCATTGAGGAAATACGTGCCGCTGGCTGCAAGGCAGAACACGCCGAAGGCTCCGCCGGCGACGATCACCACGCCCGGGTCCGTGAGGAGCCCAGCCATTCCCGGCGCGGCGAAGACCAGCAGGTTCTTCACCCATTGCCGAGGCCGGGCCGTCAGGAGCAGCGCGCCGCCGAAACCTGCTGCTCGCCGAGGAGCCTGGAGCGCGACGGCCTCGAGCTCCGGGGTGGCAGCACCGGCGGTCCCACGCGCGATCTCCAATGCCTGGGCGTGTGGATGAGTGCTCATGAGATCGTGTCGCTCGGAGACGCTACCGGTTCGGGCGATTCAGATCACGAGCGAGCCGTTGTTGGCCCATTGGGTCATCAAGAACCCTTGGAAGAGGACCAGGGCGATGGTGAGGGCTTGGTCGACATTGGGTCTCGAAGCGGTGATACGGGCGGCGACCACGTACAACGGGAAGATCACGAGGGTGTAGCGGACCATCGAATACCACACGCCATAGGACATGGGCGGGAGCACGGAGACGAGCACGAACGACAGGTAAGCGGCGCCGAACCTCCTCGCGAAGACGAGGGTCAATGCCAGCACGACGATCAGGTACCAACCGTTGAAGCGCCAGATGGCATTGTCCCCCGAGAGGTTGCGCCAGACCGCCGAGACGGGGTCCTGGAGGCGGTGGCCCCACGCCGTCTCCTGGATGCGGGTGAATGCCAGCCCGTCTCCGGTCAGCGCCTCGTTGATGCCCATGAACACGAGCAGGCCGGCCGGAAACCCGGCGAGCCAGAGCACGTCGGGCCGCATTCTCCGGAGCGAGCGGCCCCGCTGCTCCAGGTACATCCACAGCAGCGGGACCACCACCAGGGCGCCGGGAGCGCGGCTCAGGGCCAGGAAGAAACCGAGCACGCCCACCACCCACCATCGCTTGGTGCGGGCGTAGTAGAAGCACATCACCGCCAGGGCCAGGTAGAGCGACTCGGTGAGCATGGCGGAGAAGAGGAATGCTGCCGGCGCGGCGACGAGGTACTTCACCGCTCTCCTCGCCGTACCGGTGTCGTCGTCCAGGCTCACGAGCCGGTACAGGAACACGCAGGCCACGAGAAAGGCCACGTTGGACACCACCAGGCCCCCGACGAACGGGCCCCCGACGAACCACCCCACCCACCGAGAGACATAGGGATACAGGGGGAAGAAGGCGTAGTTCGGGAACGGGCCCTGGAGGGGGAACGACTTGTAACCGTCCTGGGCGATGCTCAGGTACCAGGAGGTGTCCCACTGACCCCAAAGGTCAAGGAACGGAACGCTCGAGTAGGACGTTGCGATGCCGAGCGGTTGGGGATGCACCACCGGTCCGGGTGTCAGGTCCCGGGAGACCAGCCCGATCACCACGAGAACGACCCTGGTGGCCACGAAGACGAGGAGGAGGCCGATCACGTCCCTTCTCCACGGCCGTACCGGTCTCTGCCGCCGAGGGACTTCCAGGGGCGGCTCGTCCGGTTGCTGTTCCGAAGTCGGGAACCGGGCTTCGAGCGCCGTGATCCGTGCTTGCAGGCGGTCCAAATCGGTCTGCCCCGGTGGCTGCGCCTTTCCCGTCCCTCCTTGGCTGCGCCGGCGCAGAGACTCCATGACGCCCATCAGCGTGCTGCAAAGTCGCCAAGGCGTCGAGCGCCGACTCTGCCGATCGTCGGACACGGCCGCCGGTAGCCTGAGCGATCATGGCGCGACCGCCGTTACGCAGGCTCGTGCGTCGGGTCCTCAGAGCTGAGCCCGAGCGGCGTCTTCGATGGCTGCTCGGGGTGGGCCTGGTCGCGGTCGGGGTCCGGGTCCTGTACGTGGTGGTGGTGCTCCGGGACTATGCCCCGGCCAGTGATGCCTTGCACTATCACTCGCTGGCGGCAGCGGTAGGAGACGGCCGGGGGATGGTCCATCCATTTCCCTTTGGCTACCCGCATGCCACGGCTTTCAGGCCGCCGCTGTATCCGCTCCTGCTGGGTGGCGTATACGCCGTCACCGGACCCAAGCTCGGAGCGGCCCAGGCTCTCAACGTGGCGTTGGGCACCGGGGTCGTCGTATTGGCGTCGCTCTTGGCGTGGCGTCTGGCGGGCGGAAGAGCAGGCGTCGTAACGGGGCTGCTCGCCGCGGTGTATCCACCTCTGGTGTTCAACGACGGTCTCCCCCTGAGCGAGCCATTGGGTTTGCTGCTCCTGGCCGCCATCGTGCTGCTGCTGCTGGACCAACGGGCCGTATGGGCGGGCGTCACCGGTGGGCTCCTCCTGCTCACCCGACCCAGTGCCCAGCTCTTCGTCGCCGTCCTCGCCGCGTGGGTGGTGTGGCGGCTGGGCTGGAAACGCGCCTCGTTCTTCGTCGTGTGTGTCGCCCTGGTCGTGACGCCATGGATCGTCCGGAACTGGGTCCGCATGGGAACCCCGGTACTGGTGACGTCGAACGGCTTCAATCTCAACGCCATCTACTCACCCGAGGCCAAGGCGTCCGGCGGTTTCGTCGACGGGTTCTTCGATCCTCGCTTTGCCCAGCTCCGAGCCGGGATCGGGAACGAGGCGAAGCTCGACGCCGTCCTCCGGCGCCATGCCGTGGCCGAGTTGCGCCGAGACCCCTTCCACGTCGCGCGGATCGCGCCCGGGGGTCTTCAGAACATCCTCGAGCCCGAACCCGGCCGCAACGACGTGGCGTTGGTGAACGACGGTCGCAACGTCAAGCTGCAGGCATGGAGCGTGCCGTTTGCCTGGTACGTCCTGGTCGCCGGCACGGTTGGGCTCTGGATGCTTCGGCACCGTCCGGGTATCGGTCCGTTGGTTCTGGCTGCTGTGGTGTTCACCGCCCTCAGCTCGGTCACCGTGGCGGCTCCTCGTATGCGGGCTCCGCTCGATCTCGCCTGCTGCATCGGGGTAGGTGGCCTGGCCGCAGAGTTGGCAACTCGCTGGGAGTCCCACCAACGTCGGTCACGGCTACCCGCGGCGGCCTAGTTTCCGTTCGTCGACCAGTGCCACGGCTCCCGGGGCAGGTTGGACAGTCCGAAGCGACCGGCGTTGCTTCTGAGCCATTGGAACGCCGCGTTCCCACTGCTGATGAGACGACCGTTCCAAGTGAAGTCGATGGCGAGCCCCCGCTCGTGCATGGACTGACCGGGCCTGGCCGTCGGCGGCCGGCACTGCGAAGCCGGCTTGTTGTAGACGTCCCCGCCACAGTTCGCTCGCCGGACCGCGATCTGGCCGTCGGAGCTCCTGTAACCACTTCCGCTGAGCGCGAAGCCGTCTGCCTGCGCCGCTGCCAGCAACGACTCCACGCGGCCGGCGATCTCGCTGGCGACAGTGATGCCTCGGACGGTCGTCAGGCTTCCCGAGCTCACTCGTACCGCCGGAACTGACGCGGTCCTCGGGGCCGCTCTGCCTGCTGCCCGAGGCGCCGCCGCGACTGCAGCGACCCTCGCAGCCAGGACGGCCTGTCGGCGGGCGATGTCGGCGGCAAGCTGACCATCGATCGTGGCCAGCGAGTCTGCCTCGGCCAAAGCCCGTTCGAGGCGCTCTTCGACGGAGCCGGCCACCTCTTCCTGCTTCACCTGGGACTGTGTGAGCTCACCAAGACGGGCATCGACTTCCTTGCGGCGGGCGGCGGCCTGCTGCTCCGCCTTGTCGGCGGCGGCGCGCTGGAGGGTCAAGTCCTCCTTGGTCGCCTTCAGCTCGTCGGCACGATCTGCTCCAGCGCCTATGGCGGCGCGCATGAGCTGCTGCTTGGCGACCACCTCGGGAAGCGACGACGAGTTGAGGGCGATCATCACCCCGTCCGAGGGTCCCCGAACGTAGGCGTCGACGGCCTCACGGCGCATGGCCCCGCGTAGCCGTCCGAGCTTGGCGGCCGTGGCCCGTTCCGCTTCCCGGGCCTGTGCGGCTGTTGCCGCCGCTGCCGTCGCGGCCTGGGCCGCGGACGCCGCCTCTGCCTCCTGGCGTCGAAGGTTGCTGTCGATGGCATCGAGGGCCTGATCGAGCTCGGCGTCCGAAGCCTTCAAGACGTCGACTTCAGCCGCCTTCTGGGCCCGCTGTCCCTGAACCTCCTTGCGGCGAGCAGCCGGGTCCGAAGACTTCTCGGCGGCCTGAGCCGGCGACACGACACCGGCTCCGATGAGGGAGGTGACGATCAGTGCGGTAGCCAGAAACCGGCCCCGTCGATTGGACGCCAAGAGCAACTCCCCTGTGTTGATGGACCTGGACAGTGTGGATGGAACTTGACAGCGCACCGGCGGGGCGCGCTGCGCCGCTCGTTCAAATCGGTGGGTTCGGGCCCAAATCTAGCGGCTACGACGTCTAGGTGTCGAGGAATCGACCGGCCCGCTCCGCACGGCGAAGACACAATGGTGTCAGTTGAGGCGGGAGCGCTGCAAGTTGGCCTCCGCCCGTGCTCGCTCAGCCGATGCGTCGGGAAGCAGGTCAGCGAGGTCCTCGAGCAGGGCCGCGGCCTCGGCAAATCGGCCCAGGGCAGCGTGTGCGGAGGCGGCGTCGGCCATCTCGGAAACGCTGTCGGCAGGAATGGTGGTGCGGAGCCGAAGAACCCACCCGGTGGACCAGACGTCACCCGTTGTCAGGTAGAGCTGGCGGAGGTTTGCCAGCATTCTCGCCAGGATGGCCCGTTTTCCCACTGGGGCCAGCGCCGATGGGTCGAAGGCAGCGGATGCTCCATACGCCGATCGGTACAACGCCTCGCAGTCGCCCTCGTCGAGGATGCGCCCCCGGTCGAACGGGTCGAGGAGCACCCTCGGTGTGGATGCATGTCGGACCAGGAAGTGCCCGGGCATGCCGACTCCCTCGAAGGGCACGTCCACTCGCCGGCCCACCTCCATCGTCACGACGGCGAGCGAGATGGGGATGCCGAGGCGTCTCTGCAGCACATCATTGAGGAACGAGTTCCGGGGGTCCGCGTAGCGGGTGGTGTTCCCGGAAAAACCCAACACATCGAACAGGTAGTGGCGCAGACCGTCGAGGCCGGCGGCTGTGCAGCCACCGGCGAGCTCGTCCAACAGAACCAGCACCGCGGCGGTGTCGAGACCCGAGTAGGCGTGAGCGGCGATCAGGACCGCTGCTTCGTCGAGCGGGATCTCGTCGTCGGCCCGACCTACGAGCTCGGCGAAACGACCGGTGACATCGTCGCCGTGCGGATGATCCAAGTCACGACCCTACTGGGCCCGTCGTCGCGGCCACGGCCTACGAGGGGAAGAGCCGTCCTACGGGAGCAGTGGTCCGGCGACGGTGAGGGTGGTCTCGGTGGCCAGGCCCTTGCTGTCCTCGGCTCGGATGGTGATGAGGTTGGGTCCGGGCCGGAGCGTCAGCGAGGGCGTCGACCAGTTCATCTGCCAGCGCCAGCCTGACCTGTAGTCACCGGCCGTCACCTGCCAGGTCATCGTGGCCACGCCTCCGCCACCGAGCTGATCCCGCCAGCGCACGGCGCGGACGGCGAGGTTGTCCACGGCCGTGCCGGAGACGACCACCTTGCCCGACGTGCTACCGGTGCTCGTCGCCGTCGGGCTTGTGATCCCCAGATCCGGCGGACGGGTGTCCACCACGCCTGGGGCAGACCCCGCCTGCATGCCTGCGGCGTAGGATGAGTAGTCGAAGCCGTTCAGACCCCGGAAGGCGTAGAGGCCGAACTCCTGACCTGTGCCCCAACGCCGGAAGGCATCGAGTTGCTGGGTCACGGCGGCGGGCGAGCGGGCCTGCTCCCAGGGGGAAATGCCGCTGTTGATCCATGCGAACGGAGAGATGAAGAACCGGCTCGAGGCGTAGGACCAGTTGGAGAACCGACGGGACAGCAGGCTGTACGTACGGTTGTAGTCGTAGGCGAGGGCCGTGTCCCACGTTGATCCGGGGATGTGGGTTTCCTTGTAGAAGACAGAGTTGTACATGCGGATGGCTCGATAGCCGGTAACCGACGAGATGCCATCCCACAGTTCGAGGTAGACCAGAGAGACATACTTGTCTCGGATGCCGTTGACCTTCTGTTGGACGAGTTCCTCCCAGGACTCGGGGAAGAGCGTGCCGTAGGCGAGGACTTCGGCATTGGGAAGGGAACCGAGGATGGTGGACATCAGCTGCCGGCCCCGCTCTCGAACCATGCTCCGAACCTCAGCCTCTGGCCGGGTGTTGCCCTTGTAGTTCCAGCGCCAGCTCGCGGTCCGAGCACCGCCGGTCTGCGGGTAGAGCTCCTGGTCGGTGGCCAGGCCGGCGAAACCCAGTGTCTTGGCCGCCCCCGCGATGTCCCGCACGCGGGGAAGCACGATCTGCGACCAGCCGGCGTCGTCGAACCAATCTCGCAGCGGCGTCTGCGTGTTGAAGTAGTTGACGGCGTAGAAGCCCAGATACATCTTCATGCCCCGAGCCCGGGCACGGTCGACGATCTTCGAGTCGCGCAGCGATCGTTGCGTCGAGTAGTTGGATCCCAGCAGCGAGGCGGTGGGATCCCCGGTGAAGTCCTGTGTCCCACCCATGCCCTTGAGCTGACGGTTCATGCACACGAAGCCGTCGACACCCTTGGCCTTCCACCGGTCGAGGTTGGCGTCGTTCAGCGCCGCCACGTCGCCGCAGGGGAGCCAGAAGATCATGCGGTGCGCCCCGTCGCCGCTGCTCGTGGCGACGGGGTCGGTGACCACGGCCGAAGTCGAAGGGGCGGTCGGAGCCGTCGTCGCGGCCCGAGTGGCTGTGGCGGACGTGGACCCGATGAGCAGGACCGCGGCCAAGACCAGCAGCAGCCAAGGCCATCGTGGCGTGCCCTGCGCCGTCACGCGCGTCAGCCGCCTCCCAGTGTCCCCCCTCACCGAGAGTCGCCGTAGTGGTGGTCCCTCCGAACTCACCAATCGGACCGCGCCCGCACGCAGGGCACCGGTTCGGCCTGAGCTAAGTGCTCTGGACCGTAATTCCGATCACGTATTCCTGGGACCTCACGCGGCGGGCCGGTAGTCCTCCTTCTCGGCAAGTCGCTTCATCATCTTGGCCAGGTCGCTGCGTGTGAACTTCCATTCGAAGGGTGCAGCGGTCTGCTCGTAGCGTCGCTCGAAGGCGAGCAGGCGGGACTCGACCTCGGCCAGGTCAGCGAAGTCGTTGGGGGTGAGCACCTTGCGCTGGACCACCGAGAAGTAGATCTCGACCTGGTTGAGCCACGACGCGTGGATGGGCGCGTGAACCAGGCGGGCGGTCGGCCAGCGCTCTTGGAGACGCTCGATGGACTTCTTCCCTCGATGGGAGCTGCCGTTGTCGACCACCCAGAACACCCGCTGTGCCGAGGTGTACGGCTCGGTGGTCATCACCTGTTCGACGAGACGCCCAAAGGGCTCGATGCCCGTCGTCGCTTCGCAGCGGCCGAAGACCTTGGCCCTGTGCACGTCCCAGGCGGCCAGGTACGCCAGGGCGCCGCCTCGTTCGTACTCGTGCTCGACGCGCATGTCGCGCCCCGGTGCCGGGGCCAGGGTGGCATGGCAACGACCGCGGGCCTGAATGGAGGTCTTTTCGTCCGCGGACACCACGAAGTCCCCCTCTCCCAACGGTTCGCCTTGCCATTGGCGGACATAGAGGTCGAGCACTCGGCCAGCCTTGGCCTCGAAGTCGGGGTCCCGGGGGAAGATCCACGAGCGATGAGTCCACGGGCGGATGGCGTCCTCGGACAGCCACCGCCACACGGTGGTGCCGGAGATCTCGGCCACGATGCCGCGGGAGACGACCTCAGCAGCGATGTCGGGGAGGTGCAGGCGCGACAGCGGGACGCCGAGGCGCGACGGCAGCTCGCAGGCCAATGCCTTGACGGCGACGACCACCTCAGGGGGAAAAGACCGGGGGTCGACCCCCCCGGGGACGCTCCTCAAGGCCGGCCAAGCCGTCCTCGAAGAAGCGCTTCCGCCACTTCGACACGACCTCCCGGCGGGTGTCGAGCCGGGCGGCGATCTCGTCGTTGTCCAGCCCCGTCGCAGCCAGCAGCACGATCTTGGCCCGGACCACATCTCGATACGGCAACGTATACCGGCGGCTCCTGGCCTCCAGCTCCTGGCGCTGCTCGGAGGTGAGGAGCAACACGTACGGGCTCTTCCTGGGCATGACATTCTCCCCTTTCGGGGGAGACCATACGTTAGCGGATGCCCAGGCTTACGTGACCGTAGTTACGTGCTTGTATTTACGGGGACGGGTACTAAGAATCGTGTCACCAGCCGCAAACACCGGGCCGCATCACAGCGCCTCGACGTAGCCTGCGGCGACCTCCTCGGGCGGGTTCGTGTAGCGGGCGATGTAGCGCTGGGAGCGATGTCCGAGGCGGCGCTCCAGTTCGTACGCGTCGGCGCCCGTCGCCTCCGACAGGGAGAAGGCGAACGTGTGTCGGCATAATCGTGGGGCCGAAGAGGGCTGATCCGTCGCTCCGGGTC
>Ga0208612_1000921_pt1 | contig 12326 bp, 11 predicted proteins | sample AntDryMetagUQ889_FD_188089 | JGI IMG/M metagenome (GOLD analysis project Ga0208612, IMG submission 188089) | Polar desert microbial communities from Antarctic Dry Valleys - UQ889 (SPAdes) | ecosystem: Environmental > Terrestrial > Soil > Desert | place: Antarctic Dry Valleys | collected 2008-12-31 | reverse complement strand
CGATCGGCCCCACGCCCATGATCTCGGGGGCGAGGCCGCTGGTGGCTGACGCGACGATCCGCGCCCGCGGCTTCATGCCGAGCTCACGCGCCCGATCCTCGGACATGACGAGCGTCGCCGCCGCGCCGTCGTTCAGCGGGCAGGAGTTGCCCGCCGTCACCGTCCCGTTCTCGCGGAACACGGGCTTCAGCTCGCCGAGCCTCTCGACGGTGGTGTTCGGTCGCGGGCCGTCGTCCTGGGAGACCGTGTTGCCGTCGGGCGTGTCCACGGGCACGATCTCGCGCTCGAAGAAGCCCGAGTCACGCGCCTCGACCGCCCGGTCCTGCGAGCGCTTGGCGTACTCGTCCTGATCCTCCCGCGACACCCCGTAGCGCTCGGCCACGTTCTCCGCGGTCTGGCCCATCGAGATGTAGGCGTCGGTGCGCCCGTCCTCCCCGTTCACGCGCTCGTTCTTGAAGTCCGGCTCGGGAAGCTCCGTGCCCTCGGGCGCCTGGCTCTTGATGTAGCCCATGAGCTGGGGCAGCCCGTCCTCGCTCCACGGCCCGACGCGGCTCACGTGCTCGACGCCCGCGGCGATGAACGTGTGGCCCTCACCGGCCTTGATGGAGTGCGCGGCCATCCGGATGGCCTGGAGGCTCGACGCGCAGTAGCGGTGGACCGTCGTGCCGGTGGTGGCCTCGGGCAGGCGCGAGAGCAGGGTGAGGATGCGCCCGATGTTGTAGGACTGCTCGCCCTGGGGCAGCCCGCAGCCGCAGATCAGGTCCTCCACGTCCTCGGGGCTGAGCGCGGGGTTGCGGTCGAGGAGCGCGTCGATAACGAGGGCGCCGAGGTCATCCGGGCGCACGCCCGTCAGTGAGCCCTTGAACGCGCGCCCGATGGGGGTCCGCACGGAGTCGACGATCACGGCTTCGGGCATGGGTTCGTTCTCCTGAGGCTGGGGAGGGCACGAGCGGGATTGACTCGCGAGTCAACTTTCGGTCCAGATGCTAGAGCCGGGCGCGAGAGTGCCGCCCGGGCGCTGAGCGAGCGCAGCCGCTCGAGGGCGTCGGCGTCGCGGGCGGCGGCCACCACGCGCCCGCCCAGCGAGTCGAGTCGACGGGCGGCGCGCATCAGAGCGGCCGGGCCAGGCTCACCGCGAAGAGGCCGTCCTCGTCGGTGAACAGCGCCTCGAGCCCGAGCCCGGCGGTGCGCAGCTCCTCTTCGAGACCCTCGGGTGTGAACTTGGTGGAGATCTCGGTGAGCATTTCCTCTCCGTCGGCGAAGTGCACCTCGATCCCCGCGGCGGCGATCCGCACGTGTTGCTCGGCGCGGGCCACGAGGCGCATCTCGATCCGCGAGGCGTCGGGGTCGAACACGGCCCGGTGCTCGAACGCCTCGGGCTCGAAGTCGCCACCGAGGGCGGTGTTCACGTTGCGCAGCACGTTGCGGTTGAACTCCGAGGTCACGCCGGCGGCGTCGTTGTAGGCGGCCTCGAGCACGGCCGGGTCCTTGCGCAGGTCGGTGCCGAGGAGCAGGAAGTCGCCGGAGCCGAACAGCTCTCGCAGGCTGGCGAGGAAGGTCGCTCTCTGCTCGGGGAAGTGGTTCCCGAACGTCCCCCCGAGGAACGCGAACAGGCGGTGCTCACCGGCGGGCAGGTGGGGGAGGTGGCGCTCGAAATCGCCCACCAGGCCGTGCACCCGCAGGCCGGGGTAGAGCTCGCACAGCTCGAGCGCCGAGCGCTCGACCACCGCCTCGGAGACGTCCACCGGCACGTAGCGCTCGAGCGTCCCGGCGCCGGCCATCGCGTAGAGCAGCGCGCGCGTCTTCGAGGCCGACCCCGAGCCGAGCTCCACCAGCTCCCGCGCGCCCGTGAGCTCGACGATCGTCGGCGCGTGGCGGTTGAGTATCGCCCGCTCGCACCGCGTGGGGTAGTACTCGGGCTGCTCGGTGATCCGATCGAAGAGCTCCGACCCGCGGGCGTCGTAGAAGTACTTCGGCGGCAGCTCCTTCGGCCTACGCTCGAGCCCGGCGCGGATGTCGGCGGCCATCGAGTCGAGCGAGCCCTCCTCGAGGAAGGAGTCGATCTGGATGTCGGGGGCGGCGAGCGTGGCCATCTACGCTGCGCAGCGGAAGCCGACGAAGATCTGGCGGCGCTCGGGCAGGTCCCACGATCGGAACGTGGAGCGCACGGCGTCCGAGCGGGTCGCCCACGATCCGCCGCGGAGCACGCGATAGCCCTTGCCGAAGTGGGTCTCCGAGTACTCGCGGTAGGGGAACGCGCGGAACCCCGGGTAGCCCCGGAGCTCGTTCGTGGTCCACTCCCATGCGTCCCCGATCAGCCCGAGGACGCCGTACGCCGACGCCCCTCCCGGCAGCCCCCCCGCCACGGCGGGCCCCATCGACCGCTGGTCGAGCGTCACCCGCCCCGGCGACGGCCGCTCCTCGCCCCACGGCCAGGTGCGCTTGGCTACGGCGTCGGCATCCCAGGTGGCGGCCTTCTCCCACTCGGCCTCGGTGGGCAGCCGCTTCCCGCGTGAGCGCGCATAGGCCTCGGCCTCGAAGAACGAGACGTGCATGACCGGCAGCTCGGCGCGGAGCTCCTCGGTGCGGTCGAACGCCCGGACCCGCCCGTCGGCCCCCCAGTATCCCGGGCGCTCGGTGCCGGAGGCCCTCCGCCACGCCCACCCCTCCTCGGACCACCACTCGGGGCGTGAGTACCCGCCCTCCTCAACGAACTCGAGGTACGCGCCGTTCGACACGGGGGCGCGGTCGATCTCGAACGCGGGGACGTGGACCTCGTGCTGCGGGCGCTCGTTGTCGTAGGAGAAGCCCGCTTCCGGTCCGGCGCCCATGAGGAACGGGCCGCCCTCGACGGCGACCATCTCGCCCTGCGCATGGCGCGCGCCGTGCACGGGAGGGTGCTCCGGCTCCCGTCGCAGCGTCCCCGGTGGGGCGATCTGGAGGGTCTGGAGCATGGTCTCGTTGTGCTGGTGCTCGTGCTCCACGAGCATCTCCCAGACGAATCCGCCCGCGTTCAGCGGGTCGTCGGGGTTCGAGAGGTCCGCGTGCTCGAGGCCCTCGAGGGCCCGCTCGTGGACGTCGGCCAGGTAGGTCCGGGCCTCGGCACAGCGCAGGTACGGAAGGTCGCCCCGCTCCGCCCGGGGGGTCTCCTCGGCGTCGTAGACCTCGAAGAGCTCGGGCCGGAGCCCCTCGCGGCCGCTTGCGCGGGAGATCCACAGGTCGGCGAAGGCCGCGATGTGCCCGAGGTCCCAGGCGAGCGGGCTGAGCAGCGTGTCGTGCACCCGATCGAGAGCCTCGTCGCATACCGGCTCCACGAGCCACAGGGTGTGCCCGTGCGCCTCCGCGAGCCGCGCGGCGAGGTCGCGCTCGGGCAGCGCTTCGACCCCTCCAGGGGGCAGTGTTTCGGAACGCGGGCGTCGCACGGCGGGGCTGAAGGAATCGTATCCAGCCGTGTGAGCCCCATGCGCACCCGCCAGCGCTTCGTAAGACGCTTCGTAAGACGACTGGGCGCGGGGACGCTGGAGGCGTGCCGCCCGGGCGCTCCGGCGCGCCCCCGGACGTCGATCGCAACCCTCCGCGCGGCTAGACCCCGCCTCCCGGGCGTGGTGTTACGGTTCGGCCACGATGAAGCTCACGCGACTGGGTTGGGCGGAGCTGGTGGGCTTGGGCGCGGCGATCGTGCTCCTCGCGTCGCTGTTCATGCCCTGGTTCCTCACCCAGACGGGGAACCGCAACTCGCGCATCAGCGGCCTTCGCTCCCAGCGCGAGACCATCGACGCGTTCGTGGCCTTCGACATCTTCAGCTGGGTCCTTCTGATCGCCTGCATCGCGCCGTTCGTGCTCGCCCTCATCGTCGTGAGCGGGACCACCCTCAACTGGGATCGCGGCGAGGTGACCGCGATCATCGGCGTCTGCTGCGCGGTGCTCATCCTCTACAACGGCCTTCTGGGCGGCAAGCCCGACGACGGGGTGGAGATCACCCTCGGGCCGGGCTGGTACGTGGCCCTCTTCTCATGCCTCGGCATCTTCTTTGGCGGGGTGCTGCGCATGGCCGAGAAGGGCGTAACGAACAAGCCGCCCGGGTTCTGATGGCTCCCGAGCCCGAGGAGCCCTCGCCGGCCGCTGGCGCCACGGTGGATGCGCCGGACCGCAACCTCGCCCTCGAGCTGGTCCGGGTGACCGAGGTGGCGGCGCTCGCCTCGGCGCGCTGGGTGGGCCACGGCGACAAGGAGTCGGCCGACCAGGCCGCGGTGGACGCCATGCGCCTCCTTCTCGACACCGTGAGCATGGACGGAATCGTCGTCATCGGCGAGGGCGAGAAGGACGAGGCACCCATGCTCTACAACGGGGAGCGGATCGGGAACGGGTCGGCTCCGGAGGTGGACATCGCGGTCGACCCGCTCGAGGGCACGAGCCTCACCGCCAAGGGCTTCCCGAGCGCCCTGTCGGTCATCGCACTGGCCGAGCGCGGGGCGATGTTCGACCCCGGTCCGTGCTTCTACATGCAGAAGATGGCGGCGTCCGACGAGCTCGCGCACCTGCTCGACCTCGACCGGCCGCTGCCCGAGACCCTCGGCCTGATCGCGAAGGAGAAGGGCACCGACGTCCGCGACGTGACGGTGGTCATGCTCGACCGCCCGCGCCACGAAAAGGCCACGCGCGAGATCCGCGAGGCCGGCGCGCGCATTCGCTTCATCTCCGACGGTGACGTCTCCGCCGCGCTGCTGGCCGTGACCGAGCGCTCGCCGGTGGATCTGCTCTGGGGGATCGGGGGCACCCCCGAGGGGGTGATCACCGCGGCGGCCGTCAAGTGCATCGGCGGGCAGCTCGTCGGCCGCCTGTGGCCGCGCGACGAGGACGAGCGCCGCGCCGCCCTCGACGCCGGCTACGACCTGGAGGAGCAGCTCGACCGCGACCGCCTCGTCACCGGTCACGACGCCTTCTTCGCCGCGACCGGGGTGACCGACGGCGACGTCCTCCAGGGCGTGCGCTACTCCTCGAGCGGCGCGACTACCGAGTCGCTCGTCATGCGTTCACGATCGGGCACCGTGCGCCGGGTGAAGGCCGAGCACGACCGTTCGAAGTTGCGGGAGCTGAGCGGCGAGCGCTAGGGCTGGGCGGGTCACGCCGCCTCGGCCTCCCGCACCTCCCCCTCCGGCGCTCCGGCCGCCACCTGCTCGCCGCGCAGCGCCGCGGCCTTCGAGGGCGCGAGGTCGAGGTTGGCGATCGACCGCAGGAAGCCGTGGGTCACGAGGATGTGGATGCGCAGCTGGGTGACCCGGTAGAGCCAGCGGCCGAAGCTTGAGAACCAGCCCCAGCCGGCGATCAGCGGGTAGAAGTTCGCCACCTCGGAGGTGACGTTCGCCACGACCTCGTTCGGGCGCTTGCCTTCCTCCCGCCTCACGGCCAGGCGCAGGAAACCCTTGCTCCGGCCGAAGGGCGCGACGAGGATCCCGCTCGCGATCCGCCAGGTGACCTGCCCGAAGTCGCTCTCGGTCTCGTACTCGGGGGCATGGAAGGTCAGGAGCTTCAGCGGCCGGCTGAGCAGGACGACCTCCCGGCCGTCCCGGGTGTAGACCACGCGCAGCAGCCCGAGCGAGACCTTGGAGAGGTAGGCCCAGTACGTGCGGGCGAGGCGCTCGAGGTACTCCGGGCTCCACACGCTGTCGAGCTCGACCTTGGGGAGTGTCACCCGCGCGCACTGGCGGGTGGTCACGCCGTCCGCCTCGGACGATCCGGGCGTGGGCGCGTCGATCAGCTCCACCCGTGCGCGGGCGCGCTGCCAGCGGCGGAAGAGACGTCGGGGGTCACGGGGGCGCACGGAGCGAGTCCTCAGAACAGGAGCTCGATGGGGACGGAGGAGCCCGCCTCGACCGCGCCCTCTCCCGCCTCGACCAGGGCGAACGCACCCGCGCCGAGCATCGAGGTGAGCACGTGCGAGCCCTGCTCCTTGGTCGGCTCGACGTGCCAGCCGTCGGCTCGGGCCTCGAGGCGGCAGCGCACGACCTCGTCGCGCTCGGGCTGGCGCTCCACGCGGCGGTCGAGCACGGCGTTGGTGCGGGTGTCGAGCGGTTCGGCGCCGGCGAGGCGCCGCAGAGCGGGGCGCACGAAGAGATGGAAGGTGACCATGGCCGAGACCGGGTTGCCGGGGAGGCCGAACACGAGCTTCTCGCCCAGGACCCCGAACCACGTGGGCTTGCCGGGCTTGAGCGCCACGCGCCAGAACACCTCCTCGACGCCGATGTCGATGAGGGCGGGCTTCACGTGGTCGTGCGGCCCGACCGACACCCCGCCGGACACGCAGACCACGTCAGATTCCTCGAGTGCCGCCTCGAGCGCCCGGCGGGTGGCCTCGGGGTCGTCGGGCACCACCTCGCGACGCACGACCGTGGCTCCGGCGCGCTCGGCCTGAGCCGAGAGGCTGTAGGCGTTCGAATCGCGGATCTGACCGGGAGCGAGCGGCGTGCCGGGCTCGACGAGCTCGTCGCCGGTCACCGCCACGGTCACGCGCGGACGGCGCCCGCACGCCACCTCGGGACGGCCGAGGGCGGCGAGGACGCCCAGCTCGGCCGGACCGAGGGCCGTGCCGGCGCGGATCACCAGAGTCCCGGCACGGACGTCCTCTCCGGCGCGGCGGACGTGGTCCCCGGGCGCCGCGTCCGGCACCCGGACCCGACCGTCCATCGCCTCGGTGCGCTCGACGGGGACGACGGCGTCGGCCCCCGCGGGCACCTGGGCACCGGTGGATATGACCATCGCCTCGCCCGTGCGGAGGGTCCGCCCGGCGGGGTGGCCGGCGCGCGACTCGCCCACCACGGGCAGCTCGGCGCCGGGACCGGCGCTCACCGCGTACCCGTCCATGGCCGAGGAGTCGAACGGGGGCAGGTCGCCGTCGCTGGTCGCGTCCTCGGCGATCACCCGACCCAGGGCATCGGCCAGCCCGACCGGCTCGGAGGGCAGGAGAGCGGCCCAGTCGAGCACGAGGGCACGTGCGCGGGCCACATCGATGAGGGCGGCCACGCGCGCATCTTGGCAGGCACATCGAGGGATTTCCGCGGTTCTTGCGGCTTCTTGTGTCCCCGGCGAAGGGCCATGCGCCCGGTTCGATCCGGCGGCGGGCCTACGATCCCTTCGCGGCTTAGGAGTCCACGCGCCGCCTGCCGCTTGCCTGCTCCCGCTCGCCAGTTCCGCGCATCGACTCCGGCCGCCGAGCGCCGTGGCCCGTCCGCGGGCGAGGAGGCCGACCGGCTCGCCCGTGACTGGGTCTCCCTGGTGGTCGATCGCGCCCCGCTGGACGAGATCGAACGGCTGCCCTCGGACGCCCTCCGAACGGAGCTTCCCGGGCTGCTCGGCCGTCTGCTCGGCACCGCGCGCGGCGAGGGCGCGATCCTCACGCGCTGGCAGGCCGCGAGGCTCGCCTCGCTTGTGGGGTTCAGGGGTCGCGAGGATCCCACGTTCGCGGAGGTCATGGGCGAGCTGGCAGACCTCGAGCACAGGGTGGCCGCCCACGTGCACGGCGGGTGGTCGCCGGCCGCGGGGGAGCCGTTTCCCCGCGTGCTCGAGCGCCTGGGGCTCGCCCTGGTCGAGATACGGGCGGCCGCTGCGGAGGAGGGGCTACGCCGGCGCTCCCGGGCGCTCGAGCGCCTGGCCAACACCGACCCGCTCACCGGCCTTCACAACCGGCGTCACCTGCTCGAGGAGCTCGAGCGCCTGGACCAGACGATGGTGCGCTACGGGCATCCCTACGCGGTCCTCGTCTTCGACGTCGTGGGGCTCAAGGCGGTGAACGACTCGTTCGGCCACGCGGCCGGGGACCGCGTGCTGGTCGACCTGGCCCGCGCGACCGAGGCGACGGTGCGGACCGTCGACAGCGTGGTACGCGTGGCCGGCGACGAGTTCTGCGTGCTCGCGCCGAACCAGACCGCACGAGCCGCCCATCACCTCGCGCGGCGGCTCTCCTCGGCGGCGTCCGCGCTCGAGGGCCCGACCGGGCAGGGCACGGCCATCTCGGTGGGAGTCGCAGCCTGTCCGGAGCACGGTGACCGCGGCGAGGATCTGCTCAGGCGGGCCGATGCGGCCATGTACCGGGCGCGGGCGGTGGGGGAGGAGGTCGGCTCGGCGTCGGCCTAGGTCGTGACGGCGTGGGGGCCCGTCGCGTCGCCGGACGCAGCGGGTGGCCGGGCCATCGTGCCCAGCCGGATCGCGTTCACGATCGCGCCGCCGAGCAGGATCGCCGCGAGCACGTAGAACCAGATCAGCACCACGAGGATGAAGACGAACGTGGAGCTTGCCTGAGCCAGCGTCGAGACCCTGGTCAGGTAGAGCGGGAACCCGTAGTCGACGATGCCCGTGGCCACCGTGGCGCCGAGGGCCCCGGGCCACACCGCCCGCCACGGAATCCGGCGGTTCGGCACCGTCCAGAACACGAGGCAGTAGAGCGCGAACAGGACGAGCAGCCCGCCACCGAGCGTGAGGACGAAGATCAGGCCCTGGATCTCGGCTAGGCCGAAGGGCAGGTCGTTGGCCCCCGACACGAAGATCGACTGGACGGTGGGCACGAACACCGTCGCCGCCATGAACAGCAGCACCACCACGATCATCGCCACGCCGAAGCGCTTCTGCTCGATCCAGGAGCGCGGCTTCACGTGGTAGATCTGGGAGAAGGCGGTGTCGAGCGCACCCCAGAAGGACGAGCCGATCCACAGGGAAGCCACCAGCGCGAAGATCCCGAAGGACGTCGACGAACGGCGCACGCCGTCGAGGGTCTCCCGGATCGTCGAGTCGGCCACCGCGGGGAAGAGGTCCCGCAGGTCGCGCACGGCGATGGCCTCGAGCCGGGGGCTCTCGAGCACCTGGCCGAACACGAACAGCGCGAGCAGCCCGAGGGGGAAGATCGCCAGCAGGAGGTTGTAGGCGACCATCGCCGAGGACCCGGTGAAGTTCTCGTACCAGGCCTTGCGGAGGAACTCCCGGGCCGCCCACCAGCCGGGTACCGCGCGGCGGGCGCGCGGCTCCGCGTGCGCCGGGCGGACCGGCTCCGCGTCAGGGGGCGCGGCGGTCCCGGCCGCGGAGGCCGGGGGCCGTTGGGGCCCGGCCACGGGCTCGGGCCCGACGTCGGCGGCCCCGTTCTCGGGTAACTCCGGCGCGCTCGTCGCGCGGTCGGGCTGCGACGGGGCCGACACTCGGTCGCTCAACGTCGGGGCAGTCGCCGCAGCACGCCGCCGGTGATCCGGCCGGCCGTGCGGACGCCGGTCCGGGCGACGTTTCCCAGAGCACGCACCGCCCCGCTCAAGGGGTCGCCGCCCGCGGTCGCCTCCACGTCGGCGTCGGTGGCGAGCGGCGGGCCGTGCTCCTCGGGCGGCGTGCGGGCACCTCCTGGACCTTCCGGATCGGCGGACTCCTCGGAGCGCCGGGGGCTCCGCCGTCCCGGTCGCGACCGGGGGAGGTTGCCGAGCACCTCGTCGTCCTCGCGGGTCATGCCGCCGCCTTGGGGTTGAGATCGGGATCTTGCTCGTTGGCGCGAAAGAACGCGACCATCGGTCCAACATAGTCGCGCAGGGTGGGGCAGCGGAGGCCGTGCGGCTCGAGCACGGCCTCGGCTCGCCGGGTGTCGAAGCGCACCGGGTGGTTGAGGTAGCGCAGGCTCTCGCGCGGCACCCCGTCGAACAGCGCGCGCACCGGAGCCAGGCGCAGCCCCTGTGAGACGAGGCCCGGCGGCAGCCTCACCTTCGGGTCGCGGCCGGCGTACTCGCGGGCGAGCAGGACGATCACCTCGGCGGCGGTGCTGGGCTCGGGGTCCACCAGGTGGAGGGTCGCTCCCAGCGCGCGGGGATCGCTCGAGGCCACGGCGAGCGCCTCCACCACGAAGTCGATCGGGACGAGGTTGAACGGTGACTCCGCGCGCCCGAACTGAGGCGGCGGCAGGTGTGAGGAGAGCGAGCGCGAGACCACCCTCAACACGTAGTAGGGACCGTCGAACTTCTGGGTCTCGCCGGTGCGGGAGTCGCCGACGACGATGCCCGGCCGGTAGATGGTGACCCCAACGCGGTCGCTCACCGCCCTCACCCAGAGCTCGGCCTGGAACTTCGTGGCCTCGTAGTGGTTTCCGAAGGACTGGCCGAGCGAGAGCTCGTGCTCGTAGACCACGCCGCGCCGGTCGCCGGCCACGTATGCGGTGCTCACGTAGTTCAGCCGCTCGAGGCGCTCTGCATCCATGCACAGGTCGAGCACGTTGCCGGTCCCCTCCACGTTCACGCGGTGAGCGGTCTCGAGGGGGACGGCGAGGTCGTAGGCGGCGGCCAGGTGGAAGGCCGAGGTCATCTCGGCCCCCAGGCGCCCGTACTGCTCGTCGGAGAGCCCGAGGCGCCGCTCGCCGATGTCCCCGGTCACGATCTCGATCCGCTCGGGGTCGAGCTCCGCGGCGCTGGCGCGCGCGCGGTCGGCCATGCGGGGCTCGGCGAGCGCCGCGATCCGCACGTCGGGGTCGTCATCGAGCAGGCGGCGGACCAAACGGCGGCCGATGAAGCCCGGAAAGCCGGTGAAGAAGACGAGGCCACCGGGCATGCCACGCCTGAGTCTAAGAGGCTGTCTCAGCGCGGCGATAGGGTCGCCCGTCGTCGCCGCGAAGCCGCACCGGGCCTCGATCCGACGGCAACTGGGCGCCCTGGCCCAAAGTCCGCACAGCGCGGTAGTCTTTTTACCTCATGCTTAACTACGCCCAGCCCGCGCCCCGGTGGCCATCGGAGATCGGTTGACCATGTCGGTGGTCGAACTCCAGGAGCTCGACGAGGTGAAGGTCCTCGTCGCGAAGGGCCAGCAGACCGGCGTGCTCACCTACACCGAGGTCTCGGTCGCCCTTGCCGAGGTCGAGTTCGACGAGTCCGACGTCGAGGATCTGCACGCGTACCTCGAGAAGGCGGAGATCGAGCTGGTCGAGGACGTCGACCCGGCGATCGCCCAGAGCGGTGCGAACGAGGAGCGGGCGGTCGACGCCAAGAGCCGTCGCCGCCGGACGAAGGCCATCCTCGACCTGAAGCCGGACATGACCACCGACTCCCTTCAGCTCTTCCTGAAGGACATCGGCAAGGTCCGGCTGCTCACCGCCCAGGAGGAGGTGGACCTCGCCAAGCGCATCGAGCGCGGGGACCTCGACGCCAAGCAGAAGATGGTGGAGTCGAACCTGCGGCTCGTGGTCTCGATCGCGAAGAACTACCGCAACCAGGGACTTCCCTTCCTCGACCTGATCCAGGAGGGCACGCTCGGCCTCGTCCGCGCCGCCGAGAAGTTCGACTACCGCAAGGGCTTCAAGTTCTCCACCTACGCCACGTGGTGGATCCGCCAGGCCATCGCCCGCGCCCTGGCCGACAAGGCCCGCACCGTGCGCATCCCCGTCCACGTGGTCGAGAAGCTGAACAAGATCGGGCGCGCGGAGCGCAAGCTCGTCACCGAGCTCGGCCGGGAGCCCACCCCGGACGAGATCGCCGAGGTCACGGGCATCGACCCCGAGGAGGTCGACTCGATCAAGCGCTCCGCCCAGGCCCCGATCTCGCTCGAGAAGCCGGTCGGCGACGAGGAGGAGTCGGAGTTCGGCCAGTTCATCGCCGACGAGCGCGCCGAGTCCCCCTACGAGCGCGCCGCCGAGATCCTCACCAAGGAGGCGCTCCGCGAGGCGCTCGAGAACCTCTCCTACCGCGAGCGGCGCGTGCTCGAGCTGCGCTACGGCCTGGGTGGAGAGCACCCCCGCACCCTCGACGAGGTGGGGCGCACGTTCAACGTCACGCGCGAGCGCATCCGCCAGATCGAGAACCAGTCGCTGAAGAAGCTTCAGTCCCTGGCCGAGGCACAGAAGCTCCGCGACGTGGCCTGAGCCGCGATAGGCGGCCTCTCGCGGCTCAGGCGACGCGCGAAGGCGGCTCCTCCGGGCGGCCGCGCAGCTCGGCGACCATGGCCGCCAGCCCGGCGCCCAGCGCGTAGAGGACGAGGCCGGCGAGGACGACGGAGACGCTCGGCGCGAGGTATAGGAGCCAGAGGGCGCCGAGCAGCACCGGAGCGGCCACGACCGCCCAAGGACGCTGCGCTCGCGCGAGCCCGTCGCGCTCGGTCAGCAGCTGAGACGTCACACCGGCGGCCAGCGCTGCGAGGAACCCGGCGATGATCGGCGGGAAGTCGGTCAGGCGGCGGTAGCGGTCGATCTCGGCGTCGGTGCTGATACCGAGGGGCTCGGGCTCGAGGAGAAAGCTCAGCACGCCGCCGATGGCCAGGGACAGGACCAGGAAGACGACGGCGCCCGCCCCGGCGGCGCGGAGGAAGGCGGCGCGGTCGCTCAC
>Ga0208612_1000920_pt1 | contig 12326 bp, 12 predicted proteins | sample AntDryMetagUQ889_FD_188089 | JGI IMG/M metagenome (GOLD analysis project Ga0208612, IMG submission 188089) | Polar desert microbial communities from Antarctic Dry Valleys - UQ889 (SPAdes) | ecosystem: Environmental > Terrestrial > Soil > Desert | place: Antarctic Dry Valleys | collected 2008-12-31 | reverse complement strand
CCTTCGCCTCCATCGCTGCCAGCTCTGTATCAAAGGGGAGGACGACCAGGATGTCTGGTCCCAGGCCCTCGATCAGCTCGACCTTCCGTTCCGGGCCCGCGAGGGCGGGAGGAGCCTTGTCCGGGCGCAAAGTGACCGCCGGGTGACGGTCCCAGGTAACGACGCAACTGGCCAGCCCGCGGTCCTCCGCCTCCGTCATAGCTCGAGTGATCAAAGCCCGATGGCCGAGGTGGACGCCGTCGAAGGTGCCGATCGTGACGACCGTGCCCGCGAGATGTTCGAGAGGTAACGCGCCCAGACCCACCAGTTTCTTCACGAGGGCAACACCTTCTCGGCCACCAACTGCGGCCCCCGCTTCTTGTAGATGGCCACGAGCGCGCCGTCGCTCACGAGCGCGACGAGGTCCCCCTTGTCCAGTTCCGCCTCGGGCAGAGGAAGGGGTCGTCCGTCGGACACCAGAGACCGCGCCTCGGGGTCGATGTCTACCTTCGGCAAGGCGCGCAGGATCTCGATGGGGGGCCGAAGATCCGTTACCGACACCTCGTCCAGAGAGCGGGCGTCGTCCTCGCAGAACCCGGAGGCTTCGATGCGACGCAGGATCTTCAGGTGAGCCCCACATCCCAGACGTGCTCCGATGTCATGCACGAGCGTCCGGATGTACGTCCCGGGTGAGCAGGTCACGTCGAACACGGCTTCTGGGGGGTCTTCCGAGAAGGAGGTGACGCTCAACGAATGGATCGCTACGGGACGTGGCTTGCGTTCGATCTCCTCACCGCGACGGGCCTTCTTGTAGAGCCGCTCTCCTCCCACCTTCACGGCGGAGACCATCGGGGGGATCTGTTCGATATCTCCGACGAAAGCTTGCGCCGCCGTCTCCACACCGTTGCGGTCGATCTCGACCGGCTTGGTCTCGACGACGTCGCCGGATGCATCCTGGGTCGTGGTCGTGGCCCCGAAGGACGCGGTAGCCACGTACCGCTTGGGCCCATCCTGCGCGAAGGAGAGGAGACGCGTGGCGTTGCCGAGGCCCAGGATCAGGAGACCGGTCGCGTCGGGATCGAGCGTCCCCGCGTGGCCGACCTTCTTGGTTTGGAAGATCTTACGAACGCGCGCGACCACGTCGTGCGAGGTCATCCCCGCCGGCTTGTCGATGACCAAGATGCCGTTAGGAGCCATCGGAGGAGGCAGCAAGGTCGGCGACGAGTTCTGCGGCCGTCGATCGCAGGTCGCTACCGGCGGTGAAACCGGCTGCCAGCTCGTGGCCCCCGCCGCCTCGCTTCCGTGCGAGCAACCCCACGCTGGGCCCCTTCGAGCGCAAGCTCACTCTCCATGCGCCGTCGGCTTGTTCCTTGAACATCGCTGCCACGTCTGCGGCCCGCGTAGAGCGGACGAGGTCGATCAACCCGTCGGTCTCGTCGGGGGCCACGCCTGTCTCGGTCAGGTCGGCGCGCGTGATGAACGAGTACACGAACCTCACGTCCTCGTGCAGCACGGCGCGCTCGAGCACCCGGCCGGTCAGCTTCAGGTAGCCGAACGGCGAGGACTCGTAGACCTCCTGAGCGATCCGGGGGGCGTCCACGCCCAGGGAGAGGAGATCGGCGGCCAGCCGCAGCGTGTCCGGCGTGGAGTTCGAGTACTGGAAGCGGCCGGTGTCGGTGACGATCCCCACGTAGAGACAGGTCGCTATCTGCTCGTCCAACTCGACACCGAGGTCCTGCAGCAGTCGCGTGACGATCTCCGCGGTCGAGGACACCGTCGTCACGACGATGTTGTAGCGACCGAAATCGTCGTTGCCCGGGTGGTGGTCGACGTTGATAGTCGTACCGGCGGCACCAGCCACCTTCTCAAGGGCGGCCAGCCGGTGCCCCGCGCCGCAGTCGAGCGCCAGGAACGTGTCCGTCTGTGGCACGTCGTTCGGTTGCACCAACAGGTCGATGCCCGGCAGGAACGCGTAGGAGAAAGGGATCTCGGACGGACCGTTGCCAAAACTGGGAAAGACCTCTTTGCCGAGCTGCTTGAGGCCCAGAGCGGCCGCGAACAGCGACCCCAACGCGTCGCCGTCGGGGTTCACGTGACAGGCAAGTGCTACCCGGTCCGCTTCCTTCAGTGCATCTACGGTCGCGTCCCAATCCTGCATCTCGAAACGCATCAGGCTTGCTCCTCGGCGTCTTCGGAGCCCTCTGCGGAGGACTCCTGGGAGTGGATCTTGTGGAAGATCTCGTCGAGACGCTGGGCTTCCTCGGCGCCCTTGTCGAGCTCGAAGACGAGCTCCGGCAGGTACTTCATCCGCATCTGACGTCCCAGTTCGGACCGGAGATGGGGCCGCGCGCTGTTGAGCCCAGCCATCGTGTCCTTGGCCTCATCGTCGCTTCCCAGCACGCTGACCCACACGCGCGCGTGACGCAGGTCCGGCGTGATCTTGACTGCGGTGATCGTCGCGAACCCAACACGTGGATCCTTCAGGTTCTGGATCTCCTCACCGAGGACCTGACGCGCCAACTTCTGCACCTTTTCCATCCGTTGGCTCATGAGCGCGCAACCTTCCTCGTCAGAGCCGATGCCTCACGATTCTCCATCCGTTGGCTCATGAGCGCGCAACCTTCCTCGTCAGAGCCGATGCCTCACGATTCTCCATCCGTTGGCTCACCCGAAGTCCTCCATGTCCACCACGTCGATCGTGCGCTCGACAACCTCCGCCCGGCCGATGACCGACCTGCCCACGAGCTTCTCCACCTCTTGCAACACCTTGCTGCATTGCCCGGCCGACTCGGAGACGCAACTCACGCCGAGAGCGGTCCGTTGCCACAGGTCCTGGTGGTCCACCTCGGCCACGGCGACATTGAACTTATTGCGCACCGCAGCCGAGACCGAGCGCACCACCTGGCGCTTGTCCTTGAGAGAGCCACTGGCCGGGATGAAGAGATCGAAACGAGCGACGCCTATGTACATCCCATCCGCCCCCAGCGCGAGGAGCTAGCGAGCGACCTCTTGGACCTCGAAGGCCTGGATGAGGTCCCCCTCTTTGATGTCCTGGAAGCCCTCGATGCCGATGCCGCATTCGAAGCCGGCCGCTACCTCGCGTTGGTCGTCCTTGAAACGGCGTAGCGACGCGATCGTCGTTTCGTAGATCACCGTTCCATCGCGCACCAGACGGGCTCTGGCGCTGCGCGTGATCTTCCCGTCCAAAACCATGCAACCGGCGACCACGCCGAGCTTGGGCACGCGGAATGTCGCCCGAACCTCGGCCTGCCCGATCGGGACCTCACGGATCTCGGGACCGAGCAGACCCTTCGCGGCGGCCTCGATGTCGTCGACGGCCTGGTAGATGACGCGATAGGTACGGACGTCGACCGCGGCTTCTTCCGCCATCGAACGAGCCTGTGTGTTCTCGACGACGTTGAACCCGATGACGATCGCGTTGGAGGCCTGGGCCAGTGTGATGTCGTTCTCGGTGATGCCACCGACGCCCTTACGAAGGACGTTGATCTTGACCAAGGCCTGGTCCATCTTGTCGAACTGTGCGGCAAGCGCTTCGACCGAGCCTTGAGCATCGGCCTTGATCAGCACGTTGAGCTCCGGCACCTCGCCCTCGCGGGTGGCAGCCAACAGCGATTGCAACGAGACGCCCCGAGCCGCGACGATCTCGGCTTCGCGGATGTGGTGCTCGCGATCGCCCGCAAGCTGGCGGGCCTCACGCTCGTCGTCAAGCGAGCGGAACTCGTCGCCCGCTTCGGGAACAGATTGCCAACCGAGGACCTGCACCGGCACGCCCGGGCCTGCGGACTCAACGCTGTCGCCGTTCTCGTCCAACATGGCGCGCACGCGTCCCCAAGCAGCTCCTGCGAGGAGAGAATCACCCTGGTACAGCGTCCCGCGCTTCACCAGCACTGTGGCAACCGGGCCGCGGCCCTTGTCCAGGTGAGCCTCGATGACTACGCCACGTGCGTGGGCCTCCGCGTTGGCTTTGAGGTCGAGCTGGACGTCGCTGGTGAGCAGGATCATCTCGATCAGGCCGTCGAGGTTCGTGCCGGCTTTCGCTGAGACGTCGATGAAAACCGTGTCACCACCCCACTCCTCGGGCAGCACCCCGTGATCCGACAGCTGCTGGCGGACCCGGGCGGGGTCGGCCTCTGGCTTGTCGATCTTGTTGACGGCCACCACGATGGGCACACCAGCGGCCTTGGCGTGGTCGATGGCCTCGACCGTCTGCGGCATGACCCCGTCGTCGGCGGCGACGACCAGCACCGCGATGTCGGTCGCCTGGGCGCCGCGGGCACGCATGGCGGTGAAGGCGGCGTGACCGGGTGTATCGATGAAGGTCACGTCGCGGCCTTCGTGCTTCACCCGATACGCACCGATGTGCTGGGTGATCCCACCGGCTTCGCCACCGGCCACGTTGGTCTTGCGGATCGCATCCAAGATCGCGGTCTTGCCGTGGTCGACGTGGCCCATCACCGTGACCACAGGAGGGCGGGCCACGAGCTCGACGCCCTCATCGTCTTCTTCTTCGTCGTCCAGCTCATCGAGCTCCTGGGTGGGGTCGACGATCTGGACCTTGACGCCCACTTCGTCGGCGACGAGCTCCACCGCTTCGTCGCCCATCGACTGGGTGACGGTCACCATCTCGCCCAGGCCGATCAGGATCTTGACGATCTCGGCAGGGGCGCGGTCGATCTTTTCGGCGAAGTCCTTCACGGTGATGCCGCGGTGGACCCTTATGACATCGGTCGCCGCGGGGGCCTCGGGCTGGGCCTCTATCTTGTCTTCCGCCGGCGATTCGAACTTCGTGGTCTTGGCCGGCTCCGCCGGGGCAGCCGCGGCGGGTTTCGCCGGGCTTGGCTTGGCGGGGGCGGGCTTGGACGCCGGCGGTTTCGCGGCCGAGGGCTTCGCAGGAGCAGGAGCTGCGGCGGCCGGCTTGGCCGGAGACTTCTTCGCGGGCTCGGCCTTGGCGGCGGCAGGTTTGGGCTCGGGTTTCTTCGTGGGGGCCTTGGCTGCCTTGGCAGGAGCAGGAGCGGAGCCATTGCCCAGCTCGGACTTCACCCGGGTGGCGACCGCTTCTTCGATAGAAGACGAATGGCTCTTCGCGGGCTCCCCGATCTTCTCGAGATGGGCGAGCACCTCTTTCGAAGTCAGGCCGAGCTCTTTGGCTACTTCGTGAACCCTTGGCTTAGCCATGTAGTCCCTTTCTCATCAACTCGGCCAGCAGTCCCTCCGGAAGGCGCTTGCTCCGAAGCGCCCGGCGAAGGCGGTCGTTGCCGAACGCCGTCTCGATGCAACCCTTGTTCCGGCAGAGGTAGGCGCCCCGTCCGGGACCGGCCCCGAAGGACACGGCGCCGTCCGAGTCCCGGCCGATCCGGATCAGTTCTTGCTGCGGCCGCTTCGTGCGACAACCAACGCAGGTCCGGAGAGGACCTGCGTCCATATTAGTCCGCGCCCCCTGCCGTCTCGGCGCCCGCGGAGTCATCGACGGCCGAGGGCTCCTCGGCTGCCTCCGCAGGGGGAGGCTCGTTCTCCTTGCGGATCTGGGATTCGGACTTGATGTCGACACGTAGGCCGGTCAGCCGGGCGGCGAGCCGGGCGTTCTGACCCTCCTTGCCTATGGCGAGCGACAGCTGGTAATCGGGCACGATGACGAGAGCCGTCTCGCCGTCCTCCGCGATCTGGACCTCGGTCACCTTGGCCGGCGACAGCGCGTTGGCCACGAACTCCTCGCGGCTCTCGGTCCACTTGATGATGTCGATCTTCTCGCCGCGGAGCTCGTTCATGACCATCCGAACCCGCGAACCCTTCGAGCCCACACAGGCGCCGACCGGATCGACGTTTCGATCGTTCGAGCCGACCGCGATCTTCGAGCGGTGACCAGGCTCGCGCGCGATGGACTTGATCTCGACGACGGACTCCATGATCTCCGGCACTTCGAGCTCGAAGAGGCGCCGGATCAGGTTGGGGTGCGTACGAGACACGATGATCTGGGGGCCGCGCGCAGAACGCCGGACCTCGACGATGTACGCCTTCAGTCGCGCGCCGTGCTCATAGCGCTCGTGAGGGATCTGCTCCGACGGCGGCATGAGGGCCTCGACCTTGCCAAGATCCAAGATCGTGTAACGATGGTCGTGCTGCTGCACGATCCCGGTGACGATGTCCCCTTCGCGACCGGAGTACTCCCCAAAGGTCAGGTCACGCTCTGCGTCCCTGATGCGGGACACGATCACCTGCTTGGCGGCTTGAGCCGCGATGCGCCCGAAGTCAGCAGGGGTGTCGTCCCATTCCTTGAGCACCCTGACCTCTTCGGTTTCGGGATCGGTCTCGACGTCCTGGCGAAAGACCGCGACCTCTTCGGTCTCGCGGTTGATGACCGCACGGGCGCGGACGTTGGGCTCGTGCTCCGCGTTGACCATGCGGAGGTAGGCGGACGCGAGGGCCTTTTCGATAGCCTCCACCAGGGTCTCGAAAGAGATGCCCCGCTCGCGCTCGAGCTCGCGCAGAGAATCCATAGGGATCTTCATCTCGATGCCCCTTCCATATCCGTGTCCTTCGCGTCGATCAGTTCCATTCGAAGACCGTCCGCGCAGACTTGATCTCCTCGTACGGGACATCCACCGCCCCCGCATCCACCTCGAGCTTCACGCTGTCGGTTCCTGCCGACGAGATAAACCCTTCGAGCCGGTGGCTGTCGCCGAACATCCGTTCCTTCGTCTTCATCACTACCTTCTGACCCACGCACAACCTGAAGTGGGTCGGTGAGCTAAGCGTCCGCTCGAGCCCCGGAGACGAGACCTCCAAGGTGTAGCGACCACCGATCGGGTCCCGCATGTCGAGCCCTCGCGAGATCTCCTCGGAGATCTCCGCCACGGTGTCCAGGTCGACTCCCCCCTTCTCGGAGTCCACGTAGACCCGGACGACCGACCGCCCCGGCTGGCCGCCCATCTCGACGTCCCATAGCAATAAGGAGCGGCGCTGGGTTACCGCCTCGGCGAGGTCCCTGACCTCCTCGAGTGCGCCCATGGCCCCTCCTCACGAATGAAGCCCCTCGCTGAGGGGCTTCCAATTCACATAAAAGTCGCATCGCGCTGATAGATGCTGCATGGATGGTGCGGTGAAACTCCTGCTCAGAGCAGGTTTACGACTTTACCACGGTCACGCTTCGTAACTTTCGGCTAGATTGACCCCTTCCACCAGCAAAGGAGACCCCATGGCAAAACGAGCTCGCAAGCGCCGGGCCCGGAAGAAGAACAAGGCGAACCACGGCAAGAAGCCCAACGCCTAGACACTTCCTAGTTCGGGTTGGGGGGGCCCGGTTCCCACCTGCAAGAGGGCGTTCCTTCGTCCCGCGCCCTTCAGGACCTCGACCTCGCCGGAGGCGACTGCCCCGGCTGCTCTGATCTCCGCGGCCACGCGCTCGGCCTCCTCGAGCAGAGCGTCCACGAGGCGGTCGTGGGGCACCCAGCCGATCTGCTTGCCTTTCGAGAAGAGAAGGCCGCGGCCCGGGCCCGCAGCGATCCCGATGTCTGCATCGCGCGCTTCGCCGGGACCGTTGACCTCGCAGCCCATGACAGCGATCTGCATGGGAGGGAGGTCCATCTTCTCGATGCGTTGCTCGACCTCGTTCGCTAGCGCGAACACATCCAGCTCGGCGCGCCCGCACGAAGGGCAGGCGACCAGATCGAATGTGTCCTGCCTGATCCCGAGGGCGGCGAGGATCTGCTTGCCGACCTTCACTTCTTCGACGGGCTCGGCGGTGAGCGAGACGCGGATCGTGTCCCCGATGCCCTCGGCCAGCAGTGTCCCTATACCGATCGCCGACTTCACGATCCCTTGTTTCGGGGTTCCGGCCTCGGTCACACCCAAGTGAAGCGGCACGTCCGTCTTCGAAGCGAGAAGCCGGTAAGCGTTGATCATCTCGGCGACGTTCTGGTGCTTGACCGACACCTTCACATCTGTGAAACCGTGCTCTTCTAGGAGACCGATCTCATAGAGCGCGCTCTCCACCAGGGCCTCTGCGGTCGGACGGCCATACTTCTCCACCAGCTTTCGATCGAGCGAGCCCGCGTTGACCCCGATGCGGATGGGGATCTTGCGCTCGCGGGCAGCGTCGGCAACCTCTTTCACGTGCTTCGGGTTGCGCATGTTGCCGGGGTTGAGGCGCAGGCCGTGGACGCCCGCCTCCAGAGCCATGATCGCGAGACGGACCGAGAAGTGGATATCGGCGATTATCGGGACACCGCCCTCTTGAACGATCGTGGCCAGAGCCCGGGCATCGCCCTCGTGAGGCACGGCCACGCGGACTATGTCTGCACCTTGGGTCGCCAGCTCGTGGACCTGGATCAGGGTCGCCTCGACGTCGTCGGTCTTCGTCACGGTCATGGACTGGATCGAGATGGGCGCGTCGCCTCCCACCGGAACGGACCCGACCATCACCTGGCGACTCTTGCGTCTCTCGTACATAGGGCCAGTGTAGGGGCGTGAAAGGGCTATCTCCGCTTACAACCTGTGAAGGAAATGGAAAGAAGTGATGACGTAGTCCTCACGGAAATAGAAGCGATGAGCATCGGTCCGCTGGGTCCCCGAGTCGAGCTGCACGTTGCTGCAGCCGGCCGCCCTCGCGGTGGCTACGAGGTAGTCGTTCAACGCCCTTCCATAGCCGTTCGAGCGCCACCGGTCTGCGGTCACCAGGTCGTCGACGTACATGAAGCGCCCATGGAGGAAGCCGTGGGTCAGGTGGTAGCCGGCCACCGCCCGGCACTCGCCTTCATCGAACAACCCGACGACGCGATAGCCCTCGGCATAAGCCTGCGAGTACAACTCCAGGAAGGCTTCCTCAGTGAGCTCGGTTCTCAGCTCGTGCAGCACGGGGTAGGCGTCTCGGAGCCGGGCGTCGTCCGGCGTGAGGTGGTTGGAACTCCATCCCGGCTAGAAGGGGACCTTCACTGGGCGTGCGAGGTCCAGATACAGCACCGCGATGAACAAGATGACGAAGAACCCGATGACGGCCGCGGCGACCGGGATCAACTTGCGGACGTCCACGGCCCGCCCCGTCACCTTCTCCCAGGCGAGCACTGCCAGGTGTCCTCCATCGAGCGGCGGAAGCGGAAGCAGGTTCATCAGTCCCACGAAGATCGTGAATCCGACTATCAACCCCACGAAGTTCAAGAACTGCCCCTTCTGCACACTCTCGCCGGCGATGCGGCCCGCCCCGACCAGACCGAGGGGACCCTCGTCGACCTCGCGCTCACCGTCACCTTGGAGCGCGTCCCACAGCTCGCCTCCGAAGACCATCGTGAACACCTGGCCGATCCCTTTCACCGAGAGCACCGTGATCTCTCCGACGCGCTTGCCTGAATCCACGATCGCTCCGCCGATGCCCTTCGTCTCGAACTCGGGCTCGGGTTGCACCCCGAGGAAGCCGACGGTCTCGGCGCCCGGAGGTGGGGTCCTCACGGGACCGTCATGGCCGGGCGGCAGGTACTCGAGGAGCTCGCCCTCCTTGCTGAAAGTGGCCGAGCCCAGCCGCGCGTCGAGCTGAAGCCGCTCATCACCCCTGAGCACGGTCAGTTCAAGGGTCTCGCCGGGTGCGCTCGCGCGGATCGCGGCACGCGTGTCCTCCCAGTCGTTGGTCTCGCTGCCGTTTATCTCCACGATCACGTCGCCTTGACGGAGACCAGCCTCGGCGGCGGGCGCGATCGCACCGTCCACCTCTTGCTCTACCAAGGCGACCTCGTTCGTCCCCTCGTTGGTGGGAAAACCGATCGTCATGGTCGTGATGACCAGGATCACGAAGGCCACCAACCAGTGGGTAGCCGAACCCGCTACCAACACGATCGCGCGCTGCCACGCGGGCTTGTTGGGATACGAGCGCGGCTGGTCCTCTTCGGGGACCTCTTCGTACGGGTTCATGCCGACGATCTTTACGAAACCACCTGCAGGGATCGCCGCTATGCCGTATTCGGTCTCGCCCTTCTTGAACGACCACAGCGGGGGCCCGAACCCGACGAAGAACTTGGTGGCCTTGAAACCAAATGCCTTCGCCGCGATCAGATGGCCTGCCTCGTGGATCATTACAACCGTGAGGATCGAGACGATGAACAAGATGACGCCGAGACTCATGAAGGTCCTCCAGTAAGGGTCAAACCGCGGGCGACCGCGATCTCTTCCGCGCGTATACGCGCCCATAGGTCGGCCTCGATCACTGCGTCGAGCTCGTGCGCCGGGGCCGGGTCGTGTGCAGCTAATACATCAGAGGTCACGCCGACGATGTCGAGGAAGCTCAGGCGACCCCCTAGGAAAGCCTCCACCGCGACCTCGTTGGCAGCGTTGAGCACAGCGAGATAGGTGTCTCCCTTGCGCGCTGCCTCGCAGGCAAGATCCACCGCCGGGAACCTCTCTCGGTCGAGCTCTTCGAAAGTGAGCTCTCCGAGGTGAACGAGGTCGAGCGAACCGAATGAGGCGGCCACCTCGTCTACGTCGTGCAGGAGCGCCATCTGTATAGGGATGCCCATGTCCGCAACTGCGGCGTGCATCACCATCGAGCCATCGGAGAGTTCCACGATGCCGTGCACCAAGCTCTGCGGATGCACGAGTACGTCAATCTCGTCCAGATCGAAGCCGAACAGGTGATGCGCTTCGATGATCTCGAACCCCTTGTTCATCAACGTGGCCGAATCGACCGTGATCTTTGGTCCCATCGACCAGGTCGGGTGGGCCAGCGCGTCTTCCGGCGTCACCGCGCCGAGGTCGGTGCGCGTGCGGAAGGGACCGCCGGATGCGGTCAGAACGATCCGGGCGACCTCGTCCGTGGAGCGGCCCTTGAGGCATTGGGCGATCGCAGCGTGCTCGGAATCCACCGGATAGACCCGGCCCCCTCCGCGCTCGGCCGCCGCGCTGCAAACGAGCCCACCTGCGACCAGACTCTCCTTGTTGGCGAGTGCTAGGGCCTTTCCCGAGGACAAAGCAGCAACCGACGCACGCAGCCCCGCTGCCCCGACGATCGCGTTCAATACGACGTCTACCTCGTCCGAGGATGCGAACTCGATCGCGGCTTCCTGGCCCAGCCCGGTCCGCGCAACCCCGAAGCGCTGCGCTTGTTCGTCGAGCCTGGCGCGATCGCTGCCCGCGACGAGAGCGACTACCTGGAGATGATCCGGGTGGCGTTCGATCACGTCGAGGGCCTGACGTCCGACCGATCCGGTCGAACCCAGGATCGCGACGCGGCGCGGGGATGCGCTCATGTGTTCGATTCTCACACGCTGGGGTTCTTAGAGAACCCGCCCTCGGGCCTACGGAACGAGGACGAAAAGCATGTACAGATAAACGGCGGGAGCGCAGAAAAGGATCGCGTCGAGACGATCCAGAAGGCCACCGTGCCCGGGCAGAAGCCTCCCGGAGTCCTTGATGCCGATCTCGCGCTTCGCCAGGGACTCGACCAGGTCTCCCACCGGCGCCAGTAGCCCGCTGATCGCTCCGATCGCCAAGCCCTGGAGCGGATCCAACGCTTCCAGCAGGAAGGCGAAGAACAGGCCACCTGCGAGCGAGGCGGCGAAACCGCCCGCCCAGCCTTCCCACGACTTCGCCGGAGAGATCGAGGGGGCCATCTTGTGCTTGCCGAAACGAGTGCCTGAGAAATAGGCACCGATGTCATCGAGCGCCGTGATCAAGATGTAGGCCACCAGCAGGTAGATGCCGTCTTCGAGCTTGAGCATCGAAGCGGTGGCCGCCCCTCCCCCGGTGATCCAGGCCACCCCTAGAAGGGTCCAGGCGACATCGCTGGCCGCACTCTTTCCTCGGTTCGACCGAAGGGCCAGGACGAATGCTCCGTACATCGTCGCCGCCAGGACGACCACGATGAGGGCCGGTCTTTCGAGGAAAGCGACCAGCAGCAGCGCGAATCCACAGAGAAGGCCAAAGACCAGGTTGGGCCTGTGACCGGTCTGCAACAGCGCATCGAACAACTCGAAAAGCGCGATGAGCACCACGACACAGATCAAGATGAAGAAGGCGATCTCGCCGATCAGCGCACAGATGATGATGAGCGCAAGCAGGATGAGCGCGGTGATGACGGCGTGCTTCAGTGAACGACCCGACTTGGGAAGCGGCGTCTCGACTACATCCTGCGGAGCGGGCTCAGGCGCTACAGATTCACGCACGCGTCAGACCTCGGAGAGTTCAGCTTCCTTGCGTTTCAGGTTCTCGTCCACCTCGTGCACGTACTTATCCGTGAGCTTCTGGAGCTGGTTCTCGGCGGCCCGCTCCTCGTCCTCGGAAAGGGTGCCCTCCTTCTTCATGCGCTCCAGCTCCTGCTTCGCATGCCGGCGGACGCCACGGATCGCCAC
>Ga0208612_1000919_pt1 | contig 12334 bp, 9 predicted proteins | sample AntDryMetagUQ889_FD_188089 | JGI IMG/M metagenome (GOLD analysis project Ga0208612, IMG submission 188089) | Polar desert microbial communities from Antarctic Dry Valleys - UQ889 (SPAdes) | ecosystem: Environmental > Terrestrial > Soil > Desert | place: Antarctic Dry Valleys | collected 2008-12-31 | reverse complement strand
GGCCCAGTCGACGCTCGTGTCGGTGGCGGCCATGGTCCGAGAGCCTATCCCGCGGACGGCCCTGATCTCCGGCAGGCGGGGTTCGCCGGGCTGGCGCCCAGCCCGCCTCTAGAAGCGCAGCGAATCCAGGATGGTCGTCACGATCTCGTCGCGCGATGCTCCCTTGATCAGGAAGCTCTTGGCTCCGGCGCGGAGCATCTCGAGTGACGCCTCCTCGCTGTCAGAGGAGGTGAGCCCGACGAGCTTGGTGTCGGGCAGGTCGCGCGTGATCGCCAGGGCCGCCTGGGGGCCGCCGCCCTTGGGCATCATCCAGTCGAGCACCGCGACCATCGGCCGGTGCTCTCGGGCAAGCTCGGCTGCCTCCGTCGCGTCGGACGCCTCACCGCACAGCTGCAACGCCGGCTCGGACTCGATGATCGTGCGCAGCACATGACGGACGATCGGATCGTCGTCGGCTATGAGCACCGTGACCTGAGTTTCGTCCCCGCCTTCCTGCACTCAGGCGGGAAGCCTATTGGCGCGCTCAGACAAAGCGAGCTGCGTCTCCCCGAATGCCTGCTCGAGGTCGTCGAGGAGGGACTCCGCGCCCTCGAGCGCCCCCCCCTGGCGGCCTCCTCGAGCGCCCGCGCGGCGTCGCCCACGGCGCGGGCGCCGATGCTTGCCGAGGACCCCTTGAGCGCGTGCGCCGCCTGACAGAGCCCCGATGCGTCGCCGTTCGCGAGCGCCGCTGCGACCGTTGCGACCTGCTCCGGCGCCTGTTCGAGGTACATGCCGAGCAACTCCTCGAGCGCGTCGGCGCCACCTAGATCACCCTCCAGGCGCTCGATCGCCTCCTCGTCCAGCGGGCCGTCGAACCAGTACCGCAGCGTCGTGTCGAAAGCCTCGGTGTCCAGGGGCTTCTCCAGGTAGTCGTCCATTCCGGCCGCCAGGCAGCGCTCGCGCTCGACGGCCCCGCTGTTCGCGGTCATCGCCACGATCGGCACGTGCTGGTCGGGACCTTCGAGGCGTCGAATCGCGCGGGTGGCCTCATAGCCGTCCATGCCCGGCATCTGGCAGTCCATGAAGACCGCCGCGTAGGCGTTGCGCTCCATGGCCTCGACGGCCGCCCGGCCGTCGGGCGCCACGTCCGCGCGGAAGCCGCGGCGCTCGAGCAGCCTCACGGTGAGACGGCTGTTGACCTCGTTGTCCTCGGCCACGAGCACTCGCCTGTGCGCTCCGCTCACTCGCGCCCGTCTTGCCTCGCGCGTCCCCGCGGCCGTCGGCTGCGCGCCCTCGAGGAGCATCCGCTTGAGCCGTTCCTGGCGCACGGGCTTGGCGAGGACGCGGTCCACTCCGGCCTCGCGGGCGGCCTCACGGTCGAGCGACGAGGAGAGAAGCACCACCAGCGTCTCGCGCAAGCGCGCGTCCTTGCGGATTGCGCGGGTGAGCTCGGTGCCGCTCATGCCCGGCATGTCCATGTCCACCAGCGCGGTGTGGACCGGCGCCCCCTCCTCGGCAGCGGCGCCGAGCAAGCGCAGGGCCCCCTTGCCGCTGTCGACGCTGTCCACGCGCATGCCCCACGCCTGACCGTGGTGGCACAAGATGTGCCGGTTCGTGGAGTTGTCGTCGACCACCAGCACCCGGCGCCCGCCCAGTGGCGAGAGCTCGGCGGCCGCTGCCGAGACGCACGCCTCGAGCGGCAGCTGAAAGGAGAAGCTGCTTCCCCGTCCGAGCTGGCTCGAGGCAGTGAGCCTGCCGCCCATCAGCTCGACGAGCCGGCTGGAGATGGCCAGGCCCAGGCCGGTGCCCCCGTACTGACGGCTCGTGGAGCTGTCGGCCTGGGTGAACGACTCGAACAGGCGCTCGATCTGGCCGGGCTCGATCCCGATGCCCGTGTCGCTGACCTCGAAGCGGAGCAAGCATCGGTCGGCGTGGCCGTCGGCCGGTGAGACGCGGAGGCGCACCTCGCCGCGCTCGGTGAACTTTACGGCGTTGGAGACGAGGTTCATGAGCACCTGGCGCAGCCTCACCTCGTCGCCCCGCACGATGCCCGGCGCCTGGTGATCCACGAGGACCGACAGCTCGAGCCCCTTTGCACGTGCGCGCTCGGACATCAGCTCGGCGACGTCCTCGGCGGCGCGCACCAGCTCGAACGTGCTGGTGTCGAGCTCGAGCTTGCCGGCCTCGATCTTGGAGAAGTCCAGGATGTCGTTGACCAGCGCCACGAGCATCTCGCCCGAGGTCCGCACGAGCTCGGCGTGCTCGCGCTGCTCGCCGCTCAGCTCGGAGTCGAGCAGGAGCTCGGTCATCCCGATCACCCCGTTCATCGGCGTGCGAATCTCGTGGCTCATGTTGGCCAGGAACTCCGACTTGTGCCGGGACCCCTCGAGCGCCTGGTCGCGAGCCACGGCGAGCTCCTCGGCAGCGCGCCGGCGTTCGCTGACGTCCCTGATCGCGGCGGAGACGAGCGTGCCCTCCTCTGTCTCGAGCGGCGAGACGCTGACCTCGACCGGAACCTCGCTGCCGTCCTTGCGGAGGGCGACAAGGTCGCCTTCGGCGTGTGCTCGCCTCCAATCGGGGATCAGCTCGCTCGTCTGCCGGCCCAGCAGCTCGGCCCGGTCGTAGCCGAACAGCCGCTCCGTCTGGGCGTTGACGAGCACGATCGACTCCTCGTCGTCCACGATCACGATCGCCTCAGGGGCCGACTCGAGCAGGCCGCGGAACTTCTTGTTGGCGCGGTGCTGATCGGTCACGTCTCGGGCGGAGGCGTAGATCAGGCCGTCCTCGGGCACGCCGATTGCGGTCCACTCCAGCCAGCGCCAGCCGCCGCTCTTGGTGCTGTATCGGTTGCTGAAGCTCACGGTCCGGCCGCCCCCGAGGAGCTTTGCCGACTCTGCCACGGTCGCCTCGAGGTCCTCTGGGTGCACGAAGTTGACGAAGGGCTCGGCGCGCAGCTCATCGTCCGACCAGCCCAGCACCTGCTGCCAGCTGGAGTTCAGCTGCGTGAAGGTCCCCTCGAAGTTCGCGGTGCAGAGGAGATCGCTGGCCATCTCGAAGTGACGGGCGCTGCGCTGGAGCTCGACCTTCGCTTGCTTGCGGTCGGTCACGTCTTCTATCTGAGCGATGAAATGAAGTGGGGCATCCGACTCGTCGCGGATCAGCGAGCCGGTGAGCCGTACCCAGACCACTTCGCCGCTCGGCCGCAGGTAGCGCTTCTCCATGGAGTAGCTCTGGATCTCGTCGGCCAGCAGCTGGGCTGCGTACCCCTCGTCGGCTTCCAGGTCGTCGGGGTGGGTCACGTCCCTGAAGGTGAGCTGCGTGAGGGTCTCCTCCGAGCGGCCCGTGATGCGGCAGGTCTCTTCGTTGGCCTGGAGCCAGCGGCCGTCGAGGCCGACGAGCGCCATCCCGATGCCCGCGTGCTCGAAGGCGAGCCGGAAGCGCTCCTCGGCGGTCCGGAGGTCCTGCTCGCGTTGGCGCAGCCGCACGAACTGGCCGAGCTCCTTGCCGACGGTGCCGATCACGCCGAGCAGGTCGGCATCGGGGCGTTCGGTGTGGGAGCTGAAGAACTCCACCACGCCGGGCTTGCAGTCCTCGGAGAGGATCGGCACGCAGATCACACCCCGCAGGCCCAGCTCCCGCGCCATCCCCGTGCGGTTGAAGACGCCCGCTTGCCGGGCGTCCTCCAGCCAGGCGGCCTCGCCGCCTTCCCAGACCGTGCCGGGGATGCCGACTCCCGCAGCAAAGGACAGCCCCGCGTTGCGCGCGCGAAAGCCGCGCGCGATCTCCGGCGAGGGTGAGGCCACCTCGCGCAGGCGCAGCTCTTGGCTGTCTTCATCGAGCATCCAGACGGCGCCCACAGCCCAGCCGAGGCCCTCGCACACACCCGTGAGTACACGCGGGAGCGCTTCGTCGAGGGACGGTGAGCCGGCCAGGGCGCGGGTCGCCTCGTGGCGCGTGGCCGCACGCTGCGAAGCTCGCCTCTGGGGCGTGACGTCCCGCATGATGCCCGTGAAGAAGAGGCCTTCGGGTCCGGTCCACGAGCTGAGCGAGAGCTCGAGCGGGAACTCCTGCCCCTCACGCGTCAGCCCTTCGAGCTCGACCGTCCGTCCGATGACCTTGGCCTCTCCGCCCTCGATGAACCGCCGCATGCCCTGCTCGTGGGCGGCGTGAAGATGCTCGGGTATGAGAACCGTGAGCGGTTGCCCGCAGAGCTCGTCGGTCGTCCAGCCGAAGGTCGCCTCGGTCGCTGGGTTTGCGTAGGCGATGATGCCCTCGGCGTCCGCGGAGACGATCGCCTCAATGGCGTTTTGGGCCAGCGAGCGATACTGGCTCTCGCTCGCCTCGAGCTGCGCCGCCGCTTGCCCGCGCGCCTCGTCGGCCCCCTGGACCGAGCGCGCCAGGAGCCACACGACCACGGTGGTCAGTCCGACGGTGCCGAGGACCATCAGCCAGACCCCGACGTATCGGTCATACAGGCCGGCTGCCTCACCCTCGAGGCGTGCGAGGCCCAGCAGCAGTGGCAGCAGCACGACGGTGGGCAGCAGTCGGCGCAAGAGGGAGCCGCCCGGCCCGGAGGCGACCAGTCGGCCCGCCGGCCCGCACTCGACCCGGGCGCAGATCAGCCCGAGCGAGAGCAACAGAAAGCCGGAGGCCGTGGGCACGGCCATCTGCGTCTGGCCCGCGGCGCCGTAGAGCGTGGTGACGCCGCTCATATAGCCGGCAAGGGCACCGCCGCTGAGGCAGAGGACGAGCAGCGACAGTGGCTGGACCAAGCGCGCGTGGCCGAGCGAGAGCAGGCAGGCGGCGACCAGCACGAACGCGACCGAGGTGTTCAGCGCCATTCGCCCGGGGTGGACCGTGCCGACCTGACCCGGCGCCTCGTGGAAGAGCAGGAGGTCCACGCCGGAGTCCCATCCGAAGACGAACTGGCTGAATATGAGAAGGGCGAGGCCTCCCGCGAGGAGGGCCGCGGCTTTCGCCAGTCGCGCGAGGGCAGGCTTCGGCCGGTGCTGCGCGAGCACCGAGAGGGCGCCTCCGAGCAGGATGAAACAGAGCGCCGTGTTGGCCTTCATGGTCACGAGGCCCGGCACGACGCTCTTGAGCACGTCGACCGAGAGGACCCAGCCGGTCATCGCCACGGTTCCCACCAGCGCAGCGGTCAGGCCGAGCAGCCGCGCGGCTGCGTGGAAACGGGTTAGAAGGTGGGGATCTGGCATATGCGCCCACCCCCGGTATCGACCGGGGCGGTGGGCGCTTTAGCCGCGTGGGGCGCGACCCACGCGGCCCCTCGCGGGCTAGCCGGGCTCGTCGCCCTTGTCGCCCACGCTCTGGGCGCCCTCGCGGGCGGCCACGGCCTGGTCGAGCTGGCGGTTCACGTGGTCCCAGTCGAGGTTGCGAAAGAACGCCTCGACGTACTGCTTGCGCCCATCGGGGGTGGCCCCGAAGTCAGCGGCGTAGGCGTGCTCGTAGACGTCGATCCCGAGCACCGGAACCATGTTGTAGACGGCCCAGAGGTTCTGGGTGTCCATGATGTAGTTGAACAGCGAGCCGTCGTTGAGGTCGTAGCCCACCATGACCCAGCCGCGCGCGGCGCTGGCAGCCTTCTTGACGGCCTCCTGCCATTTGTCGACGCCGTTGAACTCGCCGTCGACCAGCTCGGCGAAGCGCCCCTGTGGCTCGCCACCCTCGCCGCCGAGATGGCCGAAGTACAGCTCGTGATTCTTGTAGCCCAGCAGCGCGAAGGTGTAGTCGACCGAGACTGCGCGCAAATCGGAGAAGACCTGGTTGCCCTCGATCTCCGAGTAGTCGAACTCGTTGAGCCGCTTGCGGCACTCGTTGGTCTTCTTCACGTAGCCCTCGTAGAGCTTGTAGTGGTCCTCCATCGTCTGCTTGGAGATACCGTCGAGCTCTTGCTCGAAGGCGGGGAACTGGCGCGGTGCAAGATCGTCCCAGGGCATTTCGGTTCTGTTTCCCTTCGGTTCGGTGGTCGTAAGTCGCATTCCCGCTGGCCGGGGCGCTGAAACTGCCACTGCCATAGACCACGGCGCGGACACCAAAGTTCGCACAACGGGAGGAAGTCGCCCGCCCGCCGGCTTGCCGCTATGACCGGGGGGCGTGCGATCGCGCCGCCTGCTCGCGCTCCTGCTGACCCTGGTGGTGGGCGGCACAGCGGTGGCGGCTCCCGGAAGCCCCTTCCGCGGCTGCACCGCCGCGCGGGAGATCGCGGTATACCGGCCCGGGCCTCGTTGCGCAGTTTTGTTACGAGATTGCCGCCGGCGGGAACAGGGGGACGTGGCCAAGACGGAGCCACTGCGACGAGGGTCGCGCGGCCTCACCTCCGCGCAGAAGCCCCCCCGCCACCTCACCAGCCCGCACAGACCCTCTTCGCGCCGCGCCCGACGCCGTTGGCCGGTAGGCCTGCCCCCGCTCGGGCTCTCGCTCCCGCCGAACCAGGCCAGTCCCAGGAGACAGCTCAGGCACCCACTCCCGCCGAGCCTTCCCCACAGCCGCAGCGGACCGCTAGCCCGATCCGCAGGCCGCCGGAGGGCACGAAGTCCCGGGGCGCTAAGGATGGGTCGGATGCGGGCGAGAGGAGTCGAACCTCCACGCTCTCTCGAGCACACGGTTCTGAGCCGTGCCTGTCTACCAGTTCCAGCACGCCCGCCGGACCTTCCCATGTATACCAACGGGACCCTGCTGCGACCGCAGCGTCCAGGCCCCGCGAGGAAGATCCGGGGCGGGAGCCGTCCGTGCGCTCAGGAAGCTCGTGAGCCGCGCTTGTGCGGCGTGCGGAACACATAGTCCCAGAAGGGGGCGCTCACGCCGAAGCCGCGTGTGTGGTCCTGGAAGTGGTGGCGCATGTGAAGCTCGCGCATGAGGCGCCCCAGGCGCGTGCGCGGCTTGTGGTGGTGCACGTGGAAGTGGGTCATGTCGTAGATCAGGTAGCCGAGCAGGAAGCCGACGCCCACCAGCCAGCCGCCGGGCGTGCCGAGGACCGCCAGGAAGCCGGCACAGAAGAGGGCGGCGAGCGGGACGCTCACCGACGGGGGCATGACCAGGCGCAGTGGATCGTTCGGGTGGTCGTGGTGGACCCCGTGGATGATCCAGTGCAGCCGTGCTCCGATGCCGTCCTCGGGCTCGAAATGGAACACGATGCGGTGCATCCAGTACTCGGTGAGCGTCCAGAACAGGTAGCCGCCGAACAGCCAGGCTCCAACCTCGGGCGCCGGCACGCGCTCCTGGCCAAGCGCGAACAGCACCGCGATGGCGGGGATGAAGATGACCAGCGGCACCACGGGGTGCACGCGCGACAGGCGGTCCAGCCAGTCGCGGTCGAACATCCGCGGGGAGGCCTTCATCATCTCGGTGCGCCGTTCGCTCACGGTGGCCAACTTATCGCAAGACTCCGAGGGTCGCCGTGATGCTGACCGGGCCTGTTGGGCCCGGTCAGCCGAGGGTCTCACTTGATGAAGAGCATCTCCGCGTACTTGGGCAGCGGCCAGAGGTCGTCGGCCACGATCTTCTCGAGGCGGTCGCCCACCAGTCGGACCTTCGCCATCGCGGTGAGCTGGTGGTCCCGCGCGTAGAGCGCGAGGTCCAGACCCTCCCTGCCGTCGGGGTGGATGTTGGCCTGCTCGAGTTCGGCGATGGCGGCCGAGAACTCCTCGACCAAAGAGCGGGCCTGGGTGGCCAGGCCCTCGACCCCGGCCGCCTCGACCAGCGCCAGGTGGCGCAGCGCGGCGGGCAGCAGCATCGTGCGCGCCATCGACGAGGTGGTCTCCGCCTCGATGTTCGCGCTGATCGCGTACTGCTCGGCCCAGACCTCGAAGCGCGACTCCAGCTCGCGCCGGCTCAGCACCTCGTACTTCTCCATCGCCGCAACGGTGGTGTCCGCCAGAACCTCGGGCAGCGCGTCGGGTGTGGTGTGCAGATTCTTCAACCCCCGTCGCTTGGCCTCGGCGTGCCACTCGTCCTCGTAGTTATCGCCGCTGAACAGCACTTGCTTGTTCTCGGAGTAGGCCTTCTTGACCTCGGCGGCCACCGCCTCCGCGACATCTGCGCCGTTGCTGTCGAGGCCATCGCACATCTCGTCGATGGCCTCGGCCACGATCGTGTTCAGGACGGTGTTGGGGAACGCGAGCGACATGCTGGACCCCAGTGCGCGGAACTCGAACTTGTTGCCCGTGAACGCGAACGGCGAGGTGCGGTTGCGGTCGCCCCCGTGCATCGGGAGCGGCGGCAGCACCGAAGCCCCGAGGCCCAGGAACGAAGCAGGGGTGTGCGGGTCGCCCTCGCCCGACTCCATCGCCTCGAAGATCTTGTCCAGGTCCGCGCCGAGAAAGATCGAGATGATCGCCGGAGGCGCCTCGTTGGCCCCCAGGCGATGGTCCTGGCCGATGTTGGCCACCGAGGCCCTGAGCAGTCCCTGGTGCTTGTTCACGGCCTTGATCACGGCGGCGCAGAAGAACAGGAAGTTCAGGTTGTCCGCCGGGGTCTCGCCGGGCTCGAGCAGGTTGTGTCCGGTGTCGGTGCCCATCGACCAGTTGTTGTGCTTGCCCGACCCGTTGACGCCTGCAAAGGGCTTCTCGTGGAGCAGGCAGACAAGGCCGTATCTGCGGGCCACCCGCTTCATCACCTGCATGGTCAGCTGCTGGTGGTCGGAGCCAACGTTCGAGTTCTCGAAGACCGGCGCCAGCTCGTACTGGCCGGGCGCGACCTCGTTGTGGCGGGTCTTCACCGGCACGCCCAGGCGTGCCAGCTCGAGCTCGGAGTCCATCATGAACGCGAGCACGCGCTCGGGAATGGAGCCGAAGTAGTGGTCGTCGAGCTCGTGGCCCTTGGCCGGCTGCGCGCCGAAGAGCGTGCGACCGGTCGTCACCAGGTCCGGGCGCTCGAAGTAGAACTGCTCGTCGATCAGGAAGTACTCCTGCTCGGGCCCGACGGTGGTGAACACGCGGTTGGCCTGGTCGTCGCCGAGGAGCCTGAGCGCGCGGATGGCCGAGCGCGACAGCGCTTCCATGGACCGAAGGAGCGGGATCTTGTAGTCGAGCGCCTCACCGGTCCACGACGCGAACGCGGTCGGAATGCAGAGCAGCGCACCATTGGGGTTCTCGAGGATGAACGCGGGGCTGGTGGGGTCCCAGGCCGTGTAGCCGCGGGCCTCGAAGGTGGCGCGCACGCCGCCCGTAGGAAACGAAGAGGCGTCGGGCTCGCCCTGGATGAGCTCGGTGCCCGAGAACTCGGCGAGCGTGGTCCCGTCGCTGTCGGGGTCGTAGAACGAGTCGTGCTTCTCAGCGGTCGAGCCGGTGAGAGGCTGGAACATGTGCGTGTAGTGGGTGGCCCCGCGCTCCAGCGCCCACTCCTTCATCGCGAGCGCGACCGCGTCGGCCAGGGAGCCATCGAGCGCCTCGCCCTCATCGAGGGTGCGCTGCAGGCGCTTGAAGACATCCTTTGGGAGACGCTGACGCTGAACGGCCAGCGAGAAGACATCGTCTCCGAAGGGGTAGTTCTTGGCCTGTGTCAGATCGACCGTCCCGAGTGAGCCACCGTTGGGGCTCCACTGGGCGGCCGCGACGTTCTGCTGGCGGAATCGTGCCATGTGTGCCGAGCCTTTACGTAGGGCGCGCCCGGATGCCGGGCGCGCGGAGGACGTAGATCTGGAAGGGCTCCCAGCCTAGTGTCGAAACGCCCGCGGCGCCGTTGTACGCGTGTCCAAAAATCGCGCGCCGGCTTTCGCCCGTGGAGAGTGGCGCACCCGTTGTTGACCGGCGCCCATCGGGCTGCCGAGCCACAGAGGGCGCCGTCGACCGGGATCGTGGATCCGCTGTCGGCCGCTTCGCGAGCGAGTAAGGGCCCGGGACAGCGTGTAGGCTCGCGCGCCTTTCCGTGGGAGGTCTGAGAGAGGAGCGCAGCAAACCGTGAAGCTCGTGATCGCCATCGTCCGCCCCGAGAAGGCGAATGACGTGCTGGAAGCTCTTTACCGCGCCGAGGTGCGCGGGGTCTCGATGAGCCGGGTCCAGGGACACGGCGGGGAGCTCGAACGGGTCGAGACCTATCGCGGCACCACCGTGAAGATGGGGCTCTCCGAGAAGGTCCGCCTCGAGATCGCCGTCTCCGAGCCGTTCGTCGAGCCGACGATCGAAGCCCTCTGCGAGAGCGCGCGGACCGGCGAGGTGGGTGACGGGAAGATCTTCGTCGTCGCGCTCGAGCGGGCGATCCGCATCCGGACGGGCGAGACCGACCACGGTGCCGTCACGCCCGTGGGCAAGTGACCGAGATGCCGGCTCTCGCGGCCGGGGTGGACACCGGTGACACGGCATGGATGCTCGTGGCCACGGCGCTCGTCCTCATGATGACCCCGGCGCTCGGGCTCTTCTACGCGGGCCTCGTGCGTGGGAAGAACACGCTGAACACCTTCATGATGTGCATCGCGGCGCTCGCGGTCGCCACCGTTATGTGGGCGCTGGTCGGCTACTCGTTCGCGTTCGACGAGGGCAACGGGATCATCGGCGGCTTCGATCACGTGTTCCTCAAAGGCGTGACCTTCGCGCCCCGCGAGGAGTCGACGATCCCGCACCTGCTGTTCATGGCCTTCCAGGCGACCTTCTGCATCCTCACGGTCGCGCTCGTCTCGGGCGCCGTGGTGGAGCGCATGCGCTTCGGGCCGTTCATGATCTTCGCGGCGCTGTGGTCCGTGCTCGTCTACGCCGTGCTCGCTCACTGGTCCTTTGGCGGCGGCTGGCTGCAGGAGAAGGGAACGCTCGACTTCGCCGGCGGCATTCCCGTCGAGATGGGGTCGGGCTTCTCTGCGCTGGCTGCCGCGCTGGTCGTCGGGGCGCGCAAGGACTACGGGCGCCAGGCGCTCCTGCCCCACAACGCGGTCTACGTGCTCCTCGGCGCAGGCCTGCTCTGGTTCGGGTGGTTCGGCTTCAACGGCGGCAGCGGCTTCTCGACCGGCAACCCCAGCGTGCTGGCCTTCACCAACACGCTGCTCACGCCCGCGTGCACCCTGGTGGTCTGGTTCGCCCTGGATCTCCTGCGGGGCCGGCGTGTGACCGCGATCGGAGCGGCCACCGCGATCATCGTGGGCTGCGTCGGGATCACCCCGGCGGGCGGCTTCATCAGCCCGGGCTGGGCGATGGTGCTCGGCGCGGTCGCTGCCGTGCCGAGCTACGCGATCATCGTCCTGCGCCCGCGCACGCGCGTGGATGAGACGCTCGATGTGCTTGCGGCCCACGGCGTTGCAGGGCTGACCGGCATCCTCTTCATCGGCTTCTTCGCCCAGATGAAGTGGAACGACGTGTCCGACGGCCTCTTCTACGGCGACGCCGGGCAGCTCGGCCTGCAGGCACTGGCGGCGCTCGCGACTCCCGTGTACGCGTTCGTGGTGACCTTCGTGCTCCTGAAGGTCATCGGGCTCTTGACGCCGCTGCGAGCAGACGAGCACGACGAGGCGGTGGGCATGGACGTGACCCAGCACGGCGAGGAGGCCTACGCGACGGGTGAGGGGGCGATCCTGATCACGCCGGAGTCGGGTGCGGAGGCCGAGCGGCCGGTGGCCGATCCGGTCTAAACTAAGTGAGCACCGGAGAGGTCCCTGAGGCTGATCGTCCCGGCTCTTTCGGTCCCTCGCTGACGGCGAGCCCTCAGAGGGCCGTGCATTCTCAGCGAGTCGTACAGCCGGCCGGATCTGTTGCGCAGCTTGGCAGGTCCAGTCGCTTGTCCTTTTTCAAAGCACGGCGGCGCCGAGCGCGACCCTCGCGCTTCTTCGATCGTGTCCCTCGTTGGCGCCTTGCCGGCCGTCGCGCCTTCGCCCTTCGTGCTCGTGCCCGCTGCTCGCGGGCGGCGCGCTCACGCTCCAGGCGGTCGTTCTTCGCGGCTGCCGCCTTCGCTGCGGCCTGGTCCTTTGCCTCCTTATCCCCGTCCGTCGAGCATCCGCCGAGCAGGGCCACGAAGACGAGAAGCAGGAGCGCTCCTCGCTTGCGCATCCTTTCGACCAAGGTGCGTCTAATCGGTCCAGTCCAATTTATGGACCTCGAAGTCGGTGATCTTTGGCTCGGGGAGGTTGGCTTGCGCCAACGCCTCGCCTAGCCCCGACTGCATGTAGCGCTCGATCGCGTCAGTCGAGTCCCACACCTCGATCACCCGTATGCCGTCGTCGGTCTGTCCGGCGATATGGGCGTGGACGCCCTCCGGCTTCTCCGAGCCGAGCTGCTCATTGACTTGGTCGTACTGGTCGAGCGTTGCGCCCGGGACGTCATAGATACGGCAGATCATTCGCCCTCCCTCGGTAGCCGCCGAGGGGCCAGCCTAACTCGCCGCGTACCAGCAGGCCGAAGTCCTCAAGCCGGCGGCC
>Ga0208612_1000918_pt1 | contig 12334 bp, 13 predicted proteins | sample AntDryMetagUQ889_FD_188089 | JGI IMG/M metagenome (GOLD analysis project Ga0208612, IMG submission 188089) | Polar desert microbial communities from Antarctic Dry Valleys - UQ889 (SPAdes) | ecosystem: Environmental > Terrestrial > Soil > Desert | place: Antarctic Dry Valleys | collected 2008-12-31 | reverse complement strand
TCCGGCACGGACGACGACTCCGATGCACCCGCCTCCGCCCCGGCCGCTCCCGGGCGCCTGGTCTTCCCGGTGCGGGGCTCCCACACCTTCGGCGAGGCGGGTGCGCGGTTCGGCGCGTCACGTGGTAGCCGCGCCCACGAGGGCCAGGACGTAATGGCGTCGTGCGGCACCCCGCTCGTGGCGGCGGCTGGCGGCACGGTGTCGCACAACCGCTTCCACGGCCTCGCCGGCAACTACCTGGTGATCGACGGCCCAGGCTTCGACTACGTGTACATGCACCTCTCCGCTCCCTCACCGCTGCCGGTGGGCACACCGGTGCGGGCGGGCGCGCCGATCGGCACGGTCGGGGCCACGGGCAACGCCCGCGGCTGCCACCTGCACTTCGAGGTGTGGACGGACCCGGGCTACCGCAAGGGGGGCCAGGCGATCGACCCGCTGCCACTGCTGAGGCGCGCGGGCGGGTAAGAGCGGGCGGCTCCGCCAGGGACACTCGCACCTGACCGGGTTGGCCCGCTGAAAGGCGCGGTCGATCGCACCCGGGTCGAGATCACAGTCGTGCATCACATAGATGCAGCGCCTGACGTTGTCGCGTCACGAGCGCAGGAACGCGCGAGCCCCTCACTCCCACTCGATCGTCCCCGGCGGCTTCGAGGTGATGTCCAGCGTCACGCGCCCCACCGCCGGGATCTCGTTGACCATCCGTGCCGCCACACGCTCGAGCAGGTCGTAGGGCAGGCGGGCCCAGTCGGCGGTCATGGCGTCGTCGCTCGTCACCGCCCGGATGACGATCACGTGGCCATAGGTGCGCCCGTCGCCCTGGACCCCGACCGTGCGCAGCTCGGCCGGAAGCACGCAGAACGACTGCCACAGCTCGCGGTAGAGGCCGGCGGCGCGGATCTCCTCCTGGAGCACGGCGTCGGCCTCGCGCAGCACGTCCAGGCGCTCACGGGTGACCTCGCCGCCGACCACGCGGATGGCCAGGCCGGGGCCAGGGAAGGGCTGGCGCCAGACCAGGCGGTCGGGCAGGCCGAGCTCGGTGCCCACCTGGCGGGCCTCGTCCTTGAACAGCGCGCGCAGGGGCTCGACGAGCTCGAAGCCGAGGCGCTCGGGCAGGCCGCCGACGTTGTGGTGTGACTTGATCGTGGCGGTGCCGGTGCCCCCGCCCGACTCGATCACGTCGGAGTAGAGGGTGCCCTGGACGAGGAACTCGGGCTCGCCGATGCGCGAGGCCTCCTCCTCGAACACGCGCACGAACTCCTCGCCGATGATCTTGCGCTTGCGCTCGGGGTCGGTGACCCCCGCGAGGCGACCGAGGAAGCGCTCCTCGGCGTCGACGGCCACGAGCGGCACTCTGAAGTGGTCGCGGAACGCCTCGATGACCTGGGCGCCCTCGCCCTTGCGCATCAGCCCGTGGTCCACGAACACGCAGGTGAGCTGGTCGCCGACCGCGCGGTGGGTGAGCAGCGCGGCCACCGCGGAGTCGACCCCCCCGGACAGCCCGCAGATGACCTGGCCGTCGCCCACCTGGGCTCGGATGCGCTCGATCTGCTCGTCGGCCACCGAGGCCGGGCTCCAGTCGCGCTCGGCGCCGCAGGCATCGCTCAGGAAGGTGGCCAGCACCATGCTCCCGCACGGGGTGTGGACCACCTCGGGGTGGAACTGGATGCCGTAGAGGCCGCGCTCGACGTTCTCGAAGGCCGCGACCGGAGAGGCCGGCGAGGAGGCCAGCGCGGTGAAGCCTGGCGGGGGATCCAGAACGTGGTCGCGGTGGGACATCCAGCAGGTCTGCTCGCCGAGGACGCCGGCCAGGAGACGACCCGGCTCGCGCACCGAGAGCGGCGTGCGGCCGAACTCCCCGGCCGCCGCGCCGTCGACGCGAGCCCCGAGCTCCATGGCCATCGCTTGCATGCCGAAGCAGATCCCGAGCACGGGCACGCCCAGCTCGAGCAGTTCGGGGCGCAGTCGCGGTGCGCCCTCGGCGTAGACCGACGAGGGCCCCCCGGACAGGATCAGTCCGAGCGGCGCGCGCCGGCGGATCTCCTCCAGCGGGACATCGTGGGGCAGGAGCTCCGAGAAGACCCCCTGCTCGCGCACGCGGCGGGCGATGAGCTGCGAGTACTGCCCACCGAAGTCGAGGACCAGCACCTGATCGGTGGCCGCCGCGGCCTCGACTGCGACCGCGGGCGGCGCCTCGTCGAGCACCCCTACCGAGCCGGGAGAAGCAAGCAGGTCGGTGGCCGGCGAGAGCGACGCGTGCTCGGCACGCGAGCGACCGTCGGCGACCGAGATGCGCCGCTTATCGCGGCTCGGCTTCAAGCCAGGATGGGATCTGCGCTGGGCGGCGCGTGGTCGGCCGCGGGATACACCGCCTCAGCGGGCTGCTCGCCGTCCTGCGAAGCGCCGTTGGTGCTCGGCGCGGCGGCGGTCGTCCGCGCGCCCATGCCGATGGCCTGGTCGCGCTGAAGCTGCTTGCCCTCGGTCTGGAGCGCGGGAGCCACCATCACCTCGGCGCGGTGGAAGGAGGCGATGTCCTCGTGGCCGCAGGTGGCCATCGAGGTGCGCAGCGAGCCCATCAGGTTGAACGTGCCGTCGTTCTCGTGTGCCGGCCCGAGGAGGATCTCCTCGACGCTGCCGTTCTGCACGGTGGAGACCCGCGCGCCGCGCGGCAGCGCCGGGTGGAAGGTAGCCATGCCCCAGTGGTAGCCCCGACCGGGCGCCTCGTAGGCGCGCGCGAGCGGGGAGCCGATCATCACCGCGTCCGCCCCGCAGGCGAACGCCTTCGCGACGTCGCCGCCGGTGCGCATCCCGCCGTCGGCGATCACGTTGATGTACTCGCCGGTCTCCAGCATGTGCTGGGAGCGGGCGGCCTGCACGTCGGCAATGGCCGTGGCCTGCGGAACCCCGATGCCGAGCACGCCGCGAGTCGTGCACGCCGCGCCGGGCCCGACGCCCACGAGCACCCCGACCGCCCCCGTGCGCATGAGGTGGAGCCCGGTGGAGTAGGACGCGCAGCCGCCGACCACGACCGGTATCGGCACCTCGCGGGTGAACTCCTTGAGGTTGAGCGGCTCGGAGGTGAGCGACACGTGCTCGGCCGAGATGACCGTGCCCTGGATGACCAGCACGTCGAGCCCGGCCTCGAGGGCGAGCTCGTAGTGGCCGCGGACGCGCTGGGGGGTGAGCGACGCGGCCGCCACCACGCCGTGCTCCTTGATCTCGCGCACGCGCTGGGAGATGAGCTCGGGGATGACCGGCGCCTGGTAGATGCGCTGCATCTCGTGGGTGGCGCGCTCGGGCGGCAGGCCCGCGATGCGCTCGAGCTCGGCGCCGGGATCCTCGTAGCGCGTCCAGATGCCCTCCAGGTTGAGGACGGCAAGGCCCCCGAGCTTGCCGACGATGCCCGCGGTCTCCGGCGAGACCACCCCGTCCATGGCGGCGGCCATGAGCGGCAGCTCGAACCGATATGGCCCGAGCGTCCACGCGATGTCGATGTCGTCGGGATCGCGCGTGCGCCGCGACGGGACGATCGCTATGTCGTCGAAGCCGTAGGCGCGCCGGCCCTTCTTGCCCTTGCCGATCTCTACTTCCATGGCGACACCCTAGGTTCGATGACGGACGGATATCGACGTTAGCGCCCGGCGCCGGCGCCCGTCAGGAGCCGTTCAACGCCGGCTCCCCCACCACCTCGAGATCCACCTCGGGCACGAGCCGCTCCACCCCGCGGCGGTCGAGCACTCCGGCGCCGAGGTGGCGGGTGGACTCCGCCCCGGCCGCCACCGCCAGGCGAAGGCAGTCGAGCGGCTCGGAGCCGTCGTGGCGGCCGGCCACGTAGCCCGCCAGGAAGGCGTCGCCCGACCCCACCGTGGAGACCGCCTCCTCGGTCCGCTCGAGCACCGCCCGGCAGAGCCGCGGGCCGGCGTCGTCTCCGCCCAGCAGCGCGACCGCGCCCGACGAGAGGGTCATGATCGCCTCGCGGGCACCGAGCTCGGCGATCTCCCGGACCGCTTCGAGACGATCCTCGTCCTCGGCGAACTCGTGCCCCACGAGCTCCTCGGCCTCGAGCTCGTTGGGAGTCACCAGGTCGGGCTCCGCCCTTACGGCGTGGCGAAGTGGCTCCCCGTCGACGTCGAGCACCGTGGCCACCCCGAGCCGCCTGACCTCGGCGATCATCCGCCCGTAGAGCCCGGGGTCGGTGTTGCGCGGCAGCGACCCGGCGAACACGCACAGGCTCGCCCCGCGCGCGAGATAGAGGACCTTCTCGACGAAGCGCTCGAGCTCCTCCTCGGTGACCGTCGGGCCGCGCTCGTTGATCTCGGTCTGCTCGCCGGTGGCCGGGTCGAGGACAGCCGTGGAGGTGCGGGACTCCTCGGCGATCAGCGTGAAGTCGTTGACGATGCCCTCGGCGGAGAGCTGCTCGGCGATCAGGGTACCGGTGGGCCCGCCGGCAAGGCCGGTGGCGATCACGGGTCGCTCGAGCGCGCGGAGGGCGCGGGCGACGTTCACGCCCTTGCCGCCCGCCATGGAGGTCGTCTCCACCGAGCGGTGGCGGCGCCCGAGCCGGAAGTCCGGCACCGACAGCGTGCGGTCGATCGCTGCGTTCGGTGTGACCGTGACGATCATCGGGCGACGGTAGCCCGGCGACGGCGCCCGCGTCTCCCTCGTCGGCGACCGATGGCCAGTACCCCGATGCCGACCACGAGCAGCACGAGCGCGCCGACGGCGAAGGGCAGTCCAGAGTCGAGTCGGTGCAGGAGCCCGGCCTCGGGCACCGCGGCGGTGGTCACGAGCGGCACCGTGCGCACGGCACGCCCCTCGTAGTAGACGGTCGCCTCACCCACCCGACGCCCGGCCGGCATCGGACCCGAGAGCTCCTCCGGGGCATCCACGCGCGTCGAGGGGCGGCGCCCGCGCCGCACGGTCAGCGAGACCGACCGCGCCGGCGCGAGCCCCACGCCGCGCCCGTCGAACCCGTCGACGCGCGCCCGCGCCGCCGACCGTCCCTCGTCGAGCGCGCGTACCCGCCGGAAGCGCCCGAGGCCCCAACGAAGCAGGGCGAGGCTGTCGGCGTCGCGCGCCGCCTCGCTCGGCTCTCCGAGCACCACGCTCACCACCCGCGCGCCCTTCCGCGACGCCGACCCCACCAGCACGTAGCCGGCCTGCCGGGTGTGCCCGGTCTTCACGCCGTCCACGAAAGCGTGGCCGCGCACGAGGCGGTTGCGGTTGATCACCACGCGCGGGCGCGAGCCGCTGCGGAGCTCGGCGCTCGTACGGTCGACGATCCGCGCGAAGCGCCGGTCGCGCAGCAGGCGCCGCGCCAGCGTGGCCAGGTCGCGCGCGCTCGAGCGGTTGTCGGGGTCGTCGAGGCCTATGGGGTTCGCGTAGCTCGTGGAGCGCAGGCCGAGCTCGCGGGCGCGCTGGTTCATCAGCCGCACGAAGGCCCTCCGCGAGCCCGCGATCCGCTCCGCGAGCGTCACGCTGGCGTCATTGGCGCTCTCGAGGAGAAGGGCGACTAGCAGGTCGCGCACCCGCATGCGCTCGCCGGTGCGGAGCCCGATCCGTGACTCGGCGGGGAGGGCCTGGTAGGGCACGGCCGCGTAGGTCTCGCCCAGCTGCGCCCGCTCCAGTGTGAGCAGCGCGGTCATGAGCTTGGTGGCGCTGGCGATCGCGCGGGGCTCGTCCGGATCCTCGTCCAGTAGGACCTCGCCGGTGGCCGCGTCGACCACGATGGCCCCGGAGCCGCCGGGGTCAGGGGCCCCGGACGGCACCCTGGCGTATGCGGTGGGGGCGCCCGTGACCAGGAGAAGGGCGGTCACCGCGAGGACAACGAGGCCCGCGCCGCCCCGAGGGCTCCTCACTCGCGGAGCTTCAGCTTCTGGCCAGGCTGGAGCGTCTGGGCGTCGAGGCCCGGGTTCAGCTCCTGGAGCTGCTCGGGGGTGCGGCCCGTGCGCTCCGCGATCGAGCCGAGCGTGTCCCCTGCCCGCACCTTGTAGGTGGCGCGGCCGCGGGCTCGGGGCCGCTCGGAGCCGGCCTCGCGCTCGGCGCCGGCCTGCTCGGCATCCCCCCCGCCGCTGGGGCCCGATCCTCCTACCACCGAGCCCGTGACCACCGCCAGGAGAAGCACCGCGAACACGATGAGCGCGGCGGGCGCTAGCAGGCGCATCCGGCTCCCGGGCTGCGCGTTCATGAGCGGGCGATGGTAGCGGGGAGACGGTCCGCGCTCCCGCGGCGAAGGGGCGACTCGGGCGGCGCATCACCCCGCTGCCCGCGAGAGGGCCCATGCCGCTTCGCGGAGCTCGTCGGCCGCCGCGGCCGCCGCGCCCGCGGGGTGCCCGCCGCGCTCGCGGTGGGCGTCGACGATCGACCGCGATGCGGTGACGAGCCCGCCCGCCGGATGGGGCGCGAACGCCGGGCCGAGCTCCTCCACCCGACCTCCCTGGGCTCCGACGCCGGGCATCAGGAAGATGGCGCGCGGCGCCAGCTCGCGCAGGCGGGCGAGCAGGCCGGGTTTCGTGGCTCCGGCCACCACGCCGACGCTCGAGAGGCCGCACGCTCCGGTGGCCTGCTCGCCGGCCTCGTGCACGAGCCGGGCCAGGCGCTCGTGCAGCGGCGAACCGCCGACCGAGGCGTCCTGGAGCTCGGCCGCGCCGGGGTTGGAGGTGCGTACGAGCACGAAGCAGCCGGCCCCCTCGCCGACCGCGCGCGCGACGAACGGCTCGAGAGAGTCGACTCCGAGCAGTGGGTTGAGGGTGACCGCGTCGGCGCCGAGCCCCGGCACCGGGCCGAACGGCCCCGGCGTGTCACCGAGCAGCCCCTGCGCGTAGGCGCGCGCCGTGACCGGCACGTCGCCGCGCTTGCCGTCGGCGATCGTCAGGAGGCCGCGCGCTCGGGCGTAGGCCACGACCTCGGCCAGCATCGACCATCCCGGCCCCCCCAGGCGCTCGAAGCATGCGAGCTGGAGCTTGACGGCGACGCACGCACCCCCGGCGGCCTCGATCGCTGCACGACAGTGGACGGCCACGGCCATGGCCGTCCGCTCCGCGACGTCCGAGCCGCCCGGCGAAGCGGGACCCTCTGCCAGGGCCTCCGGCCACAGGGCCATCGGATCCGGGTCGAGCCCGAGCACGACCTGGCTGCGACGCTCGAGCACGAGCGCCGCGAGCCGGTCGGAGAACGGGTCCGACTGGTGCGGCGGGCGGGTCCGCAGATCCGCCCCGGAGGGGGTTCCCGCGACTAGTTGACGGCCTTCTTGAGGGTGGACCCGGCGCTGAACCGCGGCACCTTGCTGGCCGAGATCTGGATCTTGGCCCCCGTCTGGGGGTTCACGCCCTGGCGCGCGCCGCGCTCCGCGACGGAGAACTTGCCGAACCCGGTGAAGTTCACCTCGCCGCCGCGCTTCAGCGTCTCCTCGATCACGTTCAGAACCGCGTCGACGGCAGCTGCCGCGTCGGTCTTCTGCAGGTCGGCCTCGGCCGCCACCTGATCCACGAACTCGGCCTTGGTCACGTCTCCTCCTTACAAGGGGTCACGAAGGAGCGAACCTAACAGCGGGGACGGACACCGCGCGGCTCCTTCTGCGGGCTCGCCGCCGCCATGGAGTGCGCAACACGCGGAAAGTCCGGCAAACAATCGCCGCCGCGAAGCCCCGCCGGCCACTCGCGCTCGGCCCTCAGAGCTCGTCCTCGAGGAGGTCGTCGGCCACACCGACGTCGGGCTGGTCCTCGAGCGCGACGGCCACCAGGCCGTCGGCGATGAAGAGGACCTCGTCGTGGTCCACGGTGCCGGAACGAAGGACGCTCGGCTCCCCGGCCGGGTCGTAGAGCAGCACCCGAGGGAGACGGGACTGCTGACGTCGGCGCACCGCCGCAGCAACGCTCTCGGCCAGTCCGGTGGCTCGGGCCACCGCCCCGCGACGATCCTTCACGCCGTCGCACCGTCCAGGTCGACCAGCACCCGGTGGAGGTCGAAGAGGACGAGCGAGGAGAGGGCCATGCGCTCAGCGACGATCGCCACCGACCACCGTGGACGGCGTGCGGCGAACACCGTCGCCGTCCTGGTCGAGACCTCGATCGACCCGAGGACCTCGCCGTCGGCGCTGCGCTCGGCGCGTTCGAGGAGCTCGAGCGCAAGGTCGCCCATCCGTCCGGCGCGCCGCTCGTCCTGGCAGGAGGAGGCCGCCACCCGGCCCTCGCGGTCCAGCACCACGGTCGCCCGGATCCCGGTCCCGAGCTCACCTAGGAAGAGGACGGCCTCCTCCGGCGTGCGGGCGGTCGTGGTCACCTCCGGGCAGAATACCGCCGTGGCCCTCTCCCGCATCGCCTGGCTGGTGACCGTGGTCGGCTTCGCCCTGGCCGCGGTGCTCCTCTTCCTGAACGGCTACGTCGGGTACTTCCTCGTGCTCCTTGCCGTCGCCGCGGCCGCGGCCGTCAACCTCCGCTGAGTGGCCCGCCGGGCGCTTCTCGCCCGTGGAGTCGCGGCGCGGCATCGGGCTCGAGGTGTATGAGCACGTCGGCGCCCCGGACCGAGCGACCGATCCGGGCCTCCAGCTCGTGGGCCAGCTCGTGGGCCCGCTCGAGCGAGGTGCCCGCGCGGAACTGCACGTGGAGGTCGATGTAGCGGCGCGGACCGGCTCGCCGCGCCCGCAGCTTGTGGAAGCCGGCGATCTCGGGCGCCGTGTGCCCCTCGACCGCCCCGGTCACCGCCGCGAGCTCGGCCGCCGGCAGCGCCTCGTCGACCAGGTCGCCCGAGGAGCGGCGGACGATGCGCAGCCCCGAGACCACGATCGCCCCCGCGACCACGAGCGCCACGGCCGGGTCGAGCTGCTCGATGCCGGTCGCCTCGACGAGGACGAGGGCCCCGAGGACGCCGACCGAGGTGAACGCATCGGTGCGCAGATGCGCGGCGTCGCCCTCGAGCGCCGGTGAATCCGCCTCCTGCGCCCGGCGGTAGAGATAGGTCGACACCACTAGGTTGACCGCCCCCGAGAAGGCGAGCACCGCGATGCCGAACCCGACGTTCTCGATCGGGGAGGCGTCGAACAGCCGGCGAAGCGACTCGTAGACGATCACCCCGGCGCCCACGAGGATCAGCACGCCCTCGATGGCCGCGGAGAGGTTCTCGACCTTCTCGTGCCCGTAGGGATGGCCCTCGTCGGCGGGCTTCTCGGCCTGGCGCACCGAGAAGAAGGCGACGAGGGACGCCAGCAGGTCGATGCTCGAGTGGATGGCCTCGGTGAGGATGGCGATCGAGCCGGTGACCACCCCCGCGGCCACCTTGAGCACGACCAGGGCGGAGTTGGAGATGATCGACACCGCGGCGGCACGGCTGCGCCGCACGCCGCCCGGGGCGCCGGCTCCGCGGGCCGCCCGATCGGCGTCCCGCGCGGCGGGCCGCGCGCTCACGACCGGCCGAGCCACTCGATCAGCGCCCGAGCCGCCCGACCGCGGTGGCTTACGGCGTCCTTCTCCTCTCGGGTGAGCTCGGCCATGGTGCGGCCGTCGCCGGGGTCGTGCGGCACGAAGGCCGGGTCGTAGCCGAAGCCGCCGGTCCCCCGGGGCTCGTGGGTGAGGAGGCCCTCGCAGCGCTCCTCGAAGAGCGCGACCTCGAGCTCGCTTTCGGCCCCCGGCGGCGCGGCGACGGCGACGGCGAGCGCGCACACGTAGGCCAGCCTGCGGTCGCCGTCCGCGGGCACGTCGCGAAGCAGCTTGGCCAGGTTCTCCTCGTCGGTGGCTCGCTCCCCCGCGAAGCGCGCCGAGCGAACGCCGGGGGCGCCCCCGAGCGCCGCAGCCTCGATGCCCGAGTCGTCGGCCAGCGCCGGGCGGCCGGTGGCCCGGGCCGCGGCCCGGGCCTTGGTGGCCGCGTTCTCGATGAAGGTCTCCCCCGCCTCGGGCGGCAGCTCCACCCCGTCGGGCAGCGGAATCAGCTCGTGGGGCCGGAGCAGTGCGCCCAGCTCGCGGACCTTGTGGGCGTTGCGCGAGGCGAGGACGAGCCGCACGGCGCCGGCGCCGGCTACTGCGCCGGCACGGACGCCGGCCCGACGGCGCGGTCCTGGAGCCCGCGCAGGTGATCGACGCCGTCCGCGGCCAGGGCCAGGAGGTGATCGAGCGAGGCGCGCGAGAGCGGCGTGCGCTCGGCGGTGGCCTGGACCTCGACGAGGCCGCCGTCGCCGGTCATGACCACGTTCATGTCGACCTCGGCGCGCGAGTCCTCGGAGTAGTCGAGGTCGAGCAGGGCCTCGCCGTCCACGACGCCGCAGGAGATCGCAGCGATCGAGCCGGTGAGCGGCACGGCGGGCAGCGCCTCGCGCTCGACCAGGCCGGCCAGGGCGAGGTGGAGAGCGGCGAACCCGCCGGTGATCGCCGCGCAGCGCGTGCCGCCATCGGCCTCGAGCACGTCGCAGTCGATCCACACCGTGCGCTCTCCGAGTGCCTCGAAGTCGACGACCCCGCGGAGCGCGCGGCCGATCAGCCGCTGGATCTCGACCGTGCGCCCGTCCGGGCGCCCGCGCGAGGCGTCGCGCTGCTTGCGCTCGCCGGTGGAGGCGGGGAGCATCCCGTACTCGGCGGTCACCCAGCCCCTCCCCCGCCCGGACATCCACCGCGGCACCTTCTCCTCGACCGATGCGGTGCAGATCACGCGCGTGCCGCCCTGGGTCATCAGCGTCGAGCCGTCGGCGCTGCGGACGAAGCCGGGCTCGATAGAGGACGGGCGCACGTCCCCGGCGGCACGACCGTCACTCCTCACGCCGCCCGCCTTCCCTGGCTCGCGGAGGCCACCGGCACCCTTGTGACGTCCCCGAGGGGGAGCTGGAGGAACCGGGTGCCGACGGTGCGGAAGGCCTCCGGGTCGCCCGAGCACATGAAGCGGTAGCGGCCTCGCCGACCCTCCTCGCGCTCGAGGCCGAGGCGACGCAGGGCACGCTCGACCTCGTCGGCGATGGCCTGCCCGGAGGAGACGACCTCCACGCCACGCCCCAGCGTGCGCTGTAGCAGGGAACGCACGAGGGGATAGTGCGTGCAGCCGAGGATGACCGTGTCGACGCCGGCCTCGACCAGCGGAGCGCAGTAGCCCTCGACGGAGGCCACAACCCGATCGTCTACCTCACCGCCGGCCTGGATGAGCGGAGCCAGGGTCGGGCACGGCACCGAATGGAGCGTGGCCTCGGGGTCGGCGCGCTCGAGCGCGCGGGCGTAGGCGCCGCTCGCCACCGTCGCCGGGGTGGCGAGGAGGCCGACGCGACGATTGCGCGTGGCCGCGGCCGCGAGCCGTGACTCCGGCTCGACCACGCCGACCACCTCGACCCGGCCGCGCAGGCGGGCACGGAGCTCCTCGACGGCCGCGGCGGTCGCGGAGTTGCAGGCCACCACTAGCAGCTTCGCGCCGTCGTCCAGGAGGATGTCGGCGAGCTCGAGGGCGAAGGCGCGCAGCTCGCCGGCCGAGCGGTCGCCGTAGGGGAAGCGGGCGGTGTCGCCGAAGTAGACGAAGTCCTCGTGCGGGAGGGAGACGAGGCACTCGTGGAGGACGGTCAGGCCACCCACTCCGGAGTCGAAGACGGCGACCGGCATCGTTCGGTCGGGAGCCGGCACGCCTCCATGTTGGCAGGCGTGTCGGGCGCCGGGCGGGCGGTCCGCGGGGGGGCGGTGCGGGGCGCGGGACGAGGGGGCGGGTGGCCGCGGTCGCGATTCGGCGGTGCGCTCGGCGAGGACCGGGCCGCACTCATACCTGCGGCGCACGGAGCTCACACATCCAGCCCACGGAGGTCACGAGCGGCACTCGCTTCGTAACGCGATGGCACCTAACCGCGAACTTGGTGTCCGTGGTAGTGGTCATGCCTCTCCTCGGCTCCCACGCTGGAGCGATGATGACCGGCGCTCGATCTGCAAGATGTCGCCCGCGCGACAGGCTGGGGGCGGTGGGCGACGTACTGCACGGGCCACGCGACCTCACGGCCACGCGTCCCGGCTAGGCCGACGCGGGCAACATCGTGCATCCGGCAGACGGCGAATCGGCCCCACGCCGCTCCTGGCCCGACGCGGGCGACATCCTGCACCCTCCCGGTGGGGTCGATGACGTGATCGCGCGGATCGCCGCCTCCCAGCGCGGGCTCATCACGCGCAGGCAGCTCCTTGCCGTCGGGCTCGGCCGGGGAGCAATCGCCGGTCGCCTGGCCAGCGGCCGGCTCCACCGGATCCACCTCGGCGTGTTCCTGGTCGGACATCCCGTCGCCCCACCGCTCGCACGGGAGCTCGGAGCAGTGCTCGCCTGCGGGCCGGACGCGGTCCTCAGCCATCGCTCGGCGGCTCGGCTGTGGTCGGTCCTGCCGGACGGTCAGGGAGAC
>Ga0208612_1000917_pt1 | contig 12354 bp, 10 predicted proteins | sample AntDryMetagUQ889_FD_188089 | JGI IMG/M metagenome (GOLD analysis project Ga0208612, IMG submission 188089) | Polar desert microbial communities from Antarctic Dry Valleys - UQ889 (SPAdes) | ecosystem: Environmental > Terrestrial > Soil > Desert | place: Antarctic Dry Valleys | collected 2008-12-31 | reverse complement strand
CCGCCGGCACCGGGCGTCAAGCCGACAACCCGCTCGACCAAGCCGAACTTGGCAGATTCGGCGGCCCAGATCATGTCGCAGCCAAGGGCGATCTCAAATCCCGCCGTGAGGCAGAGGCCGTGGCAGATCGCAAGCGTTGGGATCGGCAGAGCCTCCAAGCGCTTAACCGGGCCCACCAACGCAGGAAACCCCTCCCCCGCATCGGCCGCCTCCTTGAAAATCTGAACGTCGACGCCGGCCGAGAACACCTTCCCCTCGGCGCGCCAGACGGCGGCGCGTACGCCGGAGGACTCGACCTGAGCGATGCACTCGTCGAGCTCTGAGAAAGCCTCGCCGCCGAAAAAGTTGAGCTCGCCGTTTTTGAGCGTGATCACGCCGACGTCGCCGTCCCGCTCGAAGGTGATCGAGGACATCTAGCCCTGACCAAGGATTTTCTGTGCCGTCGCCTTGATCTCGTTCGGATCGCCGGGCTTGGGGATCCACGGCAACTTGAGCGGATCGTCGGAGTTCCGAGGCACCACGTGGAGGTGAAAGTGAAAGACGGTCTGCCACGCTGCGGCGCCGCAGCAGTTGAGGACGTTGAATCCCTCGGGGTCGAGCGTCTCCTCCAATTTGCGTGCCAGACGCCGGGCAGCGAGAGTGCACGCCGCGAGGTCGTCGTCGGAGATCTCCATGAGGTCAGCCGAGTGCTTTCGCGGGATAACCAGCGCGTGCCCCGGCGTCGCCGGGTTGATGTCCATAAACGCGACGGTGTGGTCGTCGGAGTCGAGGATCTCGCCGGGCAACTCGCCCGCGACGATCTTGCAGAAGATGCAATCCGGCTCTTCGTGTGCGCCTTCGATCTCGCTCATGAGCGCCAGCCTACGCGAGCACCTTCCGAGCGTGCTCGATGACCTGGTCGCGTCCCTCGACCTCGCCCGCAAAGAGCGCCGCCTGCACCTCCATGATGAGGCGCCCGAGGCCGGGCCCCTCGGCGATCCCCGCCTCGCGGGCGAGCTCGTCGCCGGGAATCGGCAGGTCAGGCGGCCCCGAGCGCTGCCACTCGAGCGCGTCCGGCAGGACTTCCCGCACAAGCTCCAGATGGGCCTGGATCATCTCGGGCGCCGCGACCGCGCCCGATCCGCGCGCCGACATGCGGTCTGCGGCGGTCAGGAGGGTCACGTCGGGCGCCACGTCTCCACATTGGCGCAGGTAATCGAAGAGGCGCCGCCGAGGCAGCGGTCGCTCATGGACCATAAAGCCGAGGTGGAGATGATGGCGAGTGAGCCCCGCCACGTAGCGTCGGAGCGCCCGGCTCGCTTTGAGGCGGCCGAGCGCCGTGTCGACGATCTCCGCGCCCACCGTGTCGTGGCCGATGAAGGTGACGTAGCCGTTGCGGTCACCCTTCGTCGCCGGCTTTCCCGTGTCGTGGAGGAGCGCGCCAAGCCTGAGGCCGTCGCCGCGCGTGAAGTCGTCGCCGAGCGGCTTGGCCAGAAGCGCTGCCACTGCCTCGGCGCTCTCCCCCGCATACGTCGCCAGGTCGGCCTCGACCACGAAGAGCTGGCGGAGCACCTCGATCGTGTGGCCGTGGACGTCCAGGTGGTGATTCGGGTTCTGCTCGACACCGCGAAGCGCCTCGAGCTCGGGCAGGACGCCGCCCGTCGCCCCGAGGGCGTCGAGGAGATCGAGCGCTCTGAGGGGATCGTCCGCCCGAACCAGCAGGCGTAGCTCGGCCAGGCGCCTCTCCCCCGCCGGCTCGGAAACCCTGCCCGCCTCCGCGCGCGCAAGCTCGACTGTCCCGGGATCGATGTCGAAGCCAATTGCGGCTGCGATCCGCGCGGCGCGCATGATCCGCAGCGGATCGTCGGCGAGGGCGCGCTCTGACGCCGCTCGAAGGACGCCTGCCTGGATGTCTGTGACCCCGCCCGTCGGGTCGATCGGCTCAGCATCGAGATCTGAGAGCGGGACGGCGATCGCGTTCACGGTGAAGTCGCGGAGCCGCAGGTCGCCCTGGATGTCGTCGGCGCGTAGCCGCGTGGCGTCGAGGTGCCAGGAGCGATCCGGTGCCACGACCCGCCACGTTCCGAACTCCTCAGACAGCGGGAAGGCCGCTCCGCCGCAAGCTGCGGCAACTGCCCGGGCCGCGCTCTCTTCGGCCCCGGCGTGCACGGCAAGGTCTACGTCCACCACCTCGCGGCCCATCAGGGCGTCGCGAACCGCTCCGCCCACAACCCAGCCGGTATTTCGCACCTCGAGCGCGACTAAGAGCCCGGGCGCCCTGCGGAGCGCGTCTCCGACACGGCTCACGCAGCGCCCTCGTACTCGCGCTCGACCCGCGGCAAGAGCCCGGTCGTCACCTCGTAGTTGATCGTCCCGAGCGCGGCGGCAAGCTCCTCGGCCAGAATGCGCTCTCCGTCCCGCTCGCCGATCAGGACCACCTCTTCGAACGCGGCAACCCCCGTCTCAGGACCGAGATCGAGGGTGATGTTGTCCATGGAGACGGTGCCGACAATGGGACGTCGCTCGCCAGCGACGAGGGCCTCTGCACTATTCGAGAGCCCGCGGCGCCAGCCATCACCGTAGCCGATCGGGACCGGGGCGACCCACGTCTCGTCCCTAGCCTTCCACGTCTGACCGTAGCCCGCGCTTGCGCCGGGCTCGAAGCGCTTTACGTCCGCCACGTACGAAGTCAGCTCCAAGGCGGGCTCGAGCCCGTGGTCGCGCGGGTCGCGCCCGAACGGGTCGAGCCCGTAGAGCGCCACGCCACAACGGACCATGTCGAAGTGGGTCGCAGGATCGCGAAGCGTCGCGGCGCTGTTCGCCGCATGGACCGTGATCTCCGGGTTGCGCTCCTTCGCGGACTCTACGACCGCGCGGAAGCGCTTGAGCTGCTCTTGCATGAACGCCGCGTCGTCATCTGCCGTGGCGAAGTGCGTCCATATGCCCGCCAGCTCCATGCGCTCGTCCGCGGCGACCGCCTCGACGAGTTCTGCGACCTCGGCCGTGTCGCGCAACCCAAGTCGCCCCATTCCCGAGTCGTGCTTTACGTGGACGCGCGGCACCATGCCGGCCTCAGCTGCCGCTGAGCCCAGCATCTCTCGCGATGCGTCGCGCCAGACAGAGACCTCGGCATCGGCAGCGAGGGCGCCTTGAAGCTCTTCGCCCGCGATTGAGCCCATCACGAAGATCGGCACCTCGGGGACCTCGCTGCGAAGCGCTGCCGCCTCGCCGGCCGTGGCCACCGCAAGCGTCGAGGCGCCGCCTTGGAGAGCCGCCTTGGCGCTCGGCACCATGCCGTGGCCGTAGGCGTTTGCCTTGACGACAGCGCAGAGCTTCGCCCGACCCGCAAGCGAGCCCGCCAGCCTGGCCGCATTCCGCTCGATCGCGCCGAGGTCAATGCGCGCGACCGCGCGCTTCACGAGGCTCCCAGCCCCCCGGGCAGGGCTTCGATCACATCACTTGCGATCACCGACTCGGCCACACCGATCCGCTCCGCGGCGATCCGCCCCGCGTTCGTGTTGACCCAGACCCCAGCGCAGGCCGCCTCAAACGGATCCATCCCGCGCGCGAGGAGGGCTCCGATCGTCCCCGCCAGAACGTCCCCGGTTCCGGCCGTGGCAAGCGCGGGCGCCTCGACCGCGCTGACGGCGACGGGGCCGCCGGGCGCGGCGACGATCGTGTCGTCGCCCTTCAGCACGACTACACAAGAGCCAAGCTCGGCGGCCTCCCGCGCAGACGTCAGGCGATGCGCGCCGATCTCGTCCGAATCCTTACCGAGGAGCCGGCCCAACTCGCCCGCGTGCGGCGTGATCACGGTGGGATCGGAGCGTGAGGCGAGGCTGTCCAGGGCTTCGGCGTGGGCGTTCAGCCCGTCCGCATCGAGCACGAGGGGCACCTCGGCGCCCGAGGCCACTTCGCGAGCCACGCCGAGCGCCGCATCCGAGCGACCGATGCCCGGCCCGAGGACGAGCGCGGCTGCCTTCTCGCACGTAGCGAGGATCTCTTCCGTGGCACCCGCCGCGAAGGCGCCGTCGGCAGAAGCGCACCCGCGGCTCATCACCTCGGTTAGCTTGACCTCGAAGATCTGCTCGAGCTCGGCCGGGACGGCGACAGTTGCGTATCCCGCGCCGGCGCGGATCGCTGCGCTCGCAGCGAGCACCACCGATCCGGTCAGCCCCCGTGACGCGCCTGCCACCACGACCTGGCCCGAGGTGAACTTGGTCGACTCCGCGCCGCGGCGGGGCAGCCGGTCGAGCACGCGGGCAGTGATCGTGCCGGCGGGCGGCTCAGAGCGCGACCCGGCCGGGATGCCGATGTCTGAGACCCGGAGCTCGCCGGTCGAGCGCTTGCCGGGCGCGATTTCGTGACCGAGCTTGGCCGCGTGGAAGGAAACCGTGACGCTTGCGCTGACCCCGACGCCCTCGACCTCGCCAGTTGAGGCGTCTACTCCCGAGGCGATGTCGGCGGCGACGATTGGCGCGCCGGATCCGTTCATGGCCTCGATGGCCTCTAAGGCCGGCGAGCGCGGCGCGCCGTCGAACCCAGTCCCGAAGATCGCGTCCACCACGCATCCCGAGCCCTCGAGCGCCGAGGCAACATCATCCGCCGAGACCTCGAAGCCCGCGTCGTCCAAGCGCCCGTGGTTTAAGGCCGCATCGTCCGATAGCTCGCTCGCGGGCCAAACGAGGAGCGTTTCGACCTCGAAGCCCGTCTCGGCCAGTAGACGCGCGGCGACGAGGCCGTCGCCGCCATTGTTCCCCTTGCCGCAGACGATTCGGACGGGACCGGGCTCGGCGACCTCGCGCACTGCGCGAGCCACCGCCTCGCCCGCCGCCTCCATCAGCTGGAGCGACGGGATGCCGCGCTCCTCGATCGCCTCCGAGTCGGCAGAGCGCATGCTCTCGGCGTCGTGGAGAGGGTCGAGCCAGCCGGGGAGTGACATGAGGCGCAGCGTAGAGGGGTCAGACCCCTCGCGTGGTGCCTGACCCCATGCGTGGTGCCTGACCCCCTCGCACCACCACCACCGCGGCGGCGTGCTCGCGCGAGTGCGTGAGTGAGACGTCCAGGTCCACCCCGCGCTCAGCGGCGATCCTGGCGGCTGAACCGCTCAGCCGAAGCGAGGGCGGACCGTTACCGCCGCCCTCGATCTCGACCTCGTGTAGGCGCAGGCCGCCGAGCCTGAGTGCCTTGAGCGTGGCCTCCTTGGCAGCGAACCTGGCGGCCAGATGTCGACCGGGCCGCGCCCGGGAGCGGGCGGATTCAAGCTCGTCTCGCGTGAAGATCCGCTCCGCCAGGCCGGGGCGCCGCTCGAGCGCACGCTCGACCCTGGCGATTTCGATCAGGTCGATCCCGGCGCCGCGCGCCGTCACTCGGAGAGCTTGAGGAGGTAGCGAGTGACCGCTACGTCGTCCTCGTAGCGCTGGCCGAAGGCGACCACGCCGAGCTTCTGGGCGATGAAGCCCCCGATCAGGTCCTCGGGCGAGCCGCCGAGGATCGCCTCGTCGAGCCCTGGCGTGGGAAGGAACTCCTCGAGGATCGGCTGAAGATCGACGGCTCCCAGATACTCGAAGTCATCGCCGATCGCTTCCTGACCCGAGGCGTAGGTCTCGGTCTCCGAGAAGTCGCCGGCGCCGTCTGGGTCGGAAGCCTCGGCCGCTTCCTCGTCGCGGTAAAAGCCGTAGCGGACGACCTCGCCGTCGAGCTCGACGTTCGTGAAGGGGAGGTCGCTTTCGCCAGAGGCCGAGGTACTGCCAACCTCGAACTCGTCCTCGCCCGAGTATCCGCTCACTCCTAGCGTTCCCGGGCCGCCGCCGCGCTCAAGCGCCGAGAAGCCAACGTCCGAGCCGCCCACCGGCGGCCCGAGCTTGGCCGTCCCATCCTCCTCGATCTGCGCCTCGATCGCCTCAATCAGCTCGGTCGCGACCTCGGTGTCGGAAACCGCGATTTCGCCGCCGACCTCGAAGCCGTCAGGAAGGTCGCCGCGCAGGTAAAGGCTGGCGTCGCCGATCGCCTCGGCCGCATCGGCGAACGGGACCCCGGTCTCGTCCTCGAAGGCCTGCTCGATCCCCTCCTCGGGATAGTCGTCCCCGAGATCGGCGCCCTCCTCAAGCGCGCGCTCAAAAAGGTCGACGATCGGCGGCCCGAAGCCGCCGATGTCCTCGAGGGCAAACGCGCCAAGCGCATCGCCGGGCGCCGTGTCGAGAAGCGCGCTCGCACCCGCCTCCGGCTGACCCTCGATAAGCGGGGTCGAGTAGTCGATGAAGATTTGATCGCTGGCCGAGACGCCCGCCGAGAAGGCGACCGCGCCCTCGAAGAACTCCGGAACGATCGCCTGGGCCTGCTCGAACTCCTCGGCATCCTCGGGGCTATCCGCAAACTGCTCGAACTGAGCGAGGTCGAGATAGAACGAGACGAGGCTCCCGTCGTCAAGGCTCTCGGTGGCATCGGCCAGCTTGTCGTTCGAGCCGAGACTGTCGCCACCAGATGCGTCGACCGCATCCTCGAAGGCATCGGGTGTCGCGAATACGGCGTGGCCGTCGAAGACGCCGAAGCTGAAGTCCTCCGATGGCGAGGTCAAGTAAGTCACGCCCTCGTACTCCTCCTCAGACGAGTCGGCGCCACCCTGCTGCAAGAGCCCCTCGATCGACTCGCGCGCAGCCTCCTCGTCGGTTGTCTCGAACGCCGCAACGACGATGTCCTCCTCGGTATCGGAGGGGACGACGGAGATCCCGATGCGCTCGCCCAGCCACGGCTCGATGTCGTCGGCGTAGGAGAAGTCGACGCCCGCGGCCGCCGCCTGGGACTCGAGCTGATCGATGATGAGGTCGCCTGGATCGCCGACCGAGCCGATTACCGGGAGCTCGCCAAGCTCGGACAGGAGCGCGTCGATGTCGTCGGCCTGCTCGCCCTCGGGCCGGATCGTCGCCTCGAAGTAGATGGGCGAGTCCGCGGGCATCACGCTCGCGGGGCCAGACGCTACGTCTGAATCGTCTGAGCCGCAACCGGCGAGGGCGATTGCCAGTGCGAGGGCAGGGGCTGTGAGCGTGACTTTCTTCATAAGCGAACTACGGCCGGGCATCCGGTTCGTCACTCGACGGTAACGGTCTTTGCCAGGTTCCGCGGCTGGTCCACGTTCAGACCCTGGAGGCGGGCGACGTGGTAGGCGAGCAGCTGAAGCGGAAGAATTGCGACGATCGGCTGGAGGATCCAGTCCGTGCGGGGCACTTCGATCGTCGAGTCCGATGCCTCCGCGACCTTAGGCGTGCCCTCGGTCGCGATCGAGATCACGTCGGCGCCGCGAGCGCGGACCTCCTCGATGTTCGAAAGCATCTTGTCGAGGATCGGGCTGTCGGTAGCGACGCAGACGACTGGCGTCGATTCGTCGAGAAGAGCGATCGGCCCGTGCTTCATCTCGCCGGCGGCGTACGCGTCGGAGGGGATGTAGGAGATCTCCTTCATCTTGAGCGCGCCCTCCAGGCAGATCGGGAGGCCGATGTTACGGCCGAGATAGAGGAAGAAGCGGCCCTCATGCTCGGCTTGGGCGACCGCCTCGACCTGCTCTTCGACCGAGTCGAGGGTCGCCTGGATGCAGTGGGGAAGCGTCTTCAGCTCGGCGATGAGCTCTGCCAGCCGCTCGTCTTCGAGGGAGCCGCGCTGCTGGGCGACCCAGAGGCCGAGCAGGTACATCGCGGCGACCTGGCAGGTGAACGTCTTGGTAGCGGCAACGCCGATCTCGAGGCCGGCGCGGGTGAACAGCACCGCGTCCGAGTCGCGGGTTGCCTGGCTCCCCATGATGTTCGTGACGGCGAGCACCTTGGCGCCTCGCTCGCGGGCGAGGCGCATCGCGGCGAGCGTGTCGGCCGTCTCCCCCGACTGGGTGATGCCGATGATGAGGTCGTCCTCGTTTACGACCGGGTCGCGGTAGCGGTACTCGGAGGCGATGTCCATCTCGACCGGAACCCGCGCCCACTGCTCGATCGCGTAGCGGCCGACGAGCCCCGCGTGGTAGGAGGTGCCGCAGGCGACGATGACGATGCGGCGCATGTTCTTGATGAACTCGGGGTCGATGTCGAGCTCAGAGAGGTCCACCCGATCCGCGTCCGGCAGGCGGTCGGCGATGGTCTCGGCGACGGCGTCGGGTTGCTCGTCGATCTCCTTACGCATGAAGGTGTCGTAGCCGCCCTTCTCGGCGGCGTCTTCGTCCCAGGTGACCTCCTCGGGCGCGCGATCGACGGGCGAGCCGTCGGCGGTGGTGACCTCGGCGCCATTCGGGCTGACCGTTACGATCTCGCCGTTCTCGATCGAGAGAGCCTGGCGCGTCTCGGCGAGGAAAGCCGGGATCGCCGAGGCGACGAAGGTCTCCTCTTCGCCGAGGCCCACGATCAGGGGGCACTCCTGGCGGGCAGCGACGAGCGTGTCGGGGTGGGCCGAGTGCATCGCGCAGAAGGCGTAGTGGCCGCGGAGCTCTGAGAACGCGGCGCCAACCGCCTCGGTGAGGTCGCCCTCGTAATGCTTTTCGATCAGGTGGGCGACGATCTCGGCGTCGGTCTCCGAGGAGAAGACATGGCCCTCGTCGCGGAGCTGTGCGCGAAGCTCGGAGTGGTTCTCGACGATGCCGTTCAGGACGATGTGGACGTCGTCCGAACAGTCGCCGTGCGGATGGGCGTTCTCCTCGGTGACCCGGCCGTGCGTGGCCCAGCGCGTGTGGGCGAGGCCGATCGTCGCCGGAGGCGCCGCGACCGCCACGCCGCCGCCATTGCCGTTCGCCCGGTCATCTGCCGCAACGGCGTCGCGCAAATTGGCGAGGTTGCCGACGGCGCGCACGCTTTCGATCTGCCCGTCTTCGAGCAGGGAGATGCCCGCGGAGTCGTAACCGCGGTACTCGAGCTTTTGAAGCCCATGGAAGAGGAGGTCGCGGCACGGCCGCTTCCCCACATAGCCGACGATGCCGCACATGGTCGCTAGAGGTTAGAGCGGCTCAGGTGAGGGGAGGAGTCCGCTCCATGCCGCGCGTTACGAGTCTCCCGACTCCTGAGGGTGCTTCCGGCGAAGGAAGTCTCCGAATAGAGGCGCTGTGTATGCGTACACGCCCTGTTCGAACCTATAGATGAGGTTCTTTTTCAGCAGCCGATTTACGCTTTGCTGTGTGGCGTTTGCCTTCCTAGAGCGGATCTCTTCAATCAGGCGTGAGATCTCGAAACGTTCGTCTCCAAGCGAGGCAGCAACACGCAAGGTCCTCTGGTCAGCCGCCGTCGCGTCTCCGTAGCGCCCTTCGAAGAACTCTGAGTCGAGCGAATCTTGAATCCCGGTCTCCGTTCGCTCCAGAAGCACTTCCCCGATTTCCGATTCGCCCGCATCGTCTGCCGCATCCCATAGCGCCTCACCGAACTTCTGGATGAAGTACGGATAACCGTCAACCCTGTCGACCACTCGGCGCGCTGTTGCGCCGTCGATCGAAACACCCGCGTCCTCGGCCGGTTTGACCAGCGCCAGTTCAGCTGGGCTGAGCTCGCTACCGACTGACCTGGTGAGGCTCAGGTTTGAGAGCTCCTCAGCTCTGAATAATCGCTCGCTGTGGCTTCTTGCGTCCTGGAGGTTCCGAACAAGAGGCGGGAGCCCGGACATGACCAGCATCACTGGAAACTCACCGTTTTCGTCATCCTGAACCTCTACGAACGCGCCGACGAGCGCGCTCAATGGAAACTGCTTCTGCTTTTCATGATCGGCGAGGACATGTGCCTCGTCGTAGAGAAAGACGGCGCCACGTCCGGCAGCCTTGGCGAGCTCACCGACCCGCAGCAAGGCATCTCGGACCCGGTCTTCCAGGACTGGCTGAGGCGAGGCCGTTCCCCTCGACACCTTCACCGGGCCGACCTTCACTTCGTCAATTGCCGCAACTGCTCTCTTCAGCAGGTCGGCCACCTTGGCTGCACCTGACAGTTCGGCTGCAGCGGCTTTGAGATCGTCAGAGATGGCGATTGCGAAGTCGGATTCGTCATTGAGGCGCCTGCTCAAGTCTCGACGGATGACTGTCCAGTCCTGCGCTCGTGCGATGTTTCGGTATTCCTTGAGAAGGACCGTCTTGCCCACCCCTCGGAGGCCGGTTAGCCGGACATTTTGACGGCGTTCTGGAAAAGCACCCAGATAGCGAGCGAAGTGCGTGAGCTCGCGCTCGCGGTCCGCAAGATAGGGAGGTGGGGTTCCTACGCCCGGCCGATACGGATTGATGGGCAAGGGTGACATCGCTCAGCCATCTTACAGTTTCTTACGGAGCAATATAAGATCGCGTAAGAAGTCGTAAGAGACTGCGGACTCGCCTGACTTAGCCACAACCGGGTGGTGATGCAAGTTGGCATTTTTTCCTGCTGCAAGCTGGCATTCGGAAACACGAGGTGCCCACGTAGCCGACGATGCCGCACATGGTCCATAGAGGGTAGAGCGGGCTACGAGATGAGCTCGACTTCGCAGCGGAGTCCGGGCGCGGATGCAAGGCGGCGGTCTGAGGTGAGCAGCGGCGCCCCAAGGGTTTCGGCGAGCGCGACGTAGGCGGCGTCGTACGCGCTGAGATTGTCCCGAAGCTCCCAAACGCGATCGGCAAGCGGCAAGTGCGGTAAGCGCGCCACGGGAGTAAGCGTGAGTTCAAAGAGAGCCGAAGCAGCCCTTACCTCGTTCATGGCATCGCTGCGCACGAGGCGCCGGAGCGCTTGCAGAACTTCGAGATCGATCAACTCAGGAGCGGCAAGATCCTCTCTTGCCATCGCCGCAACTGCCCGGCGTCCATGGGGCCCTTCATCCGCTAGTGCGAAGACCAGGACCGACGCGTCAACGACGTTCAATGCGAGTCGCGATCCTCGCGGATGATTCGCACTACCTCAAGCGGGACGCGCGACCCCGTGTCAGGACGAGCCTGGAGCCGCTTGAGCCATTCCTCCCGGGTGGGCACACTGGCATCCGCGATCAGCTTCGCACGGAGGTACTCCTGAAGTGATTGCCCGGCGTCTACCGCACGGTGCTTGTAGGCCCGGTGCACATCTTTCGGGACGTTCTTGATCTGGATGTTTGGCACGCCCAAAGAGTAGCATGCATTTTGGAGCCAAAGCATGCATATTGGCGACGTATTAGGGCCGAAGGTGTGCCCCGAGACAGTGCCGCTAGGCGGAACCGAGCTCTCGCTCCACTGCAACCGAAAGACGGTCGGCGACCAGGTCCGCCTCGTTCTGGGTGGGCGCCTCGACCATCACGCGCACGAGCGGCTCAGTGCCCGAAGGCCGCACCAGGATTCTGCCGCGGCCCTCCAGATCGGACTCCTCCCGCTCGACCTCGTCCCAGAACGCCGGCGCATCCTCGATCGCGTCCCGATCCGCGACGCGGACGTTCACGAGGGTCTGTGGGAGCTTCTCCATCGGAATCGCCTCGGCGAGCGACCGGCCCGCGAGCGCGCGGCAGGTGAGGAGGGCAGCGGCGATACCGTCGCCCGTGGGCGCGAAGCCGGTCCAGATGACGTGGCCCGACTGCTCGCCGCCGAGAGTCCAGTCGCGCTCGCGGAGCTCTTCTGAGACGTTCCGATCCCCGACGTGGGTCGTCGCTACTTCGATCCCGGCCTCCTCCATCGCCGTGTGGAAGCCGAAGTTCGACATCACGGTGACCGCGACGCCGCCGCCGAGCTCGCCGCTTTCGGCGAGGTGGCGAGCGATCAGGACGATGAGCTCGTCACCGTCGCGGATCCGGCCCTCCGCGTCGACGGCGAGAACGCGGTCGCCGTCGCCGTCGAAGGCGAAGCCGATGTCCGCGCCGGTGGACGTGACCCGCTCCGCGAGCGCCTCCGGGTGCGTGGAGCCGCAGCCCTCGTTGATGTTCCGGCCGTCGGGATCGGCGAAGAGGACGTCGAGGTCCGCGCCGAGGCGGCGAAAGATCTCGGGCCCGGCGAGGTGCGTGGAGCCGTTCGCGCAGTCGAGGACCACCTTGAGCCCCTCGAGTGGACCCCTGAAGGCGCCCCCGAGCTCGCGGAGGTAGTCGTCCGTGGCGCCGTGGAGCAGGCGGACCTGGCCGACGGCTTTGGGCGCGCGACGCTCGGCTCCTACGGCGGCCTCGATCCTGTCCTCTGACTTGTCGGTGAGCTTCGCCCCGTCGCGGCCGAAGAATTTGATGCCGTTGTCCTGCCACGGGTTGTGGGACGCGGACACGACGACGGCAAGATCGAGGCCGAGCCGCCTGACCAGGATCGAGGCCGCGGGCGTGGGCACGACGCCCGCGATCAGCGCGTCTCCCCCGCCCTGCGCGACTCCCGCCGCCAAAGCCCCCTCGAGCATCGGGCCCGACTCACGCGTGTCGCGGATGATGAGCACCTGCGGGCGCTCGGCACGGGCCTCGTCGGCC
>Ga0208612_1000916_pt1 | contig 12374 bp, 14 predicted proteins | sample AntDryMetagUQ889_FD_188089 | JGI IMG/M metagenome (GOLD analysis project Ga0208612, IMG submission 188089) | Polar desert microbial communities from Antarctic Dry Valleys - UQ889 (SPAdes) | ecosystem: Environmental > Terrestrial > Soil > Desert | place: Antarctic Dry Valleys | collected 2008-12-31 | reverse complement strand
TCGGCGGGTCGGTGCACGACCCGACCGATCCGGTCGGCCGGCTCTTGTTCAACGTGCTCGCGATGGTCGCCGAGTTCGAGTCCGACCTGATCCGCATGCACCCGCGAGGGCATGAAGGTCGCCAAAGCCAGGGGCCGCCTGCGCGGCAAGCAGCCCAAGCTCAGCCCGAGCCAGGAGGCTCATCTCGTCACCCTCTACGCCGCCGGCGAGCACACCGTCCGCGAACTCGAGGAGCTGTTCGCCATCACGCGCTCCACCGTCTACCGAGCCATCCGACGCGCCCGGGCGCGGGCCGCGCCGACCTCGCCGAACGGGGCCCCGTAGGCGCGGCTCCCGCCTCGTCCGCTGTTCCGTCGAGGACGAGAGGCCGTCCTGAGCGCCTCGCGACCTGCGCATTAGAGCAGGTGATCGAGGCGCGAACCGAAGCAGGTCGATCTCTGAACGCGACGCGCTACTTTCCTCCCGCCTTGCGGTTACTTGCTCCGAGCCGGGCAACGAGCAACCAAGGGAGCGGGAAATGGCAAGACGGAGGATGACCCAGCTAGCGGGTGCTCTGAGCAGCCTCGCCGTGGTGGCTGTGATTGCGATCGCGCTGCCAGCCCACGCGGCGTACCCACCGGAGGGCGGTTCGTCGCTGCCCGACGTGAACATGGAGCGGCTGCTGATGGCGGCGCAGCTCGACGGGTACCGGCCGGGCAACCGAACGACGGCCGGCGCCGTGAAGAGCGTCAAGCGCGTACAGCGGGCGCTGCGCAACAAGGGCTATCGCGTGGCGGTGGACGGGCACTTCGGGTCGCAGACGATGCGCGCCTACTCGAGGTGGCAGCGTCGTCTGGGCTACTCCGGCATCGACGCGAACGGCCTGCCGGGCGAGACGTCGCTGACCAGGCTGGGCAGGGGGCGGTTCGAGGTCAAGCGCATCGTCAGGCCCGGCAGGCGGGTCAAGGTCTACGGGGAGTGGATCAACCGCCGCACCAACCGGATGCGGATCGCGGCCGCGCGCAGGCTCCGCGGCGACTGCAGGTTCGTGGTGGTCCAGGGCTCCTACGAGCGGCCGTCCTCGTATTCGCTTGCCACCCACAGCGGCGGCGGCGCCCTTGATATTCGGGTCTGGGAGGGCTGCGGCAAGCGCCCCAACGCGGTCAGGGCGCTGCGCCGGGTCGGATTCGCGGCTTGGCACAGAGGCGATCACATCCATGCGATCGCGATCTCCGATCCCAGCCTGTCGACCCCGATCAGCCATTCTGGGACGCTCACGGCGATGCATCAGGTCGTGGGCTACGCCAGGCGCCAGGACGGTCTTAGCTCTCGCGAGCTCAACGGGCCTATGAAGCGCGAGCTCCACACCTGGGAGCAGTACAAGCGCTCGCGCTGAGGAGGCGATGACTCCGCCAGCATCAAAGCTGGCGGAGTCATCCACGAATCACGAATCGACTGGTTCCGACCGTGCGCAGGTTCCTGGGCTCTGCCCGGGGGCGCCGACGCCGTCGACCGCCTCGTGTGGTTATCGCCGGCCCGAGCCGGGAGTCGCTCGTTCGGGGGCCCCTCTGTTCGTAGCTCCCGGGGTCGATCGCGGCGCTCCTTGGGCCCGGCTGGGGCGCCGAGAGCGCCGGCGCCGCGTGAAGGCGGGGGTCAGTTACGAGCAGCGCTGTTCCGAGCCGCCGAGTCACGCTCCTACCGAAACCGCCCCCGACCCCCTCCATACGGTCACGCTTTGATTTGGTCATGGAGCGTGACTAGACCGGGTGATAGGAGCTACCTATTGGTCCCGACCTCCGGCCGCAGCGGTCGGACCTGGGGATGGCACTGATCCGCGTCGTACATCGCCTCGTAACGGATTAGGGAACCTGCAAGCCCCTGCGCACCCATAGCGAAAGGACCGGCGGCTCATGAGATCACGACCTGCTCACCTTCTCGGCGCCCTGCTCGCGGCAGGCTCGCTGACCCTGACCGCCTGCGGCGGGGGTGAACGGTCGGGCGCGGCTGCCGACCGGCCCTTCAACCAGACCGACGTCAGCTTCGTCCAGAAGATGCTCCCCCACCACATGCAGGCGCTCCGCACGTCGAAGATCGTCATCGAGCGGGGCGCGGACGAGGACGTCAAGGAGCTCGCGCGAGGAATCGTCAAGACCCAGAAGGCCGAGATCGGTCAGATGCAGGGCTTCCTCCGCCGCTTCAAGGCGCCGCCGAAGCCGGCTCCGGCCGATCAGCGGGCGGTCTGGGACAAGAACGTCGTCGCCGAGGCGACCGCCGATTCGCCGGCACAGCTCGACGTGACCTTCCTCCTGAACATGATCCCCCACCACTCGGCGGCCGTGCCGATGAGCCAGATGGAGATCGAGAAGGGTGCCTTCGGCCCGGCACGCCGGCTGGCTCAGCAGATCAAGACCACCCAGCGCCGCGAGATCATGCAGATGAAGGACATCGTCATGCAGAAGACGAGCTGACGGTCGCCGAGGGACGACCCACGGCGGTTCGCCCCTCCCTCGATTTGCCCAGGCCGCTGTGCCGAAGGTCGTAGACGACCCAAGGTGCTTTGAGCGGGCGGAAAAGCGCGGGGCGTGGCGCGGCTCTCGAGACGCTGCTCCTCGCCGCCGCCGGGCTCGGCCTCGGCGCGGCTGCGGCCGTCCGCCGTGCCGAGCACGACTACCGCGAGCGCGGGCGAGTCTCGCAGGCGACGAGCGCCGGGAGGCTGGGCTCTCTACGCCACCTCGAGGGAGTCTACGGCGAGGACTACCGGCGTTACCGAGAGCAGACTCCTCGGGTGCTGGGCTCCCGTAGGGCGTGCACACTCGGGGCCCACACACGGTCACCGGGGCGACTGTGTAGTCGGGAGAAATCGGCGGACCGCGTTAGTCGAACTTCACACTGCGTTGACTGACCGCAGCGGCCGTAGCTGTCCGGCGGGCCGGTCGGTGTCGAAGGTGATTGCGCCGAGCGCGTTGACGTGCTCAAACAGCGTCGGCGTGAGGCCCGCGAGCTCGGTGCCAGCCGGGTCGTAGGGCAGGGCGTTGAGGGCGCGCTGGGCGTAGATCGTGTTCCAGTAGATGATCGCGTTGGCGACGAGATGCAGGCAATGCGCCTGCGTGGGACTGGCGCTCGAGGGTGTGCAGGCGCACGGTGCCGTGGTTGCCGTGAAAGATCCTGTCGTGCAGGGCGTGCAGGCTCTCGCCCTTGTTCTGCTGGCGGCCCGCCGCGCAACCGCTTGACGTCCAACTCGCCGGTCACTCGATCGAGCACCGCTGCGACCGTCTGCGCCTGATGTACATCGAGCCCGACAAGGGCCATACTCTCCGACATGGTCGGCACCTCCCATAGCTGGGGTGTCGGCGCCGGGACTGCCCCGGCGCCCAGTCCCCGCACATCTATGCGCGGGGTGCCGACCGACTTTGCCTCAAGCGCCGAACGATCGACGCTCCATAGGGTCTAAGGGCCCGCCTTCCGGGCGTGGGCCTCTTCGTGACCGAGTTCGGCGCCGAGGCCAACCGCGGAGGGGCGGCCACCCGGAAGGGCACCTTCGCCTTCAGCGCGACTACCTCGATCAGCAGCTCGCCGTGATGGACGGGACCCCGTACCTGAACGGAGCCCTCGTCTGGATCCTCCGCGACTTCGTGGTGCGGCCGGGCTGGAGCGGCGGAAACCCGCGCCCCGACCCGCCCAACCACCGCAAGGGACTGTTCAACGAGCGTGGCGCCCCCAAGCCGGCCCTCGACGTGGCCCGCCAGCGCTTCGGCGCGACGCCCTTCGCGGGGCCCGCCCCGACGCCGGCTTCCCCCTAGGGAGCCCCGCCTACCGACCGATCGGGTAGGCGGACTCAGGCACGACCACCGCGGTGGACAGCTTGTCGTGCCAGGTCTGGCTCTGGCTGTCCCAGAGCATCCAGAAGTAGCCGAGGAAGAGCGGGATGGCGGAGAGGATGCGGGCCAGATAGCGGATGATGGCTCGGCCGAACCCGATCGGGCCACCGGCGTTGAAGTCGATCACCCGAATGCCGAGGGCCCGCTTGCCGAGCGTCTGACCGCGCTCACCGCCCTCGAGAGTGCCGTAGTAGGCGATGCCGATGGCGATGCCGAGCACGTTCGCGAGCGCAGCGCCCGAGTCACCGAGCACCACGGCGAGAATGGCCCTCAGGATGGCTCCGACGATGAAGAGGAGGACTCCGTCGAGGAGGGCGGCCAGCAGCCGCTTGCCGAAACCGGCGCGGGGACCCACCGCGGCCTCGGGCTGAGCGGCCGTCGCGGGTGGACCCCCGTGCCCGGCCTGCGCGGGCGCGCTGGGTTGACCCTGCGCCGCGGGCTGCCCCTGTGCCCCGGGCTGAGACTGGTATCCACCCTCCATTGCTCCGTACCTCTGGTAGAACAACCTGAAGAAGGAGCGGCACATTACCTCCGATCCCGCTTTCACCGTCGGCCGCCCCTAGCCGCGCGCCGCCTTGGCCGCCGCCAGGCCCTCGAGGAAGTCCTCCGGTGTGGCCTCTCCACCCGCGGCCGCCACCTTGGGCCGCAATCGCTGCGCGAGCTCGCCGGCGAGCCGGGCTCGGGCGCCCGGGTCGAGCTGGGCACGCCGTTCGAGGAAGCGCCGGACGGTCACCAGCTCCTCGCCGGTGACCGCGCTCACGTCCCATCGCTCGGCCCCGGAGAACGAGGGGGCGTCGTGGCCGGGCGCGACGGTTCCCCGACCGCCGCGACGCTCCCGCACCACGAGCGTGCCGGCGGCCAGGTCGCCGAGGCGCTGGTTGCGGCGGGTCGCGAGGATCACACCGGCCCCGAGGCCGTAGGTCACCGGCGGCATGAGGTCGATCAACCGGATGACGTTGCGCACGGCGCTCTCGCGAAAGCGCACGGGAAGCCCGCCCGCGCGCACCACACGCAGTCCGGCGGCCCGCTTGCCCGGCGAGCGCCCCGAGGCGAGGGTCTCGAAAAGCACGTGGTACCCGAAGATCAGCGTGAAGGAGCCCAGCGCGGTTCCGGCGGCCGCGGTCGGGGTGGAGGCGAGTTGGAAGAGCGACACGGCGAGCACGATGATGAGGGTGCCCTCGATGATGAAGTCGATGAGCGCCGAGATGAAGCGCGAGCCCACGCCCGCGAGGGTCAGCTCGAGCTCGATGCCCTCTGGCGTCGAGACGGTGATGACGTCCTCATACTCCACGTTCGGTGAACCTAGAGCGTTTCGTCACCCAGAGGTCACCGGCGTGGGACGAGCTCGAGGCGCTCTTGACCGCCGCGCGCACCCGCCCCGAGCGGCTCGAGCCTGAGCGGCTCCGCCGCCTGGGTGTGCTCTACCGCTCGGCCTCGGCCGACCTCGCGCTGGCCCGCCGCCGTTTCCCGGGCGACCCCGTGGCCGCTCGCCTCGAGCACGCCGTGGGGCGTGCGCGCTACCTGGTCTACGACGCGGGCGCCCGGCGGGGCTCGCTCCGCGAGTTCGTCTCTCACGGCTACTGGCGGCGGGTGCGCGAGCGCCCCGGCGCGCTCGCGGTGGCCGCGGCGCTACTCCTGCTGCCCGTGGCGCTCGCGTGGGGGTGGGCTCTCACCGACCCCGCCGCGGCCATCGGGCTCGTGCCCACCGAGTTCCGCGCCGCCGCCGAGCCCGGTCCGGAGGGCACCGACCTCGGCCTCACCCCGGCCGAGGAGGCGGCGTTCTCGAGCACGGTGCTCACCAACAACATCCAGGTGACCTTCCTCGCCTTCGGCGCCGGCATCTTCCTCGGGCTCGGCTCCGCGCTCGTGCTGGTGTTCAACGGCCTCATCCTCGGGACGATCGGCGGGCTCGCCTTCGGCGCCGGCAACGGCAGCTTCTTCGTAGAGCTCGTGGCGGCCCACGGCGTGCTTGAGATCTCGTGCATCGTGGTGGCCGGGGCGGCCGGGCTCAGGCTTGGGTGGGCCATCGTCGAGCCCGGCCTGGCTACGCGGGGGGACTCGCTGGTGGCCGAGGCGCGCCGTGCCGTCGAGGTGATCCTCGGGACCGCTCCCTGGCTCGTGGTGGCCGGCATCATCGAGGGGTTCGTGAGCCGCAGGGGTCTCGCGGCGGGCCCGGTGGTGGCCGTCGGCCTCATGGTCGGGTGCGTGTACTGGGGCCTCGTGATCTGGCGCGGCCGTCCGGCGCGGAGTGGCGAGCTCGCGGAGGCGGCCTCCTAGACGAGCGCCCGCCCCTTGGCGCTCAGATAGGCCCGGGCGCAGGCGGCGCCGAGGGCCCCGGGGGCCGCCTCGATCACCTGGGCACCGGCACGGCGGAGGTGCCCGGCCACCCGTTCTCGCGCCGAGAGCACCTCGACCGCCATGGCGGCCGCGTAGGCGTCGCGGGCCTCGGCGGGAGGAGTCGACACCAGCGCCTCGAGGTCGGTGTCCCGCACGCTGGCCACCGCCACCGCGTGGCGCCGGGCGAGCACCGGCACCGCCTCGAGCAGAGGCACGGCGGCGGCCTCCTCGAGAAGGTCGGTGAGCACGAGCACCCAGGCGCGCTTCGCGCCGCCCACCGTGCGAAAGGCGAGCTCGTAGTCGGCGTCGGCCGACGAGGGCTCGAGGTCGAAGAGGGCGCGCACCACGGCCCCGCCTCCAGACCGCGCCGGGGGCAGACGCACGCGCACCTCGTCGTCGAAGGCGAGGCAGCCGGCGTGGTCGCCCACCTCGTCGGCCACGAGCGCCACGGTCACGGCCGCGTCCACCGCGGCGTCGATGCGCGTGCGCTCGCCGATGGGCGCCCCCATGAGCCGGCCGGCGTCGACGAGGCACACCATGTCCCGATCCTGCTCGACGCGGTACTGGTTGCTCATCGGGCGCCGGAGGCGTGCCGTGGCCCGCCAGTTGATCTGGCGCACGTCGTCGTCGGGCAGGTACTCGCGTACGGACTCGAACTCGGTGCCGAGCCCGAGGGTGCCGCGGGTCCGACGGCTCTCCTCGCCCAGCGAGCCGTCGCGCACCGCCTGGACCACGCGGCCGGCGCTCGGCATGTCGGGGTAGACGAGCACCTCACGGTCCTCGCCGAGACGGTGGGTGCAGCGCCCGAGCCCGAGGGGCCCGTCGAGCCGCGCGGCGGCGGGCGGGAGGGTGTGGCGGCCCCGCCGGAGCGCGCGGATCTCGCCCTCGATGGCCCCCTCGTCCTCCGGAGGGGCCACTACCAGGTCGGGGGGCGCGGGCTGTCGGAGGCGCACGCGGCCGGGGCCCGCGCCGCGTGGAGCCGCCCCGAAGCTCGCCGCCACGCCCCGGGAGAGCACGCGCGGCACCCGGCGATCGAGCTCTGGAGCGCTACGGACCGCGCGCGCGTCGGCCACCGCGGCAGCCGCGAGACCGAGGAAGATCAGGGCGGCGAGCGGGACGGGCAGGATCAGAGCGGACAGGGCGGCCAGCGCGAGGAGCCCGGCCGCGCGCGGGCTGGGGCTCACCGGGGGACGGGCACCGCTCCGAGCGCGCTCTCCACCGCGTCGTCGGGCGTGTAGCGCTCGAGCTCGGCCTCGGGCCGGAGGAGCAGGCGGTGGCGGAGCACGGGGCGGGCCATGCCGGCCACGTCGTCCGGGGTCACGTACTCGCGCCCGGCGAGGCGCGCGGCCGCGCGAGAGGCGGCGAGGAGGTGGACGGCGGCCCGCGGGCTCGCGCCGAGCGACACGCTCGGGACGGCGCGGGTCTGGCGCACCAGCGCGGCCACGTACGCCATCACCTCGTCGGCCACCGACGTCTGGTCCACCAGCACGCGCATCTCGCGGAGTTCCTCGGGGCTCACGACGACCTGGATGTCCGCGAGCGTGGCCGGGGCCACCCCTCGGTGGGCCAGAGCCAGCATGGCGAGCTCGTTCTCGGCCGACGGGTACCCCACGTCGACCTTCACCAGGAAGCGGTCGAGCTGAGCCTCGGGCAGCGGGTAGGTGCCCTGGTACTCCACCGGGTTTTGGGTGGCCACGACGAGGAAGGGATCGGGCAGCGGCCGCGTCTCTCCGTCCACGGTGACCTGGCCCTCCTGCATGGCCTCGAGCAGGGCCGCCTGGGTCTTAGGGGGGGTCCGGTTGACCTCGTCGGCGAGGAGCACGCTGGTGAACACGGGCCCGGGACGGAAGGTCAGGTCGCCTCCGCGCAGCGTCATGGTTCCGGTCAGGTCGGAGGGCAGCATGTCCGGGGTGAACTGCACGCGCCGGAAGGGAGCGCCGAGGGCGCGGGCCGTCGCGTTGGCGAGCAGCGTCTTGGCCACGCCCGGCACACCCTCGAGCAGCACGTGGCCTCCGGTGGCCGCAGCGACCAGGAAGAGCTCGACCGGCTCGACCTGGCCGACGACGACCTTCGAGACCTCGACGACCACTCGGTCGCGCAGGTCTCTCATCGGGGCCCTCCGGACAGGCGTGCGAGGGCGCGACCCGCGGCCACCGCCCCTTGCTCGTCCTCCACCCCGTCCACCACGGCCCGAACCTCGTCGGGGGCGAGGCCGGCATGCACGCCGGCGCGGCGAAGGTGCTCGTCGAGGCCCTCGCGCCCGAGGCCCGCCCTGGCCCTCAGGTGCCGTAGCGCCGAGGCGCGCACGGGCTCGATGGCGGCTCCCGGCCGGCCGGACTTGGCGAGCGTCCCGGCCATGGCGATCGCGTAGTCCACCCTCGGAGGCGCGAGCGCACGTTCGCGCGTCTCGGGAGGGCCGAGGCGGCGGCCCCGGGCGAGCATGAGCACGAGCGCCGAGAGCACGAGGCCACCGAGGGCGAAGAGCCAGCGCACCGGCACGGCGCCGAGGCCGCTGTTCTGCCCGAAGCCGTGGACGCTCTCGGCGAAGAAGACGGGGCGACCCCGGTCGCCGGCGAGCGCAAGCCCGAGCGCCGCGTTGTCGGCCGCGGCGAGGGTGCGGTTCTCGAGCGGCGTGGTGTCGGCCAGGAGGGCGAGGCGCCCGCGGCCGAGCGCCGCCACGGCGAGGAGCGGTCGTCCCGCCTCGCCTCGCAGGGCGGGGAGCGCGTCGCCGAGGCGCTCCCACGATCCGAGGCCGGTGCTGGCCACGGCGCCCACGGTGAGGGTCTCGGGTAGGGGCGCCACCGCGGAGGCCCGTCCCACGCGCTCCGGCGCCCAGGAGGGCGGCCGGTCGAGCAGCTCCTCGACCCACCCCTCGGGGCTCGGGCCACCGGCCACGAGCCGTCCGCCCCGCTCTACGAAGCGCCGTAGGGCCCCGGTGTCCTCGCGCGAGACCGCGTCGGGTCTAGCCAGGACGAGGGTCGCGCGCGGGTCGAGGCGCGCCCCGGCCGGCGCGGCCCGCAACGCGCTAACGCGCCTCCCATCGCGCCGGAGCAGTTCGCCGTAGGCCGCGAGACCCTCCGGGGCGGTTGCGTAGGAGGATCCTGGCGGCCCGCTCGGGTCGGGAAACAGCCGGCCGAGCACGACGGCGCCCAGGTTGAGGACGACCACGAGGACGAGGAGGGCGAGCCCGCGGCGCACCCACGGGCGTTCACTCACCGCGCACCCGCCTCGGCGAGTACGCGCCTCCAGCCGGAGCGGGCCTCCTCGAGATCCGCGGCCTGCGGGCTTCGCCCGCCGTAGGCCACATCGTCGAAGGTCCGGGACAGGCCGGCGAAGGTGGGCGATCCGAGGCGGCGCGAGATCTCCCCCGAGGTGAGCGAGGGCCGGAGCGCGATGGCGCCGGAGGCCTGGAGTCGGAGCAGGCCGGCGCGAAAGCGCACCCGCAGCGCCAGGGCGAGGTCGCCCTCTCGCTCGGCCCGCTCCGCCTCGCGCTCCAGGCGGGCGGGCGTCTCCCCGGGAGCGGCCGGGCTCGTCTCGTCGCCCGCGCGCTCGCGGCCCCGCGTGCGCCGCGAGCCGAGGCGTGCGGCCACGAGAAAGCCGCCGAGCAACACGACTGCCGCCGCGATGGCCCACGTGGCCCGGCCGCCGCCGGGCACGCGATCGGCCAGCCACCCGAACGCCCGGACGATGGGCACGCCGATCGCCTCGAGCCGCCGGCGGAAGGGCCGCGGTACGGACGCCGGCCGGAAGCGCCGCTCGCGCACGATCGCGACCGCCTTGCGCTGGGCTTCACGGGCCTCGGCGCGCTGGGCTTCGGTGCGGGCCGAGGCGGCGGAGGGAACCGCGATGGCGACGCCGAGGATGGCGGCGGCGGCCAGCACGGCGGCGTTCAGGGACGCGGATCGCCCTTGTCGGTGCCTCACTCGGGTCGAGGAGGCGCGGGCGGAGGTGGAGGCTGCCCCGCCGGGCCGCCCCCCGCGGGCGCAGGTCCACTCCATCCGGGCCCCGTCGGCGGCGGCCCACCTCCAGGAGCCGGCCCGCTCCAGCCCGTGGGGGGCGGCCCGGCACCCGGCGGCGGGGCCGTGGCCACTCCGAGGCCGGCTCCTTCGGTGGGGGTAACTCCCACGCGCCGGGACAGGAGCTCGAGGTCGAAGCCCTCCTTGCGCACGCGCAGGTCGAAGTAGATGACCGCGGTCACCGCCGCCTGAAACGGCGTGGCCACGATGGACGCGAGGGCGGTGCTCACCTGGTTCAGCGTGACCGCGCCGAACACGCTGTCTCCGGCGCTCGTGATCAACAGCGCCGCGAAGACGCCGTTGATCACACCGGACACCACGCCGGCCAGCAGGAACCCGAGGAAGATCGCGCCGAAGGTCGGCCACCAGCGGCCCCGTACCAGGCGCACGGAGCGCGCCAGCGCCCGCCTTCCCTTCACCCCCTCGAAGAGCAGAACCGGGGTAGCCGTGAGGAAGGCGATGCCGAAGTAGATGGCCAGCACGAATACGGCGAGACCGCCGAGGATGAAGATCGCGATGGCCTCCGTCGCCGTGCCGAGCAGGAGGAAGGTGATGACGAACACGAGGGCGGCGGGAACGATGATCAGCAGCCCCGCGAGGATGCTGATCCATATCAGTGACAGGACGCGGCTGCGGGCGTACCCCAGCGAGTCCCGCCACGAGGGCCGGGCACCCAGGTAGGCGTCGCTCACGCCCTTGAAGCAGGCCGCGGTGGCCAGAGTGGTGGCCACCACGGTGGCCACCACCAACACCAGGACGGCGGCCACGGACGCCCCGATCTGGGCGGCGTCGTAGTTCTGGAAGCCCGCGAACGGGTCCTCGGGGGTGCTTCCGAACGAGGGCTGCAGGAGCCGCGAGTCCGGCAGCACCGAGGAGAGCACGAAGATGAGAAGGATCTGAACCGGGACGACGACGACGGCCACCGTCTTGAAGAAGGTCACGGCGTTGCGCGTGAAGATCTTGATGGAGACGTCGAGCACCTCCCCGATGCCGAGGGGGCGGAGCTCAGGGGCCGGCGCGCCGCGGGCGTCCATCAGGCCCGGAACATAGCGCCGGGGCGGTCGCGGACGACGCTCGGCTCCGGAGATACCCCAAACGGGGATGCGGGGCGGACGGTGGGGGCCCGACAGGGTAGAGATGAACTTCTTCTCCAGCCGCGCTCGTCGAGACCCCCAAGCGTCCCCGTCCTCCACGGCCCGCACCGCGGCGGTCGCGCTCGTGGCTGCGCTCGCCTTCGCCGGCAGCCCCACCGACCAGGCGAGTGCCTCGGGGCCCGCCGAGCGGGCCGCGGATTCGGGCGATGCCGTGCCCGGCGAGCTGATCGTCCGCTTCCGCGATGACACCTCCTCGACCGAGCGCGGGGATGCGCGCGAGCGCGCCGACGTGAGCCTTGAACGCGCCCGGTCCGATGAAGGAGGTGGCTCGGCTCTTACTCCGCCGGCAGGCACAGTAGCGCCGATCGTTGGATGACCACAGCGGAGGCGGCTGACTCTCTCGGCATCACTGCGAACGCCCTACACAAGCTCACGGCGGCTCGAGCAATCCCCTTCTCGCAGGACGGGCCGGGCTGTCGCTGCTACTTCCGCCGCTCCGACCTCGACCGCTGGCGCGACTCGCGCGCGCGCGGACGGCGCCCGTAGGCCATCCTGTCGCTTCCAGGACGCTTCCACGCTTTCGATTTACCTGGAAACACATCAGTTTCAGGGCGCTCCCTTGCGCTACGAGTAAGAGGTCACTAGACTGTCGGCATCGACAGAAAGGGCTCCGCGGCGCGTCAACGCCCGGAGCCGTGGCAGCCGATCGAGGGAGGATCGACGTGCAGACCAAGGGTAGTGAGCGAAGCAGGCGCGAACGGGTCGAGCGTGGCATCTACCGCCGCACCGGCGCCGACGGGAAGGTCACCTACGAGATCGGCTACCGCGACTCGGACGGACGGCAACGCTGGCAGCGCGTCGAGGGCGGGATCAAGGCTGCCCGCGCAGCGCTCGCGGACGTGAAGGCGCGCATGGGCAAGGGTGCCCGCGTCGCCCCGGCGCCGCGGCTCACGTTCGGGGAGGCCGCGGCCCGCTGGCAGGAAACGCAGGCGGCGAACCTCCGCCCCGCCACTCAGGCCGCCTACGGCGCGAGTCTGCGGACGCACCTGCTCCCGCGGTGGGAGCGGCGG
>Ga0208612_1000915_pt1 | contig 12387 bp, 12 predicted proteins | sample AntDryMetagUQ889_FD_188089 | JGI IMG/M metagenome (GOLD analysis project Ga0208612, IMG submission 188089) | Polar desert microbial communities from Antarctic Dry Valleys - UQ889 (SPAdes) | ecosystem: Environmental > Terrestrial > Soil > Desert | place: Antarctic Dry Valleys | collected 2008-12-31 | reverse complement strand
CGACCGCGCCCCGGAGTCCGACCGGGCCCCGGAGGGAGTCGCCCGCGTGCGCGCGGGCAACCCCTCACCCCTCACCCTGGACGGCACCAACACCTACGTGGTCGGCGGCTGGGTGGTCGATCCGGGGCCGGATGACCGGCGACACCGCGAGGCGGTGCTCGCTGCCGCCGCGGATAAGGGTGGGCTCGAGGGCATCGTCCTCACCCACGACCACTCCGACCACGCCGAGGGCGCCCCGGCACTGGCCAAGGCCGCGGGCGGGGTTGCGGTGCACCGTCCTCGCGACGGCGAGGTCGTCGGCCCGTTCAGGGCGCTCGCCACCCCGGGTCACGCGCCCGACCACGTGTGCCTCGTGCTCGGGCAGGTGTGCTTCACCGGTGACACCGTCCTGGGGAGGGGAAGCGTCTTCGTGGCACCGGGCGAAGGCGCCGACGGAGAGAGCTCACTGGGCGCCTACCTGCGCTCGCTGCGGCGCCTGCGGGGTCTCGACCTCGCCGTGCTCTGCCCGGGCCACGGCCCGTTCGTCGACGACCCGCGGGCGAAGATCGACGAGTACCTCGAGCACCGGCTCGAGCGCGAGCGGGCGCTGTCAGAGGCCCTAGCCGCCGGGGCCCGCGGCGAGGACGAGTTGCTGGCGCGCGCATGGAGCGACGTGCCACCGCAGCTGCGCGGCGCCGCCGCACTCACGCTCCGCGCCCATCTCGAGAAGCTGGCCGAGGAGGAGAGGCTGCCGGAGAGGGTGGCCCGCGATCTCCGTGCCCTGCTCGCCACCCCGGGCTAACCTCGATCGCCGCATGATCTCCACCAACCAGTTCAAGAACGGGACCCACGTGGACATCGAGGGCACCGTCTTCAAGATCGTGGAGTTCCAGCACGTCAAGCCCGGCAAGGGGCCGGCGTTCGTGCGCACCAAGCTGAAGCGCCTGACCGACGGCGCGTCGCTCGACAAGACCTTCCGCGCCGGCGAGAAGTTCAGGCCGGTGCGCACCGAGGCCCGCAAGATGCAGTTCCTCTACTCGGACGGCTCCGATGCTCACTTCATGGACCTCGAGACCTACGAGCAGACTGCGCTGCCCCAGGCCGAGGCCGCGAGCGCGCTGCGCTGGCTCCTGCCGAGCGAGGAGGTCGACGTGCTCTACGTGGACGGAAGCCCGGCCGACCTCCAGGTGCCGAGCGCGGTGGAGCTCGCCGTGGCCGAGACCGAGCCGGGCATCCGCGGCGACACGGCCTCGGGCGGCGGGGACAAGCCCGCCACGCTCGAGTCCGGCGTCGTGGTCCGGGTACCGCTGTTCGTGAACACCGGGGACCGCGTGCGGGTGGACACTCGCTCGGGCGAGTACGTAGCGCGCGCCTGACCAGTGGCCACTCCTGCAAGTCCTGCACCGACCCGCAGGAGCGACCACTAGCGTGGCACGGCGGACGGACCAGCGGCGGGCGGCGGTCGTCGCGCTCTACCAAAACGCGGTGAGCCCGCGGCCGGTCGAGGAGCTGCTCGGCCGCGACGCGACCGCGTTCACGCGGGAGCTCGCGGTCGGCGCCACCGAGGGGGCCGAGGAGCTCGACGGGCTGATCGCCCACCACTCGGTCGGGTGGACCCTCGACCGGATCGCTCCGCTCGAGCGGAGCATCATGCGAGTGGCGCTGTACGAGATGCTCCACCGACCCGACGTACCCGACGAGGTGGCGATCGACGAGGCCGTCGAGGGCGCGAAGGAGCTCTGCGGCTCCGACGCCCCCGGCTTCGTGAACGGCATCCTCGGTGCGGTGCGGCGCGAGCGCGAGGCGGCTGGAGGTGGGGAGGCCACGGCCGGCGGCCTCGCCGGAGAGGCGAGCGGGCCCCGATGAGCGAGCTCGACGCGATGGCCGCGGAGCTCGAGCGGGCGGCCGAGCTCCTCCGCACCGGGGACCTCGATCACGATCGCGCGGCGGCGCTCGTCGAGCGATGCGCCGATCTCGCGACCGCCCTCGGGTCGGAGCTCGAGCGCGAGTCCCGGGCCGTGCCGGCGGAACCGGTCCCCGGCCAGGAGCGGCTGGTCCAGTGACCGACCGTGGAACCCGGCCTCCCGTCGCCGCGGAGCCGCTTACGGGCTCCACCGGAGCCGGCGACCGCTCCGCTCCCGCCGCCGCCCCGACCTCCACCGAGGCCACCTATCCCACCGAGATACAGGCCGAGGTCGACCTCTTCCTCGCCGGCCTCGCCTTCGCCTCCGAGGGCACGACGCGCGGGCTCGAGGAGGCGATGCGCTACTCCCTGCTGGCGGGCGGCAAGCGCATCCGCCCCGTGCTCTCGCTGGCTACCGCCGAGGCGCTCGGGCGCGACCCCCAGGAGCTGCTGCCCCTCGCCGGCGCCATCGAGCTTGTGCACACGTACTCGCTCATCCACGACGACCTCCCGGCCATGGACGACGACGATCTGCGCCGTGGCCGCCCCACCTGTCACGTGGCCTACGGCGAGGACGTGGCCATCCTCGCCGGCGACGGCCTGTTCGCCGAGGCGCTGAGGCTGGTGCTCGAGCGTCAGGACGGCCGGCCCGAGCACCTGCTGGCGTGCGTGCGCGAGCTGGTGGCGGCCGCGGGCGTGAACGGGATGGTCGGCGGTCAGTACCTCGACGTGACCGCGTCGGCCGACCTCGACGCGGCCGGAGTGCGCCGCCTCCAGGAGCTGAAGACCGGCCGCCTTATCTGCGCGTCGGTCGACTGCGTGGGCCTCGTGAGCGGTCTGAGCGGACCTGACACAATGGCCCTCTCCCGTTTCGCGACGGAGCTCGGCACCTTGTTCCAGATCGTCGACGACATACTCGACGTGACCGGGGACGAGGTGTCGCTCGGAAAGCGGCTGCGCTCCGACGAGCGCCACGGCAAGCCCACCTACGTCACGACGTTCGGCCTCGAGCGCTCCGGCGATCTGGCCGAGGAGCACCACCGACGCGCTCGGGACGCGCTCGCCGAGGCCGGCGAGCGCACCGGGACGCTCGAGCAGATCGCCGACTACATCCTCACCCGAAGGCGGTGACCATGCTCCTAGAGAAGATCGACCGTCCGCAGGACCTCCACGGGCTGACCGAGCCGGAGCTGGCCCAGGTGGCCCAGGAGGTGCGCGAGTACATCATCGACACGATCGGGGAGATCGGCGGGCACTTCGGGGCGAACCTCGGCGCGTGCGAGATCGCCGTGGCCATCCACTCGCTGGTCGACTCTCCGCGCGACAAGGTGCTCTGGGACGTGGGCCACCAGGCCTATCCCCACAAGGTCCTCACCGGCCGCCGCGAGCAGCTCCGGACCATCCGCATGTACGAGGGACTCGCGCCGTTCTGCTCGCTCTTCGAGTCCGAGCACGACCCGATGGGGGCGGGGCACGCCTCTACCGCGATCTCCTACGCCGTGGGGCTCAAGGAGGCGATGCGCTCGGGCGTCGGCCAGGACGGGAAGGTGGTTGCCGTGGTCGGAGACGGTGCGCTGACCGGCGGCGTGGCCTTCGAGGGGCTGCACAACGCGGGCGGGCTCGACGAGCCGATCGTCGTGGTCCTGAACGACAACGGCATGTCGATCTCCCCGAACGTCGGCGCCCTGTCGCGTTTCTTCACGCGCGCGCGGCTGAATCCCCGCTGGCATCATGCACGCGAGGACTTCGAGTCGGCGCTCACCAAGCTCCCGGCCGTCGGCTCCACCTTCGAGCGCCTCGGGCCGATCTGGAAGGAGGCCCTCAAGGCCTATTGGGCGCCGGGGCTCTTCTTCGAGGAGCTCGGCTTCGCCTACGTCGGAGTCATCGACGGGCACGACGTCGCGGTGCTCCGCGAGGCCATCGGCGAGGCCCTCGAGGCCGACCGGCCGGTGCTGGTCCACGCCAAGACCGTCAAGGGAAAGGGGTTCACGCCGGCCGAGGACGGTGGCCTGGAGGGGATGGAGCACTGGCACGCCGCGAAGCCGGCGTCGATCGTCGGCCGCGCGCCCGCGGCGCCGCCGGCCAGGCCCGCCTCCCAGGCGGCGCAGGTACCGGCCAGACCGCCCCAGTACACGAAGGTGTTCGGGGAGGCGCTGGTCGAGGAGTGCCGCCGCGACCCGCGCGTGCTCGGCATCACCGCGGCCATGAACAGCGGCACCGGCCTCGACATCCTCCAGAAGGCCCTCCCCGACCGCTACTACGACGTCGGCATCGCGGAGCAGCACGCGGTCCTTTTCGCCGCCGGCCTCGCCATCCAGGGCGCGAAGCCGGTGGCCGCGATCTACTCCACCTTCCTTCAGCGCGGGTTCGACCAGATCGTCCACGACGTATGCCTCCAGAAGCTGAACGTGGTCTTCGCGATGGACCGTGCCGGGCTCGTGGGCGACGACGGCCCCACCCACCACGGCGCCTTCGACATCTCCTGGATGCGACCGCTTCCCCACCTCGTCCTCATGGCCCCTCGCGACGAGGCCATGCTCGTGCACATGCTGCGCACCGCGCTGCTCTATGACGACGGCCCGGTGGCCCTGCGCTACCCGCGTGGGGAGGCCGAGGGCGTCGCCCTGCCGAGCGCCCCGGCGCCGATCGAGATCGGCCGCGGCGAGGTGCTGCGCGAGGGCACGCGGGTGGCCCTCGTGGGGTACGGCTACGGCGTGCCGGTCGCCCTCGGCGCGGCCACGCGGCTCGAGGAGGAGCACGGCCTCGATCCCACCGTGGTGGACGCCCGCTTCGCCAAGCCCCTGGACGCAGACCTCATGGCCTCCCTCGTCGGCGAGCACGACGTGCTCGTGACCGTCGAGGAGAACGTGCTGAGCGGCGGATTCGGCGCCGCCGTGGTCGAGGCCCTGGTCGACCGCGACATGGCCGGCGAGGCCCGCGTCCTGCGCTGCGGCCTGCCCGACCGCTACGTGACCCACGGCAAGCCCGCGTTGCTGCGCGAGGAGGTCGGCCTGACCCCCGAGGCGGTGGCCAGGCGCGTGGCCGAGGCCGTGCTCGAGCCCCGGCCGGCCCTCCAGGGCGTCTAGCGCCGGCCCAGCCTGCTGGGCGCGAGCGCTAGCGGGCCTGACCCGGGGGCCGCGAGAGGCCTCTGGACCGCCCAACCGACCCCGGAAAACGAACGACCCGCCACTGTGGCGGGTCGCTCGGGGAGGGAGGAGAGATACGCGGTATGTGGCCACCCGGGGAGGGGCGGCGGCGCATCGAGGGACACGTTAGGGGGGCTCTACCGGCCCGTGTGTGAAGGGGGTCACTTAGATCTAACAAACTGTCCGGCATGAGCTCGAGGAACGGTCAGGTCCGTGCCGATCGGCACAGGGACCGGGCCAGGACCTGCGAGTACCCTGCCCGCGATGGCGAGGACGCGGCTCGATCACCTGCTCGTGGAGCGCGGCCTGTTCGAGAGTCGCTCGCGCGCCGCGGCCGCGGTGATGGCCGGCGGCGTGCGTCTCGGCCACGACGGGCGGCGGGCGCGCAAGGCCGGCGAGATGGTCGCCCCGGGGGAGGCGCTCGCGGTGGACGCTCCGCCCCGGTTCGTCTCCCGCGGGGGCGAGAAGCTGGCCAACGCCCTCGACGCCCTCGGCGTCGAGGGCGCCGGTCGCCGGTGCCTGGACGTCGGCGCCTCGACGGGTGGGTTCACGGACTGCCTGCTCCAGCGTGGCGCCGCCCACGTGGTCGCCCTCGACGTCGCCTACGGCGAGCTCCACTGGCGGGTGCGCTCCGACGAGCGCGTGACCGTGGTCGAGCGCCGCAACGCCCGGTCGCTCGATGCCTCCGGGCTGCCCTACCGCCCGGACCTCGTGGTGGCCGACGTCTCGTTCATCTCGCTCGCCAAGATCCTGCCCGCCGTGCTCGACAGCACGGCGGCGCGCTTCGACTGCCTGGCGCTCGTCAAGCCGCAGTTCGAGGTCGGTCGCGAGCGCGTGGGGCGGGGCGGAGTGGTGCGCGGGGCCGACGAGCGTCGCGCGGCGCTGGTCGCGGTGGCGCAGACCGCGCGAGACCTCGGCTACGCGGTGCTCGGCTTCGCCTCCTCGGGCCTGCCCGGACCGGCGGGCAACCGCGAGAGCTTCGTCTGGGTGGCGGAGTCGGGTCGGCCGGGCGAGGTCGCGGACCTCGAGCAGGCCGCGCGGCGGGCCGAGCCCTGACGAAGCCCACGGCGATCGCGGTCTTCACCCACGACCAGCCCCACGAGACCGGCGACGGGCTCCGCCGTCTCATCGCCGAGGCCGGCGACGCGGGGATCGAGGTGCACATCGCGCCCGCCGAGGCCGAGAAGCACCGGCTCGGCGCCGACGACGGCGCGGTGCTCTCGGAGGACGCCGCCGGTGCGGCCGACCTGGCGGTGGTGCTCGGCGGGGACGGCACGATGCTTCGTGCGCTGCGCACGTTCGCCGGGCGCCCGGTGCCCGTGTTCGCGTTCAACTTCGGGGCCATCGGCTTCCTGTCCACCGTCGACCACGGGGAGCTCGACGGGGGTCTCGTGCGCGCGCTGTCCGGCGACTTCGAGGTGCTCGGGCTGCCGGCGCTGTCGGTCGAGGTCGACGGCCGACGCCGCCTGGCCGTGAACGACGTCTCCTTCCACCGCCGCGCCGATGATCGCGTGGCCCAGCTGGCCTACGCGGTGGAGCAGGAGCGCCTCGGGGAGGTGCGCTGCGACGGGCTCGTGGCCTCCACCCCGGTGGGCTCGACCGGCTACAACCTGGCCAACGGCGGACCCGTCCTCGCCTGGGGCGTCGAGGGATACGTGGTGTCCTTCATCGCCCCGCACACGCTGACCGCCCGCGCGCTCGTGGCCGCCACCGACGATCCGCTGCTGGTCACCAACCTCTCCTTGCGCGACGAGGTCGACGTGATGACCGACGGGCGCTGCGTGGGGTCGCTCGCGCCCGGCGCCGACCTCGAGGTGCGCTTCGAGCACGACCAGGCGCTGCTCGCCCAGATCCCGGGCTCGAGCTTCTACCACCGCCTGCGCCAGAAGTTCGGCCGCCTGGCCTACACCGGCGCGTGAGCGTCCCCACCGCGTGGCTGGCCTCACCCACCGAGGCCGAGCCGGTGGCCGCGCTGCTGGTCGAGTTCCGCGACCACCTGGGCCGCGGCTGGCCGTCCGACAACGCGTTCCTCGCGGGCGTCGAGCGGCTGCTCGGCGACGACGGCACCGAGTACCTGCTGGCCGCGTCCGATCCCGACTCCCCGCCCGCCGGGGTCTGCCAGCTGCGCTACCGGTGGGGACTGTGGCACGCCGCCCCCGACTGCTGCCTCGAGGACCTCTACGTGCGCCCGCAGGCGCGCCGCCGCGGCATCGCCGCGGCGCTCGTGTCGGGGTCACTCGCCCATGCGCGGGGCCGCGGGTGCCGCCGCATCGAGCTCGACGTCAACCGGGCGAACCCGGCCGCGATGGCCCTCTACGAGCGATTCGGGTTCTCGGCCGGGGCGGAGGTGCCAGGCGGGGAGAACCTCCTGATGCGGCGGGGGATCGAGGGCGCCTGACGCACACCTCGCCTGCGAGCGCCTACTCGGGATCGCAGCGCACGGTGCCGGAGTCGAGCTCGTCTCCGGCGGCCGACACGAAGGACCAGTCCGCGCGGCCGGGCTCAAGGCGGAGGCGCAGCGCGCCGTAGTGGCGGTCGTCGCCCCACGCGAGACGGGGATCGTCGTCGCGGACGGGATAGAGGCCGTTGCCGCCCGATCCGGCGATGAGCGCCAGGGTGCCCTCGCGCGGGCGCATCCGCTGCATGTTGTGGTCATGGGCGTTCACCAGGAGCGTCGCTCGACCCTCGACGGCGCTCCAGAGTGCCTCGACGTTGGCCGAGTCGCCGTGCTTGCCCGCGCTGTAGCGGGGCGTGTGCCAGAACGCGAGGCGACACTTGCCCGGCCCCGCCATCTGCTCCTCCAGCCAGCGGACCTGGGCGTCGTCGGCATCGACGCCATCCTCGGAGTTGACCGAGACGATCTTCCACCCGGCCACCTGCTCGGCGTAGTGGGCGGGCACCGGACCGTCGCTCACCTGGCTCCAGAAGGGCGCGTATCCCTCGTCGAAGCTTTCCGCGTCGTGGTTGCCCGGGGTGGGAAGGGTCCGGTCTCTGATGTCTCCGTAGAGCGGGGCGTAGTGGCGGTCGAACTCATCCCGGGTCCCGTCCTCGTACACGTCGCCGAGGTAGAGGAAGCGGTCGAGTGGCTTCGCGTTGACCAGCCGCGCGACTTCCTCGGCCGCCTCGGTCGGCGCGGCCGCGTCGCCGACCGCCCAGATGGTCGCCGAGGAGCCCGAGGGTGGGCCGGAGAAGCCCCTTGCAGAGCGCACGGGCTCGCCCTCCGAGGCCCGGGCCAGCGCGACCGCGGCCAGGGTGGCGAGCAGGCCGGCGACGAGGAGCGCAGAGACGATGGCCAGCGTCCTACGGCCGGGGGAGGTCGGACGGCGTTCGTCGGTCATGGCGGCAACGCCAGCACCTACCGGTGAGACAGCGATGAGAGCAAGACGCCTGCTCCCCGCTCTCACGCGACTCTCATCCGGCTGTGGAAGGGTGAACCGGCGGTGCGCGTTCTCGTGGTCGAGGATCAGGTCAAGATGGCGAGCCTCATCCGTCGCGGGCTGCGCGAGGAGGGCCTCGCCGCCGACGTCGCCATCAAGGGCGAGGACGCCCTGTGGATGGTCGAGGAGAGCGAGTACGACGCACTGGTGCTGGACGTCATGCTGCCGGGCATCGACGGCCTCGAGACGTGCCGGCGCCTGCGCGAGCGCGGCCTCTGGGTCCCGATCCTCATGCTCACCGCCCGCGACGCGATCGAGGACCGCGTCGAGGGCCTCGACCGGGGAGCCGACGACTACCTGACCAAGCCGTTCGCATTCGCCGAGCTGCTCGCGCGGCTCCGCGCGCTCGTGCGTCGCGGTCCGGTGGAGCGGCCCAACGAGCTCAGGGTCGGAGACCTCCGACTCGACCCGGCCATGCGCCACGTCTGGCGGGGCGACGCGGAGATTCACCTGTCGGCCAAGGAGTTCGCGCTGCTCGAGACCTTCATGCGCCGGCCGGGCCACGCGCTGACCCGCGAGCGGCTGCTCGATCACGTGTGGGACTACGAGTACGAGCGCCGGTCGAACATCGTGGACGTCTACGTCCGGTATCTCCGTGAGAAGCTCGACCGCCCGTTCGGGACGGAGTCGATCGAGACCGTGCGTGGCGTCGGCTACCGGCTCCGCCGGGAGTAGGGTCGCCGTACCGTGCCGCTCCGCCTGCGCCTCACGCTGGCCTTCGCCGCGATCATGGCGCTGGTCGTCGGGGGCCTCGGCACCTTCGTCTACCTGCGCCTGGCCGCGGAGCTCGACCAGGCGATCGCCGCCGAGCTGGGGGCCAGCACCGCCCAGCTCGCGATCGTGGCGAGGGAGGAGGCGGACGAGCTGGGCAAGCCCGGGGAGAACGAGCTCGTCGAGCGGGGCGAGAAGTACGACCAGTTCCTCACCCCCTCGGGCGGACTGGTGGACGCCAGCCCACTGGCCCGGAAGGTCCAGCTACTGGATCCCCGCCGGCTGGCGCGGGTCTCCGCCGGGGAGGAGGTCACGTTCGACCGTCCGGAGGACGCCGGCCTCAGCGAGCGCCTGAGAGTCCGCGCGAAGCGCGTCGCGGCCGGTGACCGACCGCTCGTGGCCGTCGTGGCGGTGTCCCTCCTCGAGCACGACGAGGGCCTCAGCAGCCTGGCCGCCCTCCTTCTGCTCGGCGGGCCGGTGGCGGTGCTCCTCGCCTCCGCGGCCGGATACGGCCTGGCCACCGCGGCCCTGCGTCCCGTCGAGGCCATGCGCCGGAGGGCGGCGGCGATCTCCCCGAGCGAGCCCGGCAAGCGGCTTCCGGTGCCTCGGCCCCGCGACGAGGTCCGCCGCCTGGGCGAGACCCTCAACGAGATGCTCGCCCGCCAGGAGGAGGCGTTCGAACGCGAGCGCCGGTTCGTGGCCGACGCGAGCCACGAGCTCCGCACTCCGCTCGCCGTCCTGAAGGCGGAGGTCGACCTGGCGCTGCGGCGCAGCCGCTCCCCGGAGGAGCTGGTGGACGCGCTGCGCTCGGCCCGGGAGGAGACCGACCGCCTTGCGCGGCTCGCCGAGGACCTGCTCGTCATCGCCCGGTCCGACCAGGGGCGGCTGCCGGTGCGCCCGGAGCCCGTGGAGCTGGCTTCGGTCCTCACCCACCTCTCCAACCGCTTCGCGCCCCGGTTCGAGGAGGGAGGTCGTGACCTGACGATCGACGTCGACGGGCTGGTGGTCTCCGCCGACCGGCTGCGGCTCGAGCAGGCGGTGGGCAACCTCATGGACAACGCGCTACGGCACGGTCGCGGCAGGGTCCGCCTATGGGCCGACGAGGACGGCGAGGACCGCGTGCGTGTCCACGTCTCCGACGACGGCCCGGGATTCTCCGCGGACTTCCTTCCCTCGGCCTTCGAGCGCTTCACCCGCGCGGACCCCGCCCGCTCGCGGGGAGGGACTGGCCTCGGGCTCGCCATAGTCGAGGCCATCGCCCGCGCCCACGGCGGGGCGGTGCGCGCCGAGCGCGGCGAGGGAGGCGGCGCCGACGTGTGGATCGCACTGCCGCGGGTCCGCCCACCTCGCCCCAGCCGCGAGACGGTGGAGGTCTAGCTCGGGGGCGCGAGGCGCTTCTGCCGCCGGGCGTCCGCCCAGCGTGACGATCACGCTCGTTCTACACCGGGACACGCAGGAAGCAAGCTCCGTCAGCCGCCACGATCGCGGTTCCGTCTCCGCGCGCTGATACACCCGGTGGCGATGCTCCTCGAGCTGCGTGTCGAGAACCTGCTCCTGATCGAGAGGGCCGAGCTGCGCCTCGGGCCCGGCCTCAACGTGCTCACCGGCGAGACCGGTGCGGGAAAGACCATGCTGGCCCGCGCGCTCGACCTCCTCCTCGGGGGCCGCCCACGGCCGGGCACGGTCCGTTCCGGCGCCGAGGAGGCCTGGGTGGAGGGGGTCTTCGCCCTGCCCGCCGGCCTGCTCGACCACCCCGATCTCGAGGAGCTCCGCGAGCGCCTGCCCGAGGGAGAGGAGGAGCTCGTGCTCGGACGACGGGTGGGGGCGAGCGGGCGCAGCCGCGCGTTCGTGCAGGGTCGGGCGGCCTCGGCGACCGACCTGCGCGAGCTGGGCCGCAGGCTCCTCTCCTTCTACGGGCAGCACGAGCACCGCCGGCTCGCGCTCGGCTCGGCTCAGCTCGAGGCGCTCGACGGGTTCTGCGGCAGCGATCATCTGGCCGCTCGCACGGCCTTCGCCGACGCTCACGCACGCGCCCGGACCGCTCGACGAGCGCTCGAGGGGCTCCGCGACCGCGAGGGTGCCCGCGACCGGGATCGCGACCTTCTCCTGTACGAGATCGCGGAGATCGAGGAGCTCGAGCCCTCGGAGGAGGACGAGGCGGAGCTCCTGGCCGCCCGCGAGCGCCTGCGCCACCTCGATGCGCTGCGGGCCGCGGCGGGCGTGGCGGCCGAGGCGCTCGTGCCCGAGGGGCTCGAGCCGGGCGCGGCCGCGCTCCTGGCCGAGGGCGAGCGCCTGGCCACAGCGGCGGCCGGCGCCGACCCTGAGCTCGACGCCCTGGCCGACCGCCTCGCCGCCGTCCGGATCGAGGCCGACGAGCTCGGGGCCGAGCTGCGCCGCTACGCCGAGGGCCTCGAGGCCGAGCCTGGCGGGCTCGAGCGCGTGGAGGAGCGCCTCGAGCGCTACGAGCGCCTGCGCCGGAAGCACGGCGGCACGGTGGCCTCCGTGATCGCCCACGCCGAGCGCTGCCGTGCCGAGCACGACCGTCTCGAAGGGCTCGACGAGGCGCTCGAGAACGCGATGAGGACTCTGGATGAAGCCGAGCGGGAGGAGCGTACGCGGGCCGAGGGTCTCGGCGCCACCCGCGTCGAGGCCGCCCCGCGGCTGGGCGAGCGCGTCGAGGTGGAGCTCGCCGAGCTGGCCATGGGCGACGCCTCGTTCACCGTCGGCCTCGAGCCTCGCGAGGGGGCCCTCGGCCCCCTCGGCGCCGAGCGCGTCGAGTTCCTGGTGGCGGCCAATCGCGGGGTCGAGGCGGCCCCGGTGCGCGAGATCGCCTCGGGGGGCGAGCTGTCGCGGATCATGCTCGCGCTCACGAGCGTGGCGAGCGCCGGAGGTCCGCCCACGCTGGTCTTCGACGAGGTGGACTCGGGGGTCGGTGGCCAGACGGCCAGGGCGGTGGGCGAGCGCCTGCGTGCTCTCGCCGCCGAGCACCAGGTCCTCTGCATCACCCACCTGCCCCAGATCGCCTCGCTGGCCGACCACCACTTCCGTGTCGACAAGCTCGCCGCCGGCGACCTCACGCGCGCGAGCGTCGAGCACCTCGACGACCCCGCGAAGATCGACGAGCTCTGCCGCATGCTGGGCGCCGAGGGCTCGGACCCTGGCGCGCGCCGGCACGCAGAGGAGCTGCTCGCGGCGGCGTGAACCTGAGCCG
>Ga0208612_1000914_pt1 | contig 12390 bp, 13 predicted proteins | sample AntDryMetagUQ889_FD_188089 | JGI IMG/M metagenome (GOLD analysis project Ga0208612, IMG submission 188089) | Polar desert microbial communities from Antarctic Dry Valleys - UQ889 (SPAdes) | ecosystem: Environmental > Terrestrial > Soil > Desert | place: Antarctic Dry Valleys | collected 2008-12-31 | reverse complement strand
TCACGATATAGGCGCCGCGCTTCATCTTGCCGATGAGTGCGTCGTCGAAGAGATGTTCGGTTTCGGGATGGAGGGGCGCGTTGATGGTGACGACGTCGCACACCCGCACCAGCGACTCGGCGTCGGGGTGGTAGGTCACGCCGAGCTCACGTTCGACCTCCTCCGGCAGTCGGTGTCGATCGGTGTAGTGCAGCCCCACCTCGAACGGCTTCAGGCGCCTCAGGACAGCGGAACCGATCCGGCCGGCAGCGACGGTCCCCACCTGCATCCCTTCGAGGTCATAGGACCGAGCGACGCAATCGGCGATGTTCCATCCGCCCTTGACGACCCATTGGTACGACGGGATGTAGTTGCGCACCAGCGAGAGGATCATCATCACCACGTGTTCGGCGACGCTGATGCTGTTGGAATAGGTGATCTCGGCGACGGTGATCCCGCGCTCGTTCGCCGCCTCCAGATCGACGTGGTCCGAGCCGATCCCGGCGGTTATGGCGAGCTTCAGCCGTGGGGCCTTCGCGATCCTCTCGGCCGTCAGATAGGCGGGCCAGAAGGGCTGCGAGATGACGATCTCAGCGTCGGAAAGTTCTCGCTCGAGCGCCGAGTCCGGCCCCTCCTTGTCCGACGTGACGATGAAGGTGTGTCCACGTTCCTCGAGGAACCGCCGCAGGCCCAGCTCCCCGGAAACGCTGCCAAGGAGCTCACCGGGTGTGAAGTCGATCCGTTCGGGAGACGGCGTGGTCTGACCGTTGTGGTAGCGGCCGATCGCGGGGATCGCGTCTCGAGCGTAGGACGTCGGATACCCGTCGACAGGATCGTCGTACAGGACGCACAGGACCTTCGCCACCTTAGTTGACCTCCCTCACATGTGTCTGGACATGGCCCGAGGATGCTACACCTTGGCGAATGCGGGGCCCGCAACAGTCTCCGGCCCCGAATGTAAAGAACGCGATGAGCGAACGAGGTGCCGATCGCACCCTTCAGGCGGGGAGTACCCGCGACTGTCTGCCATCGATGAGCACGCACTTAGTTTGGTTCAGGAAGCCAGCCGTTGAACCCGCGATGACCCAGTGACCCGAAGACCCGCCAGTTCCACCGGACGTGCGGTCGGCTCGATTCACCCGCTCCGCGAGGGAGCGTTGGTGGCCGACGCGGGCGAATCTCCGGCGGCTGCGTCCTCCGGCTCCGCGAAGGATCGGGCGGCGCCCGAATTGGTGAGCTTCAGTTCGCGCCGAAGGACGGCCTGTCGATGGGGAGGAGCAACCTCCAGCAGGTCGGTCAGCATGTGGCGGAGATGACGAGCCACCTGGAGCTGGCCCTCGCCGGCAAGTCGAATCTCGTCGATCGCCAGCTCCACGTACTCATTCCAGCCCGGACGCGGAGCCACCAACCGCACCACTCCAGTGGCGTCGGCGCGGTTCGGCGATGGGATCTCCCGCTCTACGAGCCTGCGCAGCAGGTCGTGCAGCCGGTCCAGTGCCTGCACGGCCGTGGTCGGATCGTTCGTGCCTGGTGAAAGTGCGCGCATCGCAACATCGACGAGCTGCCGGAAGCCAAACGCCGCGTCCTGCTGGAGCGTTCGTTCGTCACCAAGGGTGATTGCCTTGTAGACCTCTTCGGCGGCGTCTCGATCCCACCGCCCTGACAGCCGCACAAGCGCTGACCCGAAGGGAACGAAGTCGCCGACCGCGAAGGCGAGTTCGGCTCGCCGGTCTGCACTTTCGATCACTGCCAGCAATCTGGCCTCGTCGACACCCACCACCACTCCGGCTCGCCGCGCCTTGAGCACCAAGCTGGCCGGGATAGCTCCGAGGGCTGGCCTCTCTGGTTTCCCTTGAGCGGCTCGCTCTGGATATAGCCGATCGAGAGCCTGCTCGCATTCCTTGGCGATGCTCGAGATCACCGCATTGGCGCGGATGGCGTGCGCCATGTGGTCGATGTAATAGATGAACGCTCCCACGCTGGCGAGCAGCAGGGTGAAGGCGATCCAGATCGACAGGCCCGGGACGAAACCCTCGTCTCCGTTGACGGACGTGCGGACATCTCGGAGCACGGCGAGCGTGTAGACGAAGGTGGCGACGAAGAGACCCAAAACGACCTGGTTGCCGCGATCGCGAAGGAACGTGCGCATGACTCGCGGCGAGAGTTGGCTGGAGGCCAGTTGCAGGACCAGCATCGTGATCGTGAAAACGAGTCCGGTGAAAGTCAGCATCGACTGCGCGATCGTCGACAGCATGCTGCGCGCGCCCTCAGAGGACCCGCCATAGAGGAAGAACAGCTGACCCGGCTCGGGCGATAGTCCATCGTCAATGGCGAGCGTTACGAGGGCCAGAAGGAATGCACCGAGGGCGAACAGCGCTGGGACGAACCAGAGGCTCGACCGCAAGCGTTCGCCGACTTGCTGCAGCGTCACCGTGCCCAACGGACGGTCAGTCGCTGACGTCCATGTGGACGACTATCAGGGCCGCGATCGACGCGCGAGCCTCCGCGGCATCCTCTACCCGCGGGAGCGATCGGGGTTGGATTGGCATGGCTCTTCGGCGGAGCCGAATCGCCGCCGGTCATGTTGCAGACCCCTTGGATCCCTCGCCCGAGATCGGCGTGCCGGGACGCACCCTGGGCGGCTCGCCACCGCCACCACCGCCGATGAAGGCGCTGATCAGGTCCATCGGGAGAGGAAAGATGATGGTCCGGCTCTGGTCCGAGCTGATGTCGGCAAGCGTCTGCAGGTAGCGCAGTTGGAGAGCGCTGGGCGCGGCGTTGATGATGTTCGCGGCATTCGCGAGCTGCTCGGCCGCGAGGAACTCGCCCTCGGCGTTGATGATCTTCGCGCGCTTGTCGCGTTCGGCCTCGGCCTGGCGCGCCATCGCGCGCTTCATCTCCTGCGGCAGCTCGACGTCCTTGACCTCGACGATGCTGACCTTGATGCCCCACGGCGCCGTCTGCTCGTCGATGATCTGCTGCAGGCGCGTGTTGATCTCCTCGCGCTTGCTGAGCAGCTCGTCGAGCTCCGACTGACCGAGCACCGAGCGCATCGTGGTCTGCGCGATCTGCAGGGTGGCGACCAGGAAGTTCTCGACCCGGACAACGGCCGCCTCAGGGTCCACCACGCGGAAGTAGCAGACGGCGTTTACGCGGACGGTGACGTTGTCGCGGGTGATGGCCTCCTGACTCGGGATGTCGAGCGTCACGACCCGTAGGTCGATCTTCACCATGCGGTCGATGAAGGGAATGATGAAGAAGAGGCCCGGTCCTTTCGCGCCAACCAGCCGGCCGAGGCGGAAGATCACGCCCCGCTCATACTCCTGCACCACCTTCACCGCGGCGCCGACGAGGCTCACGATGATGACCGTCGCGACGGCAAGGACCGGCAATAGACCGATGAGGTCTTCCATCTATGTTTCCTCCTTGTCCGCTGCATCCTGCAGCGGCTCCACGATGAGGTCGAGTCCCTCTCGACCGATGATGCGGACACGGTCTCCCGGCATCAACGTGGCGTCGGCGCTGGCGAGACGCGCCCGCCACAGCTCGCCCTCGACGAAGACCGATGACGTCCCGCGTACGCTGCCCTCGCGCCCGACCATGTCGCCGCCGCCGATGAAGGCGGGTCGCCGTCGAGTGCGCATGACGGCCCGCAGCGCAAACAGGACGAACGCGACGAGGGCCAGGGTGATGCCGAAGATCAGGGGGCGGCTGATCTCCAGGAACGGCGCCTGGGTGTCGTCGACCAGGATCAGCGCCCCGAGCACGAACGCGATCCCGCCGCCGATGCCCAGCACCCCGCCGGACGCGACCCAGATCTCGGCGCCCAGCAGCGCCAGCCCGAAGACGAGCAGCGCCAGGCCGGCATAGTTGATCGGCAGGGTGCCGAGGCTGAAGAGCGCTAGGACGAGGGCGATGGCGCCGAAGATGCCCGGGAAGAACGCGCCCGGGTTGCTGAGCTCGAAGTAGATGCCGAGGGTCCCGAGGCTGAGCAGGATCAGCGCGATGTTCGGATCGGAGAGCACCTTGAGCAACTCCTCGAAGGGCGACATCGGTTCCTCGACCACCACCGCGCCAGCGGTGGCCAGCGTGACGTCGTCATCGAGCAGGCGAACCATCGTGCCGTCGATGGCGTCGAGCAGGTCGGCGCGGTCGACGGCGACGAGATCCACGACGTCGAGCTCCACTGCTTCCTGGGCCCCGACCGAGACGCCATCGCGGACGGCATCCTCCGCCCAGTCGGCGTTCCGACCTCGCGCCTCGGCGATGCTGCGGGCGTAGACCGCCGTGTCGTTGATGATCTTCGTGCGCAGGTCATCCGGGATCTCCTGACCCTCGCCGCTCACCGGCGTGGCCGCCCCGATCCGCGTGCTCGGCGCCATGGCCGCCACGTGCGCGGCCATGGTGATGAACGTGCCGGCCGAAGCCGCGTGCGTGCCGGCCGGGGTGACGTACACGATCACCGGGAGGCGCGCGTTGAGCATCGCACCGGTGATCTCCTGGGTGGCATCGAGCAGGCCGCCGGGCGTGTCCAGCTCGATGAGCACCGCGGCGTCACCCTCGACGGCTGCCTCCTCGATGCCGCGGACCAGATAGCGGGCGGAGATGGGATTGATGATGCCGTCGACGCTGAGCACGCGGACCTCGCCCGCGGCCGCGTTCACACCGCTCGGAACCCCGATCCCAAGCAACACCACGCCGAGGCAAAGTGCCGCCAGCGATAGCCCGCGATCGAGCGTGCGCGCGAGAGGCATTGGTCCACCAACTGTCATCACGGTGAAGAATGGCATGTTCGTGGAATCTCCTTGGGAATGGGGTAGTCCCCAAACGCCGAACCGATACCAGCCGGGCCGAGCGTGTAGCCTCGAAGGATGAGCCAGCCCGCTCCGCAGCTCCGACGCACGCGCGCGCAGCGATACCGCCTGGTGGCCGAGATCGAGGCCATGCTCGCCGGACCCGCGACGTATCTCGCCGTTGTCTTCGCCGTCATGCTGGCGGTCGAGCTTATCCTCCAGGCGCAGGGGTCGGCGGCCCCGCCCGTGCTCGGCTGGATCCAGCTCGCTATCTGGGCCCTCTTCGTCGTGCAGTTCCTGCTCGGCATCACGATCAGTCCGGATCGGCTCCGCTACCTGCGTCGCAACTGGTTGACCGCCGTGTCACTCGTCATCCCGTTCCTGCGCGCGTTCCGCGCATTGCGGGCCGTGCGGATCCTGCGGGCGACCAATTCGGTCCGGCTGGCGGCGGGGTTCAATCGCATCGCGCGCTCGCTGCGCGGCGTCCTGGCCTGGACCCGGGCCGGCTACGCCGCCGCGCTGGCGGCGACATCGGCCCTCCTGGGATCAGCGGCGCTGCTGATGTTCGAGGCCGAGGCGCCGGGAGCACAGATCACCGACTACGGCGAGGCGCTGTGGTGGGCGACCGCCACCCTGACCACGGTCGGCGCGGCTTCCGAGCCGGTGACCGTCGGCGGGCGGATCGTGGCGCTGGTGCTGATGTTCGGCGGGCTCGTGCTGCTTGGCTACGTCGCCGGCGTCGTGGCGGCCGTGCTGTTTCGCCCGGCACGCGGGACGGCGACGTCACCGCCACCGCCGGTCGAGCGCGCCTAGGGCTTCGACTCCAGATCCCAGCCGACCACGTTGCGCAGCGCCGAGTGCCGAATGGTGTAATCCGAGTCTCAGTCGCCCGGATCGGCTTCGTGGCGGTTGCGAGCATGTCGGCCGAGCTGGGAGCCAGCTATGCCGAAATGAGAGTCTGCTGGGGCGGGCCCACTCCGTTCAAACTACGATCCGTGCATGTCCGGAGCAAAGGATGCGCCGAGCGTCGAGCACCTGAGGGTTCGCAGGATCTCCGGAGCGGTTGTTCTGCTCCTCATCGGGGTCGTGCTGGTGTTCGCGGTGATCCGCGTCAGCACCGACCTCCCCAACCTCCTGTCGGGCACGGTCCCCGATCCTGCGGAGTTCGATAACCGCTACGCCCGCTTCCCCTGGCTGGCCTACGCCCACATCCTGCCCGGCGTCGTCTACCTGGTCCTGGCACCGCTTCAGCTGTGGCGTGGCTTCCGGACGCGGCACTATGCGTGGCATCGGCGCATCGGGCGTGTGGCCCTCACGGCGGGGCTCATTGGTGGCGTTCGGCATCGCGTTCGGGATCTTCCTGTCGTTCGGTGGACCGATCCAGGCCGCGGCGTCGATCGTCTTCGGCCCACGATTCGTGGCCTGCCTGCTCTTCGCCTACCGATTCATCAGGCGAGGCGACCCACGCAGCCATCGGCGCTGGATGATCCGCGCCTTCGCCGTGGGCCTTGCCGTGGGCACCATTCGGATCTGGGTCGGCCTGTTTCAGGGGCTCCAGCTGCTGAGCTTCCGTGACAGCTTCGGCATCGCCTTCTGGCTCTCCTTCAGCATGCATGTCATCGCCGCCGAGGTGTGGCTGCGCTGGCGCCCATGGCCGGGTGAAGGCCCGAGCATGGCGAGCGGAATCGATGCCAGCATCGCGAAAGCGCCACCGACAGGCGCTTCGTAGGAGGCCGAAACCAATCCCATCTGGCTCGAGCCGAGAACGGCGGCGGGGGCTGGCGGGCATGCTAATGTAGTCACCTAACGGCCTACATTGTGATCGGAGCAAGCATGAGCAGTGTGGCGATTAGGGAGCTGAAGGCGAGAGCCTCTGAGATCGTGCGGCGCGCGGAGCAGGGTGAGGCGTTCCTGGTCACCAAGCGCGGCCGACCGGTTGCCATCATGCTGCCCTTCGACGTCGACGCCGAGGACCTCATCCTGGCCGAGGCCGAGCCCTTCGTGCGGCTCCGTGCTCGAGCTCGCACCGAGCTGCGCAAGGGCCAGACCACCAACTGGCGCGCCCTGCGATCCACGCCGTAGCGGATGGCTGAGCCGCAGCCGTTCCGCGTCGAGCTGTCGCGGCAGGCGACGCGGGTCTTCGAGCGGCTGCCGGCCATTGATCGGGCGCGCGTCGCCAAGGCGCTCGACGCCCTTGAACGCGAACCTCGACCACGGGGCAAGCAGGTCAAGGCCATTCAGGGAACGCGCGACGCGTTTCTGCGCTATCGCGTCGGTGACTACCGGCTGCTGTACGAGATCGTTGACGTTGACCACGTGGTGCTCGTGGCCGGCATCGTGGCGCGCAAGGACCTCGAGGGCTGGATCCGGCGCCACCGCGGGTGAGACCCGCCGATGGACGAGAGCACCGCGTACCGATCTGCGACATCAACCTCCGCTCGCGGCGCCCGTCGCCGAACGTATGCCACATCGCGTGCCACTACCCTGTCTGAGCTAAGTCGCGCAAGCTTGGCTGTTTCGCCCGCCCGATGAGATGTCGGCCACTCATTGGCGATGTGCCCGCCCCAGGGATGGGCCGATGGATGGGGCAAGGCTCTCCTGGCTGACCTCGGGGGCCGGCGTCGTTGGTGCAGAGAGGGCCTTCGTCCGTATTCCCCGAGAACAACGCCCCGGGACAGGCGGGTGTCCATGAGGCGCCCCGAACCAACGAACACTGGAGACCACCATGCCGAATCGATCCGCGTCCGACATCCTCCGAGACTGGCCCGAGGAGGCGCGCGAGGCCGCGCAGCTCGTCGTCGACGAATATGGCGAGCCGCACGAGGCGACCGACTCGGCGATGACCTGGAACGGCGTCGGCCAGTGGAAGCGGATCGTCGCGCAGAAGGCCTTCTGGCAGCACGACTTCCCCGCGCCTCACACCGATTCGGTCGAGTCCTTCATCGACTATCGCGTGTCCGCCGACAAGTTCACGCCGCTGGCGCAGTACGACGGCAGCGTGATGGTCGAGCGGACCACAGGCGAGGCGTCCGCGCGCTGTCACGACGAGCAGGCCAACAATCTCGCGCTCAACCTCATGAATGACATCGTCACCGGTGAGAAGACCGCTCAGCAGGCCCGCGACTACTACGCCAAGGAGTTCCTGGACGCGCGGCGCAAGCAGCCGACGCCGTACATGGAGAAGCTCCGCTTCACCCCCGGCACCTCTGCCGCCGATCCGGACACGCGCATGCTCTCGGACGAGCAGCTCGAGCAGGCCGAAGCCGAGGGCAAGCGCTCCAAAGGCGGCTGACCCCAAAGGCCGATAGCATGGCGGGCCGTGACCGACGCGCCCGCTGAGCTCTCCTATCGCGCACTGCTGCGCATTCCCGGCCTCTCCCGCGTCTTGGTATCGATGCAGATCGGCCGCGTGGCGCAGGCGATGGTCGCCATCGCGCTCGTGCTGTTCACGCTCGACCGATACGGCTCGCCGGCACTCGCCGGGCTGGTGACGTTCGCGAGCATCTTCCCCGGCCTGCTCATCAGCCCCATCGCCGGCGCGCTGCTGGATCGGCATGGCCGCATTCGGCTCGTCATCCTGGACTTCGTGGTGGCACTGAGCGCAATGCTGCTCATCGCGGTGCTGGCACTCGCCGACGCGCTCCCGGCGCCGCTCCTCATCGGCATCGCGGTCGTCTCGTCGCTCACCTCCATACTGAGCCACACCGGGCTTCGCAGCCTCTTCCCGATCATGGTCCCGCGGCCGCTGTGGGAGCGGGTGAACGCCATCGACTCCAACGGCTATCTCGTGGCCATGATCCTGGGCCCGCCGATCGCCGCCGGGCTGGTCGCCTTCGCCGGAGCTCCGGCCGCCCTGATCGTGATCGGCGTCGCCTTCGGGCTCTCTGCAGTCGCGCTCATCGGCGTGACGGACCCACCCACCGAGTCCCGGTCCGGCAATCACCTTCCGGCTGATGCGTGGGCCGGCGTGGTCTATGTGTGGCGCAATCCCACCCTCCGCGGCCTCGGCTTCGCCATTTCGTTCATGAACGTCGCGGGCGGCATGGTGACCATCGTGCTGCCGCTCATCGTGCTCGATCGGCTTGCGCAGGGAGAGGTGGTGGTCGGTCTGATCTTCGCCCTGACCGGCATCTCCGGCATGGCCTCCGCGATCGCCTTCGGGCGGATGGACACGCGGGGGCGCGAGTGGTCGATGCTCGTGTGGCCGATGGTTGCCGCGGTCCCGGTCATGGCCCTGCTGCTGCCCGCCGCGATGGCGAGCGTGATCGCCGTGGGCGTGGTCCTTCTCTGCGTGCACTCGCTCGCCATGGGCGTCCTCTACGGCCCGAGTGACATCGCCCTCTTCACCGTGCGGCAACGGCGCACTGATCCGGGCTGGATGGGGCGCGCCTTCGCCGTGTCGATGGCGGTCAACTACATGGGCGTGCCCATCGGCGCCGGCCTGGCGGGCATCCTCGCCGCGCAGTCGCTGGAGCTGGCGATCGTCGTGCTCGGCATCGGTGCCGCATTGGCGGCGACGGCCTCCGCTGCATTCCTCATCCCGCGGCAGGCACCGGAGGCGGGTCAGCCGCTTGGCGGTCCGGAACTCATGGACTCCGTCCGCAACCCAGGGGCATGAGGCGTCAGCCCTCGCGGCACCGGGCGCCGACGGATCTGGGTCGGTTGTAGAGTCGTCTCGATTCCTCGCCCACATCCAACGCTCGTCCCAGGAGACTGCACACGATGCTCACCTCACGCCACCGCACAGGTCGCGGCTCGTTGCTGGCGGCCCTCCTCCTGGTGGCCCTGTCGGCGACGGTGGTGCTCGCCCAGGACGAGCGGCTGGACGGCAAGCTGCGGAGCGGCGAGACGATCACCATAGCGAGCGGCGAGACGGTGGCGGGTGACCTCTACGTCGTGGGCGGCACGGTCGTCGTCGATGGGACCGTGGACGGTGACCTCGTGGCTGCCGGAGGCGATATCCGAGTCAACGGCACGGTCGCGGGTGACCTCGTCGCGGCTGGCGGCACCGTCACAATCGCCGGCGCGGTGGAGGGCGACGCCCGCATCGTGGGTGGTCAGCTCACCGTCAGCGGCGAGGTTGGCGAAGACCTCCTCGTTGCGGGTGGGCAGGCAACCATCTCCGCCTCGGGGTCGGTGGGGGAGGACGTGATCGCGTCCGCGGGACAGCTGACGATTGCCGGGACGGTCGCCGGGAGTGTCGAGGGCGGCGCCGGGACGTATGAGCGCAGCGGGTCCGTCGGCGGAAGCGAGAATGTCGTTGTCGGAGAGCCGCACGACGACGCGGCGGCGGATCGCCCCGAGAGTCCGATACTCGACGCGCTTCGGCACTGGGTCGTGGTGGTGATCATCGGTGCGCTTGGATTGTGGCTGGCGCCGCGAGTGATACGGACATCCGCCGAGCTGATTCGGCGCCGCCCGCTGGCCTCGGTAGGGACCGGGCTGCTGGCAGCCCTCAGCTGGCTTCTCGGGACGATCGGCGTGGTAGTCGTCATCATCCTCGCGGCGATCCTCTTTGGCCTCATCAGCTTCGGTGAGCTCGCCGGCCTGATCTTCTTCGCGGGCTTCGTGCTCATCCTCCTGGCCGCGTTCGCCTTCTTCCTCATCGTCACCTACCTGGCCGATGCACTGGTCGGCCTTGCGCTGGCCGGTCTCCTTCGGCGAGACAGCCATTCCCGCTGGATGGAACTGGGCCTGCTCGCCGCCGGTGCGGCCGTCGTCGTCGTGATGACCTCGCTGCCGGTGGCGGGAGGCTGGATCAAGCTCCTCGTCGCACTGGTCGGGCTCGGTGGGCTCGCGCTCGCCGCCTGGACGGGATGGCGGCTGCGACGGTTGCCGCCACCGCCCGACGCGCCTCCAACGGCGATTTGACGGCAGGATCTCCACCGCGACAGACGCGACGGGGGATTCGATGTGGACAAGTTGGTGGACAGCCCTCTATCGATTGGGGCGTCGCGGACCTAGGATGAAGTCACGGTCAACGACCGACCGGGGACGGAGGGGTCCCGGCCCAATGACCATCGAGAGAGTGAGGGTGCGCCGCGCAATGACCGAGCGCCTGCCTGGCCCCGACTCCGACGCGCGCCATGACTCCCCGTCTGAGCTGCCGCCGCCCGATGTGACCGCGTTCATTCGGTACTGCCATCGGCGCCGCGGATTCACCTGGCCCGAGCTCTACGACGAGATGTGCGGCGTCGCCGCCCGTCGCGAGTTCAACGGCTGGGACCAGGGCCAGCTGGCGGCCATCGGCATCAACTTCTCTCTGTCTGAGATGACCCGGCTGTCCGGCTGGTCCCGGGCGGTCCTCGCTCGCGAGGAGGCGCCCATTCCCGCGTCGACCCGAGCGGTCACGCTCCAGGCGTTGAAGGCTGCGCCCGCCTGAGATCACGAGCCCATTGGCTCGAACGGCGTCAGTACGTGTGGCGCCGCGCCATCTCGCGCTCGATCATGCGCTCCATCACCAGGTACTTCTCGATGCGGCGCCGGAGCTCGTTCGCCTCGGGCGTGTAGAGATGCACGTACTGCTGGAGCTCGAGGCTGAGCTTGCGGCTGAACATGCGTGCGTGGTCGAGATTCCGGCGCAGGAGCACCTGGTCCATGCGGCGCAGGTGCTCCTCGTTCAGGAGGTCCTCGTCACGCAGGAGCTCGCGATCGACATCGATCTGCGTGCGCTGGAGCTCGACCTTGGTGATAAGCGGTTCGTCGGCCATCTGCGCCGGCAGTCTAGCGGACCGCCACTTCGGGCTTGCCGATGATGCGCTCCACCAGGGACGTCATCTCCTCGATGCCGAACGGCTTCGCGAGGACGTGGACGTTGCCGACACGCTCCAGCTCCGATGCGCGGCTGCGGAGGCCGTTCACGTCGGCCGAACAGACGATGATCGGGACTGTGGCGAGGCGGGCGTCCGCACGCGAGAGCGTCACGATCTCCCATCCGGATGCCCCGCCGAGAAGCAGGTCGACGATCACGAGGTCCGGCTTCGAGCCCGCCAGCTGATCGATCGAGGTCTCCTCGCCTGCGAAGACGCTCACCGCATAGCCCGCCTCCTCGTCGAGGATCGCGGACATGAGTTCGAGAAAGTCGGCGTTGTCGTTCAGGACGCTGATGCGTCGGCGAGCGACGGACATGGCTCGGGTTCCCTCCATGACGGTCGCGCTCGGCGACCGACCGACCAAGTATAGTCCCGCGGCGCCGTCGCGCGCCGAACGCGCCCTGGGACCTCGGTATCCTTGTCCAGCGCCGTCCCCGTAGCTCAGAGGACAGAGCAACCGCCTTCTAAGCGGTCGGTCGCAGGTTCGAATCCTGCCGGGGACGCCATAACAACCGAGTTGGATCGCGCTCAGACCGGCGCGACCGGCGCGACCGGCGCGGGTGGCCCCAGCAGATAGCCCTGTCCGAGTGGCACGTGGAGCGCAAGGAGGGCAGCGAGCTCCTCCTCGGTCTCGATGCCCTCGGCAATCAGTCGGCAGCCAGCGGACCCCGTGAAGTGGCGCATCCCGACCATGAGTGCCCGACGCACCGGGTCGGCATTGATGTCGGCGATGAGCGAGCGGTCGACCTTCACGAACGCCGGACGCAGTTCGAGGATATGCCTGAGGCTCGCGAACCCCGCTCCGG
>Ga0208612_1000913_pt1 | contig 12398 bp, 12 predicted proteins | sample AntDryMetagUQ889_FD_188089 | JGI IMG/M metagenome (GOLD analysis project Ga0208612, IMG submission 188089) | Polar desert microbial communities from Antarctic Dry Valleys - UQ889 (SPAdes) | ecosystem: Environmental > Terrestrial > Soil > Desert | place: Antarctic Dry Valleys | collected 2008-12-31 | reverse complement strand
GGTCCGCTCCGGATTCCGCGAATGCGTGCATCGCGGATCGGCCGTCATTCTCGGCGCCGACGGCGAGGTCGTTGTCGGACTCGGGGAAATTCACACACCTATCTACCCGCGCTCGGCGAACAAGCCGCTGCAAGCCGTCGCTGCGCTTCGTAACGGCTTTGCACCCACCAGCCCGGAAGAGCTGGCCGTCGCGTCGTCCTCACATGCGGGCGAGGCCGATCACATCGAACTGGTCGCAGCGCTTCTCGCTCGCTACCAACTCGGTGTCGACCAGTTGCAGTGCCCCTCCGATCTGCCGGGCAACGAACTGGCCCGAGCCGAACTGATCGCAGCGGGCGAGCTTCCCAGCCCGATCTACATGACCTGCTCGGGCAAGCACTCCGCGATGCTCGCCACGTGCGTCGTGAACGACTGGCCGCTCGAGACGTACATGGAGCCGACTCATCCCCTCCAACTCGCGATCCAGGAGACGATCTTCGATCTCAGCGGCGAGGAAGAGCAGGAACTCGGCATCGACGGTTGTGGTCTCCCGATCGTGCCGCTCTCGCTCACGAACCTGGCTCGGGCATTCGGACGCCTGCCCTCGGCTGAGCCCGACTCACCCGAACGAGCTGTGGCCGACGCGGTCCGCGAGAACCCCTTCCTCGTCTCGGGCACCGGCCGCAACGATCAGCGCCTGATGTCCGCAGTGCCGGGTCTGTTCTCCAAGACCGGATACGACGGCATCTACGCCGGAGCGCTTCCCGACGGTTCCGCTTTCGCCCTCAAGATCGACGACGGTCACGAGCGGGCGCTCCTGCCCTTGGCGGCAGCTCTGCTCAAGCGGATGAACACCGAGTGGACCGAGGAGTTGGCGGCTCTCGCATCCGCTCCGGTCTTCGGCGGCGACGCCCGAGTGGGGACGATTCGCGCAATTCCCGGAAACTTCTGAGCAGTTCTCACAAAGTTCTGACGAGTTCTTTCAGCATCCTGGCAGCTCGCGGCCATAGTGAGAGCAATCAGACACGGCGGTGAGGCCTTCGTGGAAGCGGAAGCGACTTTTCCACGCTAGAGTGTGTGTCAGGAAACTTACACACTCAAACGGGGCCGCCAAATTCCCCAGGCCGCCCCGCGAAAGCGCGAGGGGGTCAGCCATGGGCCGCGGCCGGGCTAAGGCAAAGCAGACCAAGGTTGCACGCGAATTGAAATACAGCGTACCGACCACGGATTTCGACAGCCTGCAAAGAGAGCTCGCAGGTGGATCGACCAACTCGCATCGGAGCAGTGTCCGATCGGACCAGACTTCCGATAGGGAAGGGCATGCGCGAGAGGACGACTACGACGACTGGCGGCGTTGACCGCGCACTGCCACCGCGCAGACTGTGAAATGAGGAAGAGCTGATCGCTCTTCCTCATTTTTGCGTTCGATTTTCCGCCTCGCGTCTGCTTGCACGGACACACAAAACTGCCCCACCGGATCTCTCCGATGGGGCAGCTGACGTTGCGGTCTAGAAGCGCGGGTGGTCTCCGGCCAGGAACGCACGCTCTGCAGCGGCGTCCGACGCCTTCTTGACGCTACCGAGCGTCCAGCAGTCGATGTGGCGTGCGGTGAGGACGGCAAGTGCGCGGTCGACGTCCTCGGGTGCGACGACGGCGACCATGCCGACGCCCATGTTGAACGTCTGCTCCATCTCGGCGCGCTCGACGCGTCCGCGCTGCGCGATCATGGCGAAGACCGGAGCGGGGCTCCAGGTTCCGCGATCGAGTTCGGCGACCAAGCCCTTGGGCATGACGCGCGCGAGGTTGTTGGCGAGGCCGCCACCGGTGACGTGGCAGAACGTGCGCACGTCGGTCTCGGCAGCGAGTGCCAGGCAGTCCTTGGCGTAGATCTTGGTGGGCTCGAGCAGTTCCTCACCGAGCGTGCGGCCGAACTCGTCGACGAGAAGGCCGCCACCGACTTCAACGTGCTCATCGTGGACGATGAGCTCGAGCCCAACCAGCAGCGCAGCCTCGAGAAGCTGCTCGAGTGCAAGGTGCTCGACCGCTCGGCGCTGATCATCGACATCTTCGCGCGCCACGCCCGCACCAAGGAGGGCCGCCTCCAGGTGGAGCTTGCGGCGCTCGAGTACCACCTGCCGCGCCTGACGCGCCTGTGGACGCACCTCTCGCGCACGGGCGGTGGCATCGGCACCCGCGGTCCGGGCGAGAGCCAGCTCGAGACCGACCGTCGTATCATCCGCGAGAAGATCAAGAAGGTGCGGGCAGACCTCGAGGACGTCCGGCGTCATCGTGCCAACGCGGCACGCCAGCGCGACCGCAACGAGGTCTCCACGGTGGCGCTGGTCGGCTACACGAACGCGGGAAAGAGCACCCTGCTCAACACGCTTGCCGATGCGGACCTGTACGCGGCCGACGTGCTGTTCGCCACGCTCGACCCGACCAGCCGGCAGGTCGAGCTGCCGGGCGGGCAGCGAGTGATCGTCACCGACACGGTGGGGTTCATCAACAAGCTGCCGCATGACCTCGTCGACGCCTTTCGCGCCACCCTGGAGGAGGTCATGCGCGCCGACCTGCTGCTCGAGGTGGTGGACGCCGCCGATCCGGACTTCGTTGGCCAGCAGCGGGCCGTGCAGACCGTCCTCGACGAGCTCGGTGCCGGCGACAAGCCGCGCATCACCGTCTTCAACAAGATCGACCTGCTCGGCGCCGATACGGCCGGCGCGCCATCGAGCGAGCATGCGGTCTTCGTCAGCGCCCTCGACGGTCGCGGGCTCGACGGGCTGCGCGAACGAATCGCCGACGCGCTCCGCGGTCAGATGATCGCGGTGGACGCCCTGGTGCCCTATGAACGCGGTGAGCTGGTGGCCCGCGCCCGGACCTCGGGCGAGGTACAGGAGCAGTACGAGGAGGGTGGTGTGCGGGTGAGTGGCCATCTGCCGTCATCGATCGCCGCCGAGCTGACCGCGGCGGGCGACTCACGTCGCGTGCATGACCGTGGCTAGCGCGCTCCGCACTCGGGCCGAGGCTCGATGCCGCGTAACGTAGCGCTGCGGGACGAGCTGCTGGCGCTCACCGAGCGCGACGAGGCCGAGGGGGGAGTGGACGAGCGGCTGGTTGCCATCATGGCCGAGGGCTGGCCGGGCCTGCGAGACGTCGGATCCGAGGCCGCCGATGCGGCCTGGATGCTCGCCCACCGCGCCGACCACCTGAACGACGAGCGGCGCAGCTGGCTGCCGGCCCTGCGCGCGGCGGCAGAGGCCGGCGATGCCGACGCGAGGCACTACGCTACGCTGGTGGACCGCACCTCCGCGGTCGACGGTCAGCCACAGGAGTACGGGACGCTCATCACGCGTGCCTCCGACGGCGAGCCGGAGTTCACGGCCCCGGTGCGCGACGCGGGAAATCTCGACGAACGTCGCCTCGCCCTGGGGCTGCCCACGCTCTCCGAGGATGGCCGGTACCTGGGGGATGGAGGCCTGCTGCCGTATGCCCCGGACCGCGGGGCCGTTCCGGTCAACCAGTGGCCACTGGTCGTCGAGGGCCATGTGTCGGTCGAGGCGGCCCTGGAGGCCGAGGTCCGGCGCGTGCACCGCATCTGGGCGGTGCGCCCGGGCGACCGCCGCCTCATGCGTCTGCGTGCCCTCGCACGCGAGCGCGAGGTCGTGATCGAGCAGGTGGACGCCACGCTCATCGAGGAGCTGGCGGCGGGGCGGACGCACGGAGGCGTCATCGCGCTCGTCGGCCCGCGCCACGAGCGCCGGCTGGAGGACGTGCTCGCCGAAGTTGGCCCCTCCGCGCTGGTGGTGATGCTCGATGGGATCGAGGACCCGTTCAACTTCGGCCAGGCGGTGCGCGCCCTCTACGCAGCCGGCGTGGACGCGGTGGTGGTGCGGCGTGCGTGGGAGACGGCGCTGGCCACCGTGACCCGCGCGTCGGCGGGTGCCAGCGAGCTCCTGCCCACCGGGATCGTGCAGTCCGCCGAGGAGGCCGCGGCCATCTGCCGGCGAGCGGGGATGCGGGTGGCGTGTGCCGTCAACCGCCCGTCGGCGACCAGCCTGGTCGAGTCCGACCTCACCGGGGGCCTGTTCGTGCTCATCGGGGGCGAGCGTCGTGGCGTCACGCGCTCATTCGTGGACGAGGCCGATGTGCAGCTGCGAATCGGCTACGGCCGGGAGCGGGCTCCGGAGCTCGGCGCGGCCGCGTCGGCCGCGATCATCGGCTTCGAGGCACTTCGCCAGCGGGCAGCAACGGCGGGCTAGAAGACCCGGCGGCCTGCAACGCGGCTTGGCTGCGTCTCGGTGCGCACCGGCGCCAGTGGACGCCAGGCGCGCTGCCGGGTAATGGCGGCGAGCACGGACACCGAGGCGATCAGCGCCAGGAGCCCGGATGCGGCGAAATCCAGGCCGCTGGCGCCTCCGACGGTCGTTCCGCCGACGGCCGCCAGCCCGAGCAGGGCCAGCGCCACGATGCCGAGGGACCAGGAAGACTGTCGCATTGCCCCCAGCGTATGCGCGCCTCAATCCTGCGCGCATAGGACCATCGGGGCCGGTCGGCTCCGACAGTACTTCCGCAAATGCGTGTTATGTGATGTAAGAGGAGCGAACCGGGGCTTCGGCCACCACTCGCTCGAGGGTGGACATATCCACCGGCTTCGTCAGGTGCAGGTCGAAACCTGCGTCGAGCGCCCGCCGCCGATCCGCGTCGCGACCGTAGCCGGTCAGCGCCACCAGGTACGGCGCACGGTCGGCCGCGGCCAGCCTGCGGGCCACCGCCAGCCCATCCATCTCTCCGGGCAGCCCCAGGTCGCACAGCACGATGTCCGGAGAGAGCTGGCGAACGAGACCGGCACCCGTGGATCCGTCGTGCGCCACGGCGACGAGGTGTCCAAGGCTCTCGAGCATGACCTGGATGACCTCCGCGGCGTCCACGTTGTCATCGATGACCACCACGCGCCGGGAGACGGTCGGCGAGGCTGGCGCGGCGTCGGGAATACCTTCCATCGCGGTTGGTTGCTTGAGCGGCAGACGGATGGTGAAGCTGCTCCCCATGCCGCGTCCCGCGCTGCGCGCCGCGATGGTGCCGCCATGCAGCTCGATCACGCCGCGCGCGATCGCCGTCCCGAGCCCCAGGCCACTGGGATTGCGCGGCTCGTTGCCGCGGGCCTGGCTGAAGGACTCGAAGACCCGTGAGATCAGCTCCTCGCTCATGCCGATGCCGGTATCGGTGACGGTCATTCGGGCCTGCCCCGAGTCCTCCCCCGCCAGATCGAGCGTCACCCGGCCCCTGGGGTCGGTGAACTTCGCGGCATTCGACAGCAGATTGCCGACCGCCTGCGTCAGGCGCTGCGGGTCGGCATCCACCCACAGGGCGGTGGACGGCATCCGTGAGACGAACTCGATCTGACGGGTGCGGAAGCTGCCCTCCATGTCGTCGACGAGGCTCGCCACCAGGGCGACCAGATCGACCGGCTCGCGCCGCAGCTCGAGCTTGCCACCGCTGATTCGCGCGGCATCCAGCAGGTCGTCGACGAGGCGCGTCAGCAACCCCGCCTGTCGGACCAGGATCTGGGTCGCGCGTTCTATCGCCGGGTCATCCGTGGAGAGGGTCTGGAGGATCTCCGCCGCGTTCAGGATCGGCCCCAGGGGGTTGCGCAGCTCGTGGGCAAGCACCGCCAGGAACTCGTCCTTCTGCTGGTTGGAACGCTCGAGAGCCTCGCGAGTCTGTTCCGCGTCCGCCCGAAGAGCATCGGCGCGCTTCAGGGCTGCGACGAGCTCGCCCTGGACGGCGGCCACGACTGCGTCGTCGCGCCCGACGTCGGTCATTCGGTCGCGGACGCGCCGCGCGAGATGCGAACCCCCTCGAACTGGTCACGGCCGGGCTCGAGCCAGCCAAGGCCATCGGCACGGGCCGCGGCGTATCGGTCAGGTGGCAGGTAGTGCGGGTTCTCGCAGACCGTGTCGCCGATGATCGTGAGCGGGTGCGTTTCGATCCCCCCGTAGATGAGCAGTGGACCGGGGATCTCGGTGAGCTTATAGGTGCACATCACCACGGCGGGATACGAGGTCGCGGCCACGTTCACGAGCGACTCGAAGGTCAGCAGCTCCTCGTGGGTGGGCCAGGTGGGATCCTCCCAGCCGATGAAGCCCAGGAAGCGAATGAGCTCGACTCCCGTGGCCATCAGCCCGTCGAGGTGCTCAGCGATGTTCGCCAGCAGGCCCTGCCGATCGGCTGCGCCCTCCACGAGCACCAGCCGCCCGCTGGCCCGGAAGCCGACGACGTCAAGCCCTTCGTCGGCGAGGTACCCGACGATCTGCTCCAGCCGCGGCCTGCGGCCGAAGAGGACCACCGCCTCGCGCTCGGACTCGAGGCCGATTCGCGCGAAGCCCAGCTTCGCCTTCAGCTCGACGTCGTCGTAGTAGAACAGGCAGAGGTGGCTCGGCACGCTGACGCTCAGCTCGCCGAAGCCCAAGGGGATCGCAGGGTGAATGTCGGTCACCATCGGGACCGATTGTGTTGCACGAGTCATACCGACGCAAGGAGCCAGACCGGTCTACCGGGTGCCGCAGGTCGCTCGGCCCCAGTAGAACGGCTCCTCCGCGTGAACCGATGCGTCCCATCCGAGATCGGTGAGGCGGTCCTGGAGGTCCTCCGCTCGCCACAGGACCTTGACCGCCCGATGCTCCGTCCCGTCCGTGAGGCGGCGCCGGACCACTGCCCCTCCCTCGTCCGCCCAGTCCTCGCGCCACAGGAAGTGAGCGCCCTCGTCGACGAACAGGACGCGGCCTCCGGGAGCCAGCAGCCCGGCGACGATGTCCCAGAAGGCCGCGAAGTGGCTCGGGGGAACGTGAGACAGCCAGAAGCCGAAGAAGACGACGTCGAACTCCCCCGCCGACGGGAGCATGAAGACATCGACAACTCGGTAGCGCACGGCGGGATCGTTGATCTTCGCCGCGTTGAGCGCCAGCATCTCGGGCGACGAGTCGACCGCGGTGAGCTCGTCGGCGAACTCGGTCAGCAGCGCGGTCCACTGGCCCGTGCCGGCGGCCAGCTCGAGGACGCGCCCACGCGGCTCGGCAGCGCGCAGCGCTGACCGGATGCGCTTCGCCGCGGCGGCATACGGGTCTTCGTCCGGCGTCGTGGTCGTGTCGTACTCGGCGGCACGGGCGCGGTAATAGCGGATCTGCTCGTCGAGCAGCTCGCGCTCGTCGTTGCCCATCAGCGACGCTCGGACGGCACTCCGAGGGCGACGGCAGCCGCAACGGTGGCCGTGGCCAGCGCGAGGGCCTGACCGGCGCTGAGCGCCCCCGCCCCCACGAAGCCGGCCGTAGCCTCGCTGGGGATGGCACCCAGGACGACCGGCACCAGGGTCCACCCCAGGACGAGCACCGTCGGGGCGGTTGCGCCCGGCAGGCCGACCATGCGCGTCGCGACCGCGGTGAGCACGCCGAGAAACGCCGAGAGCAGGAGGATGAGCACGAGGGCCGGTTGGTCCGTGGCACCGGATGCTCCCACCAGCCCCACGATGCCCTGGTAGGCGACGGTAACGACGATCGCGAGCAGTGCGCCGAGGATGATCGAGCGTGCGCCGATCATGGACGCGCGGCTCCGGCCATTCGATCGGCGAGGGCACGCGCGATGCGGTACGACTTCCCCGCCCCCATGACCAGCACCGCGTCGCCGTGTCCGACATGGTCGGCGACGTACTCGGTCGTGCTCTCGACGTCTCCCGTGGCGATGGCGGGCACCGCCGACGTGCGCTCGATCGCATCGGCCAGCGCCTCCGCGCTCGTGGACGCCATGGCCTCCGGCGTGTCACGGCTGGCGAAGATATCGGCGATCACCACCTCGTCGGCATCGGTGAAGCTCGTGGCGAAGGCGTCCATCAGCAGCGCCGTGCGGGAGTACATGTGCGGCTCGAAGACGGCCCACAGCCTGCGATCGCGGCCGACCTTCTGGCGGGCCGCGGCGAGCGCCGCGCGGACCTCGGTCGGGTGGTGCCCGTAGTCGTCGTAAATCGTCACCGCGGCAGTATCGGCGATCAGCTCCATGCGGCGACCGGCTCCGGCGAACGTACGGAGGCCATCGGCGAGGAGGGCGAGGTCGGCGCCCAGCGTGCGCGCCAGCACGATGGCCGCCGTCGCATTCAGGACGTTGTGCTCCCCCGCCAGCGTCATCTCGAATCGGTAGTCGAACAGCGTGAAGCGGGTGACGTCCGACTCGAGCTCCACCTCGATCGCCCAGACGTCCCCGCCGGGCCCGTAGCGCAGGATCCGTCCCCCCCAGTCGTTTAGTCGCTTCACGAGCTCATCGGCCCCTGGGTCCCCCGCCGCAGCAAGGAGCAGGCGGCCGTTGAGCGCTGGATGGCCGGCCATGCCGCGCACGAAGCGCTCGAACGACGCCATCACCGCGGCCGCATCGGCGAAGTAGTCGGGGTGGTCCATCTCCACGTTGGTCACGATGGCGGCCGCGGGGTGGTAGCTGAGGAAGTTGTCGCCGAACTCATCGGCCTCCACCAGAAAGGGCGCGCCGTGGCCGGGCCGCACGGACGCTTCCCATGCGCCGATGAAGGCGCCGACTTCCACGGTGGGGTCCAGCCCCGCGGCAACGAGGAGTTGGCCCAGGAGGGCGGTGGTGGTCGACTTGCCGTGCGTGCCCGTCACCGCCAGGCCGATGTGTCCGGGCCCGGCCATGAGCTCGCCGAGGAGGTGCTGCCACGTGACGATGGGGATTCCCAGGTCGCGCGCCGCGGTCAGCTCGGCGTGATCCGGCACGGCGCGCAGCGCCGGGGTGATGGCGACGCGGTCCACGCCGGCCAGGTGGGCGGGATCGTGGCCCTTGACATACGAAATGCCTCCAGAGTCGAGCGCGGACGTGTACGGCGATGGCGTATCGATGTCGCAGCCGTCGACCCGCGCGCCCGCGAGCTGCATGAGCAGCGCGGCTCCGGCGGCGCCCGAGCCGGCGATGCCGATCACGTGGATGCGCTCGCCCGCCTGCACCACTCCCCTACCCCTTCGCCAGCCGGGTCGCCAGGTCGAGCGCCGCGAGCGTCGACGCGGCCTTGTTGCCGGAGCGGTCGTGCGGCCATACGTGTCGCTCCACGACGGCGGAGCCGCTGCGGAGGGCCCCTGCGACATAGGCCAGTCCGACCGGCTTGTCCGCCGATCCCCCATCGGGGCCGGCGATGCCGGTGATGGCGATCGCCATCTCCGCCGCCGGGAATCGGTCGAGGACGCCCGTGGTCATCGCCTCGGCGACCTCGGCCGATACCGCGCCGACGCTCGCGAGCATGTCACGCGGGACGCCGAGGAGATCCTCCTTCACCACGTTCGAGTAGCTCACGACGCCGCCCAGGTAATGGTCGCTGGCGCGCGGCGCCTCGGTGATGACGTGGCCAAGCATTCCTCCGGTGCACGACTCGGCGCTCGCCATCTGCCAGCCGCGCCGCACGAGCTCCCGACCCAATCGGCGCGCGGCAGCCGTCAGGGCGGCATTCGAGGGCGCGCGCGCGGCCACGGCTACCTAGCGGTAGTTGGTGAACTGGAGGGCGATCGGATAGTCCAGCGCCCGCAGGTCGGCAATGACGCCCTGGAGGTCGTCCTTCGACTTCGCCGATACGCGAACCACGTCACCCTGGATGGTCGGCTTCGCCTTTGGGAATTCGTCGCGGATCCGCTTCGCCAGCTCCTTCGCCTGCTCGCTGGTGAGCCCGCGCTTCAGCGTGATCTGCTGGCGCACGGTTCCGCCGGAGGCTGGCTCGATCCTCCCCCACTCGAAGATCTTGAGGCTCAGGCCGCGGCGCACCGCCTTGGTCTCCAGCAGGTCCTTGGCCGATCCGGCGCGGTACTCATCGTCCGCGTCGAGGGTGATGCCCTCCTTGCCGAGCTCGAAGGCCACCTTGCTGCCCTTGAAGTCGTACCGCGTGGCAATCTCACGACGCGCCTGGTCAAGCGCGTTCACCAGCTCCTGCTGGTCGAAGTCGCTCACCACGTCGAAGGATGACTCTCCTGCCATGTGCTCCCTATCCTGCTTCGTCGATGCCGGGTACGAGCGATTCTCCCGCATCCTCGCCGGCCACGACCTCGATCCGCCGCGTCACCTCCGCGGATCTTCGGGTGGTGACGGGGTCCAGCGCGCTGATGGTGACGAGGTTCGGTCCGGGCAGCAGCTCCACGGTCACGCTGAAGTTGCCCTCGGCGTCGGCGACCACGCTCGGGTTCTCGGCGAGGCCGCTGACCGAGACGCGCGCGTTCGGCACCGTGACTCCGTCAATGACGATCACAGCTTCGGTATGGCCGCTGACATCACCGGCAGGGTCGAGCACGCGCAGGTCGGGCGTCCGCGTAAAGGTGACGAGCTGGTACGCCAGGTATGCGACCAGCGCCCCGACCAGGATGGTGAGGACGGCCGCCGAGACGACCCCGGGCGTCAGCATGAAGCGCTGCTGCGAGTGAAGCGGCCGCGAGCGGGCGGGAGCTCGAGTGGCTCTCGCACCGGACGCGCGCGTCTCGAGGCGATACAGGGCGACCATGCCGTCCGGGTCGAGGCCGAGGTACTTGGCGTACGAGCGAAGGAAGCCGCGCGTATACACCTCGCCCGGCAGCTCGTCGTAGGCCCCGCGCTCGAGGGCGGACAGGTACCGCTCCCGGATGCGGGTATCGCGCTCGATCCTGGTGCGGTCGAGGCCACGCGCCTCGCGCGCCGAGCGCAGCATCTCGCCGAGACGCTGTCCCGGTTCGGTCACCGCTCCTCGTCGTCGGGTCCGACGTCGCCGCCCCAGCCGTCGGCGGTGACGAGCACCTCGCGGAACCGGCTGCCGTCGGCGGCGCCAACGATCCCGCGGTCCTCCATCTGGTCGAGGATCCTCGCGGCCCGCGCGTATCCGATGCGCAGCCGCCGCTGGAGCAGCGACGCCGACGCCTTGTCTGAGCGCCGCACGATGTCCACCGCCTGGGTGAGCAGGGCGTCCGCATCATCGTCGGAGTCCTCTTCGCCGGGACGGCCGCCGCCCTTCCCGTCCCGCCGCGGAGCGGTGATCTCCGGCCGGTACTGCGGGCCGCCCTGGCCACGCCAGTGGGCGGCCACCGCCTCGATCTCGGCGTCGGTCACCAGCACGCCCTGGAGCCGCACCGCGCGGGGCGCGTCTATCGGCTGGTAGAGCATGTCTCCCCGCCCAAGGAGGTCCTCGGCGCCGGTGGTGTCGAGGATGGTCCGGCTGTCGATGCCCGAGGTCATGGCAAACGCGATGCGGCTCGGGATGTTCGCCTTGATGAGCCCGGTGACGACCTGGACCGATGGGCGCTGGGTTGCCACCACAAGATGGATGCCGGTCGCGCGCGCCAGCTGCGCGATGCGGGTGATGGTGGCCTCCACCTCGTAGGCGCTGATCATCATGAGATCGGCCAGCTCATCGATGATGATCACGATGTACGGCATGCGCGGCTGACCGGGACGCAGCGCCTCGTTGAAGCCGGCGATGTTCCGCACGCCGCGGGCCGCGAACTCGGCGTAGCGGCTCTCCATCGTCCCGACCGTCCACTTCAGCGCGTTCACCGCCTTGTCCGGCTCGACGATCACCTCGGTGAGCAGGTGCGGGATGCCCTTGTACTGCGCGAGCTCGACACGCTTGGGGTCGATGAGGATGAGCTTCACCTCCGCCGGCGTGGCGTTCATGAGCAGCGAGTCGATGAGCGCGTTCACGCACACGCTCTTGCCCGAGCCGGTTGCGCCGGCGATGAGCAGGTGTGGCATCCTCGCGAGGTCCGCGCTGAACGGCTGGCCGGCAACGTCCTGTCCGAGCGCGAACGCCAGCTTGCTGCGCCCCGCCGCCTCCGCGTACTGGCGGCTGCCGAGGACCTCCTTGAGCGTGACGAGGTCGAACGCCGCGTTCGGGATCTCGATCCCGACGTACGGCTCGCCGGGGATCGGCGCCTCGATGCGGATGCTCCGCGCCGCGAGAGCCAGGGCGAGGTTGTCCGCGAGGCCCTCGATGCGGCTGAGCTTGATCCCCGGATCGACGTCGAGCGCGTACTGCGTGACGACCGGCCCCTCCTGGATGCGAGCGACCTTCACGCCGATGCCGAAATGCGCCAGCGTCTCGCGAATCCGTTGCCCCTTGGCGGCGAGGTCCAGCTGCGCCGCCGATGACTCGGGCGCGTCGGCGAGCAGGTCGAGGGTGGGCATCTCCCATGACCGCTCGACCGCCTCGAGCGCCGCGTCCGTACCACCTCCGGTGAGGCCCTCCTCCGCCTCGGCGAGGTGCGCCTCCTCGGTGTGCTCCAGCTCGACCGCGGCGGCGACGCCTGACGCGGCGTCCGGGGAGAGCTGCGCCGGTGCGGGAATCGGCCTCGTCGCGGGTGACCCGGTGTTGACGGCGAGAGCCGCTCGCTCACGTCGCAGGATGACCGGCGGCTCGTCCT
>Ga0208612_1000911_pt1 | contig 12407 bp, 11 predicted proteins | sample AntDryMetagUQ889_FD_188089 | JGI IMG/M metagenome (GOLD analysis project Ga0208612, IMG submission 188089) | Polar desert microbial communities from Antarctic Dry Valleys - UQ889 (SPAdes) | ecosystem: Environmental > Terrestrial > Soil > Desert | place: Antarctic Dry Valleys | collected 2008-12-31 | reverse complement strand
GATCTCGCTCGCCGGGCGGCCCTCGGCGGCCATCAGCACGATCCGCGCACGATCGACCAACCGCCGTTCCGTGGCGCGGGCACCCGCCCACCGCTCAAGTACCGGCCGGTCCTCCGCCACAACCTCGATCCGCTTCGCATGCGCCGCCATCGCCGCCTCCATCGTCGCCAAACCCGGACGAGAAGGCAATTCGCCTACACAACCCACCATTCCTGCAACCGGCAGACAACTTGCCGGACGGACCACTAGGACGCCCGGCGGCGGGGCAGCAGCGCGCGCAGCTGGCGCGCCTCGGGCACCCGGAGCGCCCACACGGCCGCCCCGTAGGCCGCCACGCCGGCCAGGACTCCGCCGCCCACGGAGGCCACCTGGGCGGGCAGCGACCGTCCGAGCAGGTCGTCGATCCCGTACCAGGCCCCGTAGGACACGCCGGCCAGCAGGGCCGCGGCCGCCAGCATCCGCAGTGTCGCGGCCAGCATGCGGGCGCCCTCGATCCCGCCGAGCGCTCCCCGCAGGATCCAACCCTGGGCGAGCGTCATCACCAGCGTCCCGGCCACTGTGCCGATCACGATCCCGGCGATGCCGAACGGCTTGTACAGCGCAAAGGCGACACTGGCGTTGACCACCATGTTCACCGCCGCGAGGGCGGTGGTGGCCCAGGGGCGCTGGAGGCTGAAGAAGGTGCGCGAGAACAGGAGGCTGATGCCCTGGAAGGGCAGTGAGATCGACCACCAGACCAGGGCGGTGGTCACCAGGTCGGTGGCCTGGGCGTCGAACTCGCCGCCCTCGTAGAGCAGCCGGGTGATCGGCTCGGCCAGCACCGCCATCAGCACCGCGCTGGGGATCAGCAGCAGGCTGATCTGGCGGACGCCGTTGCCCATAGTGGCCCGCAGGTCGTCGGTGGCCCCGCGGGCGGCCAGCTTGGCCAGCGTCGGGAACAGGATCGTGGCGATCGAGATCGAGAACAGGCCCTGGGGCAGCTGGTAGATGCGAAAGGCCTTGTCGATCGCCGCCGGCGCCTGCTCGGACACCAGCGTCCCGAACCGCAAGTTGACCAGCAGGCTCAGGTTGATCATCCCGAGCGCGATCGTGACCGGCAGCATCAGCTTGAGCACCTTGCGCACCTTGGGGTGGCGCCAGTCCAGGACCAGCGAGAAGTGTCCTCCGCGGCCCCTCAGCCACGGCAGCGGGAGCAGGAACTGGACGGCGGTGCCCACCAGCACCCCGATGGCGTAGGCGTACACGCGGTCCTGGCCGTCGAACAGCGGCGTGAGGCCGACCAGCGCGCCGATGATCACAAGGTTCCAGGCGGTGGGCGCCAGCGCCGGAACGCTGAAGTGCTCGAACGAGTTGAGCATCCCCACGATCACGCCTGAGAGGGCGAGCATCAGCACGATCGGGAACATCAACCGGGTCAGCCCGACGGTCAGGTCGCGCAGCGCCGGGTCGCCGCGGAAGCCGGGCGCGAACAGGGTCGTCAACAGGCTCGTCAGCGGGTCCGCGAAGATGATGAACAGCGCCGTAAGCGCGCCCAGGATCAGCGTGAGCAGGAAGAACAGGCTCGAAGCCACGTGGAAGGCCTCGCGTTTCTTGCCCTGCTCGAGTAGCTCGGTGAAGACGGGCACGAACGCGCCCTGCAGCGCGGAATCCGCGAACAGCGCGCGCACCAGGTTGGGAACCTGGAAGGCGATCGTGAACGCGGACATCGCCCCGCTGACGCCGAAGTAGCGCGCCGCCACGATCTCGCGTACCAGCCCCAGGACCCGCGAGAGCCCTGTGGCGATGGAGAAGAAGGCGGTGCTGCGCGCGAGCCGGCCGCCGCGCTGGCTCGAGGTCTCCCCGGCCGGGTCGGGCCTCCCCTCAGAGGTCTGCGCAGGCACGGGGCGCTAGACTACGCGGCCGCCGCGCGGGATCCGTCCCGAGCGGCTTCTCTCTGACATGGCCAACATCTCCTCACAGGTCAAGCGCAACCTGCGCACTGAGCGCGAGCGCACCGAGAACCGCCGCTACTCCTCGTCGGTGAAGACGTACTTCCGCCGCCTGGAGGTGGCCGCCGCGGCCGGGGACGCCACCGCCGCCGAAGCCGAGTATCGCGAGCTGTCCTCGCGCATCGACCGCGCGATTCGCACCGGCGTGCTTCACAAGAACACCGGCGCCCGCAAGAAGTCCCGCGCGGCTCGCCTGCGCGCCTCGGTCTAGCGGTTCCGGCCGGCCGTCGGCTCAAGCTCTTCTCTCCAGACAGGTCGGTCTGGCGCGGGGATCTGTCGCCGTTCGCGGCGGAGCGAAGCGTCAGGCGGCGGCCCGCGCCAGCGTCAGCGTGACGGCCGTCTCCTCGTCCAGCGTCCCACCGCCGCGGAGGTCGAGCTCGAGGTCGGCGAATCGGCAGAGCGCCCGCTCGACCGTGTCGCGGTCGGCCTTGCGAGCCAGGGCGATTGCCTTCTTGGCCCGCCAGGGCGGCATCTTCATCCGAGGGGCCATGTCCTTCTCCGACACGCCCGAGTCGATCATCGCCAGCACCCGGTGCACCTCGCGCAGGCGCCCCACCACCGGGTAGACGAAGCGGCTGGGGCTCTCGCGCAGGCCCAGCTCCTCGGCCAGCGCCAGCGTCGTGCGCAGATCCCCCGCGACCACCGCGTCAGCCAGGTCGTAGACCTTCGGCGCGGTCTCCCCCGCGGCCAGCTCCTCCACGTCCTCGGGCGTTATCTCGGTCGCCGGGTGCACGCCGAGGACCAGCTTCTCCAGCTCCCGGGCCAGCCTTTGCTGACCGCTGCCCACCGTGGCGACCAGCTCCTTGGCCGCCTCTGAGCCGATGCGCACTCCCGCTTCGGCGGCCCGGGCGCTGACCCACCGGGGCATCTCCCACGGCTTGGGCGCCCCGTGCTCGCGGACCTCGCCTGCTGCCGCCTCCACCGCTTTGGCCAGGCCCTTCAGGGGCTTGCCCCGCACCAGCAGGATGAGCACGGTGTCGGGCGGCATGGCGCCCAGCGCATCTAGAAGCGGGCCGATGTCGCCCGCTTTCCAAGCCGATACGTCCTCGGCCAGCAGGTAGCGGGTGCCCGTGGCGAACGTGAGAGCTGCGAGGGCGGCGACCAGGTCCTCGGGCGTCGCGCTGCGGGTGTCGAAGACCTCCAGCCCGCCTGGCCCGTGCTCGTCCTCGGCGCGCCGGCGCACGCGGATGCGCCACTCGTCGATCTTGGCATCGTCCTCGCCGTGGATTAGGTAGACGGGCTTGAGATCGGCCACGGTAACGAGGGTAGGCGTGCCGCCAGACACCGGCGCGGTGTTGTCGCAATCAGGCCTCTACCGGCGGCGGGTGCCGTCGAGCACGAGCTCGAGATGCCGGCGCCAGTCCAGGCGGCCCGGAGCGGGACCGCCGGCCCCCATGGTGGCGCACACGCCGCACATCATCATCGGCACATCCTCGACTGTGAGGTCCTCGCGCAGCACGCCGCCCGCCTGGCCGCGCACGATCAGCTCCGCCGTGGCCTCCAGCAGGTCCGCCCGGGCCTGCTCGGAGTGCTCCCACACCGCAGGCGAGTCCGAGCCCATGATCGTGTCGCGCACCGCGGCGTCCGCGGACATGGTCTCGGCGTTGCGGCGCAGGGTGCCGGCAAAGGCCTCCCACGGATCAGACTCCTCGGCCAGCGACTCGCGCGCCTGGTCGCTCAGCGTTCTCCACCGGTCGGCCAGGAGCTCTCCCATCAGCGCCTCCTTGGTGGGAAAGTGCCGGTACAGGGTTCCCACGCCGACCTCCGCCCGGCGGGCGATCTCCTCCATCTGGGCATCGAGACCCCTCTCGGCGAACACCGCCCTGGCGGCCTCCACTATGCGGTCGCGGTTTCGCTGGGCGTCGGCTCGCAGCGGGCGCCCGGTGAGGGTCGTGGGGGCCTCCATGCTGTTCATAGTAACGCTGGAAAGCGTAAGTGGAACAGGCATTCCGGTGTGCTACGGTGCCGGAATGCTCATTCCGCTTACCGCCGAAACGCGCATCTGAGGAGGTTCCGCATGCCCGCTGCCAAGACCGACAACTCCAAGTGGCTCGCCCTCGCGCTGCTGGCTTTGACGCAGTTCGTGATCGTGCTCGACGCCTCGATCGTGAACGTGGCCCTGCCCTCGATCGGGAAGAACCTGCAGGTCTCGCAGGACAACTTGTCGTGGGTCGTGAACGCCTACACGCTCACCTTCGGCGGCTTCCTGCTGCTGGGCGGGCGGCTGGCCGACCTCCTGGGCCGCCGGCGGATGTTCATCAGCGGGTTGATCCTGTTCGGTCTCGCCTCACTCGCCGGCGGCCTGTCGGGCAGCGAGGCGCAGCTGATCGCCGCGCGGGCCGTCCAGGGCCTGGGCGCGGCCATCATCTCGCCGGCGGCGCTCTCGATCATCACCACCACCTTCACCGAGGGCTCGGACCGCAACACGGCGCTGGGGGTGTGGGGCGCGGTGGCCGGCGCCGGAGGCGCCGCGGGCGTGCTGCTGGGCGGAGTGCTCACCGAGTACCTGGGTTGGGAGTGGGTGCTGCTGGTCAACGTGCCGATCGCCCTCGTCGCCGCCTTCCTCTCCCCCCGGCTGCTGAAGGAGAGCCGCGACGAGCGTGCCTCGACCTTCGACATACCCGGCGCCGTCTCGGTGACCGCGGGCCTGGCGATCCTGGTCTACGCGCTGGTGGACGCCGACTCCGCCGGCTGGGGCTCGACCCAGACGCTGGGCCTGCTGGGGCTGTCGCTGGTGCTGCTCGCCACCTTCGTCGGCATCGAGCTGCGCACCCGTCATCCGCTGATGCCGTTCTCGATCTTCCGCCTGCGTACGCTGCGCGGCGCGAACCTCGTCGGGCTCACGATCGGCATGTCGCTGTTCTCGATGTTCTTCTTCATCTCCCTGTACCTGCAGCAGGTTCTGGGCTACGGGCCGCTCAAGGCCGGCCTTGCCTACGTGCCGCTGAGCCTGCTGATCATCACCAGCGCCGGGGTGGCCTCGCAGCTGGTGACAAGGATCGGGTTCAAGCCGACGCTGATCACCGGGATGCTGTTCGTGACCGCGGGCCTGCTGTGGTTCTCGCAGGTGTCCGCACCCGGCGGCAGCTACGTGGGCGACGTGCTCTTTCCCTCCATGCTGGCCGCCGTCGGACTGGGCTTCGCCTTCGTGACCTCGACCATCGCCGCGGTCACGGGCACCGAGCCCTCCGAGGCGGGCCTGGCCTCCGGGCTCATCAACACCAGCCAGCAGGTGGGCGGCGCGCTCGGCCTGGCAATCACCGCGACGGTGGCCAGCTCCGCCACCTCCAGCGCGTTCGAGGACGGAGAGCGCGTGCGCACCGTAGCGCTCACCGAGGGGTTCCAGAACGCCTTCCTGACCTGTGCCGGACTCGCATTGCTGGGCGCCATCCTTGCCGCGGTGCTGATCTCCTCGCGCGACAGCCGCGAGCAAGCGGAGGCCGCCCAGCGAGGCGAAGCGGACGCCGCGGTCGTCTGAGTCAGCGCTTCTCGGTCACCTCCAGGCTCCCGTCCGGCGCGGTCTGAAGTCGAATGGTGCCGTCCTGGTCGGTGCGGTACGTGTCCACGCGGGCGCGTCTGAGCGCGGCGATCGTGGAGGGCCTGGGATGGCCGTAGGTGTTGGCCTCTCCCACCTCGATGCCGGCCATTCGGGGACGCAACCGGCGAAGCAGTTCCGGCAGGCCGGGGTCGTCGCTGCCGTGGTGGGAGACCTTCATCGCCTCAACGGGCGGCAGGTCGTACTGGGCCAGCGCGTCTGACTCCGCGTCGCCGGAGAGGAAGAGGTCGAAGCCGCCGTAGGACACCACGGCGGCGATCGCCCGCGGGTTGGGATCCTCGGGAGGCGAACCGGGTGGCCGCGACGGCGGCCCGTAGATGCGCACGGAGAGCGGGCCGGCGCGCAGTACCTGGCCCGGCTGCGGCGCCAGGACTTGGGCGCCGCGGCTGCGGGCCGTGCTCACCATGCGCCTGAACGATCCGTCGTGGGTCCCGTCGCCGTTCTGGAGCAGCGTGCCGATCCGGTAGCCCTCGGCCACCGCCTGCAGCCCGCGGTGGTGATCGCGCGACTGGTGCGTGGCCACAACCAGGGCCAGTTGCCCCACCCCGGCTCGGCGCAGCAGCCGGGTGACGCCTCCCTCCGGGGGTCCGCCGTCGAAGAGAACGGCGGTCCCCTCCGGCGCCTGGATCAAGGTGGCGTCGCCCTGGCCGACGTCGAGGAAGGAGACCGTGAGCCGGTCCGGCGGCGCCGGAGCGGCGGTGAGCCGGGTGAGGGCAAGCGCGAGGGCGACGCCCAGTGCGCAGACCACCGCGATGCGCGCGTTGGGTCTCGCGCGCCGCCACCGACCGGCGGCCGGGGCCACGTCCACTCGTCTCGAGGCTCGGCGGACGAGAAACGTCGCGGCGCCCAGCACCCCGTAGGCCACCGGGACCGCCGCACCGGAGGCCAGCGGCAGTCCCAGCTGCCCTCCGGGCATCGCGGCGAAGCTCGTGGCGAGGGCGGACAGGGCGCCCAGCGCCGGGGCCAGCGGCAGCCCCGCCAGGTCGATCAGCGGCTGCACGGGCTGACCGAGCTGGCCGAGGGCCGCGCGGATCATGCCCAGCCACATGATCGGCGCCACCAGAGGAAGCGCCAGCACGTTGGCCGGCAGGCCGGCGAGCGCCACCGAGCCGAAGTGGTGTCCCATCAACGGCGCCGTGGCCAGGGTGGCGGCAACCGTGATCGCGATGCCCTCGGCCAGCGGCCGGGGCAGCGGCGTGAGCGGCCCCCGCAGCATCGGGGCAAGGATCAGGATCCCGGCGACCGCGACAAAGGAGAGCTGCCATCCGGGGTCTCCGCTCGCCCGCGGGTTCACGACGAGCGTGACGCAGGCGGCCAGCAACAGTGTGTACCAGCGCGAAGCGGGCCGGGACACGCTGAGTGCGATCAGGGAGGCGGCGCCCATCACCCCAGCCCGCTGCAGCGAGGGGCCGGCGCCGGCCAGGGGAACGTAGATCGCGATCAGCACCACGGTGGCTCCCAGGCGCGCGCCGTGCCCGGCGCCGAGTGCGGCGAGCAGCGGGAGGGACAGGGCGCCGAGCAGCATCACGTTCTGGCCGCTCACCGCCAGTACGTAGTACGTTCAGGCCAGAGTGCCCGAGCCGACCACCCTCGACGGGTATATCCGAGTGTCCCAGGTCCGTGGCCGCGATGGCGAATCGTTCATCTCGCCCGCCGTCCAGCGCGACCAGATCCAGCAGTGGGCCAACCTCCGCGGCGTCACGATCGGCGAGTGGCACACCGACCTCGACCAGACCGGCGGCACGCTCTCCCGCCCCGCCCTGGACGCCATGCTGGAACGCATCCGCAACGGACAGACGAGCGGCGTCGTGGTCGCCCGGCTGGACCGACTGTCTCGCGCCGGGGTCGCCGACGCGCTCAAGCTCGTGCAAGACCTCTCCGACCAGGGCGCCCAGCTCGCCGTCGTGGACCTCGGGATCGACCCGACCACCATGTTCGGCGAGTTCGCCATGACGATCATGCTCGCCCTCGCCCGGATGGAGCGCCGCCGGATCGCCGAGAACTGGGCCACCGCCCAAGCCCGCGCCGTCGCACGCGGGGTACACATCGCGTCGAAGACCCCAACCGGCTACCTACGTCGCCAGGACGGACGGCTGGAACCCAACCCGGACGCTGCGCCGACCATTGCCGAGGTGTTCCGGATGCGCGCCAACGGTAGCTCGTGGCGGGAGATCGCGGACTATCTCGACGGTCAAGGCGTGGTCGGCCCGTATGGCGCGCCGCAGTGGGCCACCCGGGCCGCGACCCACATCATCGAGAACCGCGTCTACCTCGGCGAAGCCCGCTCCGGCGAGAACGTCAACCGCACCGCCCACGAGCCGATCATCGACCGGGCCACATGGGACGCCGCGCAACAGGCCCGCGGGGTGTCGGTGCCGAGATCATCCCGAGAACCAGCCGCACTCGCGGGCCTGCTCAGGTGCGCCGGCTGCCGATTCCTACTCAAGCCCGACCGCATGACCAGCCACACCGGGGAACGTCTACGGATCTACCGTTGCCGTGGCCGTCATGCCGCCGGCACCTGCCCAGACCGGGTAGCCACCCTGGAGCGGGTGGTGTGGCCCCACGTCGAGACTGCCTTCCTGGCACGTGACGACGCCAGGGTGCAGCTCGCGGGCACCAACCACGCACCAGCCGAGATCGAAGCGCTTGAGGTCCGGGCAGCGACAGCCGATGCCGAGCTGGCCGCGTACCGGGATGACGAGCGGATCGCGGACACGCTCGGCCGGGGACGGTACGTCGAAGGGCTCCGAGCGAGAGTCGCGCAAGCCGACGCCGCCCATGCGGCCGTCGCGGCACGGCGCGGCCCGTCCAGCGCGCTACCAGTCGACCTGGCGCTGCGCGACCTGTGGCCCGACCTGAACGTCACCGAACGGCTTAAGCTGATGGGGGAAGCGTGGGCCTGCATCGTCCTACGCAGCGGGCGGCACGCGCCGATCGAGGACAGGGTTCTGTTCGTCCCGGCCGGTGCCGCGCCGGCCGATCTCCCGCGGCGCGGCAAGCGGTTCCCGCTCCGTCCGTGGGGTCTTGACGACCCAGGTGCGGTCTGGAAACCGGCGCCGGGCGATCTGGAGGAAGGCTGACTCGACACTCACGCCGGCTCTCTCTTGACGGTCAGCCGCCACTGGCACGGTTTTATCTGCCCGCGCTCCTCTATGGCAGTGAGCCGGCGAGGTGGAGGCCGTAGTCGAGGAGTCCGACTGCTCGTGAACCCCGGACTGGGTAGCTCGCGTAGAGACTCGCCACTCATCAGCGGCAGAGGTTCGTGCTGAGGTGGGACGGTTTGCCCGGGTGCGCGAGTTTATTTGCGCCAACTTTTCTTGCGCGCGCCGTTGCTTCGACCTCCGGATCCTCGAAGCCGCCCGTGAGTTCCTGATCGCTCAACCAGACATCGCCATGGCCGACGTTGCGCGACAAGCCGGCGTGGGGATGGGCACGCTGTATCGGCGCTACCCGGCCAAGGATGCGCTGATCCTGCACCTCTGCCTGGACGGCATGCAGCGCGCCGAAGCGCTGCCGACGCCGCGCTGCGCCACGACCGCGAACCATCGACGGCGTTTCGCGAGTTCATGTACGACGCATTCGATGCCGGCCTGGGCGCCTTCGCGCACCTCGCCGGCACCGTCGAACCCCACCGACGAGCTGCTCGCGCTTGCCGATCGCGCGCACGACGCGATCAACCGCCTCCTCGCCTGGACCCAGACCTCGGGCGCGGTCCGGGACGACATCACCGCCGCCGACCTGCTGATCCTCCTCGGCCAAGTCCGCGCCATCCCCGTAAGCAGCCCCGACCTCGCCGCCCTCCAGCAACGATCCCTGGCGCTCGCACTGCAAGCCGTCCAAGCCACCAACCACGACGCCTTGCCCGAACCGTCCGCGACCTGGGAAGACATCAAGCGGCGCTGGCTGGCCCAGCAGACCGTCGCAGCCCAACCGCACAAGGCACTCCCGTAGCCGAGCAGCTTTCGGGGACGCCGGTCGCGCGCCGCAAGCCGATCAGCTTGCGGGGTCGCAAGTTGACAAGGTGACCTTGACGACGCGCCGGGACAGGGCTACCTTGTCTGAGTGGAGGTCGCGGACAGCGCGCGAAAGCACGGCGTCGGCGACGAAGACATCGAGCATGTAGTCCGCAATCCGTTGCGGGTCGTTTCAGGCGAAGGAAGAGATCTCATCATCGGCGCAGATCGAGCCGGTCGGCTGCTGGAGGTTGTCGTTCTCGACGATGATCCCAACGAGGAGCCCGTGGTGATTCATGCGATGCCGCTACGGCCCAAGTTCCAGCACTACCTCACATAGCTTCCAACATGCCGCGAACCCGTGAACAGCTCCAGAAGGCGCTCGCCGACACCGAGTCGTGGCTCGAGAGCCTTGATCCCCAGGTCGTCGCCTCACCGGACTCAGACGCAGAGGACCTCCGGGCTATCGGCGAAGCGCTGCGCGCCGTCGCGGCCAGTGATCTAAGCCTGGCCGACCAAGTAGCGAAGGCTCGAGCCAACGGGCGAACCTGGACTCAGATCGCCGCCGTGCTCGGAGTCACCAAGCAGGCCGCACGCGAGCGTTTCGGGGAGCCGGCCCACCGGTAACGACCGCGCTGGGCAGCCAAGCAGCCGCTGACAAGCAGGTGACGTCGGTTGGCAGTTGTTCGGCTGCACGTTCTGAAGGACGCTCAGCCAAACACGCGCCCGGGGCGGGTCGCGCCTGATGGCTGACCGTTTTTTGAGCCGAACCAACCTTCGGTGCACCTGCGTGGGCCCTATCTCGAGGAGAAGTCATGGCTGCCCTTTTGATCGGCTACGCCCGTGTCTCAACGGACCAACAGGATCTCACCGCGCAGCGAAACGCGCTGACCGCACTCGGCGTCTCGGTCGATCGCACCTACGTCGACCACGGCCTGACCGGAACCAACCGAGACCGCCCCGGCCTACGCGAGGCGCTCGCCGCCTGCCGCGCCGGGGACACGCTGGTCGTAACGAAGCTCGACCGTCTCGCGCGCTCGCTGCCGGACGCCCGAGAAATCCTCGATGATCTGACCACACGTGAAGTCAGGCTCAGCCTCGGCGGCTCGGTCCACGACCCGACCGATCCAGTCGGACGGCTTCTGTTCAACGTGCTGGCGATGGTCGCGGAGTTCGAATCCGACCTCATCCGCCTACGGACGCGCGAGGGGATGAAGGTCGCCAAGGCCAAGGGTCGCCTACGAGGCAAGCAGCCCAAGCTCAACCCGCGACAGGAAGCCCACCTGGTCGCTCTGCACCGCGCCGGGGAGCACAGCACCGCCGAACTCGGCGACCTGTTCGGCGTCGCCCGGTCCACCGTCTACCGCGCCATCCAACGCGACGGAGAACCAGCTCGCAAACGGAAGCCAGCCCGCGAGCCGACGAGCATCACTCACCAATAGCCGATCGGCTTGCGGACTCCTTGCCCAGCGCGACCTCAGCAGTCGGCGATGAGTACCGCGAGGTCGCGGCAGCTCCAAGCGACCGCGGCCCTGAGGCCGGCGGCGAAAAGCCACTCCAGCTGCTCGTCGACGCGACTTGGCACGTCGTCCACGCCGTCGATCGGGGTGATCGCGTCGGCCGGATCCTCGGGGACGACAACGTCGGCGAGCACGAAGCGCCCGCCCGGCCTCAGGGCGTCCGCTATTCGGTTGAAGAGCTCCGCCTTGGCCGGCCCGCGGAGGTGGTGCACGGCCAGCGCAGACACGGCCAGGTCAAACGGGCCGGCGGGAAGCGGATCTTCGAGCCGGGCGACGCGCAGGTCGGCGTCAGGCAGCACGTCTCGAGCGCGGCTGAGCATGGCCTCGCTCGCGTCGACTCCGACGATCGCGGCATCGGGATGCAGGGCCAGGACACGTCGGGCGGTCTCGCCCGTGCCCGTGCCGAGGTCGAGCACGCGACGCACCGACGCGAGCTCGACCGTCGCCGCAGCCGCCTCGTCCTGCAGCCTGGCGTAGTCCGGCACCTCTTCCGCCATGAGCTCGAGGTAGCTGTCCGGGTCGAAGTGGAACTGCGCCACCCGCCCGTTCTACAACAACGGGGCGCGAAGAACTCGGTCTCGCAAGCCGATCGACCAGCGGACGGTCGCACCGTCCGATCGCAGATCCTCCTCACTCGTCTACCTTGCCCGATATGGAGGTGTGGGAGGAGTCGGCGTCGGGCGTGCTCCGCCTTCCATCCGGACGGTTGGTGCGGGGACGAGGACTGAGCCAGCCACTCTCCGCCGGACCTCTGCCGCAATTCGCGTTGTACCTGCAGGGCAAACAGCCGCCGGTCGTCGCTTGGCCATCGCGGTGGCTGCGCTGGCCAGACTGGAGGCTGCCCGCTGATCCGGCTGAGGCTCGACAGGCCCTCGCCGACCTGTGGCAGCGGGCCGCGCTCGAGTGCGTCGAGGTGGCCTGCAGCGGGGGACGCGGTCGGACCGGCACCGCGCTGGCGTGCCTGGCCATTCTGGACGGCGTGCCGGCCGCCGACGCGGTGGGGTACGTGCGCCAGCACTACAACCCGCGGGCAGTGGAAACTCCTTGGCAGCGCCGATTCGTTGCTCGCTTCCAACGATGACGTCTTGCTCCACAGGAGGATCGGCTTACGGGGAAGCGACTGACGCGTTGGGAGGATCGCCCAGTGCTCCAAGCACGCGGAAGCGGAAGCGGCGCCAGCCCGCGCGTGCTCCGTCTGTCGAGCGCCCTCTGGCGGCTGAACACTCCGTTGCGCGGGTAGCGGACGCCCCTTGTTGCGCGGGGCACGCCCGGCCTGGAGTCCCGGGAGCATCGCCGGTGAACGACGACGACTAGGGGCATCGAGCAGCAGCTCGGTCATGACCCGTCCTCGGGCTTGGAACACAGAGGCCGCAGCGGTCACGCCGGG
>Ga0208612_1000910_pt1 | contig 12408 bp, 16 predicted proteins | sample AntDryMetagUQ889_FD_188089 | JGI IMG/M metagenome (GOLD analysis project Ga0208612, IMG submission 188089) | Polar desert microbial communities from Antarctic Dry Valleys - UQ889 (SPAdes) | ecosystem: Environmental > Terrestrial > Soil > Desert | place: Antarctic Dry Valleys | collected 2008-12-31 | reverse complement strand
CATGGGGTGACCTTGCCATCTACGCGGCCGGTCCCCTCATAGGTGGTGCCGCGGCTGCTCTCGTTTACGAAAGCGTTACCGGACTCGAGCAGTACTCCCCCGCTCCCCACCCCGGCGCAGCGACCGGCCAGGGGGCGGACGTCGAGGAGGCGCTGGTACACGAACATCAGGAGCATCACCATGACCCGGACTCCGGGCATGCCCACGAGCACGATGGCGACCTTCACAGCCATCCGCACGACCACGATCACGGTCCGGGGCACGAACACAAGCACTAAAGCTCGGGTCGAAACTACCGAAGGGGGTCCCCTCGTGGGCCCCCTTCTTTGCGTCTGGGAAGGAGATTGGCCTCCCCCTCTCGAAACCTCTGGGTAACGCAGTCAAATACTCCGGAGGTGCCTCATGAGACGTGCGATAACGCTTGGCCTGGTTGCGACCCTCGTTGCCGCCCTGTCACCCCTAGCATCTGGCGCGGGCCTTCCCCCTCAGAAAGAGACCGGTACCGTGGCCCTCCCAGGTCCCGGCCCTAACGGCGAGACGACCGGCGGGTGCTGGACCGGTTGGGCGCGCCGCACATGGATCTTCAGCGGTGGAACCACCGGCGGTCCCCTCGGGAGCATGTTCAAGATCGATGAAGGCACCTGGGGCGGCAAGTTCAAGCTCGACGTCGCGGGAGGGGCGATGGGGACGGAAGACCTCGACCTCACCTTCTACGCAGACACAGGCAAGGTTGACCCGACCGACCCCGCTATGCAGGCTGGCATCGTCGAGGCCGGCTCGTACCGAACGCGCGAGGCAGGTGGCGAGAGCGGGGTCGTGCCACCTACCGCCACCGTCGCTCTCATCTGTCTCGGGACGGGCACGGGCTTCGATGCCGAATGGAACTACACAGCGAAGCCGCCCAAGAAGAAATAGAGAAGAGCAACGTGTTTGGTGGTATCCACCCCGGGTGGGTGCCACTACAACGATCGACTTTCCGCTCGACCTGCCGGTCTCCAAAGATGGTGACCGGTGGGTGGCGCGCGCCGGGGACAAGGAACTAAGACTTTCGAATCTCGACAAGGTTTATTTCCCAGAGCGCGGCTACACCAAGGGCGATCTGCTCACCTACTACTTCAACATCTCGCCGGTGATGCTTCCCCACCTGGTCGACCGTCCGCTGACCTTGAAACGGATGCCGAACGGGATCCACGGCGATTTCTTCTACGAGAAGAACGCGGCGCGCCACACCCCAGTTTGGATGCCCACGCTGCCCACGCAAGCCTCGAACAAAGTCATCAACTATCTAAGCGTCAGAGATCCCGCTGACATGCTTTACATCGCGAACCTCGGTTGTATCGAGTTCCACCCACTTCATGCGAAGGGCGCGGACCAAGAACATCCGACCTACGCCTTCTTCGACCTGGATCCGATGGACGGGGTTGGGTGGCCTGAGGTCCAGTACGTGGCGGATCTCGTCAGATTGGTGCTCGAGCAATTGTCGATCGAGTCGTTCCCCAAGACTTCAGGGGCGACGGGGATGCAGATCATGGTCCCGCTCGATGGATCACACGACTACCTAGACGTTCGCAGGTTCGTGGGCGCGGTGTCTCGCATGGTTCATGAGGCCGACAAAGCCGCGACCTCCCTCGAGTGGGAGATATCCAACCGAGGAGCGACCGTTTACCTCGACGTCAACATGAATCGAGCCGGTGCCAACATCGCCGGGGTCTATTCGGTAAGGCCCGTTGAGGAAGCTTCCGTCTCGACCCCGTTCAGATGGGACGAACTCGATGAGGTTTCTCCGGGGCGATTCACGATCGAGACGATCTTCGAGAGGATCGGTGAAGTGGGAGACGTTTTCGCTCCGGTCGCGGAAGGACCCGGCCAGAGTCTCACGTCGGCTCTCGAACAGCTCGCTCCGGTCATCTCGTCATTCAAGATCACCGGCTCGGCCCGCGCATTCCCCAACTCTTGAGACCCGCATACCCTCAGAGAGATGGTTGGCGAGGAGAAGGATTACCGGGATAAGCGCAGGTTCGAGGAGACACCCGAGCCACAACCGAGCGTGTCCGGCAACGTGGACCCGACGACTGCACGTCCGGGACCGACCTTCATGGTGCATCAACACCATGCGACGCGCCTTCACTTCGATCTCAGACTCGAGATGCTGAACGGGGACACGCCGGTCCTCGTCTCCTGGGCGGTCCCCAAGAATCTCCCGCAGCGCAAAGGTGAGAGACATCTTGCCGTCCACGTCGAGGACCATCCATTCGAGTACGGAGGTTTCTCGGGAACGATCCCCGCTGGTAACTACGGCGCTGGGGAGGTACGGATCTTCGATTCCGGTACCTACGAAGTGCTCGAACAGGAACCTGCCAAGCTGACCATCAGGTTGCACGGCTCACGGCTCAAAGGCGTCTGGCACATGATCCAGACAGGCGCCCGCAAGAGCAAGCCCGCCCCCAAGAAGGACGAGTGGCTGGTGTTCCTTCGGGAGAATCTCCGTGGTGAGTTAGATCCACTACCCCCGATGGACCCGATGACGGCAACACTCGCCGACGAAGCATTCGACGATGATCGCTGGATCTTCGAGCCGAAGTGGGACGGCGTTCGCGCACTAGCAACCTGCACAGATCAAACGCTCATCTTGTCGAGGAGTCTCCGGGACATCACCGGTTCCTATCCGGAACTGAGTCGGATTCACGAGCAACTGGTCGCCCTCGAAGCGGTCGTCGATGGCGAGATCGTCACCCTCCATGAAGGCCGCCCTTCGTTCGAGCGGTTGCAATCGAGGATCAACCTGACCAACGAGAGGGACATCAAGAGCGCCATGCAGACGTGCCCGGTCACTTTCATCGCCTTCGATCTCCTATACCTCGATGGTCGCTCGCTCCTCGGCGCGCCATTAGAAGAACGGAAGGCGCTCCTTGAGGCGGCAGTGGTACCAACCGATCGCATCGATGTTTCGACCTACATCGAAGGCGAGGGGCGCACCCTGTATTCGGTAGCAGAGCAAAGCCGGCTCGAGGGCATCGTCGCAAAGAAGTTGGGCTCGCCGTATCGCTCCGGACGACGAAGCAAGGAATGGTTGAAGATCAAGACCACCCACGACGTCGATGTTGTGATCGGCGGCTGGTCGGAGGGCGAAGGCTCTCGGTCTTCGAGGTTCGGCGCCCTCCTCGTAGGGGTCTTTGACGGGGCCACTTTGCGATTCATCGGCGCCGTTGGAACTGGATTCAGCGATCGGATGCTCGGGGACCTCATGGCTCAGTTAAGGCCGCTCCAAAGAGAGTCAAGCCCCTTCGATCCAGACCCTTCGAAGGACCGCTCCAAGTGGGGGAAGGCCCTGAAGAATCCGACGTGGGTCGAGCCCAAGCTCGCGGCACAGGTGGAATACCGAGAACTGACATCCGGCGGGAAGCTTCGGGCGCCGTCTTTCAAGTCTCTGAGGTCAGACAAAGAAGCTGCTGAATGCACTGCCGAGTCGCTCGGACTGGACGCCCGATAAAGGTGGTTAAGCGGGCGCTCCGTCAGAGGCTAGTAGCGGGTATCTACTCCGTGACCGCCGAACACTTCTATGAACCCATCGTGGTCAAACGGGCGTTCCCTCTCCTGGGGGGAGATCTGAATCAGCTCGCTCTCGAACAGGGTCGGCGCGCCGTGAGTTCCGCAGATGGTGACCCGATCCTCGACATGCCGATCGGAACTGGCTTCTTCACCGTGCAGGTTGCCCGAATCTCTGCCAGTACGTTCGTCGGGGTCGACATCGCAGCGGGGATGGTGGTGCAGGCACGGCGCGCCGCACTGTCGGCAGATGCGTCCAATATCACCGTGGTCCAAGCCAACGCTCATTCGCTGCCCTTCCCAGACGATTCGTTCGCGGCGATCCTCTGCACGAACGGACTCCAGGTCATCCCAGGACTGAACCCTGCGGTGAGTGAGCTAGCGCGAGTTCTGAGACCAGGCGGGACCCTCTACACGTCGGTGGTGACGCTTGCTCTTTCTCGGGTCATGCCGGTGACCGGCCGGATCCTTCCCACGATGCTCCGCTCGGGTTGGGATGTAGCAGAAGCCATCTCCGCCACCGGACTGTTCGTGACCCATCTGAAACAACGGCGTTTGGCGACGCTGATCGAAGCCACGAAGCCGCTCTAACCGATCATCCTCACGCGCACATCCGAATCCATGAGGAACTCGCGAACCCGGTCCCAGCCTTCGTAAGGCTCTCCCTCTGCAACGACCTCGGTCAGCCCTGAGTTGGCGATCAACTTGGCGCAGCCGAAACACGGCACACCTGTGATGTAGATCGTGCCGCCTTCTCTCTGCTCGGGAGCGGAGTAGAGGATCGCGTTAGCTTCGGCGTGGATCGCGATGCAGGCGTCGTAACCCCATCCACTAGCTGCATCGCTGTTGGCACGAGGGCACGCACCTTCATCGCAATGAGCATGTCCGGACGGCGCGCCGTTGTATCCGGTGGAGCGGATCCGCCTCTTACGGACGATGACTGCGCCATGCTGGCGGCGCGTGCAATTCGAACGGCGCGCCGTTTCTTTCGCGATATTGAGGAAGTATTTATCCCAGTCAGTCAATCGCGCCGCCTCTTGCTGTTTTCTCTCCATAGACGCGCCGCGCCGCCTTCCGTCGTGGACCATCCCTCAGCTCCGTCGAGTTTATCCTCGGCCCCGATATGACCGCTTTCGATCTGGCAGCCGAGATCATCCTCGACCTCTTGAGATCCTCATGGGTGATCGAATCGTCGCGGCGAGAGTTGTACACGGACTGGTCAGTGGCAGACCCCTCTTACCTCGGGCCGGCCGAACGAGCCGACGAGCGAGCGATCCTCTTGGCCTCGGAGCTAGAAACTCTGGCGAGGATCCCGGATCACGATCTCGTCCAACCGCATTCCGGGTGGATGCGGGAGACGATCGGAGACGAACCCCTAGGTCCGATGTTCCTCATCCGGCTCGCAGGCTGGGTCGATGCGCACCTGAAACCCTTCCTGAAGCCTGAGATGCACGAACGGCTCAAAGCTCTCAGTGCGGAAGATGAGGGTTCGGTGAAGTGGCCCTCCTCGATGCCAACCCCCAAGGAGTTCGAACCCCTGACCAATGAGATGGTGGGCGCGCCGGGTACCGCCAAGTTCCGGTTCGCCATCCTGGGGGATATGCACATCGGCTCTGCTGCAGGCGAACGGGCGGTCCGTGCCGCGATCGCCGACATCAATCGTTCGGATGCCGAGTTGGTCATCCAACTTGGCGACATAACCGATCACGGGGACGCCGAGGAATTCAGGCTGGCGCGTGAAGTACTCGAGACGCTTCATGCACCCGTCACAACGATCATCGGCAACCACGACGTGTTGTCGCTCGGCGAGGATCGTTTATCCGGACGGGAGTATTTCGCCCACTACTTCGGGCGGGAGCCAGACGGCGCCCTTCTCGAACACAAAGGGTTCAGGTTCGCGGCTCTCGATTCAGCAGATCACTCCGCATCGCCATTCGGCCCCTTCGACCTCTCGTCTGGAACCTTCACGGATGGCCGAAGCGGCGCGATCGTCCGGGGTTCTCTCACCTACCCCCAACACGATCTGCTGGCTGACATAGCTGGTCCCGGTGGTGGGCCGGCATTCGTTTTCCTGCATCACCCACCTCAACCGTTCGTCGGATTCCCTCCGATCCTGTTCGGCTTGAGAGATTCGGACTCCGGCCGACTTCACGCCGTCGCAGACTCCGGGAACGTGTGGGGAGTATTTGCGGGACACACGCATCGCAATGCGCGCACCAGGTCCTACGGGGCCGTGCCCGTCCAAGAAGTGGCGATCCCCCGCGACTTTCCATTCGGCTACGCGCTAGTCGATGTAGGTGACGAGGGATATGCCTTCAACTTCATGCAGATCACAGACGAGGCATATCTGAGGAGTGCGGCGGGCCGCACGACTCCGATACATCAGAGATACGGCCTCGGCGCGCCGGACATCCGAAACTTCATCTGGACTAGGCCCTAGCGCTTCCGTTCTTTGGGCACGCGGGGGGAGGCGACTTTCGCAGCACCCAGTCGGAACAAGCGAGGGGCAACCACCTTCGGGATCTGAAGGAGGTAATACCACCGAGGGGTCACCCGTTGAGGTTTGTCACCTTCGACCGCGTCTCGGATGGCCGCAGACACCCCTGACGTTGACCCCAGCGCGAATCTGAGGACCGGGTGATCAACGAGCGCCTCCTGAGTGAATCCTTCAGTAGGGATCGGGCCGGGTTCAACGAGACTTACCGACACGCCTCGTGAGGCGAGGTCGATCCGGATGCTCTCGGACCAACCCACCACCGCAAACTTCGATGCGCAGTATGCCGAGGCATTACCGAAGGAGAACCTGCCAGCCACCGAGGCCACGTTCACGACATTGGACGGAGCGGAACGTTCAAGCAGATCAAGCAGGTACGAAGTGCAGTTGACGACCCCGAAGAAGTTCGTCTCCATCACTGCGTCGATGTCTTCGAGCGACTCGATGCCCTGGAACTCGCGCCCACGAGAGAACCCCGCATTGTTGACGAGAACGTCGCATCGGCCGTAGGTCGAATCCACATGCTGCGCCAAAGCCTCCATCGCCGAACGGTCGGTCACGTCAGCACGAAAGGCGGTATGCCCCGAACCGGGAAGGCTTCGAACGATGGCGTCTAGTTCCGCTGTGCGCCGCGCCACGCAGCAGACGGTCGCACCAGCCTCGGCTAGGTCGAGCGCGGTCTGTTTCCCGATCCCGCTCGACGCTCCTGTCACTACACAAACCTTGCCGTTCCACTCCATCGTCTGGGGCCTCTTTCCTGGCTACGGACCGTAGTCGCCTAACCGCTCAGGGTTTAAGGCTGGAGATCCACGGGTAACTATCTTCATGCAAACAGAGTCCAAAGTTCCACGAAGAGCGTGGGACCAGATCGAGGGGAGAGATCAAGTGGGAGACATCCTGGTTTACATCTTGGTAGGACTCGTAGTCGGAATCCTCGCACGAGTATTGTTACCGGGTCGCGACCCGATCGGCATCGTAGGGACCATCCTGGTCGGAATCGTGGGAGCGATCGTAGGTGGATACCTATGGCGTGCGGCGTTCGGTAACTCGAACGGCGTCGAGTGGATCGGTTCGATCATCGTGGCCATGGCGCTTCTTGCCCTTTACCGCAAGATGGCGATGGGCCGCAGCACCTCACGCATCTAAGACTTACCAACGCTCGGTCGGACCCGCGACCGACCGATAGCGTCGACAGACCCCCGGCTCGTCCGGGGGTCTTCTCGCGTCCGGGCTTCCTTCGGCGCTCGACATTCCCCTTCTCAAGTCGGTTTTCGCTTGCCGAGGCGCAGGAGTACCCCCTCTGGAGGGCGAATCCCTCCCTTGAGATGAAAAAGCCTTGGGTCCTTCTTCTAACCGCTGGCCTCCTTGCGGGCTCCGTCACTGGGTTATCCCCTGCCCAGGCAGCTGGTGGTTGCGGCGCCCGTCAAGCGCTCGGCACCCTAACGATCGAGATGAAGCCCCTCAAGAAGAGTTTCAAGATCGGCCAGTGGGCGGAGATGGCAGTGACGGTCACCCGACCAGGGCCTCAGGACCCAGCTGGTGTGGGCGTGGGCATGCCTCCCGGGGTCGTCCCGCCGCAACCGGTCGAAGGTGCCGTGGTCAATGCTGGCGCTGCGATCGGTGGCGCCTATCTCGCTGGGACGATCAAGAAGCCCACGGATGCCAACGGTAAAGGCATTGTCAGGGTCCTTCTGGAGAAGCACGCAAAGCCTTTCGCCCCTGCGGCAGCCGACGTAAACATGTACGCCTACATCAACTACCCGGTGATCTCAGAAGCCGGCACGTGTGTGGACCCAGAGGAGTTCGGCACCCTCTACCGAGAAGACGCCTTCTCGGTCAAGCTCTAGCCGCCTCCGAGCCTCGGGCCGCCACCTCAAATCGGTTGTCCCTGTAGTGATGCTTGCCTTGCGCCTTCGCCCATAACGAAGCGGCGGGATAGACCACGAGGAACAGAGGACCCCACCTCTCGAACTGCCGAACGTGAATCAGTTCGTGCTCGAACGTCGCCGGATCGAGCTCATCGATCGACAACACGGTGTGACCGAGAGTGATCGCCCTGTACCGCCAACCGAGCCTCCGAGGCCACACTGCGCCTTCTGCCAGAAGGACGCCCTGGATGATCCGGCGGCGCCGGAAAGACAGCGACAACAACGCGCCGATCAGCGTGACCGGTGCCGGCCACAACCTGCGGAAGATGCTTTCGACGGTGCGCACCCCCCAAGTCTGCCTTCACCACAGATCAACGTCTAGAGGGCGTGCGCGGGGCTTATCTTGAGGGGATGCTTATGGCGGTCTGTCACTCCTCGCGCACCGGTTGGACGACGGTAGATGACCTGGACCGGCTTTCCGACCTCAGGCAAGAAGGCGGCAATCTCTTGTGGGCGGAAGCCGATAGCACCACCCTGACCGACGCCGACATGGATACGATCGCAGAAGAGTTCGGCCTGCATCATCTTGCTAGGGAAGACGCCGTCAAGCCGCGGCAACGACCGAAAGCTGAGGATTACGAAAACCACCTCTTCGTCGTCCTTCACCAGCTCGATCTTAAAGACGGACAACTTGAGCCGGTGCAGCTGGCATGTTTCGTTGGCGACAGCTATGTGCTGACGGTGCATCACGGGGCGACAAGAACCCTCGACGCGGCGAAGAAACGCTGGCGGGAGGAGCATGACGATCACTTCGAAGGACCGGCGCAACTGGTCCACACCGTCATCGACGTCATCGTTGATGAGTACCAAGAGTATGCGGATGACCTCGAGGCCGAGATAGAAGAACTCGAGGAAATCGCCCTCAGTCACGAAAGCTCTTTCGAGAAGAAGAACCTCTTCGAGCTCTACAAGGTCAAGCAACGCGTTTCCCGGATCAGGCGATTCGCCCTACCTGTTGGACGGATGCTCGATGAACTGGGTCGAATGAACATGCACGACTCGTACGTCCCAGATCAGACGAAACATCTCTTCCGCGATGTGAAGGATCACACCGAGCGCATCTCGGGTCAGCTGGCGACTGCCGACGCTCTGAGTCAGGCGGTTCTCGACCTCGTAAGGAATCAGCAAGCCGACGAATTGAACGAGAACAACCGGAAACTCTCAGCGTGGGCTGCGATCTTTGCGGTCGCGACCCTTATCGCAGGGGTTTACGGGATGAACTTCAGGTTGGTCCCGGAAGACGGGACCCTCTTCGGGTTCTGGTTCGCGGTGATCCTCATGCTAGGAACAGCTGGCGGCATGTACGCATACTTCAAAGCGAAAGAGTGGCTCTAGGAGTGGCACATACGTCAACTATCCCGAAGGATGACAGTCACCGCGTTGAACTGGTGGCGCAGAAGGCTCTTATCGGAGCACTCCTGGTTTTCATCCTCGCAGGGGCTATCGGGTTCTTCGGATTCCGATCGGGAACCGTGAGCGACTCGGGAGGTGGATTCGATCTACAGGTTGACTACCCGGAGCAAACCCGCGGAGGACTCGCCTCTCCCTGGAAGGCGACGATTCATCGTGAGGGCGGTTTCGAGGGACCGATAGTGCTTGGCGTCACGGCTGGATATTTCGAGGCCTTCGACGTCAACGGTTTTTATCCAACCCCTGTGGCTCAGATCCCGTCGGGCGATCTTCTCTTGATGGAATTCGACCCGCCGAACGGCGACACTCTAGAGATCCATTTCGATGCCCGCGCACAACCGGATCAACAGTCGGGCCTAGACGCCGTCACTTCGGTGATGGTCGAAGGCGTGCCCGTGGCCTCCGTCACCTATCGAACCGGGGTGGCTCCCTGATGGACGTCGTTCTGAGGGCAAGCGCCATCTTCCTTTTCTTGCTCATGATCAGTCGCGCTCTCGGGAGGCGGCAGATCGGGGAGCTCGGACCACTGGAGTTGATCGTGTTCCTGACGATGGGTGATCTTGTGCAGCAGGGGGTGACGCAAGAGGACTATTCACTAACGGGAGCGATGCTCGCGGTTGGGACCATGGCGACATGGAGTCTGTGCCTCGCCCACCTCAGTTTCAGGTCGGGCAAAGTGAACACCGCTCTCGAGGGGAGTCCGGTCATCATCCTTAAGGATGGGAAGGTCCTCGATGATGTCCTCAGGAAGCACCGCATCCGGCTGGATGACGTCCACGAAGGCGCTCGCGAGCGAGGGATCGGAGACCTGGCGGAGGTTGAGGTGGGCCTGCTCGAGGCGGGCGGAAAGTTCACCTTCATCGAGAGATGAGTGGCAAGGCTGCTAGAGTCCCGGGCTATGGCAGAAGGTAAGCAGAAGAAAGTCATGCAGAAGATCACCCTCGACGTCTATATGACGGCCCCCGAGGGCAAGCCTCGTAAGGCTTACGCGGGCGAGATGCGCCGCCTCCAGAAACTCGGTTTCAGGGAGACTGACCGCAAGATCGCCAGCCGCGAAGACCACTTCAAGGTGACCTTCGAGCGTGAGGTCGACAGATATCCGGGGGTTCCACTCCCGACGGTTCCTCCCCACATCCTCTAGGGGAGCAACTCAGAAACTCTGGCGTCTGGATGGGGCTGCTTCGGCGCGCCGGGAGCGCGATGATGTCGGAAGTAGTCGCCAACCGGGAGGACAGACCGATGCGCCGTTCGATGCTCGCTCCGCTGCTCATCGCCGCTCTGATGACCATTTCCTGTGGCGACGCAGAGAACGCCTCGGACCCTGGTTCCGATCGGAACGGCCCGGCGGTCGAGACGGAAGAGCCAGAGGACGATGGATCTCAGGAAGGGGTGGGTGGGACCGAAGAGGAAGAGGCTGAAGAACCTGCCGACGAGACCGGTGAGGGGGCCGAAGAGAACGACGACGGCTATTAACTAGCCCCCGGCCCCCGGCCCACGAAGGGATTCATCACCTTCTCCCGGCCGATCGTCGAGGTGGGGCCGTGCCCTGGCAGCACGACTACCTCATCGCTCAACCGAAAGAGTTTGTTCTCGATCGACGAGACAAGGGTCCCTCCTGATCCGCCCGGTAGGTCGGAACGCCCGATGCCGCCGGCGAAGAGGGTATCCCCGCTGAACAAGAGATCCCCGCTGAGGAGAGAGATAGACCCCGGGGAGTGTCCTGGGGTGTGCAGAACCTCTAGCCCCTCGTCTTCACTCACGAGCAACCTGTCCCCTTCGGCGAGGTCGGTATCAACCTCCGGAGGCGGACCAAGATCGACCCCGAGGAACAGGCGCGCCGATTCGGCGTACCAATCGAGCAGGGGTCGGTCGCCCGAGTGCATGTGGAACGGCGCGCCGGTCACCTCACGAAGTCGCTCCGCTGCGATGAGGTGGTCGAAGTGAGCATGAGTAGCGACGATCGCTACGACCGTCAGGCGATCCCGAACCAGCACTTCCACGAGGTCGTCTGCATCCCCGCCAGGATCGACGATGATCGCTTGCCGGGTCACCTCGTCGCCAACCACATAGCAGTTGCAAGCCAAGGGTCCCACCGCCCTCTGCTCGAAAACCGTCAAACTCATCCCGGCTTGTCTCTCGCCCGGCCGGTTGCCACGTACCACCCGATCGTTCCTCCGATGAACGTCCAGATGACCGCAGCTAGGGCAAGGATCCACGGATCCGGAGCTAGCCGCGCGAAACCTCGCCGGTCCAAAAGGCCCGCGCCGAGTCTGGCTTCGGCGAGAGCGGCCCACGTGAACAGGATCACCGCAAGGGCAGAGGCCGCCCACCCGAGCGCACGTAGCAGGCTCGGCCGATCGGCGATCCGTCGGTGCGATCTGATACCTGCGAACACCGTCGCCCCGAGTGGCAGGAGTACCAAGACGAACGCCCATCCCGGTGGTCCACCCGGGGGCCAGTCGAAGAAAGAAAGTTCCTGCAGGGGCCCAACTTGCCTACCGCCAGCAGTTATCTGTGCCCCGAGAGAGATCGACGAACCGAAAGCAAGGGCTAACACCGCGATGACGAGGTTCGGTCCGAAGGCTATGAGATAGACGACACCGGCCAAAGCATCTCCGATCCCGAACTCACCTTTCGGGCGCCCCGATAGAAGTGCAGCGATGAGACCGACAAGGATCATCACTACGGCAGCGATCGCTAGCGCACCCAAGATCGTCGAGGCGATCCGGAAACCCTCTCGCCGTTCACCCTCTCCCCCGAAGATCTCCGCGGCGCGCCGCGCTATATCCCGAGGTGGACCCCATGATCTCAATGCGCCGATGGCGCCGAACAATGCACCCCAAGAGGCGCCTAAGAGAAGACTCCACCAGAAGTCCGCCCCGAAGGTCGTCTCCCCGCGGATGCGGAATATCAAGGCGAGTAAGGCGCACGTAGGCCCGAGCCACAAGCCAAGCTTCAACCCTTCCCGTACGCGTTCACTCAGAGAGTCGTGCGGATCGCTGGCTCGATTCAAAGCCCACACCGCCGCCC